>Ga0209148_1000303_pt1 | contig 70843 bp, 69 predicted proteins | sample AraplaCol_mMF_r2_2_FD_184288 | JGI IMG/M metagenome (GOLD analysis project Ga0209148, IMG submission 184288) | Arabidopsis root microbial communities from North Carolina, USA - plate scrape CL_Col_mMF_r2 (SPAdes) (version 2) | ecosystem: Host-associated > Plants > Roots > Endosphere | place...
CGCAACCGGCCGATGCGCCCCATCGCCGCCGAGATCCGCGACTGGATCATCGACCAGATGCACGGCGAGATCGCCGCGATCGACAAGCTCTATCCCAAGCTCGGCGCGATGGCGGCCTGCTATTGAGAGCAACCCGGTGATCCGCTCCTGAAGCGCAGATTGGCACGCGATAGGTGGCCGAGCGAGGTACATCCCATCAATTTCATGTCGCGCTCGAGCTCGGCGCGCATCAGGCCGAGGGCTCGCTCGACGCCGGGCTGGCCGGCCGCAGCGGGCCTTGTTTGACCGCTACGCGGCCCTTCGGGTCCGGATCATGCCCTGACGTCCGCTTTCGCCGAGGCCCGCCGGATACTCTTGGCGCCGTCCTTCAGCTCGCATCCAACGGCCATTTCGGGCGCCGGATCTTGCGGTATGGCAGCGAAGTGATGTCGCGGGCCACGACGCCGGGCGCGTCGACCATAATGACGCGCGTGGCAATCGGCTCGAAGGACGCGCGGAAATGCTGCGACGATTTGACGACGACGATCTTGCGCTGCGCGGGATCGACCCCGAGCTGGGTAAACACATCGACACCGAAGGTCTGGCAGCGGAAGGTCGAGAGCACGATTTCGACGCCGTCAGAGGCGACAAGCGCGCAGTCACCGAGCTTCGCCGGCGTTCCCGCAAGTCCCGTCATCACCATGTCCGGCTTGAGCGCGCGGATCTCCCAGACGGCGTCGACAGGATCTCCCGACAATGGCCCGATCTTGCCGCCGATGCGCAAGGGAAGGCGCGCGCCGACGCCGGCATCGAAGGCGATCCGTACCGCGCCCGGATCCCACAACGGCCCGAGACAGGCGCTCGCGACGTTGCGATCGATCAGCCGCCGCAGGATATAGGTCGAATCGCCGGGTGCGCCGCCGCCCGGATTGTCGCTGCCATCGCCGAGCACGACCGTGCCGTTCGCGGCGAGTGCGGTGTCGATCGCGGCATCGATCCCGGTCGGCCGCTCGCTCAGCGTCTCGCGCAGGTCGCACAGCTCGCGCGCGAGGCGCTGCGCCACGTCGTTCCCTCGCGCGCCGTCGGGATCGGCCGAGGCATCGCTGTAGACCAGCATCTTGGTGCCCATGTCAGGCACGTCGCCCGACGCAAAGCCGTGCACGGGGGAGATGGAGACGATGCCCTCCTTGCCCTCGAGCGCGCGCACGCGGTTCACAAAACTCTTGCCCGGCTCGCGCGTGGTGTGCAGCGACGCGATCATGCCGGTGTCGACGACCGCGACGCGCAGCTTGAGGCGCTTCTCGGCCAGCGCCGTGCAGAATTCGACGAGCTCCCGCGCCCGCTCCAGGATGTCCGTGTGCGGATACTCCTTCCAGCAGATCAGCAGGTCGGAATTTCCGACCATCGCGTCGCTGAGATGGGTGTGCGGATCGAGCGTGCCGCCAACGACGGTATCCGGTCCCACGATCTGCCGGACACGCGCCAGAAGGTCCCCTTCACAATCGTCATAGCCGTCGGCGACCATGGCGCCGTGCATGCCGAGCAGGACCATGTCGACGGGAAGCGCCGCCTCGAGATCGCCGAGCAGCTGGTCGCGGAGACTTTCATAGGCTGAGCGCGTCACGATGCCGTTCGGCACGGCTGCCGCCACCAGCCCCTCGATCAGCGTCCAGCCGCGCGACGGCCCGACCTCTCGCGCGGCCCAGAGCGGGCCGCCGTGCATCTGCATCGCATCGGGATGCTTGCCGGCCGGATAATAGGCGCGCTCGTGAAATGCCGACACGCCCGTCGGCATCGGCGCAAAGGTGTTGGTCTCGGTGGCAAGAGCGGCGGAAAAGACGCGCATGGGATTTCACTTCTTCACATTGAGAAGCGCAATAACGCCCGCGTTGGCGGCCCGGCGCAACCGTCTTTAATGCATGATCGCCCGGATGGCGCCGCTTCATTGAAAATTGAGCATTCTGCACCGCGGCGGTTGCCGACACTCGTTTTACAACCTAAACACGCTTAGTCGGCCTAGAATTGGGGGGGGCGCCGTGCGCAGGCGATGTCTGCTGCCGGGCGCTCACACGAAGCGAACTTAATTGGAGCAGCACTTTGAACCGGATCGTTCTTGCCTTCGCTGCAACAATTTGCGTCGCCTCGATGAGCCACGCGCAATCCGGACAATCGAAGGGCACTGCGGCGATTTTACCAGATGTTGCCATGCTCATTCATGGACCCGGCGGTGAATCCTCATACAAGTTGACGAGCACGACAGATGATTCCGTCACTCTCGAAGAGCTTGGTGATCGACGCGTGCGTGTTGAGATACGTCAGATTCCAGATAAGCGATGCGTCTTTGTCTCCACAAGCCAGGGCAAGGATGGACTCGATGTAGTGCAATTAGACTTTACGCAGTTCGATGGAACGTATCAGCTATGGGAAGCTTGCCGCGGGCCAGCCGACGCACCTCCCGAAAATCGGTGCACCTACTCCCTTCATTTCAGTTCGCAGAAGCAGGCTTTTTGTTATTCGCGGTTTTCAAAACCGGACTTTGACTTGAGCAAGATTCCATTTCCTGATGGTGCCTGCCGATCCTACGCGCTCGGCGCGCGAGAAAAGAAGTTCTACACAAAGTACATCGATGCTTATGAGCGCGTTAAAGAGCGATGCGGGGGGTAACAGTCCATGACCGACAGCGAAAAGAAGCTTTTGATGGCACTTGTCGCGATGGTCCACCAACATCTGCACGCGCATGGCGATGAAGTTGACAATCTCGCAGAGTCCGCCGGAGAGCGTGCAATCCAGGTACTTTCAGACTTCGGACTGATGGAGATGGTGAATACCCGCTTTGGGCGATGGACAGAAGCGGGCAAGAAATTCTCAGAAGAAATCGGATATGTGAAGCACGCGCCAATAGACTATCCAGGCTCGATCAGATTGGTTAGGAAATCTGAGCCGGACAAATGACCGTCTAGGTCTGGTATTAGCCCATCGCAACCGTCAGAGCCGTACCCGGTCATGTCCGAAGTTGAGGGTAGACCGGCCCCGACTTCCCACCGTCGAAAACGGCGCTGTTGACCCTTAGCGGAAATTAACGTTGTGCAGTGAAGATGCCGAACATGCAAGCCGAATGGCTTCGCCAGCTGCCCTATTTGGTTCACACCAACAGAGAACTCGGCCTAATGCTGAGGGGCACAAAGCCCCTCGCATATTTCACGGATATCGTTGGTGATGAGCCAGACATCTGTATTCGATATTGGCGGCTGTTCGATAGGCATGTTGCTGTAGGCCGACTAATAAGACACGAAGTGATTGAACCATGCCCTGGACTGCCGCACCTCAAATACCGGATGCTATTCTACGCCTTACCGGGCCACGAGTGGCGGGTTGATGCAATGCTTACGCTTCTGAGCGAGCCCGGAGCTTGGTCCGACAGCCGCGAAAGGCGCTTTGGCGAGTTGCTTGGCTACGAGGACTGGCAGAATGATTATTGGCTCACCCACCGCCATTCGCTTGCGGACGCTTAGTCTGGCCCATCGCAACATATTGCGCTACCGAACGAACTTGTCGCTATAGGGGGCAAAGCGGACGCTGCTTTCGTCGCATCAAGCCGTCGGGTTTATCGGTACACGGCCTACATTCTCCCTATCCCCGTTCCTACGGGGCCGGGACAAGCTCCGCTCGCCCTGAGAGGGTGGGGGTGAGGGGCTGCTTCCGCAATCACGGTGGCAGTCGGACTCGCGGAGAGTCCCCCTCACCCGGAACTTGCTACGCAAATTCCGGCCTCTCCCCGCAGGCGGGGAGAGGCGAAGAGTTCACCGATGCTCGATCGCCCGGATGGCGCCACGCAGTTCGGCGAGGCCGCGCAGGCGGCCGATGGCGGTGTAGCCGGGATTGGTGCGCTTGGTCGCAACGAGATCGTCGAGCATGCGATGGCCGTGGTCGGGGCGGAATACGATCTGCTGGTCGGGCGAACGCCGCGTGTTCTCCTTCAGCAGCACCTTCAGCACCGCAATCATGTCGACGTCGCCGTCGAGATGATCGGACTCGTGGAATGAGAGCCCGTCCGCCTCGCGCCTGGTCGCGCGCAGATGGGCAAAGCCGATGCGTGGGCCGAAGCGTTCGGCCATCTCAGGCAGGTTGTTTTCCGCGCGCACGCCGAGCGAGCCCGTGCACAGGCAGATGCCGTTGGCCTTGGACGGCACGGCGTCGAACAGCGCCTGGTAGTCCTCTGCGGTCGAGGCGATGCGGGGCAGGCCGAACAGCGGCCGCGGCGGATCGTCCGGGTGCAACGTCAGCGAGACGCCAAGCTGCTCGGCGACCGGCGCGACGCGCGTCAGGAATTCGGCGAGATGCTGCCGCAGGATTTTTGGCGTGATGTCGCGATAGGCATCCAGCTTGTCGCGGAATTGCGGAATGGTCAGCGGTTCGGTGGTCGAGCCCGGCAGCGCGCTGGCGATCGCCATGATCAGATAATCGATGTCGGCCTGGCTCATCTTGTCGAACACCGCCTTGGCGCGCGCCTGCTGCTCCGGCGAGTAGTCTTGCATTGCCGCCGGGCGCTGCAGGATATGCAGCTCGAACGCCGCAAACCGGTCCTGATTGAAGCGCAGGGCGCGGGCGCCGTTCGGCAGCTCCCATTCGAGATCGGTGCGGCACCAGTCGACCACGGGCATGAAATTGTAGCAGATGATCTTGATGCCGCAGGCGGCCACCGCCTCCAGGCTCGCGATCCAGGCGTCGATGGATTTGGTGGCTTTGCCGCCGAGCCGCTTGACGTCATCGGGGATCGGAATCGATTCCACCACCGACCAGGTCAATGGCGAGCGGCCGGGCTGACCGTTCTCGATGAAATTCTTGCGCTCCTCGACGCCCTTGCGCGTCCAGGCCTCGCCAATCGGCACCTGATGCAGTGCCGAGACGATGTCGCTTGCGCCGGCCTGCCGGACATCGTCCAGCGACACGGGATCGTTGGGCCCGTACCAGCGCCATCCCTCGAGCATCATCGGCTCTCCCTAAAGCGTTTTCGAGCGAAGTGGGCACCGGTTCGCGTGAAGAAAACGCGTCAAAACAAGACTCAATTGGCGGTGAGCACGACCTTGACGCTCTGCGAACGGTCGAGCGCCAGCCGCAGGGCGTCGGGCGCGGTCGAGAGCGGGCGCTCGGCGGTGACCAGCGACAGCACGTCGACGCTGCCGGCGCCGATCAGTTCCACCGCGGTCATGAATTCGAGCCCGAAGCGGAACGAGCCGCGCAGGTCGATTTCCTTGGCCATCACCGCGTTCGACGGGGTCGGAATCTGGCCACCCGGCAGATTGCCGATCTGCACCACCACGCCACCGCGCCTGACGATGCCGATCGCGCTGGCAAGGCCCGCGGCGGTGCCGGAGACTTCGAAGGCAACGTCATACGGACGCGACGCAGCCTGCGCCTTCAGGCCCTCTTCGCCGCCGGAGACGTTCTCGACATGGGACGCACCGAGCCTGGTCGCAAAGGCCAGCGGCGCCGGCGCGATGTCGGCCACCGTGATGTCGGCCATGCCGGCGCGGCGGGCGGCGAGCATGGTGAGAAGCCCGATCGGACCGGCACCAAAGATGATGCCGCGCTTGCCCTGGATGTTGCCGGCACGCGCAACGGCGTGCAGGCAAACGGCGAGCGGCTCGGCGAGCGCCGCGGCCTGATAGGAGACGTGGTCGGGGATCTTCACGCATTGCGCCGGGATAGCGTCGAAGTAATTGGCGAAACCACCCTGCATGTGCGGCGTCTTCGAGGCCGACCCCATGAAGTAGATATTCTCGCAGAGGTTCTGCCGGCCCTCTCGGCAGGCGACGCAATGGCCGCACCAGCGCGACGGATTGACGGCAACGCGGTCGCCGACCTTCAAATTGGCAGCCGAGCCCGCGATCTCGACGACCTCGCCCGAGATCTCGTGCCCGAGCACCAGCGGCGACTTCACCACGAAATCGCCGGTCCGGGCATGGCGGAAGTAATGCATGTCCGAGCCGCAGATGCCGCCGGCACCGAAGCGGATGCGCACCATGCCGTCAGCGAGCTTGTCGAGCGGATGCTCGATCATGCGCAGATCTTCGGGGCCGAACAGGGTTGCGGCGAGAGAGGTGGAGGTCATCGGTAAAATCCCATTGTGTCTGCAGCTTCGTTCACCCGCCTCAAAAACGAGGCGAGCCGTTCAATCTCATCGCCGCCGCGCGCTGCCGCTTTTGACCTGTACGCCAGACGGTCGCCTTGGCTTCGCCGGCTCACTTCCGGATCGCACCGTCCGCTTGCGGGCCGCCGGCGTGACTGCGGTACTCTCGGCACCAAAGCTCTGCGCAAAGCGCTCCTGCGAATGCGCGAGGTGGTCGCGCATGGCATCGCGGGCCGCCTTGGGCAGGCCGGCCGCAATGGCATCGCGCACGGCCCGGTGCTCGCTAAGCGCCGCGCACCAGGTGCCGGGGTTTTCGAAGTAGTGGGCAAGCTGCGCAAAATAGGGATTGAGGCGCTGGTCGAACAGCTCGCCGACCACACGCACCATCACGGCGTTGCCGAGGCACCCGGCGATCGCGATATGGAAGGCGCGGTCATGGACCATCGAGGCTTCGCTTGGGTGCTCGACTTCAGCCATCGCGATAAGCGCGGCGTCGATGCGGGCGACGTCGTCCTTGGTCGCCACGCGCGCGGCCTGCTCGGCGATGACGCTTTCGAGAAACTCGCGGGCGCGCAGCAACTCGAACGGCCCTTCGAGGACGGCCGAGGGCATCGGCGCGGCGTCTGCGGGCTCGGTCACATAGATGCCGGAGCCGACGCGAATGCGAACGCGTCCTTCCACTTCGAGCGCAATCAAGGCTTCGCGCACCGTCGGCCGCGATATCTTGAGCTGCTCGGCGAGCTCGCGCTCGGTCGGCAAGCGGCTGCCGACGGCGTACTCGCCGCTGTCGATCAGGCTTCGCAATTGATCGGCGACCTGGCGGTAAAGCCGTCTCGCCTCCACAGCTTCCAGCGGCACGCTGGCCTCCCCAAGAGGGTGGCCGGGAAGGCTTGCTGCCCGGCTGTCCCGCCGTTTCTGGATAATTGGCCTTACCAATTGACCTGCTACGGCCGCCATGTCAAGCAGCGGCCAAACAGAGGGGAGACGACCATGCGGCTTGGTCACGCCAATCTCGACCAGATGCCATCGGCCATCCGTCGCCCGGCCTATGACCGTTCCCTGATCACGCCAGGCATCGTGCATCTCGGTCTCGGCGCGTTTCATCGCGCGCATCAGGCTGTCGTCATCGACGATTGCCTTGCCGCTGATAGCAACGCGTCGGTCAGCTCTTGGGGCATCGTCGGCGCGAGCCTGCGTAGCCCTGATACGCGCGACGCCCTCGCCCCGCAGGATCATCTCTACACGGTCGCCGTGCGCGCGGCCGAAGGAACCGAGCATCGAATCGTCGGCGCACTGCTGGACAGCGTCGTCGCCCGCGAGAAGCCGGCTGCGCTGGTCGAGCGGATGGCTGATCCCGCCATTCGCATCGTCTCGCTGACGGTGACCGAAAAGGGCTATTGCCACACGCCGCAATCAGGCGATCTCGACGAGCGGCACCCTGACGTCGTGCACGATCTCAACAGTCTCGACGCGCCGCGGTCGGCGCCGGGCTTCATCGTGGCGGCGCTGGCACGCCGGCGGGCGCTGGGCATTGCCCCCTTCACCGTCCTGTGCTGCGACAATCTCGCCGCCAATGGCCACACCGTTCAGCGGATCGTGACGCAATTCGCCGCGCTGCGCTCAAAAGATCTGAGCAAGTGGATCGCTGATACGGCCACCTTCCCCTGCACCATGGTCGACCGCATCGTGCCTGAAACAACCCAAGCCGACCGCGATGCGGTCGCAGCAGTGCTTGGCATGCGTGACGCCTGGCCCGTGATGACGGAGCCGTTCACGCAATGGGTGGTCGAGGATCGCTTTGCCTCGGGAAGGCCCGATCTCGCTGCGGCCGGTGTCGAGCTTGTCAGCGACGTCAAGCCGTTCGAGCTGATGAAGCTGCGGCTGCTCAACGCCAGCCATTCGGCGCTCGCCTATCTTGGCTACCTCGCCGGGTACGAGACCATCGCCGACACCATGCAGGATCCGCATTTCGCGCGCCTCGCCGCGCAGGTGATGGAAGAGGCCGCGGTGACGTTGACGATGCCAGCAGGCACTGATCTTGCCGCCTACCCCGCCTCCCTGCTCAAGCGCTTTTCCAATCCGGCGCTGCATCACCGCACCTGGCAGATCGCGATGGACGGCTCGCAAAAACTGCCGCAGCGCCTGCTCGGGGCGATGCAGGATCGTCTCGCCAGGAACCTGCCGATCGCGACGCATGCGCTCGCGGTGGCCGGCTGGATGCGCTACGTCACCGCGTCTGACGAGCAGGGCCGCACCATCGACGTGCGCGATCCCCTCGCCGCCGAGCTGGCGGCGCGGGCGCGCGAGGCAGGTCCTGTCGCGGAACGGCTTGCGCCTGCATTGCTCGGCGTCACAAAAGTGTTCGGGGCGCTTGGTGCCGAGCCGCGACTGCGCGAGGCTGTGACGTCAGCGCTCGGGCGTCTCTACGCGGAGGGTGCGCGGCGCGCAGTCGAGACGCAGGTTTCGGCATGACCAGAAAGTGGGCAGCGATGTTGCAGTGCGTTCAAAGTCGGACGGAAGTCGCGCTTGATTTTTGCCTGCCATTGGCCCACCCGAGAGACATGGCAAAGGACAGTAAAGTCATCGCCGCGAACGCGGCTTTCTACGCCGCCTTTTCGACAGGCGATTTTGACGGCATGAAGCGGATGTGGGCGGACGACGACGCCATTTCCTGCATTCATCCCGGCTGGCCCGCCATCGTCGGCCATGCCACCGTGATCGGAAGCTGGCGCGACATTCTGCAGAACCCTGAACGGCCGCAGATCGTCTGCGCCGAGCCGCAGGCGATCGTCGACGGCGACAGCGCCCGCGTGCTCTGCATCGAGATCGTCGACGGCACGGCCTTGGCCGCCGCCAACCATTTTCGCCGCGTCGGCGACGGCTGGCGCCTGGTGCATCACCAGTCGAGCCCGATCGCGCAGATTGTCGAGCAGGCCGAGGACGATAGAGCGAGCCACCGGGTGCACTGACGGCGCCGGCGCTGCTACTGTGCATGGGGTTGTTTTCACGTTTTGGGTTCGACAGCAAGTTCCGACAGCTCGTCCAGCACGAACCGGGCGCCGCTGAAATCGTCATCTCGGAAATATAGGCTGCGCGTGATGAGCACGGGGATGTTGGCTCCCGAGGCCGCGACCAGCCCGTTGGCGGAATCCTCGATCGCGACGCAATCCGACGGCGCCAGCTTCAGCCGCGCCAAGACCTCAAGATAGACGTCCGGCGCCGGCTTCTTGTGCCTGACATCGTCGCCGGCAACGATCGCCTCGAAATCCGCGGCCCAGCGCGGTCGCAGCGCCCGCGACAGCAATGCATCGATATTGCCGTGCGACGTCGTGGTCGCAATCGCGATCCGTTGCCCGCGCGCCTTTGCGGCCGTGAGCAGCTCCGCCACACCGGGCCGCAAGGGGCAGCGACCAGTCTCGACCAGCTCGGCATAGTGCGCCGTCTTGGTGCGATGCAGCTCGACGATTTCTGCTTCCGTCAAGGGCGGTGCGATCGACCGCCTGGTGTGGAACGCGCGGATGCGCTCCTTGCCGCCGGTCACCCGCAGCAGATCCTTGTAGGCGGCACGATCCCAGTGCCAGCCGAGTCCGTGACGGGTGAAGGCGTGGTTGAAGGCGCACCGGTGCAGCTCCTCGGTCTCGGCAAGCGTCCCGTCGACATCGAAGATCAGCGCGGCCGCGTCCCGGACCAGCTCTGCCGCGCCTGACGACGCTGTGGTGACTGCCCGCATGGGTCGAGGCCTCCCTTTTGGGGACCGAGCATCGCCCGCACCGGCGGTCGCGTAAAATTGCAATATCTTTTGCCGGACCCAAATATCTCTTATGAGCGGAGGTGCGCGGCCTCGCGCGAACGGAACCCGGACCCGGTACGGAAGACGCATGCGGCTCATTATCCTCGGCCTCGGCTATAGCGCCCGGCATTTCGTCCGCAGGTTCGGTGGCAGCTTCTCGCATGTCGCCGGCACGGTCCGCGATCCCGCCGCGCGGAACGACCTCGCCGGGATCGAGCTGCATGGCTTTTCCGGCAGCCGCCCGGCTGACACCACGATCGACCGCATCCGCGAGGCCGATGTGCTCCTCGTCTCCATCCCGCCCGGCAGTTCCGGCGATCCCGCGCTCGCGGCATTCGGCGATGTGCTGGCTGCCGGCCGCCGCAAGGTCATCTATCTCTCCACCATCGGCGTGTATGGCGATCACGCCGGCGGATGGGTCGACGAGCGCACACCGCCGCAATCATCCCTCGACCGCGCGCAGATGCGCGTCGCGGCGGAGCAGGCCTGGGCGGAGATGGCGCACGGCAATGTTGCGATCCTGCGGCTTGCCGGCATTTACGGCCCCGGTCGCAACGCGCTGGTGACGCTCCGCAGCGGCACGGCCCGGCGCATCATCAAGCCCGGGCAGGTCTTCAACCGCATCCATGCCGACGACATCGCGAGCGCCATCATGGCCGCGATCAACCACGAAGGTGGCGGCACCTGGAACGTCTGCGACGACGAGCCCGCACCGCCGCAGGACGTGATCACCTATGCCGCGCAGCTGATGGGCGTTGCGCCGCCGGCCGAAGAAGCGTTCGCGGCCGCCGAAATGTCTGCGATGGCGCGCAGCTTTTATGCCAGCAGCGCCCGCGTCTCCAATGCGAAACTGAAGCGCGAGCTCGGCATCACGCTCACCTATCCGACCTATCGGCACGGCCTCGATGCGCTGTGGCGTGATGACGAAACGATATCGATCCCGCGACAATAAAAAGGGCGGCCAATCGGCCGCCCTCTTTGAATTCGGCGTCAGCTCAGGACGCCATATTTCTTGAACCAGGCTTGCGCCTGCGCCCAGGCATCCTCCGCCGCCTCCTTGCGATAACTGCCGCGGTAATCGGCATGGAAGCCGTGCGGCGCTTCCGGATAGATCTTGAATTCTGCCGTCTTCTTGTTCTCCGCGAGCGCGGCCTTGAGCTGCTCGACTTGCGCGACGGGAATGCCGGTGTCGGCGCCGCCATAGAGGCCGAGCACCGGGGCCTTCATCTCGGGCGCGAGCTGCATCGGGCTCTTCGGCCAGAGCGGATTGGGCGCATCGACCGGCGGACCGTAAAAGGCAACGCCGGCCTTCAGCGTACCGCTATGGGCGGCATATTCCCAGACCGTGCGGCCGCCGCGGCAGAAGCCGATGATGCCGAGCTTGGCGGTGTCGCCGCCTTGCGATCCCGCCCAGGCGACCGTTGCATCGAGATCGGACAACAGCTCCGTGTCCGGCTTGGCATTGACGATCGGCAAGAGATCCTTGATGTCGGTGAGCTTGGTCAGATCCGTGCCCTTGCGGAAATAATAATCGGGCGCAACCGCAAAGGCGCCGAGCTTGGCGAAGCGCCGCGTCACATCCTTGATGTATTCGTGCAGGCCAAAGATCTCCATCGCGACGATGATCACAGGCGCCTTGGTGTTGCCGGCGGGCCGCGCGAAATAGGCCGGCATCTCTTCAGAGCCAACCTTGATCTTGGCGTCTCCAACCTGAAGGCCATTGGTGTCGGTCGTGATGACCTCGGCGCGCACGGGACCTGCCGCAAGCGTGTAGCCGGCAGCAACGGCCGCGGTGGCGCTCATGAATCCCCGACGCGAGACCGGTGGCGGCTTGATCAGCCCTACGACGTCAGACGTGATGGTGGTTTCGATACTCATCGGTTGATCCTTCCTGATGCCTTGCCCAGGTATCTTGCGCTGATCCTTCAGGCGACGCATTCGCCAATAGTTGCCGGCGAAACGCAAATCACCAGCCTGCGAGCTTTCGCCACGGTCAGGTTCTCCCGGTCTTCGCCGGCGCAGTCTCGGGCATCAGGCTCATCGCGACAAGCCCGACAATTCCAGCGAGCAGCAGGTACCAGGCCGGCGCGAGCGGATCGCCGGTGACGTGGAGCAGCCAAGTGACCACGAGTTGCGCCGTGCCGCCGAAGCTTGCGATCGCGACCGCATAGACGGTGGCGAAGACACCGCCGCGGATGCTCTGCGGCAGCGCCTCGGTGAAGGTGGCATAGAAGGCCGTGAACGGCAGCGAACCGATGACGGAGAGCACGCCGAAGCCGACCAGCAGCGACAGCGTGCCGGGCGCATGGACGATCCACAGGAAGACCGGATAGGTCAGCAGCAATGTTGCGAGCTGCGGCCAGACCATCACCGGCTTGCGGCCGAGGCGATCGGCAAGCCAGCCGCCAACCAGCGCGCCCGCGAACTGAATGCCGTTGCTGACGAGCGACACCGCAAATGCCAGCGTCGACGAGACATGCAGTGTGTTCTGCGCGTAGGTCGTCATGTACTGCGTGACATAGGTCGAGATCGTGCCGCTGGCCAGAACCATCAGCGCCAGCGCGATCAGGCCAGTGTGGCGGCGGGCTTGCGAGAGATGGCTCGTGCTTTCCTTCGCTGCGATGCCGGATTCCGCCTGCGGGATGGTCTCCGGCAAGGTCCGGCGCATCCAGACGCCGAACGGCAGGCAGACCGCGCCGATCAGAAAGGCTACCCGCCAGCCATAGAGATCGAGCATCTCCGGCGCCATGGTCTTGCTGAGGATGACGCCGACCAGGGCGCCCGCCGTCGCCGCGATCTCCTGGCTCGCCGGCTGCCATGCCACCACCAGCGCCCGATGCTCGGGCGGCGCGATCTCGATCAGATAGGCGGTGGTGGGCCCGACCTCGCCGCCGAGCGCGAAGCCTTGCACCATGCGCGCCGCGATCACGATGACCGGCGCCGCGAGCCCGATCGAATTGTAGGACGGCGTGAACGTAATGGTCAGGATCGCCGCCCCCATCAGCGCGAAGCTGAGCAGCATGGCCGGTCGCCGGCCGATCCGGTCGGAATAGATGCCAAGCACGATGCCGCCGATCGGCCGTGTCACGAAGCCCGCACCGAAGGTCGCCAGGGACAGCATCAGGCTGCCGTACTCGCTGCCGGTCGGGAAGAAAGTGTGGCCAATCTGGATCGCGAAGAAGCTGTAGGTGATGAAGTCGTAGAACTCGAGCATGTTGCCGACGGTGGCTGCCAGCGCGGCGCGCTTGACGCTGAACGGCTCGATTTGCTCTTTTCCCGACAACACTCGTGAATTCCCGGTTCGATTGTGTGGCCGATTTAACCGCGTAGCAGCACTGCGTCGCAACATCCGTTAACCGAAAAAAGGGGTTCTCCCGCCGCCCGCCGCGCCGCCATGTGTTGCACCTTGTGCGCAGCTTCACCCAATTCGAAACGTTTCGACGCAAAAATCAGGCGCGATCGTGGCTGCAGCGACACATCATGTTGCCTGAAGACAGCGGGCCCGCACCATTTGACTGAAATTTTCGGATCAGTTGAGCATTACAGTTTACTCGAACTTTCTTTGTGACGCTCTAGTTCCACTCCCGAATGTTCCATCTCCAGAACGGAGAAGCGTCTTCCAAGCGCGGCATGGCTTTCGTTCCGCGCGAAGCAACGCCCATTCCGACCCGAGCGATTGCGCGCCCGTACGCTCAATTGAATAAAGCTTTATCCGATCTGGCATCGAAATGAATTTGGCTCGCGAAGCAATTGAATTGTTGGAACAGGTGGCGCGGATCCTGTGGTTCGAAGGCACCAAGCATGGCATGCGCGATCGCGAGTGGATGGCGCTGCGCTTCCTCTCCCGTGCGAACCGATTCTCGCGAACGCCTTCGGCGCTGGCAAGCTATGTCGGCACCACGCGCGGCACCGCCTCGTTCATCATCGGCGAGCTCGAACGTCTAGGTTACGTGGAGCGAACACGCTCCTCCAAGGACAAGCGCTCGGTCATGCTGAGCGTGACGCAGCAAGGCAAGAAGTTTCTGGCGCGAGATCCGGTCAACGGCCTGGTCGACGCCTTCGCCGTGCTCGATGACGACAGCAAGATCCGCTTTCGCGACACCTTACGACACGTGCTCGATCAGGCGGATGCGGCCGAACAACGGCACCACACCGACGTCTGCAAGCGATGCATCTTCCTGCGGGAGGATCGCACCGCTTCCGAGAACAGGTCGACGGTCGAATTCACCTGCCGGCTGTTTCGCGCGCCGATCGCGGAGGCCGAGATCGAGCTGCTATGCACCAGTTTCGAGCATCACCGCCAATAGAAGCGTCCGCGGCTTACTTGCGCGCTGAATAGATGACACCACCGCCGCTGGTTTCCACGACGAGACGGCCGTTCTCGTTCCTGATGTCCTCGATCCGACCGAGATTTGGGACCTGCTGGCCGAGCACGGCCTCGACGACTCCGCTCGGCCCCTGCAGGATCGCGATGCCCTCATAGGCCTGGCGGACCGACCAGCCTTTGATCACCTTTCGCGGTACCGAGCTGCGCTCGATCTGCGCCACCGAGCCCGTGGTCTCCGGCGCGGCGACCGACGCCATCATCGGCATTGCCGGCGACGGCTGCGCCGCGACTTGCACCGGCGCCTGGATTTGAGCCTGGGCGAGCTTGTCGAGCTTCGCCGTCGAAGATGAGCTGACCCGCTCGATGCGATCCAGATTCTCGGCAAACCGGCCGAAACGATCGCTGGTTGCCTTGCTGGACTGATCGACCGCCGTTCGCAGGCCGTCGAGATTCTCTGACACGCCGGACAATTGCTTGCGCAGCTGAGCAACCGTATCGCGCAGATTCCTGATCTCCGCATTGGCCGCGGCAGTGGTCTGGCCCGGCTGGGTGGTGAGATAGGCGATGACGCCGGTGCACGCGCAAACCACCAGAATGGCGGCGACCGCCAATGTCGCGAGCGGAGCGACCCAGGTCGGACGCGGCGGCGGCGGCTTGGCCACGATCACCGCCGGCTTGATGACGACGGGCGCTGGCTTCGGTATCGCCATCTTGTCGAGGCGCGCCTTGGCACGAATGCGCTTCAATCCCTCGAGCGCCTCTTTCGCTGCGGCTTCGTCGCTCGACACCGATGCAGGCTTCGCGCCCGCCGCAGGCTTGGCCGCGCGCGTATTGTTATTGAGCTTCGTATCGCGTGTTTCCGGAGCAGGCTTCGCCGTGGCGGTCAGATCCGCAGCTTCAGCGGGACGTGTTTTTCCATCGGACAACATTTGAAAATGCTCCGTTCGTTTCGACTGTCGAACGAAGTTAATTGGCGAAGCTTGCCTGAAACGTGCGCATCGGAAATTTTTCGGCACGCATGATGCGCGAACGAGTCCGACGCATCATGCGCGAGTCAAAAGTGCGACTCGAAAGACACACACTCGCCAAGATTTCGCCAAGCTGGAGTCTCGCTGCCATACATGAGTCGAATTGTCGCACGCGGGTGCGCAGCCAGGAGAGTCAATCCGGAGTTGAAAACCATCCACTGTGAAGGTTCAGTGACACTACCCAAAATAGCTGTGTTTGCACGGGCATATGGAACTTAATAACCGTCACGGTGCGAAAGTAGTTCGGATTTCAAATCAACTACGGCGCTTTGATATACAAAGAAACAACCGGAAACAAACCAACAGCATCAAGCACACGTAGCAAACGCTTTGTTCCGCACGCTTGATCGGAATTCGGCAATTGTTACGGTCTGTATCAAGTGATTCTCGCCCGTTGGCGAGGAGATCGACTGAGTGCAGTAGTGTTCGAACGCGATGAGCAACGTGACGCAGCTGTACCAGGTCGCAGTCTCTCTCCGCCCCGCAAGGTGATCCGTAAGACACCCGCCGGGCTTCACGCAGTAAGCGTTCAGTATCGAGTCGAAGTAGCAGGCCCACACACGTGGGCCCTGAATGCGTAGGGCTGCCCGCGAATATCGAAACCAAAACAACGGTTCGCGGGAGGGAATATCGTCAAACAGCATGGCTGCGGAGCCGGGGCATCACAACAAACCTCCCGGCCGCAGCAAGTGCGAAACAGGGGCGACTGACTGATGTATATTATCGTTGATGATCGCGAGAGCGTCACGAACAGCTACGTAGGAGGGCTCGTTCGCGAAGGCGTATCGTCGATCGGCTTCTCCTCCGGAGAATTCTGGGACTGGCTGCTATCCGCCAATGAATCGGACCTGGCGGCCGTCGATGCCTTCCTTCTGGGGGACTGCGATGCCCGCGGAAGCCTGCCAAGGGCGATGCGCAAGCGGTCTACGGCTCCGATCATTGCCATGAGCGGGCAGAAGATGCTCAAGAACACGCTGGAGCTGTTCGAATCCGGCGTGGACGACGTCGTCCACGTTCCGATCCATCTGCGTGAGATCCTCGCCCGAACGGCCGCGATCGCACGTCGCCGGGTGGGCGAGTTGCCGAGGCCCTGCGAAACCAGGATCCAGGTCTTCTTCAACGGACGTGACCCCGAGATCGCGGGCCACGCCCTGACGCTGCCCCGCCGCGAACTGCGCATTCTCGAATACATGGTCAGCAACCACGGCAAGTGGATCACGAAGACGCAGATCTTCAACGCGGTCTACGGCATCTTCGAATCCACGTTCGACGAGAGCGTGATCGAGAGCCACGTCAGCAAACTGCGCAAGAAACTCCGCGACCGCCTCGGCTTCGACGCGATCGTGGCTCGCCGCTACGTCGGATACCGGCTCAACATCCCGGCCAATGAGACCATCGATGAACCGATGCAGGAGCTCGACGAAGTCGGGATCCTGCTGAACCGGGCCCATGCCGCCCCGGCGGCCTACCCGGCCGGCAACTGACGCAGCCCCCAAACGACCATCGGCCCCTGCGGGAAGATCCCGCAGGGGCCGATTTGCTTTTGACGGCAGAGATGTCGTTGCGCCGACGCGGCGTCGCGGACCAGCGCCCTACGGCTTCTGCTGGAATTCTTCCTTGGAGACGTAGTTGAAGTCTTCGACCAGGACGTCCTGGACGATGTCGGCCTGCATGCGCTCGTTGACACGCTGTTTGATCCCCGAGGTGAGGCCGGAGAGGTCGTAACGGGCGAGCTTCCTGAAATCGAGCTTATCGTCAGCGTAGATCCTGCGGAAGGCCTCGTCGACGACGAACGGTTCAGGCGGCACAGTCAGCTGGTGCATGGTCTTCGCCTCCACGGTGTAGACGAAGCGCGCGACGATGTAGCCTTGCACCGCACCACCCTCGACCATGGGCACGCTCAGCGCCCGCGTCTTCTGGTATTGCAGCCCATCGAGATACTCGTCCTTGGCGGGCAGCAGGCTGCCATTTTCCTTCCAATAGGCCACGCCATAGCTCGTGCCCGCGGTGAGGATGCATACCCAGAGCCCGGCCAGCACCAGCTTGATCATTTTCTGTCCTGCACTGCGCGACCGGTATACGTGCCGTCGGATTCGGCCTCCTTGATCGCCCTGACAATGATGCTCGCGACTTCACGCACGGCGTCGTAGTGCATTTCGAGAAGGGAGCGGTTTCGCTCGAGCTTCTCGCGCAACCGCTGGATCTCCTCGGTGATCTCGGTTTCGCTGCCGAGATGCATCCGCGCCCGCATCAGGCGGACGAATTCCAGCATGCTCCGGCTCTTGCGGGCGCTGAAATCGTCGAAGTCGATCTTCTGTCCCGTCGCGAGCGCAGTGGTCTCCTCCTCGACGATATCTTCGAGCCGGCGAATGGCGGACAGCAACCCCCGGACCTCTCCGGACCGCGTCGCCTCCAACCTTGCCGCGTCCGCGTCGTCCGGCGTCATGTCGCTGCCGACATTGGGCACGAGCGCAGGCAACAGAATGTCGCCCGGCGCAGCCTCTGTCACCGCCTCGATGTCCAGGACGTGTTGCTCAACGACCGGCTGCTCCATCACCGCAGCCGTCGCGCCGTGTTCTACCTGCATCGCGAATTCACCCCTCAAATTAAGTCACCCGTGTCCCATATCCATCAGCCCGACTTGCCCGTGACATCAGGACCAGCCGGGTGCGCAGCCGCAAGCTGCTTAGCGATTCCGATCCCCTTGCCCTTCGCAAGCTGGGCGCCGAGTTGCTCGGCGAGCATCGATTTCCAGATACCGCCGGCGGTGCCCTTGCCGAACACCTGCTCCGATTCCTTCGGCAGCATCGTCTCGACGAAGGTCTGGAGGATGAACGCCTCGAACTTGCGATAGACCTCGTCCGGACCGGGCTTCTTGATCACCTGCACCGGCGGTCCGTTCACGACGCCCGATTGCGCCTCGGCCAGTTTTGCCGCGGTTTGATCAGCCGCCTTGCTGGCCGTCGCATCCATCGTCGCAGCAAAATCGGCGTCCGACGATTTCAGCGACTCGAGCTTCGCGGTCGCCGTCCGTTGCGTCACCGGATCGGCGGCGTCGAGGACGTCAAGAACGAGGTCGGATGTCGGTGTCACGATCATATCTTGGTCCGGCTGGCTGGCCGCGGCGTCAGATCGCGCGCGGTGGCGTGTGTTCCCGTGATGTCTTCGAGCGAGCGCTTCTCGGCCTCGCGCAGCTTGTCGGCAAGCGCCGCCTTGGCGACCTCCTCGAGCTGCTTCACGCGCCGGGTCTCCGCGCGAACCCTGTCGAGCTGCATCGCAGCGCGTTCCTGCACGGCGCGAGCATTGATGCTCGCCCTGTTGAGGCGCCGCGCGATCGAATCGCTCGACGATCCCGCCGGAGCCCTGCCTTCGTTCAGAGTCCCCACCAGCCAGGCCTGCTCATCCTGCATAGTCTGCTCCTGCTGGCGCAGTTGTACGAGCTGCCATTCGGACAACCGGAGCTGAAGCTTCACCAGCGAGACGATTCGACCGAGCTTGTCCGCGCGCGAGGTCATGACCCGTCATCCCGCCAGCCATGACGACAGGCCGAGCATGAACTGCGTCAACAACTCGTCGCTGGTCAGGTAAAGCAGCAGGAAGCCGCCGAACAGGACGAATGGCACCGAAACGAAGTAGACCGGTATGGCCGGCGTCAGCTTGTTGATGAGGCCGACCGAGAAATTGACGATGACGGAGTAGACGATGAAGGGGCTGGTGATCCGCAGCGTCAGCACGAAGGCGTCGGCGAGCCGGCCCACCAGCTGGTTCAGCGCCATCTCGCCGGTCAGCTTTTCGCCGGGACGCCAGACGTCGTAGGAGTTCATCAACCCGCGCAGCACCTGCCAGTGCTGGTCGGTCAGGAAGAACAGCGTGGTGACGGCGGCCATGATCAGCGGCACCACAGGCGGGGCCGGATCGGTATCAGCGACCGGCGTGCCCGGGATGCTGCTGAGCCCGATCGCGCTTGCCATCACGGTGAGCATGGTTTGGAGCGCAAGGAAGAACACCCGCCCGCCGAGGCCGATGACGCCGCCGACCACCAGCTCAGTGACGATCAGCAGGGCCAGCGTCAGCGGCGAGGCGCCATCCACCAGCGGCTTCAGGATCGAAACCAGGATCGGCGTCAGTGCGAATGTCGTGACCAGGGCGACGAACAGGCGGATCTGCGGCGGCACGTTCACGCTTGAATAGCCGGGCACCAGCATCAGGCAGGCGCCGATACGGCAGAACACGATGAACGTGGCGAGCACATTGTCGGTGAGGCCGCTGATCACGAAATGGCTCCGAGCGCCCGGATCTCGGCGCTGCGGGCGACCTCGACATGCGACAGGATCGGCAAGGTCGGGAACACCCTTTCCAGGATCATGCGCACATAGGGCCGGGCCTCCGGCGTCACCGCCAGCACCACGCTGGTGCCATCCTCGGTGAACTTCCGGACCGCGGCGCTGGCTTCGGTTGCGAACTGCTCGATCAGCCGCGGATCGGCGTCGAACTCGACGACGTCGCCCTTAGCGTCGCGCTTCAGGCTTTGATGGAAGGCGAGGTCCCAGCGATTTCCGAGGCGAAGGACGTTGAGCACGCCGTTGTCGGAGAGGTCGCCGCAGATCTGCTGGGCGAGACGCATCCGCACGTGCTCGGCGACCTGCTCGGAGCGCCGCACATGGGGTGCGATCTCGGCAATCGCCTCGAGAATCAGATGCAGGTTCCGGATCGAGACCCGTTCGCCCAGCAGGATCTTCAGGATCGCCAGCAGGCCGGAATAGGAGATCTGCGACGGACAGAGATCGTCGACCAGGCGCTTGTACTCGGGCTCGAGCCGGTCGAGCAGTCCGCGCATGTCCTTGTAGGACAGCAGCTGCGAAAGGTTCGCCCTAAGCACCTCACTCAAGTGCGTGAGCAGCACCGACAGATTGTCGACCGGCTTGCAGCCCTGCCGCTTGACCTCATCGGTGAAGGCTTCCGTCACCCACAGCGCCTTCATGCCGAACGCGGGCTCGATCACCTCATCACCGGGCACGTCGGGCTTGCCGTCCTTGTCCACCAGCACCATTACCTCGCCGATGCGGAGCTCGCCATGGGCGACGCGGGTGTCGTGGATCCGGATCTGGTATCCCTTGGGGTCGATCGACAGATTGTCCGACAGCTTGATCTCGGGAATGACGAAGCCGTACTGCTTGGCGAACTTCTTGCGGATCTTGGCGACGCGGTGGGCAAGCTCGTTGCGCGAACCGAGCAGATGAACCGACAGATGGCTGCCGAGCGACAACTCGATCTCTGCGGTCTTGAGCGATTCCTTGACCGATTCCTTGGCGTCGTTCTGGGCGCGCTCTTCCGCCTTGCGTGCATCCTCCTTCCGCTCACGCGCAGCCTGCCGCTTCGGCAGCGAGTAGCCGACAAAGGCCATGACACCGCCCAGCAGCACGAATGGCGCCATCGGCAGCCCCGGCATCAAGGCAAGCACGAACATCATCAAGGATGCCGCCGACACCGCGCGCGGATAGCCGCCGAGCTGCCGCAGCACCGCCTGCTCCGCCGAGCCCCGGGTGCCGCCCTTGGACACCAGAAGGCCCGCCGACAACGAGACGATCAGCGCCGGCATCTGCGTGACCAGACCATCGCCGACGGAGAGCTTTGTGTAGACGTCGGCAGCGCGCGACAGGGTCAGCCCGTGATGCGTGACGCCGATGATGATACCGCCGAAGATGTTGATCGCGGTAATGATCAGGCCGGCGATGGCATCGCCGCGGACGAATTTCGAGGCACCGTCCATCGCGCCGAAGAAGGAGCTCTCCTCTTCGAGCTCGCGGCGCCGGCGTTGGGCCTCCTTGTCGTCGATCAGGCCGGCAGAGAGGTCCGCGTCGATCGCCATCTGCTTGCCGGGGATGGCATCCAGGGTGAAGCGGGCGCCGACCTCGGCGATACGCGTTGCGCCCTTGGTGATCACGACGAAATTCACCGTGACCAGGATCGCGAAGATGATCAGTCCGATGACGAAGTCGCCGCCCATGACGAACTTGGAAAAGCCTGCGACAACATGGCCGGCAGCGGTCTCGCCCTCCCCGCCGCGCGACAGGATCAGGCGGGTGGTCGCGACGTTGAGTGCGAGCCGCAGGATCGTCGCGATCAGGAGCACGGTCGGGAAGGCGGAAAAATCGAGCGGCCGCTGGATCCATAGCGCGACCATCAGGATCAGCGCCGCCAGCGCGATCGAAAAAGCGAGGCCGAGGTCGATGAGGATCGGCGGAATCGGCAGAAAAAGAATCGTGAGCATGGTCACGATGCCGCCAGCGAAGAAGGCATCCGCGCCGAAGCGTCGCGGGTTCGGCAGGCTAGCAGCTAACGTATCGGCCATGGGTCACCGGGCGGCAGGGTCCGCCCTGCAATCTGCCCCGCAAAGCTTGCGCGAGGGTGGTGGCCGGCGGATCAGAAGCCGTGCTCGATCCGCGAATAGACCATCTCGGTGAAAGTGGAGAGATGGGCGCCGATGAAAGAGCCGGAGATCGCCACGACCACCAGGATGACGATGATCTTCGGAACGAAGGTCAACGTCGCCTCCTGGATCTGGGTCAGGGCCTGGATCAGCGCGATGACGATGCCGACCAGCATCGCCGCGCCGACGGCAGGGCCGCACGAAACGAGGATGGTCCAGATCGCTGCCTGGACGAGGTCGAGGGCGTCCCGCTCGTTCATGGCTAGTTGCTGATCGTCAGACCAGGGCCGACCGCGACCTTGGTGCCGTCCTGGAGGGTCGCGACGGAGCCGTTGCTATTGATCGAGATCGACGCGACCTTGCCGGTGAAGGTCGCGCCGGTCGAGTCGGTGAAGCTGACATTCTTTCCGATCAGCCCGTCCGCCTGCGACAGCGACTGGGAGGACAGCAGCGAATCCAGCTTCGTATTGGTTTGCATTGCCTGCTCAACCGTCGAGAGCTGGGCGAACTGGCTCATATATTGCGAGGTATCGGTCGGATTGGTCGGATCCTGGTTCTTCATCTCGGCGATGAGGAGCTGGAGGAAGGTGTTGTAGTCGACGCCGGTGCTCGACGTTTTCGACGTGGAGGTCGAGCCGGTCGAATTGGTGCTCGAAGTATCGGTCGCGCTGGGGACGTTCATGGGCCTCTCCGCTGTCAGGCAGCCTTGAATGGGGATTCCGTGGTCGCGCCGGCCAGGATCGCCTCCTCCAGAGGGAACAGCGCCCGGATGCGCTTGAGCGCCTCGAAATAGCGGGTTCCGCCGACCATCTCGTCGATCACGGCAAGTCCGTCCAGCATCTCGCGATTCTCGCAGACGGCCAGCAGCGCTGCGTGGTGCTGCCCATAGAGCGAGGCGGCGGCAGCCACGTCCGTCGGGTTCATCAGCATGAGCTGAACGATGAAATAGAGCTGCCGCATCGCCGTGGTGGCGTCGGCGGCCTGCATCACCTGCCCTTCCAGCAGGAACATCACGTCATTGACGAGCTCGAGCGAGACCTTGCGGTCCACGCGCAGCACTGCACCGTTGATGTAGACCCGTTCGCCCGCCCGCAAGGAGATCTTCATTAAAGCGCGTCTCGGATCAGGCGGTTGATTTCAAGAAGCTGCATCACGTCGTTCGATTTTTCCTCGCGAAGGCGATCGGCTTCCTTGACGACCCACAGGCCGATCGAGATGATGTCGGCGCGCAGCTGTTCCGGCAATCCGTTCTCGGGATGCGCGAGATCCTCGATGAAGATGGTCCACAGCCGCCGGACATAGAGCAGGCTCTGGACCTGATCCTCCATGTTGAAGCGCTGCTCCTTCTGGAGCCGCTCCAACCGGTCGATGCCGAGACTGAGCGCCTGGCGCTCGCGGCCCCGCGCCTCGTAGCCGCTGTCTTCAACGACCGTTTCATAGGCTTCAAAAGTCATCCGTAACACTCTGCGCAGGAAATTGCAGGAAACTGAAAGCGAGTACGACCGCCGCTCAGGCTCAGAGATAGTTGATGAGACTGATCTTCTGGAGCTGCGAGGTGAGCGCGAGTGCCGTCTGGATCTGGGTCTGCAGCGTATTGACGCGCACCGACGCTTCGGTCGGATCGACCTTCTCCATGCCGACGATCTGATTGTTCAGAATGTCCTTTTGGGTTTTCAGCTTGTCGGTCGCGTTGGTGATGCGCTGCTGGACAGTGCCGACGTCGCCGCCGAGCGTCGCGAGGTCGGTGATGGCACTGCCGACGAGGCCGATGGCCTTGTCCACGACCACCTGGAACGTCGACTGGTCGAGGTTCGCATTCCCGAGATCGGCCATCATTGTATATGCCTCGGCGAGCTTGCGAAAACCGGTCTGGTTGGCGCTGACGGACGTATCGGCGATCTCTGTCGTCGAGATGCGGCTTTGCATGACCTGGTCAGTGGCCGACGACCAGTTGGTATTCCAGGCCGGGCTTGCGAACTCGGCGTCGAAGGGGCCGTTGAGGAATGTCTGCATCTGAGCAGGCGTAATGGTGTTCACGCTGGCCGAGGATTGCGTGAAGCCGAAGGCCGCAAGGAAATCGGCGTCGACCTTGTTCTTGCTGGCCGAGCCGGCCTGGTAAGGCGTGATCGGCTGGTTCTGGGTGTTGATGCCCGAGAACAGGTACGAACCGTTATAAGAGACGTTCAGCGCACCAATCAGATCCTGGAGATTGGAGGATGCCGGCGGCAGGATGATCCGCCCGCCACCATCGGTGCTGCGAGCCGCGATCAGGTCCTTGAGGAAATCAGTTGCGGTGGAGCCGAGCTGGGTGATGCGGTCCTGGGTCACATCCAGACGCCCCCCGACAAGACCGTTGGTGTCGACGAGCTGATCGGCGAAGCTCATGTCTGCCCGCAGGGTGACGTCGCCGCCCGTTGTCGCGCCGAGCTGGAGGCCGACATCGGCGAAGCGGCCGGTGGTCGCTTCCGTCGATGCCTTGCTCAGCGCAGCCTGGTTGTTCGTGATCGAATACCTCAAGGACGAGTGTAGCACGAGGGTGGAAATGTAGTTTGCGCTCATCATCACGGATTCCCCACGGCGGCTAGCAAGGCTTGCAACATTTGGTCAACAGTCGAGATGATCTTCGACGACGCCGAATAGGTACGCTCGACCTGCAGCATCAACGACATCTCGTCGTCCATGTTGACGCCGTTAACGTTCGACAGTGCGGTCGTGCTGCGATCCAGCAGCGTGTTCTGGTATTGGGAATTGTCGTTGGCGGTCTTGCGCTGGTTCTCGATCCAGCTCGTCGACGACGAGGCGTAGTCGATCAGGCTGCCGTTCGGCTTGCCCTGCGTCGTTGCATCGAACGGCTGCGACGCATCCATATTGCCGATGAGCTGCTGCAGCCGGGCCGAAAAGCCGCCGTTGCCCGCCGTGTTGTAATTATAGGCCGGGTTCCCGCTGATTGCGCCGTCGCGCAGCAGATTCGGGTTGCCACCCAAGGCAGGATCGACCGATGCCGCGACCGAGATCGTGCCAGCGAGGCCCACCGAGACGGTGGCGCTCGCGGGCATCGTCGGCGCGCCAGGATAAGTGAAGAGACCGGGAACGTTGGGCAGCGCCGCGGCCGTTTGGTCAGTTTCCTTGAAAGCATTGATCAGGCCGCGAGCGATTTCGTCGAGCTGGCTCTGATAGGTGACAGTGTCGGTGTCGCGCAGCTGGGCGAGACCGGCGAGCTTGCCTGATTTGATCGGCATCACCGAATTCGCGCCTGTCACCGGCACGCCGTCGATGAAGACCGCGTTTCCCGTGATACTCGCCGAATACGACGTGGTCGGGGCGAAGGTCACTGCCCGCGCTGTCTTGTCGAACAGCACCGCGCCGCTGTCGGCATAGAGCGCCGCATCGCCGTTGGTGCGGATCGTCATCGTGACGCCGACCTCCTGCGACAGTTGCGAGACGATGCTGTCGCGCTGGTCGAGATAGTCGGTCACGTCGTCGCCGGCGATCGTCCCCTTCACGATCGCCGTGTTGACCGTCTGGAACTGGGAGAGCAGCTGGTTGATGTTCTGGACCGACGTTTTCATGTCGGCATCCGCGCCCTCGCGCACCGACTGCACGGTCTGGGTCGCCTGGTTGAGTGCATTCGCCATGTCTTTGGCGGACGTCACGGCGGCCTGCGCCAGAGTGGTGTTGTCAGGCGCGTTGGCATATTGCTGCAACGCCTGCTTCAGCGCATTGAGTTGCGCCGTCGGTGACTGGTCGAGCTGCGGATCGTCCACCGTGGCAGAGGCGATCTTCTGGAGGCCGTCATAGATCGCGCTCTGCGTGGCAGCGGCCGAGGTCGCGGTCAGGACGTTGCTGTACAGGCCCGAGGATGCGGCGCGCTGGATCGCCGCGACGTAGACACCGGCACCGGGAAGATTGTCCAGCACCGTGATCTTGCGCGAATAACCGGTCGAACTGGCACCGGCGATATTGCGCGAGATCGTCGACGACTGGACGCCCGACGCCATGAGCGAGTTGCGGGCGGAGTCGAGGGCTGAGGTAATGGACATGGCGTGCTCTTGAACGTTCTCTTGCCCGGAATCGGCGCTGAGGGGCTCAGCGCTTCAGGTTGACGACGACGTCAAGCAGGTCGGCGCCGGTCTGGAACGACTTCGAGTTCGCGGTGAAACCGCGCTGCGCCGAGATCATGTCGGTCAGTTCGCTCGCAAGGTCGACGTTGGAGTCTTCGAGTGCGCCAGACTGAATGGTTCCGAGGCCACCTTGACCGGCCAGACCGACCTGCACGTTTCCGGATTCAAGGTTCGGCGAATAGACGTTGCCGACCTCCGGCGTCAGGTGATCAGGGCTCGGCACGGTGGCGAGCGCAACCTGGTAGCTCGGCAGCTGGGTGCCGTTCTTGAGCACCGCAGTGACCACGCCCTTGCTGTCGATGTCGACCTTCTCGACGGCGGACGGCGCGTTGCCATCGACGGTCGCCTTGAAGTCGAAGCTGGAGGCAACCTGGGTCATGGCCGAGAGGTCCATGGTGAAGGCCGAACCGCCGGGGACGGTGAACGCGAGGGTCTTGGGGCTCGCTGCCGCCAGCGCGCCCTTTCCGGCCGCTGTGACGTTGAAGGTGAAACTGGTCGCGGCCGAGGGACCGCCCGTCAGCAAGCCTGCGCCGTTGTAGACCTCGATGTCCCAGGTGTTCGGACCGGTTTTCGCGGCGTAGACGTCGAGCGTCACGGCATTGCCGATGTTGTCGTAGGTCACCATCGACGTCTTCGACGTGTAGTTGCCCGGACCAGCAGCAGCGGCCGGAGCAGCGACAATCGCGGCGCTCGGATCCAGATTGGCAGCCACGGTGGCCTTGGTCGAGGGCGAGGCCTGCAGCGCCATCTGGTTGACGTTGATGACCTGGAGGCCGCCGAAGCCGTTGGCGGCGACGTTGGGCGCTGCGCCGTTCTGGATGTTGTAGCCCATCAGCTGGAAGCCGGCGGTGTTGACCAGATTGCCGGTGCTGTCAGGCACGAACGAACCAGCACGCGTCAGGAAGTTGTTGCCGTTGGCGTCCTGCACGACGAAGAAGCCGTTGCCTTGGACCGCGAGGTCCGTCGTCGACGTCGTGAACTGAAGATTGCCGGGATCGGTGATGGCGTAGCGGACCGTGGTCTCGACCGCGCCGGAATCGTAATTGCCCGAGCCGCTCTTCAGGATCAGTGAGGAGAATTCCGTGGAAGCCCGCTTGTAGCCGACCGTGTTGACGTTCGCGATGTTGTCCGAGACCGTCGACAGCTTGTTGGACTGCGCATTCATCCCGGAAACACCGGTGCGCATAACACCATACAGGCTCATGTAGTGGGCTCCTTTGGCAGATCGTCGTTACAATGAGGGTTCTTGCTTGCGCGGGGCTGATGGTTGGCGGCGATGCACAACTTCGTATCGTGCATCTCACGTCGTGTTCGGTTGACAGAACGCGCGCGCCTTGTCGGTCCACGCGCCGAAGCCGCTGGAGACGAGGTGCGCAACGATGTGGCAGACATAGCGCTTCTGCGCCGGTTGATTGTTGGGACCGGCATTGTAGCGGGCGACCGCCATGGTCCAGCTTCCCTCGCGCTGCTTCAACTCTTTCAGGAAGCGCGCGGCATAGTCGACATTCTTCGCCGGATCGAACATCGCCCGCACCGAGGTGAACTTGTCGCCGTGAAAATAGTGGTTGATCTGCATGCAGCCGAGATCGATCAGCTTGATGCCCCTGGCTCGCATCGCCTCGAAATTCACGATCGCATCGTCCATGTCCCTGGCGAACACGGTCTGCCCTTCGGCACCGAGCGCGTAGGGATAGAGCGCACCGCGGCGGCCGGTCTCGGTGAGGCCGACGGCATAGAGAATGCCGAGCGGAATCCCGTGCTGCTGCGAAGCGCGCGCCATCTCGCGCTCGCAAGGGCGCGACGTGTCAGTCGCCGCCGCGGCGGCGCCGGCGTTACAGATAAACAGGGCCGCGACGAGACTGCGGCGCCACGTCCTGGTCATGGCGTGCCTCCTGGTTGGGCTGCTGGTCCGGCCGGGCTTGCCTGGCGCCACCGTCGGACTGCCCCGACGATGTGCCCGCGCCTTGCGACTGCGATGATTGTTGTTGCTGGCCGGAGAGTTGCGACTGCGGCTGGCCGGACCCGGCCTGAAATCCATCCAGCGAACCGTGCTGCACCGGCGCGACGTCGGCAACATAGCCCGCTGACTGCATCAGGTCGCGGATCTGGTCGCGCTGCTGATCCAGCATCGTGCTGGTGTCCTTGCGTTCGGCGGCGAGCTGAACCGACACCTCGTTGCCGACGAGACGAAGACGCATGGTGACGTTGCCGAGATCAGGCGGCTCGAGATTGACGGTGAGGATCCTGAGCGGCTGGTCCGGAGAATTGTTCTGCGCGTCCGCAAGATCTGTCGCGGCGGACGCGGCAGGCGCGGGCGAGCCCTTGAGCTCGGACACGACGGCGTTTGCGACCTGCTGGGTCGCACTGAACGGCCCAACCGGAGGCAGATGGGTCTCCTGCTGAACCACCGTGACCTTGGTTGCCTCGGGCAAGACGTCGCGGCCCGCGGACTTTGCGGCGCGCTCGACATTCGCTGCGACGGCTTCGAAGCCAGGTGTTGCGGACATGGCATTCGATTGAACAGCGCTTCCCTGCGGCATCGCCGCAACCTGTGCGCCTGCGGTCGGCTGTCCGTGCGCGCCGGACGTATCGCCGCCGGAGCGTGCCGAGATCGAAGGAGCGGCGGTGAGTTGACCGACGTCTGCCGCCGCCTTTGCGTCGCTAATACCTTGCTTCGCCATTGGGGGACGCTGGTCTAGGGCCGACGTCTCCTTCTTGTTGCCGGACGACTGTGGCGCCTGCATTATCACCGTTTGCGTGGCGGCAAGCTCCTGCCCCATGATCGCCGGAAGGCTCATTCTGGTCGCGACATCAGCTTTCGCAGCCTGATCGACCTGCTCTTGCTTGTTCGACGATTTGGTCTCCTCGGTGCGTTCATGCACCGGTTCATCCTTCGACGTGTCACGCTCGGTCAACTGGGTCGCGCGCGAACGTACTGGGGCAGCCTTGGCAATCGTATCAGCTCCCTGATCGTCCAAGGCCCGCTTGGCCATGTTCGAGACGGTGTGAAGCAGGTCGTGAAACGAGGAATCGTCGGCGGTTTTCGCGCCCGGTGTTGCCGCGCCTTTCGTCGAGCGGGTCACTCCGCGCGCAAGGCTTTCGGCGAGACCAGCGAAGAGCTGTCCGGAGGTTCCACTGAGCTTGGTCATGGGCGGCGATCCCTGGTGAGAAGCTCCAGCTCGCCGAGCTGCATCTTCGCGCGCGCGAGCATCGCGTTCGACGAGGCGAGATCGATCCGCGCCGGGGTCGGCGGCGGCTTGTCGGCGGTCATGACGGCAGCAGGACCGGTGATCGACTTGCGGACATCAAGCGCGAGCTGGAGCGTTGCGTTGAGCAGCAGGACATCGCGCTCTGCCAGCTTCGACCGGTCGAGCGCCCTCAGCTCGGCAAAACCGCCGTCATATTCGTCGGTGAGTGCGCGGGATGCGCCGCGATAGAAATGTGCACGCTCCCGATCGGGCGTGGCGTCGGCGCTGAGTGTCAGCGCCCGCTCGGCCGCAAGGCTGACGACGGCGAGCTTGCCGCGGATCAGCGCGCCGCGCGCAATCACCAGATACAGCTTGAGGCGGCTGGCACGGTCGACTTGTTCGAGCAGCACCGCAACCCGCGCAAAGCGGCGATCGTCCAGCGCCAGGCTCGATTGGGTCAGGCCGGTGGAGAAGCGCTGCCAGAAATCACCGGCATAGACCGAATTGCGGTAATGACGGATATAGGCCAGCGTCAGGAACTCGAACTTGTCGAAATCCTCGGCCTGCCCGACCAGCAGGATCTCGCGCCGCAGTGCCGCCTCCTCGACCAGCGTGCCGGGCAGCAGCAGACGTGCATCGTCCAGACGCTCGATCGCGAGCGAGGCCTCGGAACGGGCGAACAGCGCGCCCTGGACCAGAGCAACCTGCCCGCCCATGCCGGACGAAATGGTGCGCGGCTTGACGTCCTTCAGCAGCTCCCTCGCCTCGTCTTGCCGTCCCTCGACGTAAGCGAGCGCGCCATCGAACAGCGCCTTGTCGACATTGATCTTGTCGCGCGGCAGCTTGCGGACGATCTGCGGCGCGCCGCCGGACAGCAGATAGATCACCACCGCCTGCCCGTTCTGCGGGTTGCTCCACACGGTCGGATCTGCGGCGAGAAATTTCTCGCCGATCTGGCGGATCAGCGCGATGTGGCTGCCATGCGCTGCGGTGTCGCCATTGGCGATGCCGTCCTGGACCGCCTGCAGCGCGCGGACCAGCTCATACGGCTCGCCGGACAGCGGCGCCGGATCGGACAAGGCGCGCGTCGCCGTCAGCGACAACAGCATCAACAGCACGGTGCGGAGCAGCGGTCTGGTCAAGGACGCTTCTCCCGGATCAGGATCTCGATCCGCCGGTTTTGCGCGGCCGCAGGATCGTTCGGAAGCTTCGGCCGCCGGTCGGCATAGCCTTCGACATGCTCGATCCGCTGCGCATCGATGCCGGAGCGAACCAGCATGTAATAAGCCATCTGCGCGCGCGCCGTGGACAGCCGCCAATTATCGTAATTGTCCGACTTGTAGGGCCTGTTGTCGGTGTGACCACGTACGATGATCATCCCGCGACGCTTCGCGATGAGCGGACCGATCTTGTCGATGACCCGAACGAGCTCGGGCCGCGGCTCAGCCGAGCCGACGGCGAACATGCCGAAACTCGCATCGTCGGTCAGGCTGACCAGCAGGCCCTCGTCGACCTGGCGGACCTCAGCCACCGGCCCGGCACCGGCCTTGATGTCCGACAGCGCATCGGCGATCGCGGACTGGAGCTGCTTCACGGTCGGCTGCTGGGTCTGGGCGGCGTCGCGCACCTCGGCCTCTTTCGGCGCATCGGTCGGGCGCGCCTGCGACGCGGCGTTAGCCTGTATATTCGCTTGCGGGCTCGGCTGCACACCGGCATCGCGCGCAGACAATGATGGCGCCGGTCCCGGCGGCAGCAGCGGCGACGTGCTCGTGGAGGACGCCTGGGCGTCGGGTGCTACGCTGCCGCCCGCATCATCGGTCCTGCCGCGGCGCGGCTCGCCTTGATTTGTGCCCGCCGGATTGTCGCGCGCCGAAGCGTTCGCCTTCGGCTCGCCCTCCATGATCCTGTCAGCTTCCTTCGAAGCCTCGGGTGCGAGCTTCCAATAGCCGGGGTCGAACGGATCGCGATAGGCGTCACCGCCCTTGAGACCGTCCTCTTCCGCGGACGTCAAGGCGCCGGCGCGCCGCTGCCCCGAGGCCTGGTTGGAGCTTGCCGCGATTTCCGCGAGCGTCGCATAGGGATCGCGGAACAGAACCTTCTCTTCATAGAAGGGCGGCTTCTCGGCGGTCGGCGAGTCGCCGCGACGCTCCTCGTTCGGGCCGGCCGGCTGGCGCTTGCCGTCCTGACCGTCGAAGTTCGTCGGCTCTTTCTTGGACAGATCCTTCAGGCCCTTCGGCGCAGGCGCATTCTCCGCGAGCTTGATCGGGTTGAAATAGCTCGCGACCACCTGCTTCTGGTCCTGGTTCAGCGCATTGAGCAGCCACATCACCAGAAAGAACGCCATCATCGCGGTCATGAAGTCCGCATACGCGATCTTCCAGACGCCGCCGTGCGCCTTCTCGTCTTCGAAAGCGCCTCGCCTGCGGATGATGACGAGCTCGTGCTTGACCTCCTCCATGGTGTCGCTACCGGCGCGCCTCGTTCAACCGGTCGACCCAGGTCGAGATCTGGGTCTCGATCGTGGTTTGATCGGCAAGGACGCGCACCTCGACAGTGTCGGCGGACTGGTATTCGATACCGGTACGGCCGGCCAGATTGAGCTGTGTCCTGACGAGATCGATGAGTTCGCTGGGCCCGGTGACGCGGAACACCGATACCGGCGAATTCGAGGTCAACGCCGCGATCTGCTCGACCAGGGATCCGATCGCCTTGTCGCGAACCGCTTCAGCGAGGAACGGCAGCAATATCCGAGCCACCGAGCTTGCGATGTTGCTTTCGATCTCCCGGCAAGCAGCGTCGAAACCGTTGACGATCGCGACGGCCTGCTGGTCGGACCATTTGGCTCGCTCCTCGCCCAGCCGGATCGCGCCGCGGACCCGCTCTTCGGCGAGCTTGGCTTCGCCCTCCGCAAGACCTGCGGCATGGCCGCGCCGATAAGCGTCTTCGAGGAGATTGACCGGTGCGGCTTCCGGAGCAGGCGCCGGGGGCGGCGGTTGGAGTTGTGGCTGCGATTGCGCCTGGCGTTCCTGGCGCTGCGGTTGAGGCTGCGGCTCGCGCAGGACCTCCTTCTGCTTCGTCAGCACATCCTGGATCTTGGGCAGCGGAGGCGGCGGTGACTTGGTCCGCCCGTTCGCGTCGAATTGCGTCAGGAGTTTTCCGATTGCCGCGTTCATGCCGCCTCCTCGCGTCGCATCCAGTCCTTAAGGATTGCCGCCGCCTGCATTTGATCGAGGCGAACGATCTGTTCGAGCCGCTTCTGCGGCGTACGCTGCATCTTGCCTTCGAGGTCCTCGACGAGATTGAGCTCGGGGTCATTGCTCTCAGCCAGGGCGAGGGCCGTGGCAGCTTCGAGCTCGGCGGCTTCGGCCGCCTCGCTCTGCTCCTGTGCCGCACGATGGGTCAGGATACCGTTGACCGCGGGCCGGAGCCCGAACCAGACCAGCATCGAAGCGACGGCCAGGATCGTCACCGCGTTGATCACGCTGCCGAGCTGCTTGTTCATCATCTCGACGAAGCTGATCGGCGGGACCGGCGCCAGATCGCGCGAGCCCTCCACGAAGTCGACCGCCGTCACCTGGATCTGATCGCCACGCGCCTTGTCCAACCCGCCGGCGGTTGCCGCGAGCTGGCTGATCTCGGCGAGCTTGCTGTCGACGATAGCCTGGTTGGTCTTGTCGCCGAGGTCGGCGACCAGCCGCGCCCGGTTGACCAGCACGGCGATGAAGAGCTTCTTGACCGAGTAGCCGTCACTGACCGTCGTCGTGGTCTTGGACGATACCTCGAAATTGGTGACGTCCTCGCGGCGCGTCTTGTCTTCGCTGGAGCTCTTGCTGCCGCCGGCATTGACCTGCTGCTCCGGCAGGTTTTGCTGGACGGTCGTCGGCGTCGAGCGGTCGGCGTTCGATGATTTCTCGTTTTCGCGAACGTTGCGCACCGAACGCTCGGCGCGCGTCTCCGGATCGTAGACGGTCTCGTTGATCTGGCGCTTGTCGGTCGAGAGCTGGGGTGCGACGCTGACCTCGAAATTATCCAGTCCCAGATAGGGCGTCAGTGCCTTGCGGATGTTTTCCTGCACCATGCCGCCGACGGTTTTTTGAAGGCTTGCCATCTTGGTCGGCGCGGCGCTGGCTTCGTCTTCCTCTGCCAGCAGCATCGAGCCGTCGGCATCGAGCACCGTGACCTTGTCGCGCGTCATGCCGGGAATGGCGGCCGCGACGAGGTGGCGGATCGACTGCGCCGTCCGCGCCTCGATCGCACCGTCGGTGCGCAGCACGACCGAAGCGGAAGGCGGCTGCTGCGTCGCGCGGAACGAGCCGCGCACCGGCATCACGATGTGCACGCGCGCCGCTTTGACGCCTTTCATCAGCTGCACGGTGCGCGCAATCTCGCCTTCGAGTGCGCGAAGCTTGGTGACCTCCTGCATGAACGAAGTCAGCCCGAGCGATCCGATCTTGTCGAACAGCTCGTAACCGGAATTGGCGCTGGTCGGCAGCCCCTTCTCGGCGAGCAGCATTCGCGCCTGCGCGGTCTGGCTCGGTCGCACCGAGACGGCATCGCCGGCCGCGTTGATATCGAAGGAGATATTCTGCTCGCGCAGCGCAGCCCCGATGCGCGTCACGTCTTCGCGCGTGAGCCCGGTATAAAGCGTTTCGAACTCCGGCCGGCTCAGATAATAGGCGCCGCCGACCACGGTGACGAGGACGGCGAAGCCGATCAATCCCAAGGCCATCAGACGTCGCGGCCCAAGTTCCAGCAGATTGTTGAGCAGCTGCTGTAGCTGCGCGCGACTGAGCATATGACCTCGTACCAATGCGAATGGTGAGGACACTCCGCTGCCAACCTTGTCTGAAGGTTGCGCGAGCATGCGAATATGTCGCTTCGCGGGCGAGGCGTTGCAATTTTGCAGGAGGTTCAGACGCCGCGACCGGTTCAACGGCGACGAGCGAGCGCCCGCGCGAACGGCGCGTTGCCTTGACGTCTGGCGTCAGGAAATCGATTGCGGGCACATCATGTGCCGTCACAGCCGCCGCTCACGGCGGGACCGTGCTCCCGGAGGGAGCACGGTCGGTTTCGAAGCCGAAGCTTACTTGAACAACGAGAGGATGCTCTGGCTGTTCTGGTTGGCGATCGAGAGCGCCTGGACGCCGAGCTGCTGCTGGGTCTGCAGCGCCTGCAAGCGGGTGGATTCCGCGTTCATGTCGGCGTCGACGAGCTGGCCGACACCGCGGGTCACCGAGTCCATCAGGGTCTTGACGAAGTCGGTGTTGGTGGCAAGGCGGTTCTTGACCGCGCCGAGGTCGGCAGCGGCCGAGGCCACCGAGTTGATCGCGGCCGTGACCTGCGTGATGTAGCCATCGAGCGTGGTCTGGTCGGCCGCCGAGTCGGTCAGCGTGGCGATGCTGATCGTGTCGACCGAAGCACCGGCGCTAACTTTGTCCAGGATGCCGCTGGTGGACGCGGTGTAGAGCGAGTAGTTGGAGATCGTCAGCGTGATGGAGCCGATGGTCGGCGTGCCACCGACGCGCGAGAACGACGACACCAGGTCGAAGGTCGCCGGCGTGGCCGTCGTGGTGCTGAGCCAGTTCACGCCGTTGAAGGTCGCTGCGGCGGCGGTGCCCTTCATCTGCTGCTGGATCTGGGTGATGTCGGCCTGGATCTTGGTACGGTCGATACCGGCGGTCTTGGCCTCGACCAGCAGCGACTGCAGCTTGGTGAGACCGCCAGTGCTGTCACCGACCACCGCAGTCAGAGCGGTGTATTCGGTGTCGACGGTCGCGGCCGACAGACCGAGCGAGTCGGAGACCGCGGAGAGCGCGGCGTTGTCGGCGCGCATCGAGGTTGCGATCGACCAGTAGGCGGCGTTGTCCGACGCGGTGGCGACGCGCTGACCGGTCGAGATGCGGTTTTCCGTGGTCTGCAGGCTGGAGCTGACGTTGCGCAGCGTCTGCAGCGCGGTCATGGCGGCGGAGTTGGTGAGAAGGCTAGAACTCATGTTTGACGTCCCCTGGAAACGAATTGAAATTGTTGGGACATACCGGGCTTGCACCGGTACGACGGGACGGCATCATGCCTTTGGGCTGCGAAAAAGCGCGCTCAACCTGTCGTAACGGCGGCGATAGCACGCGAAGTTTGCGCGAAGCTTGTGGCGCTGTGCCTGCGCCGGCTTGGCGCGACAGGTTTTTCCGGCGCGAACAACGTGCTCCTAAAATGAAAGGGCCGCGCTTCGTAAGAAGCGCGGCCCCCTCAGATCGTTTTCAGGCTTAGCGGAACAGCGAGAGGATGCTCTGGCTGTTCTGGTTGGCGATCGAGAGCGCCTGGACGCCGAGCTGCTGCTGGGTCTGGAGCGCCTGCAAGCGGGTGGATTCCGCGTTCATGTCGGCGTCGACGAGCTGGCCGACACCGCGGTTCACCGAGTCCATCAGGGTCTTGACGAAGTCGGTATTGGTCGCGATGCGGTTCTTGACGGCGCCGAGATCGGCGGCGGCCGAGGCCACCGAGTTGATCGCGGTGGTGACCTGCGAGATGTAGCCATCGAGCGTGGTCTGGTCGGCTGCCGAGTCGGTCAGCGTGCTGATGCTGATCGTGTCGACCGATGCACCGGCGCTCACCTTGTCGAGGATGCCGCTGGTGGCCGAGGTGTAGAGCGAGTAGTTCGAGATCGTCAGCGTGATGGAGCCGATGGTCGGCGTGCCGCCGACGCGCGAGAACGACGACACCAGGTCGAAGGTCGCGGGCGTCGCAGTGGTCGTGCTCAGCCAGTTCACGCCGTTGAAGGTCGCTGCATTGGCAGTGCCCTTCATCTGCTGCTGGATCTGGGTAATGTCGGCCTGGATCTTGGTGCGATCGATGCCGGCGGTCTTGGCTTCGACCAGCAGCGCCTGCAGCTTGGTGAGGCCGCCGGTGCTGTCACCGACCACCGCAGTTAGAGCGGTGTATTCGGTGTCGACGGTCGCGGCCGACAGACCGAGCGAGTCGGAGACCGCAGAGAGCGCGGCGTTGTCGGCGCGCATCGAGGTTGCGATCGACCAGTAAGCGGCGTTGTCCGACGCGGTGGCGACGCGCTGGCCGGTCGAGATGCGGTTTTCCGTGGTCTGCAGGCTGGAGCTGACGTTGCGCAGCGTCTGCAGCGCGGTCATAGCGGCGGAGTTGGTGAGAAGGCTAGAACCCATTTTGATGTCCCTTTGAAGATTGAGTTGTTTTGGGGACATACCGGACTTGCACCGGTACGACAGGGCGGCGTCATGCCTTTGGGCTGCGCAAAAGCGTTAAGGGCCCAACCTGTCGTACGGCGACCGTAGCGCTCGAAGCTTGTGCGAGGCTTGTGGCTTTGTGTCCTCGCCGCAACAGGGAGGCCAAAGTTGCGGCCTGCCCTGGACGTCGCGTCAAACGAAAGGGCCGCGCTTCGCGAGAAGCGCGGCCCCCTCAGATCGTCGTCAGACTTAGCGGAACAGCGACAGGATGCTCTGGCTGCTGCTGTTGGCGATCGAGAGCGCCTGAACGCCGAGCTGTTGCTGCACCTGGAGAGCCGACAGGCGGGTGGACTCCTGGTTCATGTCGGCGTCGACGAGCTGGCCGATACCGCGCGTCACCGAGTCCATCAGCGACTTCACGAAGTCGGTGTTGGTGGAGATACGGTTCTTGACAGCACCGAGGTTCGCGGCGGCCGAAGCCACCGAGTTGATCGCACCGGTGACCTGCGCGATGTAGCCATCGAGCGTGGTCTGGTCGGCCGCCGAGTCGGTCAGCGTGCTGATGTCGATCGTGTTGACCGACGCGCCGCCGCTCACCTTGTCCAGGATGCCTGAGGTGGACGAGGTATAGAGCGAGTAGTTGGCAACGGTCAGGGTGATGGCGCCGGTCGTCGGCGTGCCGCCAACGCGGGAGTAGGACGACACCAGGTCGACCGTCGTCGGCGTCGCCGTCGTGGTGCTGAGCCAGTTCACGCCGTTGAAGGTCGCCGCCGACGCGGTCGCCTGCATCTGCTGCTGGATCTGGGTGACGTCCGCCTGGATCTTGGTGCGGTCGATACCGGCCGTCTTGGCTTCGACCAGCAGCGACTGCAGCTTGGTCAGGCCGCCGTTGCTGTCACCGACAACCGAGGTCAGAGCGGTATATTCGGTGTCGACGGTCGCGGCCGACAGACCGAGCGAGTCGGAGACCGCGGAGAGCGCAGCATTGTCGGCGCGCATCGAGGTCGCGATCGACCAGTAGGCGGCGTTGTCCGAAGCGGTGGAGACGCGCTGACCGGTGGAGATGCGGGTCTGCGTGGTGGCGAGCTGCGAGCTCACAGACCGGAGGGTCTGGAGTGCGGTCATAGCGGTCGAGTTCGTAAGCAGGCTTGACATTGCGAATGTCCCTTTATGTACGCGTTACATTTTCACGAGGGGACATACCGGGCTTTCACCGGTACGGAGGGGCGGCATCATGCCTTTGGACTGAATGTGGGTGGGGTCCAACCCGCCGTGCCGCATTGTTAGCACGCCGAATCTTGCTTCCGGATTAAGGCAGAATTGAATTCTTCAACAAAATCATATGGTTAATATTACTCTTTACTAACCTTAACGATTCACACGGGCCGACGATCGCCCTCAAGAGAACGATCGCACCAGTCCTGAGGCGAGCAGGTTCCAGCCGTCGATCAGCACGAAGAACAGCACCTTGAACGGGAGCGCGAGGATCGATGGCGGCATCATCATCATGCCCATCGACATGGTCAGCGTCGCCACGATCATGTCGATGACGAGGAACGGCAGGATGATGAGGAAGCCGATCTCGAACGAACGTCGAAGCTCCGAGATCATGAAGGCCGGGATGATGACGCGCATGTCGATGCGCTTGTCGTCGAACTTCTTGCGAAAGCTTTCCGCTGCGAGCGACTCGAATGTCTGCAGATCCTTGTCACGGACATGCGCCAGCATGAACTCACGGAACGGATCGCTGATCTTCAGATAAGCCTCCTCCTCCGAGATCTCGTTCTTCATCAACGGCTGCACGCCGGTCTCCCAGGCGCGATCGAAGGTCGGCGCCATGACGTAGAATGTCATGAACAGCGCGAGGCTGATCAGCACGAGATTCGGTGGCGTCGTCTGAAGGCCTAGACCGGCGCGCAGGAACGACAGCGCGACGGCAAAGCGGGTGAAGCTCGTCACCATGATGAGCAGCCCCGGCGCGACGGACAGCACCGTGAGCAGCGCCATCAGCTGGATGATGCGGCCGCTGGTCGAGCCATTGCCCGGCGGCAGCAGCGAGTTGAGATCCGGGATCTGGGCGGATGCCACTTCGGGCAGCACGACGAGCAACAAGGCGAGCAGCAGGACTCTCAATTTCACTGGATCACCAACGTCTCAATGATCAATTCGCGGACCTTGCCGGACGAGCGGATGCTGGCGCGTTCGGACAGGTCATCGCGCAGATGCTGAAGCCCGCGCGTGCCTTCGAACTGCGTGACCGAGGCCGAGCGCAGGTAGGTGACGATGTCCTCGCTGATATGGGCGGCGAGAATGCCGGCATCCTCGTCACTCATGCTGTCGGTCACCATGGAGGCCTCGACGCGGGCCCAGTTGTTGGCTGGCGCCGCGAGATTGGTCACGATCGGTGACAGCTTCCTGAGCCGCGCACTGCCGGAATAGCTCGACGCGATCGGCGGCGGGGTGGCGCCCTTCTTTGCATCGGCGACACGCTCGGCGGCGGCGAACAGATGCAGGCCCGCCAGCGCGCCGGCGCCGATCGCGACCAGGGTCAGCACGACGATGGCGGCGATCAGGCGCATGACGCTCCCTGCTTCCATGACGCGCGAGCCTCAGAACGGTGCCACGGCATCATAGATCCGGTGCCCCCACCCTGGTTGCTGCACGTCAGACAGATTTCCGCGACCGCCATAGGAGACGCGCGCCTCCGCGATCTTCTCGTAGGAGATGGTGTTGGTTCGCGAAATGTCGCGTGGACGCACGATGCCGCCGACGTTGAGCACGCGCATCTCCGTGTTGATCCCGAATTCCTGCGAGCCGCTGATCATCATGTTTCCGTTCGGCAACACGTCGGTGACGACGGCGGCGATGGAAAGCTTGATGTCTTCCGAGCGGTCGATCTGGCCGTTGCCCTTGATCTGCGTGTTGGTGTTGAGGTTGGCGTTGGCCTGACCCTTGTCCTGCCATCCGGCGACATCCATCAGCCAGTTCAGCCCGAACTGGACCTGCGAATCGCGCGAGCGGCCGGTCTTGTTGTCGAGCTTGGCCTTGTCCTGCATCGAGATGATCACCGTCACGACGTCGCCGACGCGGCGCGCACGCGGATCGCGGTAGAGATCGGTACCGTCGTCCCAGGTCGAGCGATAGCTGACCGGCTGGTGCATGCGGGGCGTCACCGGGATAGGCTCGGCCGGCGTCCTCAGCCCGCTGCCCACGGGCGACAGCTTCGGACCGGTCAGGATTTCCGCGGGATCATGCGAGCATCCGGCCAGAAGCAACAGCGACAGGATGAGGAACGGCGTCTTCATTACTTGGTCTTTCCGTCGTCCACGCGACGCATTCCACCCAGCACGTCGGCGAGATGTGCTGCGCGCCCGGTCTCCATCTCGTTGAAAATCGCGCTCGAGCTCCTCGGACTGAGCTTCGCGAGCACCGCGGCGGCGGTCTCGTCCGCCATGCCGGCGATCTGGGTGGCGGCCGCGTCCGGCTTCATGCGCGAATAGATCTCGACAACGCCGGCTTCGGCCTTCTTCAGGAAGTCGTCGCGGAGCGCCATCCACTTCTCATACTCGGCCCGCTTGGCCTCGACCTCCGCAATCCGCTCGCGGAGCTGGCTCTCGGCTTTCTCCAGCTCCTTCAGCTGCCAGGCGAGCCTGGCGTCGACGGCGGGATCGGCGACGTTGCTGCAGAACAGGGCGACTTCGTTGTCCGCAGGGGCGGCCGCTTGAGCCGGCGCCGGCTTTGGCGGCGCCGTGACGCTGCCGGGCTTTGCCGGGCGTGGCAGTGCAGGTGCAGGAGCCGACGTCGGCGCCTCCGGCACGGCACCCGTGGTTGCGGGACCCGAATCCTCAGCCGCCCAGGCCGTCGCCCGGGTATTATCGCCCGGAGCCTGTGCATGCGGCTTCTGCGGCCCGGGCGCGCGAGCGCGCGCGAAGGACAGCAAGTTGAGCGGCTTCGACGACTTGGGCTCGTCCAGCGCGAACACCGGCGACATGCTCGCGAGCACGAACACCGTGGCCAGTAGGAATTGCGCTTTGTGATCCAGCTTCAGCATCGGCCCGCGTGCGATTCTCGGTCAGGACCTGAGCATTGAGGGACCAAGCTTGCACGACGCTTATGCATCATTGCACGATGACTTCAGCCTGCAGTGCACCGGCCGTCTTGATCGCCTGGAGGATCGCGATGATGCCTGACGGCTTCAGTCCGATCTGGTTCAATCCGCGCACCAGGCGCTGAAGATCGACGCCGCTCAGGATCGCCACCTGCGATCCGGCCTCGTTGGCCTCGACGATGGTCTGAGGTACGACGACCGTCTGGCCCTGCGAGAACGGGGCCGGCTGGGACACCACGGGCAGCTCGGTGACACGAACCGTCAGATTGCCGTGCGTGACGGCAACGGTTGAAATTCGTACATCGCGCCCGATCACCACCGTGCCGGTACGCTCGTTGATCACTACTCGCGCCGGCGTGTCAGGCTCGACGGTGAGCTCTCCGATCTCGGCGAGAAAGCGGACCGGGCCGACATAACGCGGCTTCGACAGCACGATCGTCCGGTAGTCGCGCTCAAAGGCGATCTGGGCACGATAGCGGCCGCCGGCATAGCGGTTGACGGCGTCGAGGATCCGCGTCGCGGTGACGAAGTCGGGGTTTTTCAGCTCCAGCACCAGGAACTCCATCTCGTGGAGACTTCCCTGCACCTCGCGCTCCACCAGAGCGCCGTTCGGAATGCGGCCAGCGGTCGGCGTGCCCTGGCTGACGTTCTGGGCCTGGCCTCCGACGCTGTAACCGGCAACCGTGACCGCGCCTTGCGCCACGGCGTAGACCGCTCCGTCGGCTGCGCGCAGCGATGTCATGACCAGCGTGCCGCCGAGCAGCGAGGTCGCGTCGCCCAACGACGACACCGTCACGTCCATCCGTTCGCCCGGTCCGATCGAGGGCAGCAGGTCCGCGGTCACCATCACCGCGGCGACATTGCGCGTGCGCAGCGTCGTCGGCCGCGATTGATTGTTCGTGCTGCTGGTCTCGTTGCGAACATTGATGCCCATGTTCTCGAGCATCGACTGCAGCGATTGTTCCGTGAATGGCGCGTTGCGCAGGGTGTCGCCGGTGCCGTTGAGGCCAATCACAAGGCCGTAGCCTACGATCTGGTTCTCGCGCAGGCCCTTGATGTCCGCGATGTCCTTGATGCGGACGGCGGCCTGGGCGCTGGCGGCAGAAACGATGAGAAGGAGAGCGAGCAGGACTCTGGTCATGACCCGTCCGCCACCTTGACGGTGCCGTCCGGTTGGACGATGGCCCTGATCATGACACCAGTGTCGGTGTTTCGCACGGTGATGAGCGAACCCGGTGCGCCCGATTGCATCGCCGATCCGTAGGTCACGATCGACAAGCCGGAATCTTCGACAACGACCTTGACCATGGCGCCACGGGCGATGGTCCAGGGATCCTCCACCGAATTGGTCGGGATCGGCTGCCCCGGCAACAGCGCCCGCCGCGCCATCCGGCCGACAAGGACCTGGCGCCCCTCGACGAATATGGCGACACCGAGCGCGTTCTGGTCAAAGTTGCGTTCGGTGATCATGTCGTCCCTGATCAGCTCGCCGGCGCGGATCGAAACCGCGGGCACGGGAAGCCGCTTCTCGTCCGCCGCGGCAAGCTGCGCGGAGACGACAACCAGCAGCGCGGCGGCCAACCCGCGCACGATCAGGCCCACCATGTTCAACATCGACACACCGGAACTAGCGACTGAGACCCTTCGATACGGTCGAAGCCATGTCATCCGACGCCTGGATGACCTTGGCATTCATCTCGTAGGCGCGCTGCGCCGAGATCAATTCGGTGATTTCCTTGACCGGATCGACGTTCGAAGCTTCGAGATATTGCTGGTTGATCTTGCCGTAGCCGGCATCGCCGGGCAGACCAACCACCGGCGCGCCCGACGCCGTGGTTTCGCGATAGAGATTGCTGCCGAGCGGCTCGAGGCCTGCTTCGTTGGCAAAATTGGCAAGGTTGAGCTGGCCGATCTGCCGCGGATTGACTTCGGTGTCCAGCTTGGCGAACACCTGTCCGGTCTGGTTGACCGTGACCTGCACCGTGCCCTGCGGCACCGTGATGTTCGGATCCAGCAGGTAGCCGTCCATCGTCACCAGCTGGCCGGTGGCATTGGTGTTGAACGAGCCTGCGCGGGTGTATTGGACCTCATTGTTCGGGCCCAGCACCTGGAACCAGCCGCGGCCGTTGATCGCGAGGTCGTACGGATTACCGGTCTGTGTCAGCGCGCCCTGGATGTGCAGCTTGCGGATCGCCGCCGACTTCACGCCGAGGCCGAGATTGGCACCCTCCGGAATCGGCGAGGAGCCGTTCACGTTTGCGACGCCCTGCATGCGGTCCATCTGATAGAACAGATCGGTGAATTCCGCACGCGCGCGCTTGAACGACGTCGTGTTGATGTTGGCGATGTTGTTCGCGATGACTTCGATGTTGGTCTGCTGGGCATTCATGCCCGTGGCCGCGATGGCGAGCGATTTCACTTAACTCACTCCTTCAGATCAAATCGACATCCGAACGACTTCCTGGTAGGCCTGCACGACCTTGTCGCGAACCGCGACCGCCGTCTGCAAGGCCTGCTCGGCCGACATCAGCGCTTCGACGACTCTTCGCGTCGATTCCTTGCCTTGCATGGCCGAGATCGACGCCGCTTCGCCCGTCTTCAGCGTCCCGATCGCGTCCGTCGTCACCTGCTTCATCACGGAATCGAAGCCGACATCGTCGGCGGATTGAACCGCGGACGTTCCTGTAGGCGCGATGGCCTGCGTCTCGGTGGCGCGAGAGGCCGCCTGCCCTGCGGTGATCGCGGTGGAAGAAATTGCTTCAAGCATTGTCAGCTCCTCAGCAGATCGATGGTCATGCCGAGCATCGATCTCACCTGCTTCACGACCTGGAGATTGGCTTCATAGGAGCGGTTGACTTCCCGCATGTCCGCCATCTCGATCATCATATTGACGTTGGGCATCTTGACGTAGCCGGCCTTGTCGGCGGCGGGATGCCCCGGGTCGTACTCGACGCGATACGGCGTGGTGTCGACCCCGATTTCCTTGACCTTCGCCAGCTGCGTGCCGGAGGCCCGATCGAGCGCGGCATCGAAGGTGATGGTCTTGCGCTGATAGGGATCGGCCCCCGCGCTGCGCCCGGTCGAGGTCGCGTTGGCGAGGTTTTCCGAGACGACGCGCATCCGCGTCGATTGCGCCTCGAGCCCCGAGCTTGCGACCATCAATGAAGCTGATAGAGGATCAAGCATGTCAGTTCACCTCAGGTCTTCGCGCTGGTCAGGACCATGCGGTTGAACGAGCGCACAATCGCCGAATTCATCGAGTAGTCGCGATTGACGTCGCTACCCTTGATCATCTCTTGCTCCAGGCTCACGGAATTGCCGGAGTGGACGACGTCCCAGCTGTCCTTCTTTGCGGTGGGCCGCGTGTCGGTTTCGGCCGGGGACAGCTGCATGTGGGCGGGCGAGGTCGTGGCCAGCCTTACCGGCACCGCGTCGAGCACCTTGTTGAACGGCTCGACATCGCGCGCCTTGAAGCCCGGCGTATTGGCATTGGCGACATTGGTGGCGATGGTCGACTGACGAAGCTCGAGCCAGCGTGCCTGCGACGATGCGAGTTCGAAGAGAAAAAGCGGTCCCACGACGGCCCCATTCTGGTTCATTGGAGAGAACCCTAGGGCGTTAAGCTTTCGTCAAGCTGTTGCGCGGAGCACCATCCCAGAGATTCTACTGAACCTTCGCGGGCCGCGGCGCCTGCTTCGATTGCAGGAAATAGATGATCTCGGCGACGGGACGGAAGAATTCGGCCGGGATCACCTGATCGACCTGCACCGCCTCGTAAAGCGCGCGGGCGAGCGCCTTGTTCTCGATCACCGGAATCTTACTCTGCTCGGCGACCTCGCGAATCTTCAGCGCGATCACGTCCATGCCCTTGGCCACCACGAGCGGCGCCGGGTTTTCGTCGCGGTTATAGCGCAGTGCGATCGCAAAGTGCGTCGGGTTCGCGATCACCAGCGTCGCTCGCGGCACGGAGGCGATCATGCGCTGGCGCGAGCGGTCGCGCGCAAGCGAACGCAGGCGCGCCTTGATCAGCGGATCGCCTTCCGCCTGCTTGTGCTCGTCCTTGATCTCCTGCCTGGTCATACGCAGCTCACGCCGCCAGTGAAAACGCGCCCAGGCGAGATCGATCGCGACCAGCACGATCGTCGCGATGCAGATCGCCGACACAATACGCATCGCGATGGTGAGGATCATCTCGGGCAACGCGACCGGATCGGTGTACATCGCCTCGAACGCCCTGGCCTCCGAAGAGCGCAACACGAAGCAGACGACTGACGTCACCGCGACGAGCTTGAACATCGACTTGGCGAACTCCACGAGGCCCTGAGTTCCGAAGATGCGGCTCCAGCCGCTTACCGGCGAGATTCGCGACAAATCTGGCATGATGCGATCGAGCACCAGGTTCGGCGCGTTCTGCAGCAGCGACGCTGCGAGCCCGAACACCGTCAGGATCACCACCAGCGGCACCAGGAACCGCAGGGCCTCGAGGCCGACCACGGTGAGGAGGTTTTGCGCGTCGGCGCCGGTATGAAGAGGAAAACCGTCGGGATCGTCGAGGAAGCCCTTCAAGGTCGGCGTCAGCTGCTGCACGCCCTGGCTGATCAGGAACGACAGAATCACCATCAGCCCTGCGATCGACGCGAACAGGGACGCCTCCCGAGAGACCGGAATCTTGCCCTGTTCGAGCGCATCGCGGACTTTCTTCTCGGTCGGCTCTTCTGTCTTGCTCTCCTGGTCGGATGTCTCTGCCATGCCCGTTCAGCGGTCAGCGGAAGACCAGCTCATCCTCCTGATCGGGGTTGAGCTCGATTTCACCCTTCTCGGCGAGGTCGAGCGCGAGATCGGTGATGACGCGGCGCGCCTCCAGCACGTCGCGCTGGTTCGACGGCTCGCCGATCGCAAGCTCGGACTCGACGACGCGGCGAACGCGCGAAGCGACCGCCGACAGGATCAACTCGCGGAAATGCTTGTCGGTGCCCTTCAGCGCCACGACGATGCGGTCGGTCGGCACCTGGTCGAAGATCATGGTGCGCGCCTTCGGCGCCAGGTTGACGACGTCGTCGAAGGTGAACAGCAGCTCCTTGAGCACTTCGGCCGATTTCGGCCGCTTCTCGGACAGGCTCTTCAGCATGTCTTCGATATGGCCGCGCTCCATCTTGTTGATGATGTCGGCGACCCGGGCGTAGGTATCCGCACCGAGATTGCGGGCGAAATTGAGCGTCAGGTCTTCGTGCAGCGTTTTCTCGAGGACCTTCATCGCATCGTCGACGATCGGCTTGAGGCTGAGCACCCGCCGCATCAATTCGTTGCGAAGGCTCGACGGCAGCTGGCTCATCACCTTGGCGGCGCAGGACGGCTTGACCTTGGACAGGATCAACGCCGCAGTCTGCGGATGCTCCTTCGAAAGATAGGTCGCCAGCGAGTTTTCCGACACCGACGAGACGCGGTCCCACACCGACCGGCTCGAATTGCCGAGCAGGTCCGACATGATCGCCGTGACCTGGTCGGCGGGAAGCACGTCGCCGAGCACGGCTTCGAGGCCGCCAAGGGTACCGAGGATGTTGGCGCCCATCGAGAATTGCTGGGCGAATTCCTCGACGATTGATTCAAGCTCCTGCGCCGTGATCGGCCGCAACTCGGCCGCGGCCTTGGTCACGATGCGGATGTCCTGCGGCTCGAACTGCGCGAGCACGCTCGCGGCCGCCTGGCGGCCCATGGCCAGCAGAAGCGCCGCGACCTTTTCCGTTCCGCCCAGCGTGGCGACGCCGCGCTGCTTGATGGGAGCGACAGGTGCCGCCATGATCAGGAATCACCCTGCCCCAGCGGTCCGACGATCTCGGTCAGCGAGACACCGAAGCGGGAATTGTCCTCCTCGACGACGACCACCTCGCCGCGGGCAACGACGCGGCCGTTGACCACGACGTCGACGGGCTCGCCGACGCGGTGATCCAGCGGAACCACGGCGCCGCGGCCGAGCTTCATCAGATTCGCCACTGGAATGGTCGCCGATCCCAGCACCACCTGCATGGTGACGGGAATGCGCATGATGGCATCCACATTGGCGAACTTGCCAGTCTCCTCGGCGGTGCGGGCGGCAATCTCTGCCAGCCGCTCGAGCGGAGAAGTCTCGGCATCGTCGGATGCGGTTGCAGATTCGTAGTCGAAGGATTGCGCCATCTGGTATCGCCTCTTGGTAGTTCCGCTCCCGGAGCGTCGCGACGTTCCGATCTATCTGTTCGGCCGCTTACGGCCCTAATGCTTGTTGGCCTCGGGGCCGCTTACGGTCGCGGCGCCCTGCAGCCCGCTGCGCGCATCGAGCGCCGCGATCGCCTCATGGGCTTGATCGATCTTCGCACTCAGCACATTGGCGAGCCGACCCAGATTTGCAGTGGAATCGTGCGCCGCGGTTATCACGGTGTCGAAGGCGCCGGCGGTCTCGTGGACGATGGTCGAGAACTCACCCTGGTAGCTGCGCAGCTTCGCGAGCTCGCGGTGCATGCGGGTCACCCGCATGCTGGTAAAGGCCAGCGCGATCAGCAGCACCGCATCAACGAGATAGGATATCATCGACGAACTCCCGCTTCTGATCGACGGGATCTGCCACCTGCATGGCGTAGTAGCCATCGAGCTGGCCGATCTGGCACCAGAACAGCACCTGGTTGTTGCTCTCGAGACGCGCCAGCGTACGCGGCGTGGCCTCGAGCTCCAGGACCTGCCCTACCTTGAATTTGACGACGTCCTCAAGGGTGATCATCTTCTCGTCGAGCACCGCGCTGAGCGTCACCTCGGTGCGGTGAACCTCGCTCTCCATCTGCTCGCGCCAGCGCGGATCGGCTGCGCCGCCTTCGCTGACGACGACATGGGCGAGCTTCTGCCTGAGCGGGTTGAGTGCGGAGTGCGGAATGATCAGAAACATCTGGCCGCCGCGATAGAGCGCCTGCAGCATGATGTTCGCGCAGATCGACATGTTGCCGCTGCGCCCGATCGCCAGCGACGCCATCGCCGTCTCGACCCGCTCGACCCGGAAGGTGACGTTGGAGGTGCCGGCGAAAGCCGCTTGCAGCGCCTTTGCGAACCGATCGAACAGAGCCTGGACCAGGCGGATCTCGATGTTCGAGAAAGTCCGTTCGACATCGAGCGGCGGCTCGGCGCCGTCAGAGCCGAACATCGCCTCGACCATCGTGAACACGAAGTCACGGTCGAGCATGATAATGACTCGGGAGTCCCACTGTTCGGCATAGAGCACGGCGGCGACCGCATTGCCCTCGTAGTCCTTGATGATGTCGCCGACGCGGTCGTTGGTGATGCCGTTGACGGAGAAGTAGCAGGGCGTGCCGGCCATCGGCTGCAGGCTGTCCGTGCACGATGCCGCCATGCGATCGAAGATCACATTGAGCATCGGCATGCGTTCGATCGAGATGCCGGCCGCGTCCAGCAGATAGTTCGGCAGCTGCTTGCGCTGATCGACCTCGACGTCTTCCATCGTCATGCGCGTGCAGCCTTGGGTTCAGCGTCGGTCACGACGGCCTTGGGACCTGCGATGGTCTCGTTCTCGACCACGTCGATCGACGGCCGCTCGGAGCTCGCGATCATCTTGCGGCCGTGCTCGACGGCGATCTGCGGCATGGCGCCGTTCATGAATGCCAGCAGGGTCTGCTTGACGATGATATAAGGCCGGCACTTCTTCTCGCGCGTCATCTTGATCTTCAGCGCGAAGGGCGAAATGATGCCGTAGGACAGGAAGATGCCGGCGAAGGTGCCGACCAGCGCCGCGCCGATGAAGCCGCCGAGCAGCTTTGGCGACTGGTCCAGCGCGCCCATGGCCTTGATGACGCCGAGCACCGCCGCGACGATGCCGAGCGCCGGCAGCGCCTCGGATACCACCACCAGCGCATGATAGGGCGTCAGCTTGCTCTTCACGATAGTGTGGATCTCCTCGTCCATCAGCGCCTCGATCTCGTGGGTCCGGGCATTGCCCATGATGATGAGGCGCACATAGTCGCAGATGAACTGGAGCAGGGAGGGATCGCCGAGCACGCTCGGAAACGCCTTGAAGATCTCCGAGGACGAGGGATCGTCGATATGCGCCTCGACCTCGTTGCGGCCCTTGCCGCGCAACTCGCGCATCAACGCATGGAGCGCGCCGAGCAGGTCAAGATAATAGCGCTGGCCGGGCACCGCGCCGGTAACGGCCTGCATGCAGGCGACGCCGGTGTCCACGACCGTCTTCCATGGATTGGCCACGATGAAGGTGCCGACCGCGGTACCCATGATGATCACGAACTCCCACGGCTGCATCAGCACGGCCAGGTGCCCGCCCATGGCGGCAAATCCGCCAAGCAGTGCTGCCACCGTGATGACAATCCCCACGAAACTGCCCAACGCGCCGCTCCATCGCCGATCCCATCGGGAACATCTAGTCGGCGACGCTTGCGCGAAGCTGGCTTGGGCGTCCCCGGAGGCTCGCCAGCTCCGCGCAAGCAATTCGCGGCAGCTTGCGACGATGTCGCAGCGGCGACCAGAAGGGCGCGTGCCATGCTATCCACGATCGCGGACTACACCAGGCTGACCACTGACATGAGCAGGTCGCTGACTCAGGTCGAGCAGCAACCGGACGTCAGCCGCGATACCGCCTACTATCTTGCCAATATCGGCAAGGTGAAGAGCATCGACGATTTCCTGAACAACTATAAGCTCTACTCCTACGCCATGAAGGCCTACGGCCTGGACGACATGATTTACGCCAAGGCGTTCATGCGGAAGGTGCTGACCGAGGGCATCGCGACCTCGAATACCTTCGCCAACAAGCTGAGCGACAGCCGTTACCGGGAGTTCGCCGCCGCCTTCAACTTCGCAGCGCTCGGCGCCGCCGCGACCCAGAGCACCGCGGCCACGACCGGCACGACCAGCCAATATGCCACCCAGACGCTGGAGCAGGACGCCGGCGACCAGAATGAGGGCCTTCGGCTGGCGCTCTATTTCACGCGCAAGGCCGCCTCGATCACCAGCCCCTACCAGATCCTCGCCGACAAGGCCCTGACCCAGGTGGTGCAGACCGCAGAGGGCTGGTCGTCGATGATCAGCTCGTCCGACATCGACATGCAGGCCAAGATGATCACGGACAAGATCAACCTCGCCGATTTCAAGGACCCGACCAAAGTCACCAAATTCGTGCAGCGCTTCGCGGCGATGTGGGATGCGACCCAGGCTCAGAGTGATAGCTCGACCAACCCCGCGCTGGTGCTGATCACCGGTGCTTCGACGTCGTCAGCGAGTCTCGACACCGATATGCTCACCACACTTCAGAATATCAGGTTCAACAGGTAAGCCATGCAATCGGCTCTATACGTCGGATTGTCGGCGCAGGTCGCGCTCGAGAAACGCCTCCAGACGATCGCCAACAATGTCGCCAACGTCAACACATCGGGCTTTCGCACCGACGTCGTGAAATTCGAGACGGTGCTCTCCAAGGCCGGCGCCAATCCGGTCGCGTTCTCGTCGCCGGGCGATAACATCATCTCGCGCGAGGCCGGCAATATCACCGAGACCGGCAACCCGCTCGACGTCGCCGTGGTCGGACAGGGCTGGATCGCCTTCGCCGGCCCCAACGGCACGGTCTATACCCGCGACGGCCGCCTCCAGATCGCCGCCAATGGCGACCTTCAGACGGTGTCGGGTTTCCCCGTCATCGATTCCGGCGGCGCGCAGCTCACGCTCGACCCGAACGGCGGACCCGTCTCGATCTCGCGCAGCGGCGCGATCACCCAGGACAACAACGAGATCGGCACCATCGGCCTCTTCAACATCCCCGCCGATGCCAATCTCGATCGCTACGGCAATTCCGGCGTCACGCCCGACCGGCCCGCGACTGCCATCGCCGATTTCAGCCGCGATGGCTTCAAGCAGGGCTATGTCGAGGGCTCCAGCGCCAATCCGATGATGGAATTGACCAAGCTAATGTCGGCCTCGCGCGCCTTCGACAGCACCAACTCGCTGATCGACGGCACCGAGAGCACGCTCCGCAACGCAATCCAGACGCTGGGCGATCCCGGCAAGTAGACGTGCGCGTCGCGCGTAATTTTGGGGTGGACTGTTTCCTTGAACGCTCTTCGGCAACTTGAGTGGGCACTGCTCGAGCTCGAGCAGAGCACGCCATTGGCAAGCATCAGCGGCGCGATCTCCGAGATCGCGCCGACGCATTTTCGCGTCTCGGGCCTGTCGCGTTCGGTCAAGCTCGGCGAGCTGATCGGCGTCAACACCGGCGTCAAGCCCCAGATCGGCGAGGTGGTACGGATCGACAGCGACGGCATCGTGGCCAAGCCGTTCGATCGGCACTTCGCCGGCGGGCTCGGCTCGGCCGCCTACCGCATGCCGCCGCTGTCGTTCGCACCGGATCCGAGCTGGAAGGGCCGCGTCATCAATGCGCTTGGCGCGCCACTGGACGGAATGGGGCCGCTCACGCCAGGATCGAGGGCCGTATCGGCTGAGGCTGAGGCACCGCCGGCCATGAAGCGGGCGCGCGTCCACAGGCCGCTGCGCACCGGCGTGCGCGTCATCGACCTGTTTGCCCCGATCTGCGCCGGCCAGCGCGTCGGCATCTTTGCCGGCTCCGGCGTCGGCAAATCGACGCTGCTCGCCATGCTCGCCCGCAGCCAGGGCTTTGACACAGTCGTGCTGGCGCTCGTCGGCGAACGCGGCCGCGAGGTGCGCGAGTTCATCGAGGACGTGCTCGGCAATGATCGCAACCGCGCCGTCACCATCGTATCGACGGGTGATGAAAGCCCGATGATGCGGCGGCTGGCGCCGAAAACTGCGATGGCGGTGGCCGAATATTTCCGTGATCGCGGCGAATCGGTGCTTCTCATCGTCGATTCGATCACCCGCTTCGCCCATGCCGCCCGCGAGGTCGCGCTCGCGGCCGGCGAGCCGGCGGTGGCGCGCGGCTACGCACCGACCGTCTTCACCGACCTGCCGCGCCTCCTGGAGCGCGCCGGTCCCGGTGAAGAGGGGTCCGGGACCATCACCGGCATCTACTCCGTGCTGGTCGATGGCGATGATCATAACGAACCGATCGCCGACACCATCCGCAGCACGCTCGACGGTCACATCGTCCTCTCGAGGCACATCGCCGACCAGGCGCGTTATCCGGCCGTGGACGTGCTGGCCTCGGTTTCCCGCCTTGCGCACAACGTTTGGGACCCCGAAGAGCGCGAATTGGTGAGCAAATTGCGCAGCCTGATCGCCAAATACGAGGACACGCGCGACCTTCGCTTGATGGGCGGGTACCAGTCGGGGCGCGATTCGGGGCTCGACCAGGCGGTCGACATGGTCCCGCGGATCTACCACGCCATGCGCCAAGACGCCTCGGCGCCTCCGAGCGCCGATCCCTTCCGCGAGCTCAGGGACATGCTCAAGGGCGAGTAGCGGCACGGGCTGCTGGGGACGCATGCAGTCCCGGCTCGCACCCTGCCCTGGATGTGCGTCGTGGCACAAACTGCATAGCCGTTCGTCCGGCGCCGACGTTGGCGGCACGAATCTCAGCCGTTGGGATGAGACGATCAGCATGGTTGCGGAAGACGACATGCTGATGATGCTCCAGGCATCGCCCCCAACAACCGTCACGTGCATTCCGAGAAAGTTCCCCTGACGCCGCCTTGGCGATTCCGCAAGCAGATCGCAGAAGTTGTGGATGACTTTCGTGTTGCATGTCGCCTGTCGTGCACAAGCATCGATCAAACTGCATCAACGACAGACAGCAATATGCGCGCAATCCAACACGCGTAGAACTACGTGCATCTGGCTTGTTTGACTGCGTATTGCGTTCACCTTCATGTGTTCTAAAGAGCAAGATTGTCTTGAACAATACATTGGTCTGCGACGACATCCGCCCTCGAGTAGTCTCTCTACTTGATTTTGTTGAGAAGCTCATTCATCGTTTCAACGGAACATAAGAAACGTCTGCGTGTGACTTGAACTCAGGGGCTTCGGTTGAGCAATTCCGATCCATCGTCCGAAAGTGACGGCAATTCGGGCTTGCGTTCGACGACCTTGCGGTTGGCATGGCATCGGCGGCACTGTTTCTCGCGCAGCATCCTGCGACGCTCATCAGTCCGGGGCGAAAGCCTCGCCCTCCAAGCCTTTGTGTTGGGCATGAGGCACTCATCGGATACGACTGAGCATCCGGCTTTGTGTGGGATATTCGTACGCCATGGTGGAAAGTGGCTTCGGGGCGCCGCACACGCGATTCCCGAGGCAAGGTAGGAATTTATGCCGTTGGCACGCGAGGCAGTCGAACTGCTGGTTCAGGCGGCCAGAGCCTGGTACTTCGAAGGTAATCAACACGGATTGCGCGACCGGGAGTGGATGGCACTGCGCTTTCTCGGCCGCGCCAATCGCTTTTCGCGCACGCCGTCTGCGCTTGCCGGCTTCATTGGCGCGACCAGAGCAACTGCGTCGCAGATCGTGAAGACGCTGGAGAGCAAATCCTTCCTGGTGCGCAAGCCGTCGCAGGAGGACAAGCGCTCCGTCGTCCTGCACGTCACAGCCCAGGGTGAGAAATGCCTGAGCCAGCATGACCCGATCAATCACGTGCTGAATGCGGTCAACTCGCTCGGAACCGAGGAATGCGTCAGGCTGCGCGACTCGCTGCGCGAGATCCTCAATCATCTCGATGCGGCGCATCAGCGGCTCGATGCCAGCATCTGCCGCGATTGCATGTTCCTGGCCGAGCGCAGCCCCGGCGCCGGCAAGGGCCGCACCACCGCCGAGTTCATGTGCCGGCTGTATCGTGCCCCGGTCTCGCTCGAGGAGACCGAGCTGCTGTGCACCAGCTTCGAGCGCACCCGCGACCGCCCTAAGATCGAAGAGCATTTCGATCGCGCGCGCGTGGCAAGCCAGGGGTGAGAGGCGCTTTTACTGCGCGCCCGATCCGCCCTGCACGATCTTCTCGTTCAGCTTCTGGTCGACGGTATCGACCGTGCGGTCGATCTCGGCATTGGGCGCGCCGAGCTGGTGCGAGATCAGCTTCACCAGCAGATCGACGCGCTCGATGAAGGGCGCGCCACTCGCGACCGCGCGCGCCGCTGAGGACGGCTTCAGCAGGCTTTCGGCGGCCTTGGCGTATTTCGCAAACGGCACCTGGTCCGCGGGATCGGCGCCGAGGCGGCGGGCGATGTCATCGACATGGTCGTAGATCGTCTGCGAGCGCTTGAGGTCGCCGTGCACGGCATCGCGGATCGACTGCGGTTCGTTCGGCGTGATGCAGCGGTAGTTGCCGGTGAGCAGCATCGACCATTTCGCCAGCGGCACGAACAGGGACGAGAACACCTTCAGCTTGACCGGCACATCCTTGCCGTCGAGCGTCACCGCGTCGATGTCGGCCTCTAACTCGCGGAGCACCTTGTTGTGCGTCTCGTCGGCGAAGGCCGAGGCCTTGAAGTTGGTGGGCAGGCCGACATGCAGCACGTTTGCGGCCTCCTCCGGCGGACGGAAGGCCTGCGGATCGGGCGAGCACAGCGTCACCAGCCCCGGCTCGAAGCGCTCCCACACCTGTGCATTGGTGTAGGCTTCCTCGAGATCCATGTCTGATAGCGCCGGGATGCGCTTGAGATAAGGCAGCGGCGGCATGTTCATGATCGACAGGCACGGCAGCTTTGCCGCGGCGATCTTGACCATGAGCATACGGACCGTGTGGTTGGTGTATTGCGGCTCCTGCATCGCGAGGCCGACGAGATCGTAGCGGGAGAGGTCCACATTCTGCGGCGTCACCGCATCAAGCTTGCCCGGCAGGTCGCGCGAGAAGATGGCCCTGTGCACCGCCTCGTCGCGCAGCTTGATGCGCACCTCGGTGCCGTCGCGGTTGATCAGCTCCGCGGTCTTGGCGCGGCAGACCAGGGTCACGTTGTGCCCGGCCATCAACAGCTTGGTGCCCAGCAGGGAGCCGTAGGAAGCTCCCAGAATCAGTACGTTACGCGCCATGTTCGTCCCCTCGAAATGTATGTGATTTTTGGGCCCGGCCGTTGTCCGCGGGTGCGTCGCAGCATCTAAGGCAAACTGGCCGGGGATGGCAACTGGGATAATGCATACAAGGAACGCCGGATATTCCCCCACGCGAATGACGCGGCGGCCTGCTTTCTTCATAATACGACTTAACCGAAATGCTGCGGCGTCGCCGATCCGGCCCGTCATTCCCGACCGCACTTCTACGGCTTTCAAATCGCAGCAGAAATTCCGCCGTGGGCAACGCGGCGTGTTCCCTCCTGTTTCGCTCGACGCGTCCCGCTTCGATTGATAAGCCCCTGTCCGCGAATGACGGGGCTTTGAGTCGGGACATGACGGTTGCGATCGAGATGGGGCTGACCACGGCGGGCGCCGGGGCGGCCATGGACCTCGAGGAATTGCTGGCGACCCGTCTCCTGGTGCAGGGCAATTCCGGCTCCGGCAAGTCGCATCTGCTCAGGCGCCTCCTGGAGCAGAGCGCGCCCTGGGTGCAGCAGGCCATCATTGACCCCGAAGGCGATTTCGTCACGCTGGCCGAGCGCTTCGGCCACCTCGTGATCGACGCCGAGGATCACACCGAGCGCGGGCTGCAAGTCGCGGGCGAACGCGCACGGCTGCATCGCGTCTCCACCGTGCTCAATCTCGAGGGGCTGGACGCCGAGAACCAGATGCGGCGCGCGGCCGCCTTCCTCGGCGGCATGTTCGACGTCGAGCGTGACCATTGGTACCCGATGCTGGTCGTGGTCGATGAGGCGCAGCTGTTTGCGCCGGCGGTTGCGGGCGAGGTGTCGGACGAAGCGCGAAAATTGTCGCTGGGCGCCATGACCAATTTGATGTGCCGCGGCCGCAAGCGCGGCCTTGCCGGCATCATCGCGACGCAGCGCCTCGCCAAGCTCGCCAAGAACGTCGCGGCCGAGGCGTCGAACTTTTTGATGGGCCGCACCTTCCTTGACATCGACATGGCGCGCGCCGCCGATCTGCTCGGCATGGAACGGCGGCAGGCAGAGGCCTTTCGCGATCTCGAACGCGGACAGTTCATGGCGCTGGGACCGGCGCTGTCGCGCCGTCCCTTGCGCCTCAATATCGGCCCGACCGAAACATCCCCGCGCAATTCGACGCCGCGGCTGATGCCGATGCCGGAGGCAACGACGGAAGATATGCGCGCCGTGATCCTGGCCGCGCCGCCGCCCGACGCCAGCCGGCCACAGCGCCGTCCGGCGCCCGATCTGCTCGAGCAGCTCCGCGCGGCCAAGGCGGCAACGCCTGAGATCAGGCCCGACGAGGTCGAGGTGCCGGTCAGTGCCGAAGAGCTCGCCGAACGGCGCGAGCGCGTCGATCGGACGCTGCGCGCGGTGCTGGCCGCGCCCGATGCCGGCTTCCGCGCCATCGGCGTGCTCTATCAGGAATTCGTGGTCCGCTGCCGCATCGAAGGCCTCGGCGCGTCCGTGCCTGACCTGACCGAATTCCGCCGCATGCTGACGCATGCGCGCGCCGGGCTCGGCACTGACATTGCCGAGGACGATTCCTGGCAGGAGGTGACGCTGCGCGCCTCGATCCTGCCCGACGATATGCAGGGCGTGTTCATGATGATCGCACGCGCCGCCAAGGAAAGCTGGCCCTGCCCCGGCGACATCGCGATCGCCCGCGCCTATGGCTCGCATTCGCTGCGCCGGGCGCAGCGCCTGCTCGGCTATATGGAGGAGCAGGGCCTGATCGTGGTCCAACTCGACGGCGGCGGCCGCCGGATCGTGACGCTGGTCGAGCTCGCATGGGCGACCGCGCCTGGCGATCCCAACGGCGACGATCAGCCGGCCGAGCCGATAGCCAGCGCGGCGTCGGCCTAGAACGCCCCAGCCACGGTCAGTCGAAACGTCAGCGGCTCGACCGGATGCAGCACGTAATCCATCACGCCGTTCTGGCAGACCACTACAGGTGCGACGCCGCCCGTGCAGAGATTGGTCAGCGTATCCGTCTTGAGCAGCGAGCTATAGGCATAGGTGATCTGGTTCGCTTGCGCGTTGAAGAGATTGAGCACGTCGAGCTGGATGCGCCAGCCATTGTCGGCGCGATAGCCGAGTCGGCCGTTGAAGATGCTGGTCGCTGCCGAGCGAAACGCATTGTCTTCCGTCAGCGGGCTCGCCGCCAGATAGCGCCAACGCACGGAGCCGAACCAGGCGGTCTTCTCGCCAAGCGTGATGCCCGCCGAGGCCACCATCGGCGATGCATTCGGAATGTAATTGCCGGGCGCGTTGCCAAACTGCGCCTCTGGATAGCCGGCCAGCGAGGCATAGGCCGCGGCCTGGTCGCTGTCATAGCCGCGAAAGCGGGCATGAGTCATCGCAAGATCGGCATCGATGTCGATCCAGGAGCGCGGGCGGTAATGGTTGGTCCATTCGAAGCCGTAGCGACGGCTGGCGCGTGTCGCCTCGGTATCGCCGGCATCGCCTGAGAACAGGATTTCGGAATCCTGATCGAGGATGAAGAGGCTGATCGAGCTATCGAGCCCGGGGATGATCCTGCTGCGCACGCCGACCTCGGCACCGCGCGTGCGCACCAGCAGCGGCGACGGCGAGAGCCTTGTGGCGGGGTCGCTTGGATCTTCGGTCGTGGTCGCACCGCGGGCGTCGTTCGAATGCATGCTGTAACCGGGGCCGAGAAAGAATTCGGTCTGGCTGGAGGGGCCGAACACCATCCTGAGTTTGGGGCTGCCGAGCGAGGCATCGACATGCCCGGAATTGTTTGCGTTGAACAGCGATGTCACATCCGCGGTGTAGTAATCACCACGCCAGCCGACCGTGGTCCGGAACCAATCGGTCCAGCGCACCGTGCTTTCCGCAAAGATTCCGACACTACCCTCGCCCACCTTGTCGCTGCGGATGTTTGACAGGAAGCTGCGCTGGAATGTGTTGGAGAGTGCGAGATCGATTGCATCGTAGCGCGATTGCAAGCCGAAGGTCGTCTGCATCGGCAGGCCCGCAAACGAACCGTTCAGGGTGCGCGAAATATTCGCGCCAGCCATCAGGCGGTCGTCGTGTTGGTGAAACTGGTCACCGAGCACGGGATCACTGAGGAAGTAGGTGAAATCATTGAAAAGATCGAGCTGACTCTTCACGACATAAGCGTTGGCCTTCCAGGAGCCGAGATCATCGCTCTGCGCGACGCGCCCCGACAGCGCGAAGCAATTGGTCTTGCCGCCGTCGGTCGGATCCTCCGAGCCGAAGCGGTCGAGAAAGCCCGAGGTGATCGCGCGCTGCGGTACCTGGTCGGTGGAATTCCATGTGTTGGCATAGGCCATGCCGGTGACCGAGACACCGTCCGTCGCGGTGCCCTGGCTGTAGCGCAGGAGGCCGTTGAGCTTGCGGACGTTATCCGGATTATCCCACGGGCCGTTATAGCTGCCGATCTCTCCGGCCACGAGCAACGAGCCGTCACCGACTTTCGCGGAATCCATGCCGAGCAGGCGGCGATAGCCAAAGCTGCCGACAGTCGCTTGCGCGAGGCCCTTTTCGGTGCGGTCGATCAGGCCGATATGGATGCTGCCGACCGAGGCGAAATCGCCCTCGTCGGCAAAATACGGACCCTTGCGCACGTCCATTGCGCCGATGGTTTCCGGGATCAGCCAGTTCAGGTCGGCATAGCCCTGGCCGTGCGCGTGGGTGCGCATGTTGACCGGGACATCGTCGACAGTGATGGCGAGATCGGTGCCGTGATCGAGATTGTAGCCACGCAGGAAATACTGGTTGGCTTTGCCCTCACCGGAATGCTGGGTGACGATCAACCCCGGCACGGCCTCCAGCGCCTCGCCCGGCCGCGTGAAAGTGCGCGCGTTGAGCGCTTCGCCGGAGATGGTGAGCTCGCTTGCCATGCTCGGCGCGCCGTTGGCGCCGGAAGCGACACCAGCCTGACCAGATATCGGCGTGGCAACGACATGGCGCTGAGCTGTTGCCGGTCTCACAATGCGTCGCGGCGTGGATGGCTTCCTGCGATGCGGCGCCTCGCCGCCGATGACCTGGATCGGGGGCAGCTCGCTCTGCGCGAACGCCTTGCCGTTATCGATGACAAGAACGAAAGCCGGGAGCGCCGCGAAAACGACGCCGCGCTCAGGCCGCCTCGGTCGCATCGAGACCATTTGGCGTGGTGCGGCGCGAATCGGCGAACATACGGCGGTAGAGCACGCTCGAGACCAGCCAGGCGATCATGAACAGCGCGATGACCGCGAAGCCGACATTGGCAAGCGACTCGTTGAGGCGGTCGACCAACGCCCACACGCCGCCGCTCAGTCCAAGCCGATCGGAGATCAGGCCAAGTGCCTCGATGCCACCGATGAACAGCGCAACCGCGACGGACGCGCCTGTGATGGTGAGGTTGTACCAGAGCTTGCGCATGGGATCGACGAAGGCCCAACGATAGGCGCTGACCATGAGCGCGGAGTCGGCGGTGTCGACCAGCGCCATGCCTGACGCGAACAGCGCGGGAAAGACCAGGATGTCGACGAGTGAGGCACCGCGTGCCGCTTCGGTGGCGGAGATGCTGAGCAGGCCGATCTCGGTCGCGGTGTCGAAGCCGAGCCCGAACAGCAATCCGAGCGGAAACATGTGCCAGGGCTTTGTCACCAGGCGGAACATCGGGCCGAGCAGGCGCGCGAGGAAGCCGCGATGAGCGAGCAGCGCATCAAGCCTGGCGGCATCATGAACGCCCTGCTCGCGCGCGTCGCGAAACGTCCGCCACAGGCCGGCGAAGATGACGAGGTTGATCGCCGCGATCAACAGCAGGAACAGAGCCGACACCGAGGTGCCGATCAGGCTGCCGATATCCTTCAGCAGGCTGTCGCCGCCGAGGCTGACCACGCCGAGCGCGAGCAGCATGGTCGCGACCACGACCACGGTGGAGTGGCCGAGCGCGAAATAGAGACCGACACTGCGCGGCGCATCGCCCGCCTGCATCAGCTTGCGCACGACATTGTCGATGGCCGCAATGTGGTCGGCGTCGACTGCGTGGCGCAGGCCGAACACCCAGGCGAGCAGCGCGGTCGCCATGACAGCGGGCCGGTCACCGAACGCCGCGAAAGCCCAAGCCCATGCGGCGATATTGGCGGCGACGAGCCCGCCGAACAGCAGCACCACTCCGGGCTCAGCCGCCCGCACAGACCATCTCGTCACGACACGCATTCCGCCGCACGCCCCATTGCGCCAACGGTATGATCTTTTCAGATAATTGTCACACTGGCCAGTGCAAACCCGGGCCGCCAAGACGGCATTTCGCGCATAGCCACCTTACGCGGCTTCGCTTCCGCCGAGATAGGCGTCGCGCACGCGGGGATCGTCCTTCAGCGTCCGCGCCGAACCCGAGAGCACGATCTTGCCGGTCTGCAGCACATAGGCTTCGTGCGCGATCTCGAGCGCAAGGCTGGCGTTCTGCTCGACCATGAAGATCGAGACGCCCTCCTGGTTGATGGTGCGGATCAGCTCGAGCACCCGGTCGACATAGAGCGGCGACAGGCCCATGGTCGGCTCGTCCATCACGATCAGGCGCGGCCGGCTCATCAGCGCGCGCGCCATCGCCACCATCTGTTGCTCGCCGCCCGAGAGCGAGCCTGCGCGCTGCGACAGCCGCTGCCCGAGCTTCGGGAACAGCGTGAGCATCTTGTCGAGATCCTGCGCCACGGAGTCGCGATCGTTGCGCACGAAAGCGCCCATCAGAACGTTCTCGCGGACGCTCATGTCTGCGAACAGCCGCCGCGCCTCCGGCACCGAGGCGATGCCGCGGCGGACAATCTGCGGCGTGGTGAGGCCGATCAGCGAGGCGCCGTCGAACGTCACGTCGCCCGAGCGTGGCTTCACCAGGCCCAAAATGATCTTCATGGTCGTCGACTTGCCGCTGGCATTGCCGCCGAGCAGGCAGACGATGTGGCCGCGATTGACTGTGATGGACAGGTCGAAATGCACCTGCGCTTGGCCGTAGAACGTGTTGATGTCGGTCAGTGCCAGCAGTGGCTCAGGTGCGCTCATGGTCATGCCGCGCTCTCCTGCTCTGCCCCGCCCGACAGGCCATGGCCAAGATAGGCCTCGATCACCTTGGGATCCTTGCGCACCTGATCGCCCGGCCCTTCCGCGATCTTCTTGCCCTCGTCCATGACGATGACGCGGTCGGAGAGCTGCATCACCATCTCCAGCTTGTGCTCGATCAGGAGAATGGTCAGCCCTTCTGCTTTCAGCTCGGCTACTAGCGCCTGCATCTCCGCCGTTTCGCTCGGGTTCATACCGGCAGTGGGCTCGTCCAGCAGCAACAGCCGCGGCTTCAGCGCGAGCGCGCGCGCGATCTCGATGCGGCGACGATTGGCGTAGGAGAGACTATAGGCCGGCTGATCGATCCGCGGCAGCAGCCGCTCGCCGAAGCGGGCGAGAATGGCCTTTACCTCTTCGCGCAGCCGCTCTTCCTCGGCCTTGACGCTCGAAGGCCGCAGCAGCGCCAAACCCAATTCCAGCAGCGGGCCGATAACAGGCACGGCCGGCTTCACGGCGCGCAAGCGAGTGTGTGCGCCGATCAGCACGTTGTCCATCACGCTGAGATTGCCGAAGACGCGGCCGAGCTGAAACGTGCGCGCGATGCCTTGCGCCGCCAGCCGTTCCGGCGAAAGGCCGGTAATGTCCTGCCCCTCGAAACTGACGGCGCCCGCATCCGGCCGGTCGAGCCCTGTCACGAGATTGAACAGCGTGGTCTTGCCGGCACCATTGGGGCCGATGATGCTGACGAGCCCGCCCCTGGCGAGATCGAGATCGATGGCGTCGACGGCGGTGAGGCCGCCGAAGCGGCGGGTCAGCCCACGCAGGGACAACAGCGGTGCGTTCGTCTCCGCCATCAGATTGTCCCCAACAGGCCTTGCGGCCTGAACCGGACCAGCAGCAGCAGCACGATGCCGTAGATCAGGATGCGGTACTCGGCCGCGATCCGGAACATTTCGGGGATGCCAACCAGCGCGACCGCGCCGACGATGGCGCCGACCACATTGCCGAGACCGCCGAGGATCACGACCGTCAGCGCCAGAATGGATTGCTGCGTGTTGAAGGTTTCGTGGTTGATGTAGGAATAGAGGTGCGCGGCGATGCTGCCGCTGACGCCGGCCGCGAAGCCGCCGAAGATGAAGGCGAGCGACTTGTAGCGGTTCAGGCTGAGGCCATAGGCGCGGGCGGCGATATCGTCGTCGCGAATGGCGCGAAAGCTGCGGCCGAGATGCGATGAGAGCAGGCGCGCCTGCAGCAGCGCGAGCACGACCATCACGGCGAAGGCGAACCAGTACACCGAGGCCGGGCTGATCAGATCGTAGCCGAACAGCGACAGCGGCGGGATGCCGGAGATGCCGATCGGCCCACGGGTCACGCTTTCCCAGTTCAGGATCACCAACGACACGATCTCGCCGATGGCGAGCGTCGCGATCGAGACGTAGTGCCCGCGCAGGCGGAACGACGGCGAGATCAAGATCGTGCCGAGCGCGGCGCTCATCAGGCCGCCGGCGATGATGGCAAGACCAACAGGCACGTTCAATGTCAGCGACAGTAGCGCGGACGTATAGGCGCCTATCGCGAGCAGCGCGGCGTGCCCGAGCGAGACCTGCCCAATCGTGCCGGCCACCAGCGTGAGGCTGAGGGCGAGCATGCCGAGAAGCCAGGCGTTGATCAGGGTCTGGAGCACGTAGAGGGAGACGGGCAGCAACGGCAGGATCGCAAACGCGGCGGCCGCGACGGCCAGGGCCCAGCGCGGAATGCGTACCGGCCGGCTCGGCGCGATGAAAGTGCCCGTCAGCGGCTCGGGCGGCGCCTGCCGGGCGCTGGCGAACAAGCCGTTCGGACGCAGCACCAGCACGACGACCAGCAGCAGGAAGGCGAACAAATTGCGATAGCTGGTGCCGAACACAGCGACGCCGTAGCTTTCGACGAGGCCCAGCAGCATGCTGCCGATGACCGCGCCGGGCACATTGCCGGCACCACCGACGACCTCAGCAACGACGCCCTTCAGCGTCGCCTGCAGGCTCATCGCGGTGTCGATCTGGTTGTAGTACATGCCGACCAGGAGGCCGGAGACGCCGCCAAGCGCCGCCGCAATGCCGAACACGGTCTGATTGACGCGGTTGACGTCGACGCCCATCTGCATCGCGGCGTCGCGGTCCTGCGAGGCGGCGCGCACCGCCCAGCCGAGCTTGGTATAGCGCAGAAACACGAACAGCAGCAGTGCGCTGGAGATGCCGACGCCGGCGATGAGGAGATCAAGCGGCCCGATGGTGCCGCCGCCGACCTGGAAGCGCACGTCGGGCAATTGGCTTGGCAGCGCACGCGGATTGGGCGAGAAGGTCAGCATGACGAGCTGGTCGAGCACGAAGCTGATGCCGATCGTCGCCAGTAGCGGCGCGATGCGCACCGAGTTCTGCAGCGGTCGCAGGCCGAAGCGCTCGATGATCAACCCGACCAACGCCGCCACCACTGCGACGAAGATGATGGTGAGCGGCAGCGGCGTGTGCAGCTGCACCACCGCGACCCAGCCGATATAGGCGCCGACGAGATAGATCGAGCCCTGCGCGAAATTGATCAGCCGGCTGACGCCGAAGATCAGCGCGAGCCCGACTGCAACGAGGGCGTAGACGTTACCGACGATCAGCCCGTTGATGGTGTAGTCGAGCCAGGAAGACACGCAGGGTTCCTAATGAAGGGAGAAAGGCCGGTCTTTTTGCGCATGATCTTTTTCGGAAAACCGCTTTGCACTTTTCCGCATCATGCTTGGCTCCGGCCATCATGTCAGGTGGGCTTGCCGTCCCAAAGCGCGAACTGGCCCTTGCGCACGACAAGTTCGGCATTCATCGCACCCTGGACGCGGCGGGTGGCGACGTCGAACGTCGCGGTGCCGAAGATCACGCTCGGGACGTCCTTGACCTTGGCGAAGGCGTCGCGGATCGCCTTGCGATCGGTGCCGCCGATCCTCAACACCGCGGCTGCCATGTTCATGGCGTCGTAGGCGTAGGCATTGAAGGCATCGGGCTCCGTCCCGTTGTACTTTTTCTTGAAGCCGGCGATGAACTTCTGCACCTCGGGCCGCGGATCTTCCGGGAAGTAGCGCGTGCCGACATGGACGTCCTCGACGGCATCGCCGCCGAGCTCCAGAAATTTCGGCGAATAGACCGAGCTCGCGGCGCAGATCACCTGCTTGAGCCCGACCTGCCGGGCCTGGCGCGCGATCAGCGCGCCGTCGGAATAATAGGAGATCAGCACTAGGCCATCTGGATTGGCGTCGCGCACGCGGACCAGCGTGGAGCGGAAGTCGCGCTCCTCGGCGATATAGCCTTCGGTGATCACGATCTCCGCGCCATATTCCTTGGCGGCACTGTTGAAGTAATCGCGGCTGGTGCGGCCCCAATCGGTGTTGAGGTGCAGCACCGCCAGCTTCTTCAGCCCGAGCTTCTTCACCGCATATCGCGCCAGCAGCGGCTGCTCGTCGGCCTGGCTGACCGAGGTGCTCCACATGAAGTCACCGCCCTTGGTGAAGTCAGGGTGCGAATTGGTGAAGCCGAACTGCACGAGGCCGCCGCGCTGATAGATCGGCGATGCCGCCATCGAGGCGGGGCTTGAGAAATCGCCGAGCTCCAGCACGATCTTGGGATCGGAGACGAATTTCTGGGCGATCGCGACCGATTGCCGCGGATCGCTCTGGCTGTCCTCGAATTGATAGGCGAGCTTGCGCCCGTTGATGCCGCCGGCGGCCGCGATCTCGTCGAGCGCGAGATCAAAGCCCTGCTTCCATTGCGTGCCATATTGGGCGTTCGGCCCGGTCAGAGGCCCGCTGACGCCGAGCATGATCGGATCGGCGTCGGCGAAGGCGCTGCGGGAGAAGGCTGCGCCCGCCATCATGGCGGCCAGTGAGCCCTTAACCAGGGTTCGGCGATTGATGTTGCTCATGTACGGCTCCATCCACTCAGGTGTTGAAAACAAGCAGCAAGTCTTGTGCCGGTGAGATTGCTTATTTCGAGGGCTCGCCGAGCGACAGCATCAGCCGGTTGGCCCAGTTGAAGAACGAGGCGCCGTTGATGACGTCGACGATCTCGGCATCGTCGAGGCCCGCACCGCGCAGCTCCCTGATATTGTCAGGGCCGAACGCGATCGGCGTCGCGGCCAGCGCCACCGAAGCCTTCACCACAGCGTTCCAGCGCTCGCCGAGATCGGCCTTGACGCCTTCGTCGAGTAGCTTCTGCACGTCCTCGCGACGCTTGGAATAGGTGCTGGCGAAGCGCGCATGCACCGAAGCGCAATAGATGCAGCCGTTGTAGCGCGAGGTCGCAGCCGCGGCGAGCTCGCGTTCGGCGCGCGGCAGGCCGTCTGCGACGTTGTAGAAGATGTCCTTGTCGGTCTTGGTGCGGGCTTCAAGGACTTCGGGGTCACGCACCAGCAGACGGAAATATTCCGACTTGGCGCGGGCGCGATCGACCAGGCCGGCGTAGTGCCGCTCGGTCAGCTCGGCCTCGGGCAGCGGCTCGATCCAGGAGACCCAGCCGAGCTCATCCTGGGTGAAGACGACGGGCGGATTGACGGTGGCGCTCATGATGGCAGCCTCCTCTTATGCGGTCGCAGCAGCAAGCGTGCGCAAGCCGCTAACGACCCGCACCTGGAACGACAAGAACGCGACGAGTTGGGAGAAGGTGACGATGCCGGTGGTCGACCAGCCGGCAGCCAGCAGCGCCTTCAGGTCGGTGGACGCCGCATCGCGCGGCCGGAACACCAGCAGATGCGCATGCTCGAGCCCTGCGGAGAGCCTGTTGCCGAGAGCGGACTTGCTCGCCGCATCCACCCGATAAATCAGGCCTGCCGTGTTCTCGATCGAGAGCGGGCCTGCGGGAAACGAACCGTATGGACCCGAAGTCTTGCCGCGCGCGATCTCGACGTCGATCGCCTTGACCAGAGCCGCGCCGCCGGCGGTCGCAGCAAGCTTGTCGCGATAGAAGGTGGCAACGGGAGATTCGCCATGGAGCCCGGTTACGAAGGCTGCGACCGCGGTACGTTCGAGCAGCGAAAATTCGCCGGCGTCGATCGGCTCGAACAGCGAGAGATAGCTCTTCTGCGCGTTCTCGCGCGCTTGCAGGCGCTTGGCGCGAATGGCGTCCAGGGCCGATCCCGGCTTGATCCCGGCGAGCGTGTCGATGATGTCAGGCGTACTCATATAAAGCCTCGTGCAAACCATCCAATTCCCACTAGCCCGCCAGGGCCACTTCGGGCGCCGTCCGGGTCCAGCCCAACGCCGGCGCGACTTTTTCAGCCACGAGCTCGATCGAGCGCAGCACATGGGGGTGCGGCGCATCGACCGAATGAACCTGGAACACCAGATCAGTGATCCGATCCAGCGTCGCATCCGTGCGCAGCGAGGCAATGACCTCGTCGGCGCCGCCGACATGGGTGTCGAACGCCGTGATCATCTCCTCCAGCGTCGCGCCCGGGGGCAGGTGACCGCTCTTCATGAATTGCGGCAGCGCCCGCCGTAGCCCGATATCGGCAAGCCGCATGGCCTCGCGATGATCGTCCGCGACGAACACGCTGCGCGAAGCCATGATGCGCGGGTCGGCGCCTGATGGCAGCGCTTCGAGATAGGCGTCGATGATCGGGTTCTGGATGTCGGCCAGCGTCGCGTTTGGCGCATCCTTGGCGCGCGGCTGGGTACGGGAGAGCAAGAGGCCGTCGCCGGCCTTGCCGGCGCGGGCGCCGCCTGCCACCGAGAAGGTCGCCTGCCAGATGCGCTTGTCCAGCTGCGGCCGCTGCGGATAGAGCGTGTCGCCACCGTCAAGTTGTTTGCCGGTTAGTGCCTTGCGGACCACTTCCAGATTCCGCGCAAAAATCTCATTGCGCTGGGTGCCGTCGAGGCCGAAGGCGGCAAAGGCCGACGGGTTGCCGCCGGTGCCGACCCCAAGCTCGAAACGGCCGTTGCAGAGCAGATCAAGGACAGCCGCGTCCTCCGCCACCCGCACCGCGCTCTCCAGCGGCAGAGTGACGATGCCAGTGCCCAGGCGAATGCGCGAGGTCTGGGCGGCGACATAGCCGAGGAAGGTAAAGGGCGACGGCAGGCCGCCCTCGCGCTCGTGAAAATGGTGCTGCGCGATCCAAGCGGAATCGAGACCGGCCTTCTCCGCGCGCACGATCTGCTCGGCGGCATTGCGGTAGCGCTCGGCCGGCGGGGCCTCATCGAGCAGGCGCGTGAAGAATCCCAGGCGTTTCAGATTTGCAAAGCGTTTCATACGACCCCTGTCGGGCGAGGATGGATCCCGATGATGTCGGTTGCCAGGGCTTGAGACAAGCGGGCAATGTGCAAGGCTGCCCGCCAGGATCGCGCCCCCGCGCTAGACCTTCGGCTAGGCAGGCTGCCTACCAGCTCGGCAGCACGGCGCCCTTGAACTTGGTGAGGACGAACTCCTTCACCTCAGGCGTGTGATAGCTGTCGACCAGGATCTTGACCCAGGGCTTGTCCTTGTCGGCGCTGCGCACCGCGATCAGGTTCACATAGGGCCCCTTCGGGTCCTCGCGCAGGATCGGATCCTTGACCGGATCGAGGCCCGCCTGGGTTGCATAATTGGTGTTGATCGCGGCAGCGTCGACGTCGTCGAGCGCGCGCGGCGCCTGCGCCGCGTCGACCTCGATGAATTTCAGCTTCTTGGGATTCTCGGTGATGTCGAGCACGGTCGGCTTGAAGCCGACGCCGTCCTTCAGCTTGATCACGCCCTTGTCGCGCAGCAGCAGCAGCACGCGGCCGCCATTGGTCGGATCATTGGGGATCGAGACCTTGCCGCCGTCAGGAATGTCGGCGAAGGCCTTGTGCTTCTTGGAATAGACGCCGATCGGGAAGTTGACGGTCAGCGCGACGGACTCGATCTTGTAGCCGCGATCGACCTTCTGGTTGTCCAGATAAGGCTGGTTCTGGAACGAATTGGCCTGGATCTCGCCGGCATCGAGCGCGGCGTTCGGCACGACATAATCAGAGAACTCGATCAGCTGGATATCAAGCCCCTGCTTGGCGGCGATCGGCTTTACGGCCTCCAAGATCTGCGCGTGCGGGCCCGGCGTCACGCCGATCTTGATGGTCTCGGCTGAGCTTGCTGCCGACCACGCGGTGAGCACGGTTGCGAGGATCAGGGCGGGGCGAAACGACATCTTGGTCTCCATAAGCGGCAATGCTGGGAACCGTATTCGCTTCTCCGCTCAGCGAAATCAATAAAATGTATATCCATATTGGCCGCCGTTGGCGGGCAAGGCTTCTCCGATCGCCGGCAAATGGGAAATGAACGCCAGTTGGGGCCGGTACGGCCGCGCGCAAGCCCTTCCTAGGCGCGCGGCTCGGCGCGCCAGGTCGACGGCGACAGCATGATCCACACGCAGATCGCGGCGTACGCGGCGAGCGACACCGTCACCATGGTGGCGAGCCCGGGCATTCCTGCCCCGAAGCTTGCGACAGCGATCCAGCCGCCACCGGCGGCGATCAGGATGCGCACGATGGAGCCGGCGAGCGGGCCCAGTGCGCGACCGGTGCCCTGGACCGCGAAGGATGTGACGAAGCCAAAACCCAGCGCCGCATAGGCCGGCGCGACGATGCGCAGGTAAGTCATGCCCTCGTTCACCACGTCAGTATCGTGGCTGAACAGATGCAGCCAGGCGGTCGGAACAATCGCGACCAAAAGTCCGATCGAGCCGGTCATGATCATGCCGGCGGCGCCGCTGACCCAACCGATCCTTTGCGCCCGCGCGGTCTGGCCCGCGCCCATGTTGACGCCCACCATGGTCAGCGTCGCGGTGCTGATGCCGAATAGCAGCGGGATCATGATGTAATCGAGGCGCGAGGCGATGCCGTAGCCTGCGAGCGCGGACGTGCCGAACAGGCCGACCGCGCCGGTGACGAGGATGACAGTGAGGTTGGTGAGCACGGCATTGAACGCAGTGGGAATGCCGACCTTCAGCATGTCGCCAAAGATCTTCGCGCGCAGCGGCACGATGTGCAGCCTCAGGCCGGATGCGCCCGAAGACATGTAGCGCAGCAGGAACAGCATCGCCGCACCGTAATAGAGCCCGAAGGCGATGCCGGCGCCGCCGATGCCGAGGCTCGGAACCGGGCCGAAGCCGAAGATCAGCAGCGGCGATGCGGGAATGGTGACGATCGCGCCGATCAGCGTCACCAACGCCGGGACCTTGACGTTGCTGGAGCCGCGTAGCGCCGCAGCCTGGAGGTTGACGATCCAGACTGGAATCGCCCCCGCGAAAAGATAGCTGGAATAAGTGACGGCGGCGTCGAGCGCACCGTCGCGGCCACCGAGCGTTCGGAACAGCGCCGGGCCGCCGAAGTGTACCCCAAGCGTGAACAACCCTCCCGCAATGATCGCAAGCACGATGGCGTGGAACAGCGCGGCATCGGCATCGTCGCGGCGGCCGGCGCCGACCGCGCGCGCCACCGACGAGGCAACACCGGAGCCGAAGCCGCCGTTCGACATCATGGTCATCAGCATGAAGATCGGGAACACCAGCGCGGCCCCCGCCAGCGCATCGGTGCCGAGATAGCCGACATAATAGGCTTCGGCGATGTTCACCGCCGTCTGCGCCACCAGCACGGTCACCGTCGGCGCCGCGAGCTTGAGCAACGTCGGCAGGATCGGCGCGGTCAGAAGCGCGGCGCGCCGCTGGTCGGCGGACGTCGCGGCGGAACGCGGCGCGGCCGCGCGGCGCGCCGCGGCCTCCATTGTTGGCAAGGGTGGTGCGGCGACGTCCTCGGCTGACATTGCGACGATCCCGTTGTTGTTCGGAGGCTGCTGCCCGGTCGGGGCCGCCATTGCATTACGCCTATAATGTATTATTATGGTCGTAATGCAATAGAAAATCGCTCACGATGTTGTGGCCGCGCATTCGCGCAGGGCATCGGGAGGGAGTTGAGGCCATGCGCTACGAAAAAGGACACAAGGACGAGACCCGCCGGCACATCCTCGATGTCGCCTCCGCGCAGTTCCGCGAGAGCGGAATCGCCGCGGTTGGCCTTGCCGGCATCATGTCGGAGGCCGGTCTCACCAACGGCGCCTTCTACACGCACTTCACCTCCAAGGAGGACCTGGTGCGGGAAGTGCTCGTGGACGCGCTCACAAGGCGCGAGGAGCGCCACAAGGCCAATCTCGAGAATGGCGTCGCGGTCGAAAGCGTAATCCGCGATTACCTCTCTGCGCGTCACCGCGATCGCGCCGGCACCGGTTGCCCGACCGCCGCGCTGGTTGCCGAGATTGCACGGCATCCGAAGGCGACGCGCGATGCCTTCACCGACAAGGTCTCCAACATCGTCGCGCTGATGGCGCAGCAGATCAGGCAGGGCACCGCAGACGAGCGGCGGCGCAAGGCGATCACGATCTACTCGACCATGGTCGGTGCGCTGCAATTGGCGCGCGCGGTCAACAACAAGCAATTGTCCGACGAGATCCTGGAGCAGGCGGTGGACGCTGCGGTGACGATCGCGAACGCGTGCTGACGCGTTCGCACGTCCGGCCGCCATCTGTGGCTACACCGGATCGAACGCCCGAATCGGCGGCAGGTTGCCGGTGAACTTCTCCACCTGCACCGTGGTGAGCTGGCCGGTACAGCCCTGTGCAAAGGACGAAGTGCCGATGTCGCGCGTGAGCACGTTGGGATTACCGTGCACGCAGAGCGGCGCGTCGTCCTCAGTGTCCATCGGGTCGTACCACGCGCCGGTCGGCAGTTGCACGACGCCGGGCGCGATGGCGTCGGTGACATGAACTGCGGCGAGGCACGCGCCGCGCTCGTTGAACAGGCGGATGATGTCGCCATCCTTGATGCCGCGCGCATCCGCATCGCGCGGATTCATCCGCGCGACTTCGCGGCCGCGATGTTTTGCACCCAGCGAATGTCCGCCGAAATCGAGCTGGCTGTGCAGCCGCGTCACCGGCTGGTTGGCGACGAGGAAGCACGGCGCACCGGCTTTGGGCATATCGGACTTCTCGAGCCAGACCGGATGGCCCGGACAATCCGCGTCCCCATGGCCGGCGATCTTCGCGGAATAAATCTCGATGCGTCCGCTCGGCGTCGGCAGCGGATGCGCCACCGGATCCTCGCGGAAACTGCGCAAGCGGCCGCCGTCATCGGGCTGCTGCGGCACGACCAGGCTGCCGCGCTTCCAGAATTCCTCGAAGCTCGGCGCCTCCAGGCCACGCTTGGCGAGCGAGGCACGGGTCGGCTCGTAGAGATGCTCCAGCCATTGCCGCGAGCTGCGTCCCTCGGTGAAGGGCTCGCGGGCGCCGAGACGATCGGCCAGATCGGCAAAAATCTCGTAGTCGTCGCGCGCGAGCCCAAACGGTTCGGCGATGCGGTGCATTGCGACCATCAGCGGATCGTTGCTGGAATAGCCGATGTCTTCGCGCTCGAGCGTCATCGTCGAGGGCAGCACGATATCGGCGTGGCGGGCGGTCGCGGTCCAGGCGAGCTCGTGCACGACCAGCGTGTCGACTTTCGCAAAGGCCTTGCGCAGGCGGTTGATGTCCTGATGGTGATGGAA
>Ga0209148_1000304_pt1 | contig 70717 bp, 70 predicted proteins | sample AraplaCol_mMF_r2_2_FD_184288 | JGI IMG/M metagenome (GOLD analysis project Ga0209148, IMG submission 184288) | Arabidopsis root microbial communities from North Carolina, USA - plate scrape CL_Col_mMF_r2 (SPAdes) (version 2) | ecosystem: Host-associated > Plants > Roots > Endosphere | place...
ACGCGCTGGGCTATGCCGCATCGCTGGAAGCCGGCTACCCGGTCGCGCTGTCCGACCAATGGCGTGTCGAACCGCAAGCGCAGCTCGTGTATCAGCGTTCCGCGTTTGCCGATGCAAACGATGGCGCTGCCGAAGTGCGTTTCAACTCGGTGAACTCGACGCTGGGCCGCCTGGGCGTGCGCGTGAGCAAGCGCTGGGGCGAAACCCCGGAGCGCCAGCACACCGCATGGGTGCGCGCCAACGTGTGGCATGAGTTCCGCGGCCAGACGGGCACGCAGATGTCGTCGCCGGACGGTGGGTTCGTGCCGTTCACGTCGGAGTTGCCGCGTACGACGCTGGAACTGACGGGCGGGCTGACTGCACAAGTGGCCAAGAACGGTGTGTTCTACGCCAGCGTGGGCTACCAAGTCAGCGCGGACCGTCGCCTGCATGGCGTGAACGGCAAGGCTGGGGTGCGCTGGGGATGGTAATAGCAACGGCATAACCGTTGGCATCGCTGCAAAACAAGGGAGCTTCGGCTCCCTTTTTTCTTTATCAGGCACGAAACGCGGCGGCTAACGCAGCCATCAGTGCCTCTGAGCGAAGACGGGGGCGTTCGGCGCTGCGTTTTGTCAATTGTAAAAAAACATCGCATTGACGCCGGGTCCAATCTTGCTGAAAAGTAATCTATCGATTACTTTGATATAAATCAAAAAGATTACACAATTTAGCACCAACGTTGTGCATACGGTTAGGGGCGTACGGTTCTTTGTCCATTGGATATTTATCTACTGACGGGGCGGTAGACATGACTACGTCAACTACAGAAATCGGGTCAAACGTTTGGCAAAACAGACGCCTCGCGTCCGTGCGGGCTCCGTATCGATCGGATTGCCGTGCTGTTGAATTCCAGCCCTTAACAGCGCGCATGGGTCACCACAGTCACTCGCATATGGCCCACACCATCACCCTCCGGATATCTCTTTCTCGTTGGCGCCTTCTGTTTCTGGAGGCAAGGCTATCGACCCGCGCACCGGGGATCGCGAAACCCTGTACCCCACGGGAAGGCGATCGCCAGTTCAACCCGCTGGCTGATTCGCCTTAGCTCACATCCTCAATTTTTCTCATGCGTGCTTTGAAGGTCGTGTCGATCTTCGCGCTCTTCTCAATTCGGCTGCGTTCCCGACGGGGTGCAGGATGGTTTTTCGAATCGATCTTTAAAGGCGAGTCCAAATGAATCACGTATTCCGCATTATCTGGTCCAAGGCGCTGGGTACCTGGGTCGTCGCTTCGGAATTGACTGCAGGGCGCGGTAAAAGCAGCGGCGAGAAGCGCCGGCGCCGCGCACTGTTGGCCGGCATGAGTGTCAGCGCAATGGCCATCTGCGGCTGGTCGGCGCCGGCCAGCGCGCAGGTCTGGAAGGGCACGACGAGCAGCGACTGGACGGTCGGAACGAACTGGTCTACGGGCACGGCCCCTGCTGCCAACGCAACCGTGACGATCAACACAAATTCGCCCAATCCTACGGTGCTGGGCGTGTCCGGCGCGGCGACCTCGACCATCGGCAACCTGCAGATGGGCACGGCAGCAGGCACCAGCGCGCTCACCATTCAGAACGGCAGTACGCTGTCGACCACCGCCGCAGGTTCTAACAATAATATTGGCAACTCGGCGGGGGCCAACGCCACGGTGACGGTGACGGGTGCAGGGTCGACCTGGTCTGCCGCCGGCATAGTGACCTTCGGCAACAATGGCACGGGCACACTGAACATTGCCAACGGCGGTGCCGTGAATATGACGAATGCTCTAGGGCTGCTCTTTGCAAGTGCAGGTAGCGCCCTGAACATCACGAGCGGTGGCACGCTCACGACGAGCAACGGTACTGTGAGAAATGGTACCGCCAATATATCGGGCACCGGGTCGCTATGGAATGCAGGTACTTTATTGAGCGTGGGCACGAGCCTCACCAGTAACGGCGCCGTTACTATCCAAAACGGCGGCGCTGTGACGGTTGCTGGCAATATCAATGTTGGTGGCCAAGCCATCAGCACTCGAACGGGCGTTGGCGCAGTCACAATCACAGGCGCGGGTTCGCAACTCACCAGCAGCGCGGCTCTCAACCTCGGCTTGGCGGGCCAGGGCACGCTGACGGTTTCCAACGGCGCGGTGGCGACTGCCAACACAGTGAACATGGCCACAGGCGCATCTGGAAACGCCACATTCAATCTCTCAAGTGGCGGCACGCTTGCGACGCAGGCGTTGACGGCCGGCGCGGGCACTGCGCAGGCCAACTTTGATGGCAGCACGCTGCGCGCCACCGCCAGCAACACAGCGTTCGTCAGCGGCTTTACCGGTACCGAACTCAATATCGCGGCGGGCGGGCTCACGCTAGACACGGCAGGCTTCAACGTCACCGCCGCCTCGCCGTTTACTGGCACGGGCGCACTCACCAAGATCGGAGCCGGCACGGCGGTGCTGACCGGCAACAACATCTACACGGGCGGAACGACGATTTCGGTTGGCACACTACAACTTGGCAACGGCGGCGCATCGGGCAGCATCGCGGGGGACGTGACCAACAACGGTACGCTCGCCTTTGACCGCTCCGACACTTACACCTATGGCGGCCAGATTGCCGGCACCGGCGCGGTCAACCAGATCGGGACCGGCACAACAGTCCTGAGCGGCAACAACGCATATACGGGCGGCACGTCGATCACCGCCGGCACGTTGCAGATCGCCAGCGACACCAACCTGGGCAATGCAAGCGGCGGCCTCACGCTTGATGGCGGCACGCTGCGCAACACCGCTGCCTTCAGTTCAGCACGTGCCGTGACGCTGGGCACGAACGGCGGCACATTCGACACGCAGGCCAATTTGACGCTGGCCGGCACGGTTGGCGGGACGGGCGCGTTGACCAAGACGGACAGCGGCACCCTGATGCTGACGGGTACCAACACGTACGCAGGCGGAACGCTCCTCAACGGTGGTACTGTCGCCGTATCGAGCGACGCAAACCTGGGCAACGCGAGCGGCGGGCTCTCGTTCAACGGCGGTACGCTGCAGAACACGGCAAACGTTGCCTCCGCGCGGGCGGTCACGCTCAACGCAGGCGGTGGAACGTTCCAGACCGCGGGCAACCTGACCCTGACGGGCACCATCGGTGGCGCGGGCGCGCTCACAAAGACAGATGTCGGCACTTTGCTGCTGACCGGTAACAACGCCTACACGGGCGGCACAACCATTGCAGCCGGTACGCTGCAGCTTGGCAACGGCGGCACAAGCGGTTCGATTGCCGGCGACGTCGTGAACAATGGCGCGCTCGTGTTCAATCGCTCCGACAGCGCGACGTTCGGCGGCGTCATTTCCGGCAACGGCAGCGTCACGCAGACGGGATCAGGCACCACCGTGCTGAGTGGCACGAACGCATACGGCGGTGCCACCACCGTGCAGGCCGGCACCCTGCTAGTAGACGGCAACCAATCCGGCGCGACGGGTCTGACCACGGTGCAAAGCGGTGCCACGCTTGGCGGCACCGGCACGCTTGGTGGCAACGTGACCATCGCCAGCGGCGGCACGTTGAGCCCCGGCAACACCGGCGCCGTGGGCGCGCTGACCGTCAACGGCAACCTGACGCTGAACAACGGTGCGGTGCTGAACTATCAATTTGGGCAAGCCAATACGCCGGGCGGTGCGCTCAACGATCTGACCACCGTCAACGGCAACCTCACGCTGGCCGGCACGCTCAATGTCAGCACGTCGTCGGGCGGCACCTTCGGCCCCGGCGTGTATCGCATCTTCAACTACGCCGGCACGCTCGCCAACAACGGCCTGAGTATCGGTACGTCACCGGCTGGCACGTACTACGTGCAGACCTCGGTGGCTAACCAGGTGAACCTCGTCAACAGCACCGGGCTTACGCTGAGTTTCTGGGATGGCGCGGCAGGCCCGAAGAACAACGGCGCCGTCAACGGCGGCAGCGGCACGTGGCAGAACGCCGCTGGCAACGACAACTGGACCGACAGCACCGGCACGCTTAACGCCCCGTACACCAACGGAACCTTCGCTGTGTTCCAGGGCATGGCAGGCACGGTCACGGTTGACAACAGCCTCGGCAACGTCACCACGTCGGGTATGCAGTTCGCCACCGACGGGTACACCATCACCGGCAATGCGCTGACGTTGACCGGCGCGTCGAACATCATCCGCGTGGGCGACGGTACGGCGGCAGGTGCAGGCATGACGGCCACCATCAATGCACCGCTGGCGGGTACCGGCGGGTTGCAGAAGACTGATCTCGGCACGCTGGTGCTGGACGGCACCAACACGTACACGGGAGGCACAACTGTTTCAGCGGGCACGCTGCGCATCTCCAGCGACGCCAACCTGGGCGCCACATCCGGCGGCCTCACCATTGGCGACGGCACGCTGCAGACCACCGCCAGCATGACGAGCGCGCGCAGTGTGGCCCTGACCGGCGCGGCTGCCGTGCAGACCGATCCCGGTACGACGCTGACGTTGACCGGACCGGTCACGGGTAGTGGCAGCCTCACCAAGGCGGGCGCCGGCACGCTGCTGCAGGGCGCCGATACGCACACCGGCGACACGCACGTCAGCGCGGGCACCTTGAAGGCGAGCGGTACGCAGGCCTTCAGCGCTGCGTCGGCCTATACGGTGGACAGCGGCGCCACGTTGGATCTGAACGGCTTCCAGCAGACGCTCAAGGCGCTCACCAACGCGGGCACCGTCAGCGTGAACGGCAGCGGTACGGCCTTGACGGTGGCCGGCAACTACACCGGCAACGGCGGCACCGTGCAGCTGCGCTCGGCACTGAGCGGCGACAACTCTGTGACGGACCGTCTGGTTGTACAGGGCAATACGTCCGGCACGACCACGCTCAAGGTGGCAAACGTGGGTGGCGCTGGCGCACAGACTGTCAACGGCATCAAGGTGGTCGACGTAGCCGGGCAATCGGCCGGCACCTTTATGCTGCAAGGCGACTACACCTTCAAGGGCCAGCAGGCTGTGATCGGCGGAGCGTATGCGTACACGCTGCAGAAGAACGGCGTCTCTACCCCGAATGACGGCGACTGGTATCTGCGCTCCAGCCTGACCAACCCAGCGGCCACACCGGGAACGCCCGCCGCATCTGCCGCACCCGCCGGCCCGCTCTATCAGCCGGGCGTGCCGCTCTACGAGGCGTACACCCAGGTGCTGCTGGCGATGAACGATCTGCCCACCCTACAGCAGCGCGTGGGCAGCCGCTACTGGAGCGACCGGCAGTCCACCGCATCCGTCCAGGCGGCCGCCGATGCCGGTGGCGACGAACCGGTGGCGCGCCAAGGCGCTGGTTGGGCGCATATCGAGGGGCGGCGCCTTGCCGTCGATTCCACCCACTCGAGCACCGGCACGCAATGGGACCTCGACCAGGTCAAGACGCAGGCAGGGCTCGATACGCTGCTCACCGAAAACGCTTCGGGCCGGCTGTTTGCCGGCATCGGCACGCAATACAGCCACGGCCGGGCGGGCATCAACTCGTTCTTCGGCAACGGCACGATCAGCGTCGACGGCTATAGCCTGAGCGGCTCGGCCACGTGGTCCGGCAACAATGGGTTCTACGTGGATGGCCAGGCGCAAGCCACGTGGTACGACAGCAACCTGACCTCCGACACGATCGGCCGGCGCGTGGCAAGCGACAACAAGGGCTTTGGCCGCGCGTTCAGCGTCGAGTCGGGCCAGCGCCTGGCGTTGAACGAAGCGTGGTCGGTCACGCCGCAGGCGCAGCTCGTGTATTCGTCGGTGAGCTTTGACGACTTCACCGACCCGTTCGGTGCGCATGTGACGCGCGACAAGGCCGATAGCCTGACCAGCCGGCTGGGCGTCTCGCTCGACTACAACACCACATGGCGGGATGCGGCCGGACATGCCGCACGCGCCAACGTCTATGGGCTCACAAACCTGTACTACGACTTCCGTGGCGGCACGACGGTGAACGTCAGTGACACGCTGCTGTCGGCGCGGACGGACCGCTTGTGGGCGGGTATCGGCGTGGGCGGTGCCGTGACGTGGAACGACGACCGCTTCGGTGTGTATGGTCAGTTGCTGGTCCGCAGTAGCCTGCAGGGATCCGGCAGCGGCCACGACTATCGCGCCAATGTGGGAGTTCGCATGCGGTGGTGATGTTCATTGCGGCCATTGCCAGCTGATTCCTTAGACATCCCTTCGGTGGTTGGCGCTCTGCGCGCTTCAGCGTGGAGCACCACCCTTCAAATTCGGGAACGAGTGCCATCGCGCTAAATGGGGGGGTGCATTGGACATCGCATGTGTGGAAGGTGATGTGCGAAACCTGAACAAGACCGTGCGAGCATTGTCGGCGCAAGGGCATTGCGTGAAGGGCTTCGAGAACGCACAGGCTCTGCAGCAAGGGGTCAGTGAAAGCGTCTTCGACATGTACGTGGTTGGCGCGCAGTTGCCGGACATCGGCAGTGAGGAACTCGTGCTATGGCTGCGCAGCACGATGGGTACGCCCATTCCAGTGATGGTACTGATCCCGCCGGAAGAGGATGCCTTAATGGTGCGGTTGTTGTCGGCGGGGGCAGACGGCTTCGCTGCGAGCCCGGTGCGTACACGCGAGCTGGGTGCGCGTGTCGAGGCACTGTTGCGGCGGACGTACCGGTGGAAACAGCAGGGGCACAGGGCTGTGTATGGGGCGTACGAGTTTGACAAGGCAAACTGCCGTGCGATCTGTGCGGGAGTGGAGCTCGATGTGTTGCCGCGAGAATTGGACCTGGCGCACTACCTATTCGAGCGGGCGGGCTGGCTCGTACCCAAGCCCGTCCTGGAAGAACGGATATGGGGCCGGCGACTGGAGACGGGCTCACGGGTGCTGGATAACATGATTTCGCGGGTGCGAATCAATTTTGGACTCGATGGCAAGCACGGCTATCGCTTGGTGAACGTGTATGGGCACGGCATCAAGCTCGTGCCGAACCCCTGAATTCGTTCGTTTGCAGAGTTCGTGTATCCGGCGCGCACTGATGGCGGCTTCGCCATACCGGCACTGGATGGCCCTAACTACGCGGGCCAGCGGAGGCTGCTGACCACGGCCCCGCCTACGCTGCACGGCTTCGGCCAGTTCCCGGTTTCGCGCGGCATGAAGATAGGTACGTACAGAGAGACAGGTACGGTGCACGCCAACTCAGCAGTTGCGAACGTCGTACCGCGAGCGGTCGTTAGCAGTTGTTTACGATCGAGTGAGTTTGCCTAGCTACCATTGCGCGAACAGTGAATCGGCGAGTTTGTCGGCTGCCATTCCAACTGAATCAAGAACTCCGTAGATCCCTAGGCCGTGATGCTCGCGTGGCAGCAAGCAACGCGCCACTGACGCCTAGCGGCATCCGCGAAAAGAATAAAAACATGCCTCCGAGCGGCTTTTCGATCGCCGACGTGAGCGGACGTTGACAGAATATGTGTCAAGCAGCATCCGCATGGATCACGATGTGTTGCGCTGGGGGGAAGGGAGAAGAAAAACGTATGCAGCACCAAACGCCGAGCGCAGTGCGCGCAGATCACCGGCGCGGCCGCATTTCTCTGGCGAAACTCGGGGCAGGTCAGCAAGAGCGGATGCGCGCCAGCTTGCGCGCCATTGCAGGCCGTACGATCTCGCTGTGGGAGGAAGTCGCGCCGTCCCAAGCCAATGTGCTTGTGCTGGAAGCCGACTCCGATGCGACCCATCGGGTTGCGGCCATCGCGCTGTGGATAGGGGGCGAGTCATCGCACGATCTCGCCAGCCATGACTTCCAACTGCCAAAGGCATTCAGCGCACACGAGCTGTGGAGCGTGCTTGATCGCATCTCAGTGCGGCTGATGGACATGCCGACAAGGGCGCGGCCAGTCCCGCCAGAATGTCGGACCGCTGAACCTCCTGTAGCCGCCGATGCTGCACAGCCCGCGCGCGCAGAGTCGAGTTATCGGCTGCTGCGCTGGGTCACTCTGGAGCCGCCGCTGCATGAGCTGCGCTTTCGTCGAGCCATGGCCGCCATGACGCGCCGCGACGCCACACTCCTCTGGCTCGTGGATCACGGCGGTTTGGAGCACGAAGACGCACGCTTGCTGTTGCGCACCCTCAATCGTTTAGGCGTGCTTCAGATCAATGTGGGCGCCAGCGCCGTGCCCGTCGTACCCGTCCCGCCGGCGCAGGCCAAGGCGACTGGACACAGTCACTTCTTCAACGTGGTGGCGCGCTGGTTGCAGGGATCGCGTCGACAATTGCGCGCGGGAAGCTGAGCTATGCACCGTATAGGACTCTTCGGTGCCATGGGCATCGGCAAGACCACGGCCATTCGGAGCCTGTGTGGCGACGTGGTGGTCGACTGCGACGTTCCTAACCTGGACCGGCAGGCATCGAACAAGGCCATGACGACGGTCGGTATCGATTTTGGTGAAGCAGACCTCGGCAACGGCGAAGTGCTCCAGGTCTACGGCAGCCCGGGGCAGGAGCGCTTCGACTTCCTGCGCGACTGGCTGATCTCCGTGATTGCCGGCGCCATCGTCATGGTCGACGTCCATGCACCCGAGGCAATCGACGACAGTGTGCGGCTGCTTGAACGCATCGCCGCCGCACCAGGACAACCGCCGTCGCTTGTCCTTGTGGTGCGTCCGGCCAGCGCTAAACAACTCGACATGTTTTCAAACCAACTCAGCCAGCGGCTCGGTTACGCAGTTCCTGTGGTCGTGGCCGACGTGCGCGAGCGTGCGCAGATGCTGGATATCGTCGAAATCATGCTTTACGCGCTGCAACCATGAACGTACCGCCTTCTCCCGTTCCAGCCGAGTTGGCGCGCGCAGCCTCAACCGTGCTGGCACGATACGCCCAAACGATGCCAGAGCTGACCGCCGCTACCTTGACTACGCTGGACGGCTTCACGATTGCCTCGTCCTTGGATCCGGCGCGGTACAGCGCGACGCGCCTTTCCGCCATGAGCAGCACCGTGATGTCGGTTGTGCGCGCGTTGGGTCGCGAGATGCGCTTCAACACGTGCAACCGCCTGGTGCTCGAGACAGACGGCGGCACCATGGTGTTCCAGCCTGTAAGCCACCGCGCAATCATGCAACTGAGCCTGGCATCCGGCCACGGCACCATGCTGGGCCGCACACTGTGGGAAGCAAGCCGCATCGCCCACGAACTGGCTAAGCTGCCCGCACTGTCGCTGCTTGATCCTGCCGCCTGACATTGCTGGCCGGCCTCTCGCCCCAGATGGCTGCTACACCAACCACTTGACTATTCACAAACGCCCCGGAGGGTATTCAATATGAGCAATCTCAGCAGTTCTATCACGCACCTGTCCACGTTCGATGGCGCGCAGTGCGCCATGCTGGTGGACAGCGGCAGCGGCATGATCCTGGCTTCTGCGGGCAGCGGCATCGATATGGAGCTGGCCGCTGCCGGCAACACTGAGGTAGTGCGAGCCAAGCTCAAGACCATGCAGTCGCTGCAGCTTGACGACACGATCGACGACATCTTGATCACGCTTGGCAAGCAGTACCACATCATCCGCCCAGTTGCGAGCAAGCCGGGCTTGTTCCTGTACGTGGTGCTCGACAAGGCGAAATCGAACCTAGCGCTCGGCCGCCGCAAGGTGCACGAGGTAGAGCAAGCTCTGGCGTTCTAAGGCACATTCAGCCGTCTCGTCACGCCAGGTGCTGAGTCTAAGCCGCCGTTGCTAGCCTTCGCCCAGGTAAGGCCGCTCCGCAGAGAACAACACGCGCTTGGCAAACGTCCGCCACGCAGGCGGTGCACGGTCGCGTAAAAAGGCCGTCCCCGCCGCCAGCGCCTGTGCCCGGAAATAGAGCGGGACGCCGTCCAGCGCCACTTCGGCCGCAGCGGTGTTTCCCGTGCCCACCAGCGCGAGAAAACGCTGCATTCTGGCGACCATTCCAAGGCCCTCATGGCTGCGTTCCAACGCCTTGAGGATGGTGGCGATCTTGTCATTCATCGGGGGCTCACCTGTGGCAAGCGCCAGCCAAACAGTCTGCGCATCCACGCCGTCTCCCGGTGTCAAGGCTGCCGCACGCGCACGCAATGCCGGCGACGCGCCAACGGAGCCCGCCGCCATGCGTAACACGTGGCCGGCCAGCGGTGTACCCGCTGCGGCGGCAACCGCGTCGTCCAGCCGCCCGGCTGACAGGAGTGCAATCGCGCGGTATGGCCCTTCGGGGACGGGCATGTCCGGCTCCAACTGCAGCAGCTCCTGTAGGGGCGTGGAGGCCTTCGCCAGGTCTGCCACCCTGGGCTTTGCCGTTGCCGGATCCACCAGACGCATCAGCCGCGCCGTTTCGATGGCTAAGCTATGGCGCAATGCGGGGCTCTTGGCGATCGCCGCCTGATAGTCGACCAGTGCCTCCGCGTATCGTCCCTGCAAACTGGCGTGCCAACCCGCGGCGTTGGCGTACCAGGCGGAATCCGGCCAGCGCTGGTGACCGGCTTCAAACGCTGCGTCCTGCTCTTCCCCAGGCGGCATGCAACGTGTTGCCAGATAGGCGAGGTCCGACTGGTCCGGCGCGGCGGAGGCGCGTGCGCGCTGGCGTGCACAAACCGCATCGTGTGCGGCGCCTTCGGTCACGCTTTGCTCCATCCGCAGGGCAACCACGTCGGACGGAAACCGCGCGAGACGTGCAGCCAGGGCTTGGTTAAACCCAGGCGCCTTGCTTGCCAGGGTCAGCCAGTCCTGCAGGTACTCGGAGTCCGGCGCATCATAGCGAACATGGGACAGGAGCATCGCCGTAGCGGCCGCCCGATCCTGGATCGGCTCCACCAGGTCGTCCGGCGATGTATCTGTGCCCGCGTCCAGCACAGTGCGTGTGCCGCCGCCTTTGGCCTGGATGCTCTGCGGCGGCGGATTGAACACGAATTCGGCGGATGTCGACTGCCAGCGCTGTGGTGGCAGCAGTCGTGGCGGCTCGGCCGATGCCTTGCCGTACACCGCCGTCCATTGCCGTAGCGGTGCGGCACCGGCCACGGTGTAGACGAATTGCGTGTGCAGGCGGCTGAGCGGCGCGTCGAAGGTTTCGATCGGATCGCCGTCCTGTGTCGCGGTGACGATATGCGCCTTGCCACCACCATCGACACTCACGTGCGCGACACCTCCCGGTGGAAGTTCAACACGCTGGCCGTCCACCGTGGTCACCACCGGGCGCGCCAGCGCGTTGTAGATCGAGATGGTAGCGCGGCCGAGTGTCCACCCGAACACCAGTACGGAGCCGACAATGCCCAGCGCAACCAGCGCGCGGGCGAGACCAGGCAAGAGGCCGTTGGCGGTGCGGAAGCGCTCCCAGAAGCCCGGCCGATCGACATGGCGCGTGCGCTCTTCCCCCGGTATGACGGTGTCATAGGCAGCCGGCGCAGACGGTGCAGGCTCAGGGGCCTCCGGTAAGGGCCCCCCGGCGCCCGCGTAGGCTGCGGCGACCATGGCTTCCGTGCACAGGAGCGTGTCCAGTGTGGTCCGGCGCAGCGCAGACAGCCAGCCGGCCGCGTGGTCGACCCAACTATCGACCGCACGCAGCCAGTCGTTGATGTTGCCGCGCACGGGCCCCTCCAGGCCGAAACTGCCCAGCGCGTCGGCCCAGTTTTCGATGCCGAGTTCCGCCAACACCGGCGCACCGGGGTGTACGTCATGCGCCAGTTGGAACACCCGTGCGAGCGCAAGCTGCAGGGCTTGCGCTGCATTCAGGATCTGGCCCACGCCTTTATCGTTGATGGGGCCACCGCCGGCAGCCGCCCGCTGCCACTGTATGGACAGCAGCGCTTGCGCGTCGCGCACCGTAGTTTCGGTGTGATCGGCGTAGTGGAGCACGTTCAGCAGGCCGCGCAGGTAGGCCTGCCAAGCGGGCGACAACGTTTGAGCAGCCGCCAGGTGGGCGCTGCGAACGTTCTTCAGCACCGACGCCACGGCGGTACGCGCGTCCGCGCATTCTGTATCGACAACGGCAATGGCCGCCGGCAGTTCCGAGCGCTTGAGCACGCGGCCGCGATGGCGGATCACCCCATCGGGCGCGTCATAAACACGATCGCGCAGCGAGCACAACAATGCGTGTTCGCGATCCAGCGCTCGCAGGCGCTCCAAGTTGTGGTTGAGGCTCGGTGGATACAGCGCCTCAAACTGCAGCGAACCGATTGGCGCCGTGGTGTCAACCAGTTCGTCGGCCAGACGAGCATGACGGACGGCAGAGCGTCCAAGATAGATGCCGCGATACTGCGGCTTGAGGTGCTCGTGCTCAAACTGCGCGTCCAACTGGTGCAGGGTGGCATCGACTTCGACCACGGGGTGTTCGGGCTCGCCAGCCAGTTTGGAGGTCATCCGCTCGCGCAGATCCTGTGCATGGTCGAACAACGCCCATGCGCTGCGCTCGTCGGTGGGGGCGCTCAGGTAGGTACGCTTGGCGTTCGCCTCGCGTTCGTGGTTCTGCGGGTGTGTGGCCCACATGCGGGGCGGCTGTGCCAGCTCGCCATTGAACACACGAAAAGCCGATGCCCCTTCGGCAGGCACCCGCGGGCGCTGGCCATAGGAAGGGTCGTTGTAGATCCGGTTGAGCCTCTCAGCGAACGCTTGGTGCACCGCAAACACATCGCGCGGCGGGCGCTGGTTGCCAACCTCGCCGCGCATGAAATTCAGGGTCCGATCCCACGCGTCGTCCGCTATCTGCAGTCGGTGCAGGGCGTGCACCAGTGCATCGCTGCCGGTGAGCGATACGGCCACGAGGTCGGCCTGCATTTCCATTTCGCGCGATAAGGCCCGCTGCGCAATCACCACCAGGCGGAACGCCGTATCGACAATGGCCCGCAGCGCCCACACCACACCGCTGAGCAGCCAGCCGATCCAGGCCACGCGGATATCGAAGCGCGACAGCCAACGCAGGAAGCGGTCAAGTGCATCCCGCTTGGCAACGATGTGGGCGGCGATCTGCTGCGTGGTGTATACCCACCGCCCGAGGGCCATCGAGCGCTGCGCAAAGTGCCCGAACTCATGTGCGCAGACTGCTTTGAACTCGCTCAGGTTGAGCATGTTGACTAGCCCGAGGCCAATCTCCAGGTTCTTGTGCGAAGGCAGGATCAGGTTGACCAGCGACAAGTCGTAGAACACGGCGGCATTCACACTGCCGCTCACGAAAACCCTATGCGGGCGCGGAGCGCCTGCGTCATCGGCAATCTGGTCGAGGAAGGCAAACAGACGCGGTTGCTCCGCCCGCGTCAGTTCCATGTCGGCGGCAGTTTCTCCCTTACGGATAAAGAACAGCGCCTTGACAAGGAACACCGCCAGAAACAGGCTGGCCCCGCAGGCAATGAATTCCACGCCGGAGCTGGCGCCCGACATCAGCCGCAGTGCACCGCTGATGCCAACAAACGCAAACCACGCGGCCAACGCCAGATACAGCACGATAAACAGCACCAGGCCAGCCACGGCCAGCCACGCGTTGCGCTTATAGGAAGCATTGGGGCGCGTAAAGCCTGCCGGCACATTGCTCGGCCCACTGGGGTATGTGTTTTCCATGTGTTCTAGCGGCAAGGCCGGGCGCGCAACGGCAATGCACCCGGAAAACGAAGGTTGTCGTGATGATGCCGCAGCCGCCGGTTTCTGGATTGGTGTATCAGCATCCCAGCGACATGCGCAAGGTGGGGATTGACAGCTGACCGTGCGTGATTCCTTGCCGGGCGCTGTTAAGGAATGAAAACAATGCGCCGGATGTTGATTTTCCGTTTGTCTTAAGGCGGCAACACGCGGCAAATGGAGCGCGGATGGCCAGCACACGTCGCAAACCTATCCGGCAGAATAGGTGGCGCCTCGCTTGGGGCTAGACAGCACAACATCAACACGGGGGTGGCATGTTTATCTTTTGGGGCAGGAAACTGGTGTATCGCAAGCAAGGTTATGTGGCGGACTTCTGCCCGATCTGTCGCGAGCCGCGCGCGTTCCAGTTGAAGCGTGTCGGGTCAGCGAGTCACGTGTACAACATCTCCTTCGGAGAAGGCCAGCTCGTAGGCTATGAGCGCACTTGCCAGACGTGCCGCACGTCCATGAAGGCCGAGCCGTCCATCTATGCAAGTGTCGCCAAGACATGCGCCGCGTTGCCCGAACTGCAAGCACAGACCTTCCCGAACCTGCCCACGGTCTTGCGTGCCCGGCTCGCGCTTGAGGAACAGGTGCGCAATGCGCCCGAGTCGCTCACCCCGGAAGACCGGCGAGCGCTCATCCTCAATCCGTTTCTTGTCTTGTCGCCCAAGGTTGAGCGGCGTTTCAGCGTGACACGCTTTGACGCCAAGGCTGGCCTGAGCATTCTGGCGGCAATTGCCCTCATGATCCTCGGGCCGATTCTGGTGATCGCGGTCGCGCCGGAGGCCAAGGATGCCTCGGATATCTCCATTCCCCTCTTCATTGCACTAGCGGTTGCCTTGGTTGTTTGGCAGGTGATCGCAGGCGGTCGCCGATACATGTTGCGGGAGATCGTGCCGGTTCTGGCACGGACGCTGGCACCGCTGTCACCCACGCGCGCGGAAATCGATGCAGCCCTGCAGGAACTGCGTCAGGCGAAGCACAAGATCGCCCGCAAGTTGCGTGTGGACGATCTGCTCGCACACCAAGAACTGGCCGGGAAGTTGAACGCTTAACCGCAGCTGGACCGGTCTTGCGCGCCGGTCGGGCTTGGATCCGCACGCCAATTGGGTAGAGCGACGCTGCAGCATGCCTGCGTATCGATGTCAGGCGCCTGGTCGAGGCTGTGAACGTGTTCTGGACGCCGCTAGAAGCTCAGATGCGGTCCTTTTTGAGCGGACAGGTCGGCTGATGGTTTTGCCCTATTTTCTTGGCGATATGGCTGCGCCAAGCGCATTCGCAGAGAGTCTATCCCTGTAGGCAATGTATGCCTAAAGCCTCCAGTCCAATTGTCGTTACCCAGTACGAAGGTGGTGCAAATCGTCAATCAACGACTTCGCTCGGGAGCTCGCAACCCCACATCGGTCCTACTGCTCGAGCAGAACATGCCGGATTCGCTTCGCTCTACGTGACCGTTGTCGCTGGTTCTGCGTGCATTGCCCGACTGACCGACACTTTCATCCAACAACATCTACCCGGTATGAAGATGCGTTGTCTGCTTGTTCCGATTTTGCTCGCGTGCGGCATGCAATACGCTTCTGCGCAGAGCTGTCCGATGCCAGACGACGTGCTCGGACGGCCGCTCGCAGAAGCGAAACATGTCATGTCGAAGACCCTTGGTGAGAACTGGTCACCAAACCTCGTGGGGTGCGGGGACGGCTATATCAACCTGATGTCGAATGGGCAGCACGCAAACTGCAAAATCGCGGGACGATGGTCACCCGAAAAGATCATCATTTTGGGATTTGAAGGATCCGGTACCGTCGTCGGGCTTGTCTACGTACTGGGTTCTCCGATGTCAGAACATGATGTGAAGAAGCTGTTTTCACGTGGCACGCTAAGGCAGATTCCCGATTTTCCCGCGCCATTGAGGTCTGTAATGCCAGTTCCGTGGGGCGACGTATTGTTTGTTTCTGGAGATGAGGGACGCGTGCTTCGTATGGGCCCGGAATTTGGGAGGTCAGACAGGCAGATTGTTCAGTTATTTGACCTGCGCGCGGTTGAAAAGGAAATTACGCCCATGCAGACCTGTGCTCGTGAAACTGGCACAGAACGGGATAGAGGCGCTAGCCCCGTGGAGCATACTCCCGATATATCTGCAGCCCCGGTATCCGATACCCAGAGCGAGACCAAAGGTTATCAAGCACTCAACCTTGGTAGAGGCATCCAGCTAAGTGTCCCCGGCACCTGGACAATCGCATCAGATGTGCAGAAGGATCAAATTCGCGCTGACCTGAAGCGGTACACATCGGATGATGATGACACAGCTCCCCTCCTTTTTCAGACGACCAGCGGTCCTGGATGGGAAGTGGAAGCGATCACGATCAACGTGAAGGCCCCTGCCTCATTCAAGCCTAGCGATATTCGCCGCGTTGCTTCGCAACTTCCGCAGGCATTGTCTAGTGAGCTAGAGAGAAGCACACGCGAACTACTGCAGCGCGTAGGTTGCCGCCTGACAAAATTTGAAGGAACCAAGGTACAAGAATTCAGTGGCTATCCCACGGCGGTCAGTTCGTACGAGTACGCCAGAGGCACCAGCCGTAAACGTGGCCGACAGATGATTGTTTTCACGGATACGTACGAGATCACGATCACGCAAAGTACCCCAGTCGCGCGCGGCGACGAAGCCGTGGCTCGCATGGACCGGATTCGCGATTCGATCCGGATTCAGTAGTCAAGTCTGCTGAATTTCGTTTAACCGGTGCTCCGGTTGCGCGAAGTCAAGAATAAAGGTGCCAACTTGCGGAGACTGCCATACGTTGATGACCGTTAAGGGTCGAGGCTGTGTGAAAACACCCCGATGGTCGCCTATATTGAGCCAAGCGTTTTGAAGCGAGGTGGCCGTGAAGCGATTCATAGAGGGTGAAGACCGCCAGCAAGTGACGTTACTGCCAGCATGCTTGGATGACTATATCGGCCCGGACAATCCAGTGCGTGTCGTCGAAGCCTTCGTCGAAGAACTCGATCTTGTGTCCCTTGGATTCGAAGGCGCTCAGCCTGCCGCCACTGGCCGTCCTTCGTACCACCCGGCTGTACTGCTTAAGCTCTACATCTACGGCTACCTCAACCGCATCCAGTCCAGCCGCCGCCTGGAGCGCGAAGCCCATCGCAACGTCGAGCTCATGTGGCTCACCGGGCGGCTGGCGCCGGACTTCAAGACCATCGCCGATTTCCGCCGCGACAACGCAGCTGGCATTCGCAACGTCTGCCGCCGCTTCATTGGTCTGTGCCGAGACCTGAAGCTGTTCTCGCAAGCGATCGTGGCCATCGACGGTAGCAAGTTCAAGGCGGTCAACAGCCGCGACCGCAACTTCACGCCAGGCAAGATTGACGGTCGGCAGAAGCAGATCGAGCAGAGCATCCAACGCTACCTCGATGCCCTGGAAACTGCCGACCGCACGCAGCCGGCAGAAGTCGAGGCGAAGGCCGAACGCCTGCAGGACAAGATCAGGAAGTTACGCGAGCAGATGAAGCAGCTCGATGACACGAGGGAAGCGTTGAAGAATGAGCCCGACGGGCAACGCTCACTCACCGATCCCGACGCGCGATCGATGAACTCCCAGGCCAAGGGAACAGGCTTGGTGGGGTACAACGTCCAGGCGGCGGTCGACGCCCGGCATCACTTGATCGTCGCCCACGAGGTAACCAACGAAGGCAACGACCGTGCACAACTGAGCAAGATGGCCAAGGCTGCGCGCGAAGCGATGGGAAAGACCAAGCTTGAAGCCTTAGCCGATCGAGGCTACTTCAACGGCACACAACTCAAGGCTTGCGAGGATGCGGGGATCAAGACGTTCGTTCCGAAGCCGATGACATCCGGCGCGAAGGCCGATGGCCGCTTCGACAAGAGCGACTTCATCTATATCGCCAAGGATGACGAGTACCAGTGCCCTGCGGGGGAGCGGGCCATCTACAGGTTCAGCACGTTCGAGAAGAAGAGCGCGCAGCAGGCACGCCTCTACTGGACCAGCGCCTGCCCAATATGCTCAATGAAAAGCCGATGCACGCCCAGTGACTATCGACGCATCCGCCGTTGGGAGTATGAAGCGGTGCTCGAGCGCGTGCAGCAGCGCCTTGATCGCAAACCTGATGCCATGACAACGCGAAGATCAACCATCGAGCATGTGTTCGGCACGCTCAAGCACTGGATGGGATCAACCCACTTCCTGACGAAGACGCTGACCCATGTGAACACCGAGATGAGCTTGCATGTGCTCGCATACAACATAAAGAGGGTCATCGCGATCCTCGGCATAACCAGAACAATGAAGGCGATGAAACTAGTGGGGGCGTGAACCGCCCACACGCGTTCGATGCGCGTGGTTCAGGCGTGCGGATACGGCGCGTAATCGGCAACTTGCTCACGACGCAGCTGCCGTCTGCGAATCATGTTCTGTCCGGGGGACGTGGAGCGTTTTTACACAGCCTCGGCCGTGAACGGACGTTGACCTCTCGGTCCACTAGCGGCGGCCATCGGCAGAAGCGGCCGCTCGGTATGTGAATCGGGGCCAGCTCACTGCTACCCGACAGGCTGCAGCGAGCCCTCAGAGCGGGCCGGAGTGCAGATCAATCGCACCTGATGTTCGGATTGAACGTTACCGCGTGAAGCTTCTCGAACGTGAACCGGGTCGCGCGATCCGCTCCTTCACGATGGATGCGTAACGTTCAGGTTGTTCGATGTCGGGGAAGTGCCCACAGTCCTCAAAGCGGATGATCTCCACCTGAGGGAGGTACATGCGCAAAGAGTCTGGGTCGGTGTCGCGGTGAGAAATATCCCTTGTTCCCCAAACGATCGTGCATGGCACTTCAATGTCTGTCATCGGTGCTGCTTGTTCGCGCATCAGCCCTTGGACGACACCTGCCAGGCAGAAGCACCCGCCACTGGACAACGCGCCATGCGCGGTGTGCCTGAAAAACTGGGCGTCTGTCGTTCTAGGCAGTGCACGGCCGTACCAAGCATGCGCTGCTTGCCGTCGGAATAGCCAAGCGGCCACCTGCCCAATGACGGGCATACGCAATGGCCGAGGAATATTCCGATACGTCCAGGCATGCATCGCGGGAAGCGATGGCGTTTGAGCGAGCACCAGACGCGCAACGCGCTCCGGTGCGATGCGCGCCGTCTCCAGCGCGTAGAACCCATTCGCGCAGCTGAACGCCAAGGTGGCAGTCTTGATTCCCAGTCCATCCAGAACACCCAACACGGCATTGGCGCCCTCCATCAGAGAATGCCGGTAGGAGGACTGAGGAAAGGAGAATCCAAAGCCGGGCATATCGAAGCATACGACGCGCAAGTGCTGTGCGAGCAGGCCGATCAATACTTGGTAGTGTTCGATAACGTTTGGGCCGTCCGGCACAAAGACGATGCACGGCTTCGTCGACCCGGAATCGTAGACGCGAACCGCACCGACAGCAGTCTTGACGCGAAAGGTCGGCAGGATTTCTGCGCCCCTGCGCGGGAGACGCGTCTTCGAAATGCGTGTCAGCAGGCTGTCAACGACGGAACCAAGCATAGAGAGAGGGGCACTTGAGGTGGGTGCAGTTGGCTTCAAATTGGCAGCCGCAACGACGGCCATCTCTGTTGGTGTCAATATCATAAGTGACGGACCGAACGCAACGCAGCTTCGAATCCGGTGACGCGGAGACTCCGGCGGGCCGGCCGCCCCTGTGTGGCGACCATTACGCTGTTTGATGCTATCGGTGCGCACTATGTCTGCGGCCCGGCAGATTCAGGCACTTCGTCACGGTATCTATCCCCAGTTCATGCATGCTGAGTCGCGGGATATTCGTGCACGCTGACTGCCGCCACCGAACCGCTCTTTGCCCCTTTGCTGGCCGACAACAACGCAGCGTGACAGGATCACGCTGATGGGCGAAGTCGGTCAGACGATTCTGCGATGGTGTCGGCTCAGGGTGCCGGGCAGGTTGCGGCATCCACGACCTCCGCCTGCTGCGCCAGGTGCAGGCATAGTGGAAACGCCACGCATGCGAATGCGGCCACGCATGCCACGAACGCCGCTAGGGCCCAGCGCCTGGAAGATGCGTGCCAGCCCAAACGTCATCACGCCAGGCGCCAATGCACACGCGATTGAAGCGAGCACGTAGACCACCATGCCACCTATCACCAGGCGCCTGCGCCCGTACGTGTCGGGCAGCGCGCCATAGAGTCCCTGCGCTACAGCCAACCCGATCACGAATACGCTGAAGGTCTGCTGCAGGGCGGCGATAGGAGCATCCAACGCTCGGGCAGCGAGCGGCATGCCGGGCAGATTGATATCGGAGGCAACCAAGCCGGAGGCGCTCAACAGCACGAGCGTGCTCAACAGAATGCCCTGCGCGATAGTCAGGTTTGGCCGATGTGGAAGGGTCATTTGAAGTCACCGCCAGCAGCGTCGGCAACAGTCCCCACTCTTGTAGTCGAGGCCGTGACGTTTCACCGTCGATATACTCTCCAAAAATAAATAGTTGGAGGTGGCGACCTTCATGAGCGAGCTCTGGATGGACCTGACCAGAACGGTCGTTATCGGAAACTCGGGGGCGGGGAAAAGCTGCTTGGCAGAACGCATCGCTGGCCGTTTTGATGCCGCCTATGTCGATCTAGACCTGATTCATTGGCTTCCCGGTGGGTACGACTTAGGAATGGTCCAGGGCCTACCGATCCCGGACCGGATCAAGCGCGTATGTTACCCACCGAACTATTTTCGAGCGCTTCAGTGGCGACAAGAAAACCCTCCGGTCGCGTGATGCGATAACGGAGTTCGTCGCTCAGTTGCCGCTCTGACGAATGTCGAATCATCGAGGCACGGCAATCGGCACAGTGTTACCAAGCTGGACCGTTGCCTTCTGCTAAGGCAGGGGCCGGCCGTTTGCGTCATTGAGCGAAATACTGCGGCCGATCGAGGTCCGCAATTAGGCCCGGCTGTTTGGGCTCCCAGTTCAGTACCTGACGCGTAAGCTGACTCGACGCCCTGTTATCGACTGCAGCGAAGCCGGCAAACCATCCGAAGTGCTCGGCTGCTTGTTCCGACGTGATGCTGACGATCGGCAGCCCTAGGCGGCGACCGATCACGGTGGCGATATCGCGGAACGGTAGCCCCTCTTCGCCGGTTGCGTGATAGCGGGCCGCGACGCCTCGCTCGGCAGCCAGCCGGAAGACTCTCGCGGCATCCAGCCGGTGCACCGCCGGCCAATGGTTCAAGCCCTCGCCGATATAGGCCGACACGCCTTTCTCGCGCGCCATGGCGATCAGCATCGGCACAAAGCCGTGGTCGCCGTCGCCGTGTACCGAGGGCGGCAGGCGAACCACCGACACGTTCGCGCCGCGCTCCATCAGCCCCTTCGCCGCAACTTCCGTCGCTACACGCGGGAACGGCACCGTATCCATGTCCGGCACCAGTTCCTCCGTAAGCACACCGCTAGATGCAAACAGGCCGGTGCCGGAGGTGATCACCAGCGGCCTGCCGGATGCCGCCACGGCCTCGCCCATCGCCTCGATCACCTGGCGGTCGTTTGCACAGTGTTCGGCAAACTTGGAAAAGTCGTGGTTGAACGCCGTGTGGATCACCGCGTCTGCCTGCTGCACGCCGCGCAAGATGCTGTCGAGATCGTCCAGATCGGCAAAGTGCGCCGTCGCACCGGCAGCACGCAGACGTGCCGCGCCAGCCTCCGACCTTGTCATTCCGATCACCGAATGACCCGCGGCCAGCAGTTCGTCGACCACGGCTGACCCTATAAAACCCGTTGCACCGGTTACGAAAATACGCATGGAAAGAACCTCCTCGTTGAGCTGAGGAGCATTCTTGCCCTATGATTTATACGGGTAAAGTAGTGACTTTATACTGGTATAGGAGCTAACAGGATGACCACGACGGCCACAGGCGAGAACCCGCTCGGCGCCTACCTGCGCGACCGCCGCGCCAAGTTGGACCCGGCTGCCTTCGGCATCCCGCCGGCCCGTCGCCGCACCCCAGGCCTGCGCCGCGAAGAGGTGGCCCAACGCGCTAACGTCAGCGTCACTTGGTACACCTGGCTTGAGCAAGGCCGAGGCGGCGCGCCGTCCGCCGAGGTACTCAACCGCATTGCCCGCGCCCTGCTGCTCACCGACGTTGAACGCGAACATCTGTTCCTGCTCGCCCAAGGGCGACCTCCCGAAGCCCGCTACCAAGCGAGCGAGGGCATCAGCCCAACTCTGCAACGCGTACTGGATTCGCTTACTTTCAGTCCCGCTCTGGTGGTACGCGCCTTTACGCGCGACATCATTGCCTGGAACCGCGCCGCCAGCGCCGTCTTGGTGGACTACGCCGCCCTGCCACCCAAGCAGCGCAATGTCTTGCGCCTACTGTTCTGCAACCCCACCATTCGCAGCCGCCAACCGGATTGGGAAAGCGCTGCCAGCCTCGCCGTCGCTACTTTTCGCGTCGACGCCGCCCGCGCCGGTGCGGGCGTCGCCGCAGAGATCCACTCCCTGGTCGAAGAACTCTGCATGGACAGTCCGGAATTTGCCACGCTATGGCGCGAACATGATGTGCGCGGCTATGGCGAAGGACTCAAGACCATCAATCACCATAAGGTCGGTTTGCTATCGCTCGAATATTCAGCGTTCTCCGTAGATGGGCGACCGGACTTGAGTATGGTGATCTATACGCCAGAGACGGAAGCAGACGCGGCCCGTGTAAGAAAGTTGGTTGCCGCGTCTTCTTGATGTCTCGGCTCAACATGCTGAACCGCCCGGATTTCGTGGAAATCGTTGGCTCCTGTTCAGCATGCCGTTGCTCTGGCGAAACTACTGTCCTTGGGCTGCCGAGTTGAGCGACGGCTCCGCCACGATACCCGTCGTCGCCTCATTGGCGGAGCGACCGGCAGCAACGGCCATGAACGGTTCTTCGTCTCGGTGTCTGCATAGCGGCCCTTCGGCGGTACAGTGGCGCTCCGCGCGTCCGCGCGAGGGTATGATCGGTCTTAAATCCATCGATTTCGGCATGCTCGCGCTCAAACTAACGCTTGTCCCGCTGTTCTTGCTTGTCGTTTCGATGTCGGGTAACTGGTGGGGGCCCTCTATTGCTGGCTGGTTGGCGGGTCTACCCGTGGTCGCCGGTCCGATTCTATTCTTTCTTGTGCTCGCGCATGGCCCGAACTTCGGCGCGCGCGCTGCCACGCTGTCTCTTTCCGCAATCCTCGCCTCAGAAGCATTCAATTTTGCCTATGCATGGACCTGCCGCTCGCGTTCGTGGCAGGAAGCACTAGCTGTCGGGCTCATTATGTGGTTTATCGCCGCGTGTGGCTTATCAATGCTGCCCAATTCACCTATTTGGGCAGTAATTGCCGCCTTCGCTGCTGTGTGCTTCGGCCAGTCGTTCTTGCCGCGCTGCTCGGAGGCCTCAGCAACTGCGCCGCTTACGCGGTCAGACCTGATAGGCAGAATGTTTGCTGGCGCGGTCCTGACGTTACTGGTTACCTCAATATCCGATTGGGCGGGGCCTGCATGGAGCGGTTTGCTCGCGGTATTTCCACTGCTGGGAATCGTTTTATCGGTATCTTCACATCGCGCACATGGGCCGGCCTTCGCGATTTCGCTTCTTCGAGGCATGGTGCTTGGCAGATTCTCATTTGCAGCATTTTGTTTGCTGCTTTCGTACGCACTGTATTACCAACGTCCACTTGTGGCCTTTGCCGAGGCCTCGATCTTGGCGATGATTGTGCAGGGGGGAACCAAGCGACTAGCAACGATGCAGCGCGCAAGAACAGCGGAGCCGACCGTCGCTTCTACGGATTGATGCTTCCATCGAAGCTCGATGGTTGGGTGTTCGCTTTCGTGTGCATCGACCGTTTCTTCTGTGTCGATTGCGATCACCGCTGGGGACGTGACTCAGGTCATCTTCTGTTGTCATTAATGCGTCCGCAATTCTGGTTGCGGACGCAATCCTTTCAACCTACGACCTCGGAGGCCTGGACACCGATTCTTGGACGCTTACGAAGGAATGGAGGAAGCTCGATGCCAAATCGCGTAGTCTGCACTCCATGATTTGATGTTTGTAGCCGCGGAATTTGCTAGTTGCTAGGCTTGGAGCCGGAACTCCCCAACAATCGCCAGCAGTTCCTGTGCTTGCTCCTCCAGTGACTGTGCGGCCGCCGCGGCTTGCTCTACCAGGGCCGCATTCTGTTGCGTCGCATCATCCAGTTGCGTAACGGCGTGACTGACCTCTTCGATGCCCGAACTCTGTTCCTGACTGGCGGCAGTGATCTCTCCAACGATGTCCGTGACCCGCTTCACGCTGGCGACGACCTGGCGCATGGTCATGCCAGCTTCATCGACAAGCGTACTGCCGGCATTCACATTGGCCACGGAATCGTCAATGAGGGCTTTGATTTCTTTGGCCGCAGCGGCGCTGCGTTGCGCCAAGCTACGCACTTCACCTGCTACGACGGCGAATCCGCGGCCTTGTTCACCGGCGCGGGCGGCCTCTACTGCCGCATTCAACGCGAGGATGTTGGTCTGGAACGCAATGCCGTCGATCACCCCGATGATGTCGACAATTTTGTGTGAGGAGGCGTTGATCGAGCTCATCGTCTCCACCACGCATGTCACCACTTCACCGCCGCGGACCGCCACATCCGAAGCTGATACAGCGAGCTGATTTGCCTGATTGGCGTTGTCGGCGTTTTGCTGCACGGCAGACATCAGTTGCTCCATTGCCGAAGCCGTTTCTTCCAACGAGCTCGCCTGCTGCTCCGTGCGTGATGACAGGTCCAGGTTACCACTCGCGATTTCTCGCGTGGCCGTACCGATCGTATCGGATGCATCTTTAATGCGACCGATCATCTCCACCAATGCGGCACGCATCCGGTTCATGGCGTAGAGCAGGCTATTGCGGTCATCCGGGTGCGTTGTGATTGGCACCGTCAAGTCGCCTCCAGCGATGCGGTTGGCGACGTCCGCCGCATAGGCTGGATCGCCGCCCAACGTGCGCTGCAGGTTTCGGGTCACCAAGCTTGTCAGGATGACCATGGAAATCACGACTGCTGCCAGCAGCCCCGCAATTCCGTACAGCGAGTGCATGAACGCTGTGTTGATGTCGTCAATGTAGACGCCTGTCGTCAGGTTCCAATCCCACGGTTGGTATCGCAGGACATAGGCGAGCTTCGGAGCCGGCTCAGTACTTCCGACGTGCGGCCAGACGTACCGAATAAAACCTCCGTCGGGCTGCTTGCCGGCATTCGAGATGTCCACATACAGAGCGTTACCTTGCACATCCTTGAAATCGGTCCGTTTCTTGCCGTTCAGATCGGGTGCAATCGGATGCATGATCACGACCTCTTGCGAAGACGTGATGGTGAAGTAGCCATCCTTGTCGTAGCGCAACCCGCGGATGCGATCGAGCGCCTGTTTGCGGGCCTCCTCGTCGCTCAGGGATCCACTGCGTGCGAGATCACCATATTGCTTAATGATGCTGAAGGCCTCAGTGGTCACGCTGACAAGATTGTTCTTGCGCTCATCCATGCGGATCTCGCGTGTCTGATAGGCGTTGAAGACCGACAGCAACGTCAACGCGATCAAACTGAACACGAGAGGCAGCCAGAGTTTCTGACGGAAGCTGAGTCTGTTCAATTGCATTCTCCAAAGGTCTTCGGGCTGCACGATGAGGGTCGGCGCGTGCTCTGATCTTTCTCATCGTCGGGCTGGCGTGCAACTTGACAGCGTGTTGGCGCAAAAAAAATTGCTCGGTGGCGTTAGGGATTTTTTATCGCCCGTCGTCCGCACCAATGGTGTGCAGAATAGGCCCGCCTGATCCGAAGGCAATTGCACTCATGGGGTGGTCCGGTGCCTAAATTGTTCAAGCAATGCGGTCGCCTCGGGGCCAGCCGCACGCTCCCATTCGACAATGGCCTGCTGGGCCGCAATCTGCAGCGACGCGCGCAGCGGAGCCGACGGCTCGTCCACGGCTACGTGCAGATCTTGCAAGTGCTGGCGGTTCTGGGCGGCGCGATGCTGTAGCCGCAGCCATTGTCGGAATTCAGTGATTTCGGCTGCCTGGTCGACCGCGCGCTTTTGCTTGGGTGACAGAGCCGCGTATGCCTTCTCGTTGACTGTGGCGAACGACAGTGGCATTGCGTACTCGATGGTCGTGAAGTACGGCAACCATTTCAGCAGCTTTTGACCGGCCGCACCGTCACCTGATGACAGCACGGCATTGATGGAGCCGTTTCCCAAGCGAGCCGGTACCTCTGCAAATGACAAGGCTTGCGCCCGGGCGCCGGCCGTCTGCATGACCTTGGCCGACGTAGCGTCGTACGTGCGGATGGAAAGCGTCCGCAGCACATCGGCGCTGGCGATCGGCTTGGTGGACCAGAGCCCTGATGCCGGCCAGGGTGTCACATAGAGGAGATGCTGGCCGAGTTGCTCGAACGCCTCGGCATAGAGTGGGCGCGCGAGGTCTGCCAGCCGCTGCGCGTCCTTGACCTCGTTGGTCACGAATGGCAGCGAAGACAGTGAGAAGATCGGATTCAACTCTGCCAATGCCCCTTCGTAGGCGTCGCCAGCCTCCAGGCGCCCATCGCGTACAGCCAACGGTATTTCAGAAGCGGGGATACCTGCGGAACCGTCATAGGATGCCACGATGTCCAGGGTGCCGGCCGTGCGGGCTTTCACTTCCTTGGCAAACTCCGCCAATCCTTCGCCGGGCATTGTGTTTGCGGGGTATTCGGTTGCCATGCGCCAGTGTGTTGGCTTATCACCCGCCGTGGGCTGCGCCGCGACTGCGGCCTCAACAGTAGCGGCGAGCGCCATCGCCGCGGAACAAAGGATCGCGATTTGCTTCATAGATCGACGGTCGCCAATGCCCAAATTCTTGGATCAGCGTGCAGTGAATTTTTTGGGGGGGGGAGACGGTTTCTGGGATCCCAAGGGCGACGTAGACGCGCTTTAGTGGATGCGCCTCACCGGAATGCCAGTCTTGCGGCCGGCGTATCGTGATTGAAAAAAACCCGGCGCCAATCTCGTCAGGAGAAAACAAGGAGGCTGGCGGCGCCGGGGTCGTCGTAAAGCGGCTCTAGAAGTTGGTGGCGCTGAGCGAGGCAGTCAGCTTCCGTTCTTCAGTCAATCTGGCGACAAGCGGCTCCATACCCGGCATAGGAAAGAAGCCTCTCAGTTTAATCATGCGTTTGAACCAGCGATTCAAAGCGGGTCTGCCTTGTAGATCAAAACCGTTGTCATCGGCGACCGCGGCGTAGGGAAAGCACGCGATGTCCCCGATGGTAGGCCAGTCGCAAGCCAGCCAGTGATGCCGGCCGAGCCGGTCCTCGAGAATATCCAATGCGGCATTGCCAGCGCGCTGCGCAGCGACAAGGTCCCCCGAGTATCCGAACTTTTGGATGGCACGCGAGAGGAACAAGCCATTCACTTCATTCTGCGCAAACTCCATCCACTGCATCACGGCTGCAGTCTGGCCAGGATCGGCGGGCAACCAGGTTCGATGCTTGTCGAACTTGCTGGCCAAGTACACAAGAATCGCCGTCGAGCCCCAGATGACCGTTCCGTCATCCTCAAGCGTGGGAACTTGCCCTCGCGGATTCAATTCCAGGTATTCGTCATTGACGATGTTTTTCCCGCCATTTGCTTGAATAAATACACTTTCGAAATTGATTCCAAGAATCGATAGTAGAAGACAGGCTTTGTAGCTATGCCCTGATGTTGGCCGGTGATATAGAAGCATTTCCTATCTTTGGTTACGAATGAATGAAATCCACCCAAAATTATCGGAAAACGACCTGCACCTAGGCTCGCCACATAAGGACGCGGTGTTATGAATGACTGACCTTATTTAGATTAAATTGGCAAAAATTTTTTTGCCATCATTTTTTTTTGATCGGGGGGTATTTGGTCGTTTTCCCCGTCGATCAACAAAGCGGGAGTGCGCATTGGAAGGGGGTGTCACCAAGCAGCTGCACAACACACACATTTATTGCCTGGGCACCAAACAATTGTTATCGAGAGCAATCGATAAAGCTGATGTTTTCGCGTTGGCAAGCACTCACCCGATCAGATTGAGGTGGGTATTTCAATTCGGGGAAAACCCTTGATTCTTGCATCGAACTAGCCTTGCGTCGGCCTCATCGAAAAATTCGATTGCAGGATACGCATATTTCCCATTGGATTTGTTCATCAAACATTCAAACAATACGTGCCGAACCGGGTCGCCCCGTGCGGCGGCCAGAGTGAAGTTCTCTATTGCGACGGTCGACCGACTACTGATCTATGACCTCATTGAATGACTTGAACGAGCGGTCCAGCGGATTGGACGTGCGTCTCGCGGCCCGCAGTGGAAGATTGCGTGGCCACACAAGCGGTTTGGCGTCTGAGTACGTTCAAACGAACTGCGTCATCGTCCCGAAGGCACACGCTAGCGACTTCCTCGCGTATTGCTGGCGCAATCCCATTCCATGTCCCGTATTGGCAGTTTCGGATGCAGGCAATCCAGCCTTGCCATCGTGTGGGGCCGATCTCGATATCCGGACCGATATCCCGAGCTATCGGGTCTGGCGATCCGGAGAGATGGTCGACGAGGTGCCCGACATCATGTCGTACTGGCGCTTGGACTTGGTCACCTTTCTGCTGGGATGCTCGTTCTCGTTTGAGCACGCGCTGCTTGCAGAGGGGATCAAGCTGCGCCACGTGGAGCAGAAGAAGAATGTCTCGATGTTTCGCACCAACATCGAGACCACGCCATTTGGCCCATTTGGCGGAAACATGGTGGTCACCATGCGGCCAATGAGACCAGCTGATGCCATCCGAGCGGTCCAGATCACAAGCCGCACGCCCATGGTTCATGGGGCACCCATTCACCTTGCCCATGCGCACAGCATTGGCATCCAAGATCTTGCAGCGCCCGACTATGGCGATGCGGTTGACATCCACGCAGATGAGATCCCCGTTTTCTGGGGGTGTGGCGTCACGCCGCAAGTCGCGCTTCTGCAGGCGAAGCTGGATTTCTGCATTACCCATTCACCGGGATGCATGCTGGTTACCGACATGTTGAACAAAGACATCGTCGAACAATAAAGATAAATCAGGCATTCGACAGGGTGCCTACTGTGTGGAGGAAATGAAAATGTGGATCGGGGAAATCGGACAATCCGAACGTAGGACGTTGACCGCAGGCTTTCTAGGGTACGCGGTCGATGCATTTGATTACATGGTGTACACCTTCCTCATTCCGACGTTGTTCGTACTTTGGGGAATGACGAAGGCTGAGGCGGGATATATCGCCACTGCGTCGCTGATCAGTTCTGCAATCGGTGGATGGGCGGCGGGCATCCTGGCCGATAAATACGGTCGTGTCCGCGTCTTGCAGTGGACGGTGTTCTGGTTCGCGATCTTCACCTGCCTGAGTGGGTTCACCCAGAATTTTCATCAGCTTCTGGCGACCCGCACGCTTCAGGGGCTTGGTATGGGCGGAGAGTGGGCGGTGGGCAGCGTGCTGATCTCGGAGACGATTGCCGCCAAGCATCGCGGAAAAGCTGCAGGTCTTGTGCAGAGCAGTTGGGCGGTGGGTTGGGCGCTGTCGGCAATTGCATTTTGGATGGCCTACGCGTACCTGCCTCAAGAACTGGCCTGGAAGGTGCTCTTCTGGGTGGGCATCCTGCCAGCACTTCTGATCGTGTATGTGCGTCGGAACGTGGCGGAGTCGCCCGTGTTCGTGCAGGAAAAGCAACGCCGCATGCAGCACGAGGAATCCTCGAACTTCATGCAGATCTTCTCCAAGGACCTGCTGGGCACGACGATTCTGGCGAGCCTCTTGGCCAGTGGTATGCAGGGCGCCTACTACTCCGTTACGACTTGGCTGCCGACGTTCCTGAAGACCGAGCGTCATCTCTCGGTGCTGGGTACCAGTTCTTACTTGTTGATCCTGATTACCGGGTCTTTCATTGGCTACCTCTGTAGCGCATGGTTGTCCGACACCATCGGCCGCCGCAAGTGCTTTGCGGTGTTTGCTGCAGCCGGGATTGTCCTGGTGCTGGCGTACACCAAGTTCCAAATCACGGATCGCGCGATGTTCTTCCTCGGCTTCCCTCTGGGCTTCTTCCTGTCCGGCATTTTCTCGGGCATGGGCGCATTTCTGGCCGAGCTGTACCCAAATAGCGTGCGTGGATCGGGGCAGGGCTTCTGCTACAACTTTGGCCGTGCCGTCGGCTCAATCTGTCCGGCCATCATCGGCTTGACCAGCGGTACATATGGACTGGGCGCGAGCATTGGCGTCGTATCCGCAGGCTGCTATCTGGCGGTGATCCTGACCGTGTTCGCACTGCCCGAAACACGGGGCAAGGAATTGGGACACGCGATTGCCTGAGCGTTGCATAACTTTGCTGTTGAAGGATGAAATCGATATGAGCCTGTATTCCAATCACCCGTCGAAACGCTGGCAGTTCTGGATCGACCGGGGCGGCACGTTTACCGACCTTGTGGGGCGTGATCCTGAGGGCGGCTTCCATACGCTCAAGATGCTGTCGGAAAACCCCGAGCAGTATCGCGACGCGGCTGTGGAGGGGATTCGACGGTTGCTCGCGCTGCCGGCGGGCGAGATGATTACGCCCGAGCGAGTGGAATGCGTGAAGATGGGAACAACGGTGGCCACCAATGCGTTGCTCGAACGCAAGGGGGATCGCACGCTGCTTGTGACCACACGGGGGTTCCGCGACGCGCTGCGCATCGCGACCCAAGCGCGCCCGCAATTGTTTGACCGCAACATCGTTTTGCCGGAGCTGCTGTACGAAGAGGTGATTGAAGCCGACGAGCGCATGAGCGCCTACGGTTCAACCGTGCAGGCGCTGGACGTCGAGGCGCTGAAGGCGCAATTGAAGGCTGCCTTTGAACGTGGCTTGCGCGCCTGTGCCATCGTGTTCCTGCACGGCTATCGCTATCACGAGCACGAGTTGCAAGCCGAGGCTATTGCCCGTGAGATCGGCTTCACACAGATTTCCGTCTCCCACAAAGTCAGCCCGCTCGTTAAGTTTGTCCCACGTGGCGATACGACCGTGGTCGATGCTTACCTGTCCCCGATCCTGCGCCGCTATGTCGAACAGGTTGCGCAGCAGATGCCCGGCGTTCGCCTGTTCTTCATGCAAAGCTCGGGCGGATTGACCGAGGCTCAACGCTTTCAAGGGAAGGACGCCATCCTATCGGGGCCGGCCGGCGGCATCGTCGGTATGGTTCGTACCGCGCAGGCTGAGGGCCATCCGAAAGTGATCGGCTTCGACATGGGCGGTACGTCCACGGACGTTAGTCACTATGCTGGTGAGTTTGAGCGTACGTTCGATACTGAAGTGGCTGGCGTTCGTATGCGTGCGCCGATGATGAGCATCCACACGGTCGCAGCCGGTGGTGGCTCCGTCATTCAATTCGATGGGGCACGGCTGCGTGTCGGGCCGGAGTCTGCCGGAGCGAACCCCGGCCCGGCAAGCTACCGTCGTGGTGGGCCGCTGGCCACTACCGATGCGAACGTGATGCTGGGGCGTATCCAGCCTGATTGGTTCCCCAAGGTGTTCGGGCCCGCCGCGGACGAGGCCCTGGACCGCGGCGTCGTGGTGCAGCGCTTTGAAGCCATGGCGCGTGAGATGACCACTGCATCGGGGCGCGCGACGTGTGCCGAAGAAGTGGCAGCCGGTGCGTTGCAGATCGCCGTCGGCAGCATGGCAAATGCGGTCAAGCGCATCTCGGTGGCGCGCGGCTATGACGTCAGCACCTACACGTTGCAGTGCTTCGGCGGCGCAGGCGGGCAGCACGCCTGCCTGGTGGCCGACGCGTTGGGTATGACGCACGTCCTGGCACATCCGTTTGCCGGGGTGCTGTCGGCCTATGGGATGGGCTTGGCTGACCAGATTGCCCTCCGCGAGATTTCTGTTGAGCGTGCGCTGGATGCAGAGGGACTTGCCGCCGCCCTCGAGCAGGCACGCAAGCTTGAAGCAGAAGCACGTCGCGAGTTGGAAGCCCAAGGCGTTGCGCCGGACCTCATTCGTAGCCGCTATCAACTGCAGGTGCGCTATAACGGCACCGACACGGCACTCACGTGCTCCTACGACCCGCAAAGCCCGGCGCAATTTGCCATTGCCGCGCTGCGCGATCAATTCGAGACGGCGTACCGCCAACGCTTTGCTTTCCTGATGCCAGACCGGGAACTGGTGATCGAGGCTGTGAGTGTGGAATGCATGCTACCTGGCGAGCCCGTATCTCAGGCGTCGGCCGGCACAGTGACTTCGCATGCCGCAACCCCGCGCTCGCAGGTCAAGATGTACTGTATGCAAGACATCGAGCCTGCCGGCTGGCGCAATGCGGGCCTGTACATCCGGGAGGAGATGGCGCCGGGGGCAACAGTCGACGGCCCGGCCGTCATTGCCGAGCGTAACTCCACCACGGTTGTCGAGCCGGGCTGGCGAGCGGAATTGAGCGGTTCAGGTTGTCTCGAACTACGGCGGGTGCGCGCACGCGTCAGCGGTCACGCAGCGGGTACGCATGTCGACCCGGTGATGCTGGAGGTCTTCAACAACCTGTTCATGAACATCGCCGAGCAGATGGGGCTGCGTTTGCAGAATACAGCCTACTCGGTGAACATCAAGGAGCGCTTGGACTTTAGCTGTGCGCTGTTTGATGCGCAGGGCAACCTGATCGCCAACGCACCGCACATTCCTGTGCATTTGGGTTCGATGAGCGAGTCCATCAAGACGGTGATGACGCGTAACCCCGATATGCACGCTGGCGATGTGTTCGTGCTAAACGACCCATACCACGGTGGCACGCACCTTCCCGATATCACGGTGGTCACGCCCGTGTTCCTTGAGGAGGACACGCGCCCACGCTTCTATGTTGCATCGCGTGGTCACCATGCCGATATCGGCGGGGTGACTCCAGGCTCGGTCCCTCCATTCTCAACGTCGATTGAGGAAGAGGGCGTGCTGATCGATAACTTCAAGTTGGTTGAGCAAGGCCGACTGCGCGAAGCTGAAATGGTGGCGCTGCTCAGCAGCGGAACGTATCCGTCACGCAATCCCTCGCAAAACATGGCGGATTTGCGAGCGCAGATTGCAGCCAATGAGAAGGGTGTGCAAGAGCTGCGCGCAATGGTTGCCCACTATGGGCGAGACACGGTTAGCGCCTACATGCAGCACGTGCAGGACAATGCTGAAGAGTCGGTGCGGCGCGTTATTACGGCGCTCAAGGATGGCCAGTTCACGCTCCCGCTGGATAACGGCGCGCAAATTTGCGTGTCGGTCAAGGTGGATGCGCAGCGCCGTAGCGCGGTACTCGACTTTACGGGAACAAGCGGGCAATTGCCCAACAACTTCAACGCACCGAAATCCATCACCATGGCGGCGGTGCTGTATGTGTTCCGCACGCTGGTGGATGACGCGATTCCGCTCAACGCGGGCTGTCTGAAGCCTATCGAGGTGATTGTTCCGGAAGGCTGCATGCTCAATCCGCGCGCACCTGCCGCCGTTGTGGCCGGCAATGTGGAAACCTCCAGCTGTATTACCAACGCACTCTACGGCGCCCTCGGTGTGATGGCTGGCGCCCAATGCACGATGAACAATTTCACCTTCGGCAACGAGCGCTACCAGTACTACGAGACCATCTCCGGTGGATCGGGGGCCGGCCACGGATTTAACGGCACGAGTGTCGTCCAGACACATATGACCAATTCGCGCTTGACCGACCCCGAAGTGCTCGAGTTGCGCTATCCCGTTCGCCTTGACGCCTATGAGATCCGCCACGGTTCCGGCGGTGCAGGCCGCTGGAAAGGCGGCAATGGCGGCCATCGCCGAATCCGATTCTTGGAGCCGATGATCGCATCCATCCTGAGCAACGGGCGTAGCCACGGGGCCTTCGGCGCTCAGGGCGGAGCACCCGGATGCGTCGGTCGAAACAGGGTGGTGCGCGCCAGCGGGGTCACGGAGGATCTCGACTCCTGTGCATCCGTGGCGATGGAGGCTGATGACGTCTTCATTGTGGAGACGCCGGGCGGTGGTGGATACGGCAGCGACCACGTCTGATCGCGGGGCCGCTCTCGACTGGACGATAGAACGGCCGAGAGCGCTCCGAAGCCTTGGGAAAAGCGGCTTACCAATACGTCGGGTGATATGAATCTAAAGTTCGTCGAGGCCTTCTATTGGGCATGCTCCCTCAGGAGCATTACCCGCGCTGCAGAGAAATTGCATGTCACGCAGTCCTCTCTCTCGAACCGCATCAGCACCTTGGAAGACGAGCTGGGCGTCAAGCTACTTGATCGCCGATCAAAGCAATTCCGGCTAACTAGCGCTGGCCAACGGTTCTTGACGATGTCGGTAAAGCTGCTGGGAATGCACCGCGAGATCAAGCTGGCGATGGGGGGCGTCGATGACACGCCGACCGTGCTGCGGTTGGGCGCTGTCGAATCGGTGGCCCATAGCTGGCTTTCTTCCTGGCTCAGGCATGTGCGCCAGGGGAACATGAACCTTGAGTTGCAGCTCACCATCGAAACGTCGCCGGTTCTGATGGAGTCAGTCAAGAAAGGCGCTCTCGATATCATCTTTGCAGCGGGGGCGGTGCCCGAAAAGGAATTCAGAACATTCGCGCTGCCACCCATGCAAATGTGTTTCATTGGGGACGATTCTTTTTCAGACACGCACGCCTATGAGCTGAGTGACATTGCGGGCTCCGACCTCCTGACGTTTCAACGTGGCTCACAACCACACCAGGAGCTTCTGCAACTGTTTCGCCAGCATGGGGTCGAGCCACCCCGCATTCATACCATCTCCTCAATCTCCGCATTAGTGCAACTGGCAGAAGACGGCTTCGGTATCGCCACGCTACCGGAAAGCGTCATTTCGCGTGCAAAAGGGCGAAGTCGACTGACTCGCCTGCGCAGCGCAGCAACCCTGCCTCCTCTTCCTCTTTTCGCCACTTACCGGGAAGATCCGGCGTCTGGACATCTGGATGCACTGTTCGAATCCCTTTTTGTCTTTCTGAACCTACCCAACGGACCTGCACAAACAGTGCAGTCTGAGGTTCGTGACGCTTAGACCCGCCCACAACACCGGGGCATCAAGCGGTGGTCCGCACCGTGTTGACGACATGGCACAAAGGAAGACTCGAACGAGTCGGGGAAGGGATTGCAACTGCTACGGCGGATGGCCAACGGTATTGCGATTACATCGAATGTCCCATGATCAATCTTTCTAGCTTGCAATATCGTTTCCGCCGCGCATCCAAGGAGGAATGCCGCGACCTGATCAAAGCGTGCCACCGCGTGGCACCGGGCGGGGCAAGTACCGTCGACGTCTATCTGCGGGACTGGACCTGGTGGATCCACGAAGGCGACTTGCGTTTGCCCTCCAACGTCGTGAACGACATCAACCTGATTGTGACTGGCGATGTGATCGTCGACGGCTGGTATGACGACTACCTTGGAGGCGGGTTGCTGGCCGTATTTGGCTCCATGCGCTGCCGCCATGTTTTCTCGTGGTACACGCTGTATGTTGCTCGCGACCTGTTGGTGCAAGGTCTGAACCTGCAATATCACAACGACTGGGTCTTCGAGTGCGGCGGGCAGGTTGCCGCACGGGCCTTCATCGGCGCCGACAAGTCGTGCCTGTTCGATCTGAATCGTTCCGATCTCGAAGGCTACTACTCCACTCTGGACTTCGATGCGAAGAGCAGCCTTAGGCCCTACCGAATGCTCGGTCTGCTCGAAGGCGAAGAGGACGGGTGCAAGGTCGAAGCCGCGAGCGCCGAGGGCTGCGAAGACGAAGAACAGGACGAATACGATGACTTCGAGACCCCGAGCTCAGCCGAAGTCATCGCTCACGTGAAGGCCGCTGACGCCCAGAGGCGCTCGGCCTTTTCCACACCGGAGCCCGCTCCTGCCACCGTCTGGCGCGAAGCGCTGCACCCAGATACCGTGCTTGCGCGCCTGGTCGATCTGGTTGCCAGCCACGGCTGGGACGTGGCCATGCGCCCCAAGCTTGAGCCTGAGCTGCAGGTTTTGCTAGCGGACCACGCCGATGCTCGCGTGCGCTGGGCGCTAGCAACCTCTCCAGACGTGTCGGAAGTGCTATTGCGGCAGTTGGCCAATGATCCAGCGCACGTTGTGAGGGCAGCGGTGGCCAGTCACGCGCGCTGTCCCTCCGACCTGTTGACAGGTTTCGCCGTGGACGCCGCGGCTGACGTCCGGGCGGCCGTGGTGCATGCGCACGGCCGTGGTCTGGCCGAATGGGTGATACGGATGGCAGGTGATCCCTGTACCGTCGTCCGCCGCGCCGTCGCCGTTATCCCCAACCTGCCGCCGGATGTGGTGGCGCGACTGGCCAGCGATGCAGATGACGTCGTCAGGCACCGGACGATGCGTGTTCAGGCGCCATTGCTCGACCCCATGCTTGCCAGGTTCGTGGCATGCACACCGAAGTGCTGATGCAAGCGATCTCTGCGTGTGACACAGCCCCAGGCTATTGAGGGACATCTGCATCGGAGTCGAACGCTACTTCACTCCCGATCGATACCCGGAGCGACTCTCGCCTAGCCCTAGAAGAGCTTCCTCATCCCGGCCATCTGATGCACAGCTCCCGCTATTGGCCGGGCCAGCCATCGATTTCACTCACTGCTGTCAGTGAGCGACGATCCCCATCAATATGCTGTCTCTTGTCCTGATCATTGCTGCTGTCTGCCTCGTCACCTCAGCGGCGTGGGCACTTTGGCGCTATCCTGCGCGGCTTACAGAAGATGCCGCCGCGGAATCCCCCCAGGGGTTCATTCAACGGCAGGTACGTTACCAAATCGCATTCGGTGCGCTGGCGGCGATTGTCGTCGTACTTGCTCACCAGCTATCTCCCCCGGAGCGCGCGCGAATGTTCGGTATTGGAGCACTCGCGTCGCCAGTCCAAATGGAAGCTTTTGGCCTTCCTCACGTAGATGGTGTCTCTTGGGTGCAGGGCGGCTGCTTGCTGACACTTGGTTTCGGCCTGGCCACGTTGGCACTCGTGTTCGGTTCTCTGCGCAACATTCAAAATTGGCCGGCTTTTTTCGGCAAGTTTGGTTTTTGGGTGATCGCGATATCGGCGGTCAATGCGCTGTCAGAAGAACTCATTTATCGGGGGGCGATCATTGCAGTGGCGCGGGAGCTGTGGGAGCCATCGCAAGTCGCGCTCTTATCGGCGGTTCTTTTCGCACTGGCGCATGTCTGTGGGCAAGCCTCCGGTTTTGCCGTTGTCACCGGGTCCGCAGTGGTGGGTTGGTGTCTCGCGATTGTAACGATGCAGACCCATGGATTGTTTTGGGCGTGGTGCGCGCATTGTGTCCAGGATGTTGTGATCTTTCTGTCATTCCTAGGGGCGATGACTGATGCAATGCATCACCATGACGCAGCACAAAGTAGCGGCCCTGTTGCCTAAGAGACCTCCTTTGATATCGCGAACAAAACGGATCGACAAATCGACCAAGGGCCAGCATTCGGTGCCAGATTTTTGGTTGCGCCTTTTATGCTTAGAGGCGCTCACTGCGCTCATGTCAAGGCAAACTCTACGCACGAGCGCGAGTGGGGAGAAGGAGCGTCCGTAGTGCCGACTCTCGTCTGGAAATCCACTTCATAGAGCCGTACTGCCGAATGGGTGGCAGGGTAGGCTCTGAATACCGACAACAGCGGATCACCGTTGCTCAACGCTGCCAATGCGTAGAGCCACGGACCATCGGCCAGCCTATTTCGGGTGTAGCGCAGTAGCGCAGCACAGATTGAGGGATCGTTGTGCTCGACAGCGATAAAGGCAAGGTAGAGATAGGGGAGCGCCTGTCCATGCGCAGGAAGAGGTGGTCGACCGCGCAGCCATGCGTAAGCGTTGTAGGTAGGACGCATCCACGCCAACGGGCGCGAGTAGCGTTCCACGTGCGCCTGCCGCAGGGAGGACTGGTCCCAGGCAGCCATAACGGCACACAGATGTCCGCCTCTCACTGCCAAGAAGAAATCGCGGGCTTGCAAGGTATCGCAACGACCTCCCGGTTGGAAGTCGGCAACGTCGAGCACAGGTGCCCAGTTACCTATCCGGTGCATGTTGAGAAAGTGAACGACCGCGGGCAACGCATTGGCATCGGCGCGCCGCAGTTCAACGCCGTCAAGTTCCAGTTCGGGCCGTCGTTGTCCTAAGCGCAGCGCCAGCACGGTCAGCTCGCCAAACTGTTTCCATTGAGGCATGCCGGCACGCGTGGCGGTGAGACTTCGAAGCGCTGGTTTGTTGTCATCGTAGACGAGCGCGTAGGTTGGCAACGGGTCCGTACCATCGAGTGTTTGCAGTGCACGGAGTAGCTGGGTGGCCAGCCCTCGCCCTCGATGGGCGCGATCGACGCGGATGTCAGAAAGAAGTGCTGCGCGTTGGGGACTGCCGTTCAGAACAACAGTCGTGATGCTACGGGCGGCTGTAGCCACCACGCGCCCTGTCAAGGTATCGCGACCCATGATGACTTGCACCTTGTCCCCTTGCAGACGACTGGCGGAAAAATAGGAAGGCTCGCGGCGCAGGCTAATGGCGGTGGCACCTTCAATCCAATCTGAGGCCATGCGCTCGCGCAACTGTGCGTCTTCTTTCGCATGAGCAAGTGAGAACGTGTAGCAACTCACGACGACTGTCCACCTTCCACCCTCGAGGTGTCCACGTTGGCCGCTATCGGCATCGTCTCCAAGGGGCGCCAGAGCCGGGGCCCTTCCGCCATCCAGCGGCGAGCGAATGCCAGATACGTCATGGGAGCTGTGGTCGGATCGACGCGCAGAAGCCTGGGCGCCTGATGCCAACGCGCGGCCGGGTAGCAGTGATGCACCCGATGCAGCGAACGGTGTAAGGTTATCCATCCCAGGGCAGGCGGCAGCAAGATGTCTTGCGTGATAGCGCCTGGATCCCGTCGAGGGGTAGAGGCTGGGACCGGAACACCATAGTGTTCGGCCTGCGTCAGCACGAAGTCGAACCATGACAGCACGGTCGCAGGCACAACATAGGCCCACAGAAGCAACTGTCTTACCGCAGCCGACTGCCAGGCACCGAAGCCGATGGCGGCGATGAATATGACCATCCAGGCAAGCGCCATGGTTCGCTGCCAATATCGTGACGGCGGCACCATCGTCCAGCCAACCCGATTCTGATGATAGGCAACCCAAGGCACCTCAAGCGGTGCAAGCAACCAGATCCAGCGTGTCTTCCAGCTCAGCACATAAAGCCGACCCTCCGGGTCTGCATTGGTGCAGGTAGCGCGATGATGGCGGAGATGAAAGTAGCGATACGCGATGAAGTTCACGCCGAACAATGCAGCGCAAACGATGCCGATCGCGTCATTCGCGCCATGGTGCGATAGAAATGTGCGATGTACGGCCATATGCTTTGCCTCTTGGCAACCCGCCAGAAATAGCGCTTGGGAAAGCGCCAGCAATACATGCAGCCAAGGAGACGACGTTACCGCGATTAACGCCGTATTGAGCAGCACGGTGGCGAGGAAGAGAAGACTGGGCAGGTCGTCATGCCAGCTTGGTTGCTGATGCCCATGGTGCGTCACTGCTGGTGACATGGACCCTCCTACAGCAGGCAGGCCAGATGGCGCGTGATGCGTTTGAGCATCTGCAACGGCATCACCCGCCAAAGCGGGGACAGGCTTGAGAGTGGAATGGTGCCTCGCAAGAGCACACCATAGTCGAGCGAGCGTTTGTGGGGGAAGTAGTTGGACTTGACGTCGACGATCTTCGTGAAGCCTCGCCCACGGTAGTAGCGCAGTTGCGGATCGAGCGGCATGCCGGAGCGTCGCGCGCGCACGTACGCTTCGATTGGGCCCTGCGGATGTTGTTGCCGCCATTGGCCCAATCCGGGAATGGGAGACCCAAGATAGACATGGCGCCATCCGCACTTAAGCGCATAAGGCCAGAAGAATGCCAGCAGCGCGTCAACGCCGTCGCCGCGGCGGCTGGTCAGGCTGATACCGAAAAGTGTTGTTGTCTCCTGAGGGGCTGGTAGCAACGTACAGTCTCGCCAAGTTCGGACGTGACGATGGAAGTCATGCGCTACTGGCTTAAGGAAAAGAGACGCAAGCAATTGTCCCGTCTCGGCACAGAAGGCACCCAGTGCAAGGTCAGGGTAGGCTGCGATGCGCTCTTCCAATTCGATCTGCGAGGCCACCTGATCGGTATCCCACTTGTCGTGCTCCAGCTTGAGCAACGCAGGCAGGTCATGCCGTGTGAGGAGTCGACCGTAGATGCATTGGCGAGAGGCCTCATGCATCTTGGTATGCATGAGCGAGCTCAGAGCATGGTTCATGGTGAGGGCGGTTGGGCGCGGAGAGTGATTGGCTGATTGCGTATATGCAATGGAATTTCAGCCGCATTTCGCCAAAACCGGATGTCAGGCAGATGAAATACCTGATTATCGATTGTTAAAATATGCGCCGTGATACTTTCCTCTAAGATTGACTAAAACAAAGATAAATCGATAACGTAAATATCAGCCATCGATAACGTCGATGTTGATCGATCGAAATAATTCGGTAGCCAAAGAAATGATGCTGCTTTAGTCTCCCAAGTGCCGTTTGCTAGGTACAAGAACTTCATTGAGGGCGCTACGATCTGCCCTTCGAAAAAAACGTGCGTCTTGACGCGCTCGTACCGAAGAGGTGCGCACTGCAAGCAAAACGGAGGGGGCTGGTACGCCAGTTGATCTGGGACAGAGTGACAGAATGTGGCAGTATCCATGGGCAGTGAGATCTTATTGGTGGTTCAAGATCAGGCGCAGCGCGACCGGCTGTCATTCGTACTGAGGGACGCGGGACATCGCGTTCAGTGCGCAGATGGGCTTGAGCAGGTTCAGGCCATGGTGTACAAGTCATGCCCACACATGATGCTGATGGAGTGGGCTTGGCCGCAGCCACAGCAAGCGATTGACCAATTGCTGGCATTGCGCTCTGACGCATACCTGCGGCGATTGCCCGTTATCGTATTCTCTCGTCACAGTAGTATCCAGGCCAAGATCTCAGCATTGAATGCTGGAGCCGACGACTACGTCGTCGACCCATGTGATCCTGCCGAGCTCCATGCGCGTATTCGTTCGATACTGCGTCGATGTCCGACACAGCACGTCGATAACAGTGTTCAGTTGAATGACTTAAGACTGGCCCCCCTGACGCTGAGCGTGACTGCTGAGACGCCCTCTGGTCAGCGCCCAATTCGAGTCAGTCCATTGGAATTCCGTCTACTCCACTTTTTGGTCATGCACCCTGAGCATCTGCATTCGCGCGCTAAGTTGCTTGACCGGGTGTGGGGCGGGGGTGCGTACGTCGGCGAGCGCACGGTCGACGTTCATATCCGAAAATTGCGCGTGGCCCTCGCCGGGACTGCTTGTGATGGCCTGATTCAGACGGTGCGGGGCGAGGGTTATCGGTTGGCGAGAGGCAGCGTTGCTCTTCGGGTGGAACGGCCCTCTGAGAGCAGCTAACAAAACGCAGTCATTGTGCCGTGTGCGACCGGCAGGCCAATGCCGTTTGGGAACAACTGCATCTGGCTTCGCTCAAGCGCCTAGCCAAGCTTGAAAATCAACTTCCAGCACGAGATTTCGACATGTTTATTATCTGGCACCGGCTTGGCATTCTGATTCTCCTAGTCCCAATTGTCGTTTTTGTGACCATACAGCTTGTCGTTGATGCGGCTCTTGGGCAAGGCTTCTATATCGCGCATCTCTGGCCAAAAGTAGTTGGTGGCCTGTTGACTGCTTTGGCTGTTGGCGCTTTTGGCTACTCCATGAATAAGAATGAACCGAGGCCACGTAAGCATCGCCTGTTCTTCTTGCCTGTCGAATATTGGTCTGCTGTCGTCGCAGCACTCACAGTCGTCATGGCTGTGCGCGCAGTAATTAGCCGGTAGCAGCCGCGTGCCTGCAATGTTCAACTACATGGGGATGGGATGAAGTTCAGGAAATCGCTTTTTTTCTCTCTTGCTGCTGCCCTCGTCGCCACGACGACGGCGATGGCGGCGGAAGTACAGTTCGATAAGGTTGGTATGAGCATTGAAGTTCCCACCGGGTGGCAGACAAAGTTGGTGGAAGAGTCTGGGCGTACCTTCCTGCTTCTTAAGCGGCCGGTAGCACCCGCCGACGTTGCGGCACTCAGCTGCCAAGTGAATCGCTTTGACATGCCGCAGAGTATGGGCCGATACACTCAGGCGCAACTGAATGATGCATACGACAGAAAGCCTATGTCGAGAGGAGATTGGCTGACCCGATTTCAAGAGTTCGGAGGCTTCTCCGTGTCGGAAATTGACTTCGGAAAGTCGAGTCTAGGTGGGGATGTTGCGTACTGGTCCGTTGCAACGTTGACTGATGAAAAGGCCCCCCAGGGTTATCAAATGATGGTTAAGACTCTACTCAGCCAGACACCACGGTACGGTTGGAATGTTCAATGCTCGGTCATGTCCCCAGATAGGACGAAGGTGAAAGGAGTGTTCCGCACAAACGAAGTACTGTTCGACCGCATAATCGGAAGCTTCAAACACTTCTGATGGTTCTGTTGCTCAAGCCGGTTGCTCAAACAAAGAAGCACTGGGCGCGCCCCCCCCGCCAGAAGTTGGAGCACGACTCATCCGGCTAACACACTCGCAGTTGAGCGCCAAACTAAGGCACCCCTGCACTGAATGAGTATGCATATGGCCTCCTCTGACGAACGTTTGCTCTTCAGCTCATCGTCTCGCTGGCCATCCTGATTCTGATTGGAGTAACAGGCGCCGATTTTTTTCATCGAGACAAAAAGTTCATCGTACTGAAGCACACGCTCGTTTACGGTGCGTTTGCACTTTCCATCAGCTGGCTCGGCCTTCGGGTCACCCTCCTTCGAGCCATTTGGGGTAAGCGATTGAGCCTGTCGGCCCCGCAATGGCGTCGCTGTGTTGTCGCACTCGCGGCGCTATTCGTGGGGCTTACGGCCCTGAACCTTACCGTCGCCTTCAGAGCGCCGCTGGCGGTCTGGTTGAATTACAAGCTCTTCGGGGCCTTGGCAATTTTCTGCGCTGAGATTTTCGGCATCACTTTGTGGTTGCGCCGTAGCCCGGATGGCAGCGCCTGACGGAGCGCGAAAGCATGCTGCCACCTATCCCCCAACAGTATGTTGAGTACCTGCGTCCCGACGGCGTGTTTGAAGGGTCTACCCACGGAGACGCGGAGCCAGGATATGACGCGCTGTGGCCGCTCGAGAAGATGGCCGACTACAACTCCGACGTTGAAATCGAAGTCTATGCCCCTCGATTTATAGCCTTTGGTGGGGGCGGTGGCGGAGAGTTGCTCGTGTTTGATGCCTCCGGGGCTGTATTCATGCTGCTGATGATAGGTATGGAGCCCCGGTACGCGACGCGCGTTGCCGATAGCTTTCGAGACTTGGCGAAGCGTTTCAAGGCTTAGGCGGTTGGCAAGGGCCTGTCAGTAATTTCGTGTTCAAGGCATAGCGTGCTCTCCAGGAGAGTCTATGCCTCGCAAACCGAAGACCAAGCCGGCCGATCTGCCGGCGATTCCAGCCCAGCTGCTCGAGCAGTTCGGAATGGCCCGATGACGGCCGAAACCATCAATGCCGCAACGCTGGCCCTCAAAAAGGCTCTGATCGAACGGGCGCTGGGAGGCGAGATGAATCACCATCTCGGTTACCCCCTAGGCGCGGCCAAGCCGGCCACTGTGCGCAACCAGCGAAACGGTACGAGCGCCAAGAAGATTCTGACCGAGGACGGCCCGATCCGTATTGAAGTGCCGCGCGACCGGGATGGCAGCTTTGCCCCGCTGCTGATTCCCAAGCACGAGCGGCGCTTCACGGGTTTCGGCGAAAAGATCGTCGCCATGTACGCCCGAGGCATGGCCGCGCGCGAGATTCATGGCCTTATTGGAAGTGGCACCCTGTCTTGTTACGGGAACGCAGAGCTGCCAGAACAGGCTCAAGCTGCGCGATGGTAGGAATTCGCTCGCAGGCCAGTGGGATGGTGCACCACGGATAAGGTAGCTGGACCAGCCAACTATCAAATACAGGCTGCGAAGTTTCCGGTGGTAGTACTTCCATCGCCTCAATCACGATGTCGAGCGTTTGCACACGTTGGCCCTGTTCATGGCCTGAGAAGGTCCAGACATAGCTTCCGCACCCGACGCGCACAGCATCGGTAAGCTTATCGGACATGCCGACGAGCCAATCGCAGCTATAGCGCGTTACCCCGCGAACTGGACGCGAGTCCGCTAGGCAGAACGTGTAGACGTTGTCATAAGTCTGCCCGAAACGCCTGACGAGCACGTCGGTGATAGCAGCTACCCCCTCGCTACGTGCAGGAAAGGTGATGGCGCTCGAGTTGACCGTCATTTGCAGAGTTGCGTCGGAGGCGAACGTTTGTGCCATCAGGTGCGGGCGATTTTCGTCTTTTGCTCGAATGTAGGTTCGAATCAACGTTTCAGGATCAAAAGAGGCCAACATTTGCGAAGTAGTGTGCTGCATATGATGAGTGCGAAAAGAAGCTCTTTGCATAGAGCGTCCGGAAAGCTCGGAAAAAAAATGGAGCGTTTATTGATCTTAGAGAGCATCCGATTCAGACAGGTAGACCTTATGCCCAGGGATCGCCACAATGATGGTGACAATGTCAATCTCTTGTCTAGCGAGAATTTTGTATTGCGATTGATCAAAAAAATATGGAACGCCACCCTGAATCTCTGGACACAGTCACCCACTTAAACTAACGGGTAGGCAAGCTCGCTCGACCTGCTGATGGGTGTGATGGGCGCTCGGTCCGACAAACCGACGACGCGGGCTTGGTAGACGAAATCCGACACGTCATCGCCGACTTGCCGAGCTACGGCTATCGGCGGGTCTGGGGCCGATTGCGGCGCGAATGCCAAGCGGGTCTACCGTGTCATGCGAGTCCAACCCAGTGATATCGCGGGCAACTTTGCAAAGGCCGCCACGGGGCAGGTGGCGGCCTTTGCCGTCAAGCTTCAGGCACTAGAAAACGTGCTTGATGCCAACCATTGTGCCGAGCTGGTTTCTACCTGTCGTGGGGGCTGCGCCTGTGGCGGCGCTGTCGACTGACAACGCAAGGCTGCCGCGGTTTTCGATGTAGCCAACGGTGGCATACACGGACGAGCGCTTTGAGAGCGCGTAGCTCGCGCGCGCCGCTCCCAGCCATGCCTTGTTGGCGCTGCTGTGGAATCGCAGATGGAACACCTCGCCAGAGAGCGTGAGTGCCGGCGTCAGGTCGTAGGCAACGCCGGCATAGAAGAGGTCGCTGCGCGGTGTGGTTGAGGCGGCATTGCGCCGACCGATCCAGCCTAGGCCGACCTTCGCGCGGTCGAACAATGCGTAGCCGCCCCTTGCCAGCCGGTCGTCCTTGAGCGCGCTTGAGGTCAAGCCGCCAAACGCACCAGGCCCACCACGCCCACCACGCTGCGAGTCGTATGCGGCAGACACGCCCCACTTGCCAGATTCGTACATCAACATGGCAGACCACTCACGGCAGGCACGGCTGTCTGCCGGGTTCTCGCCCGCGCAGTTGGTGCCGGACGGGCTCGGGCCCGCGTTGACGGCATCGCGACCAAAGCTGTAGGTGGCACCGGCGGTGAAGCCGCCAAACTTGCGTGTGCCGCCGGTCATGGGATGGTAGACGATCAGCAGGGTCTTGGATGCGGTCATGGCGCTCAGGGTCTACTTGCATATGTATTGGGCGTACGTTCCATATGTAAACAGACCCGTTGGAACGGCCCCTTCATGCTGAGCGCAGCGGTGCATTCGAGCCCAGCGCCGAAGCGTTTGCACCGCATCGACACTGAGGTGATGACCCGATGCCACGGAATGAGTTCTGAACACCATCCCTAGAGGCGCGTAGCTATGGCGGTATCATCTTGGTTTCGCTCCATGGTCGATCCGCATGACGCATCTCACAACCGGCCCTGATTGCTTGCTGACGGAAATCCGTGCGCTGATCGAGAATGCGCGACACCAGGTGGCACGCGCTACGAACGTCGGCTTGACCCTGGTGTACTGGCGCATCGGCAAGCGTCTGCTGGCAGAGAATCTCACCGACGGACGCGGTGAGTACGGTCAGAAGATTCTTGCGACGCTGGCACAACAATTGGAACAGGAGTTCGGCAAGGGCTTCAGCTACTCGGCGTTGACCAGAATGGTCCGGTTCGCTGAGCAGTTTCCGGATGAGCAGATTCTTGCGACGCTGTTGCAAGAATTGACGTGGAGTCACTTCACGGTGCTGCTGCCGCTGAAAGATCCGCTGGCCCGCGAGTTCTACGCCGAAATGTGCCGAGTGGAGCGCTGGAGCGTGCGTGCACTGCGCCAGAAGATCGACGGCATGCTCTTCGAGCGCACCGCGCTTTCCAAGAGCAGCAGCGAGATGATCCGGCAGGAGCTGGCGACGTTGCGCGATGGTCGCATGACGCCCGATCTCGTTTTTCGGGACCCATACCTGCTCGATTTCCTTGGGCTATCCGGCGCCTATAGTGAGAAAGACCTAGAGACCGCTATCCTGCGCGAGATGGAGACTGTCCTGCTGGAAATGGGCAACGGCTTCTGCTTCGTCGCTCGGCAAAAGCGCATGACGGTTGGCAAGGATGACTTCTATCTTGACCTGCTCTTCTACCACCGACATTTGCGGCGACTGGTGGCGGTGGAACTCAAGCTGGAGTCGTTTCAGCCGGCGCACATCGGCCAGATGGAACTGTATCTACGCTGGCTAGACAAGCATGAACGCGCACCAGGCGAGGAGCCACCGATCGGCCTGATTCTCTGCGCAGGTGCGGATGCTGAACAGGTCGAACTGCTTCAACTGGAAGGCAAGTCGATCCGGGTGGCTGAGTATCTGGTGCAGTTGCCACCCGCAGATATGCTGCGTGAACGCCTGCATCGGGCCATTGAACACGCCCGCGAGCGGGCCGCGATGCCAACCGCCTCGGAAGAGGAAAAGACGTAAGGGTCTTGCCCTCTATGCGGGTAATCCGTGGCACAAGAGATTGGGCTGACTCCAGAAGCTACCGCTCGATGTCGCCATCGGGTTCAGGATCAAAAGTCTGCACGCCGCGATCCCGAGTGCCGGCCGATTCCCCGGACGACAACGGCGTGCCCGGCAAAATCTCCACGTTCTTGGACGGGAGGCCAGGCCGCACATCTGGCCGCGCCGCTTCCTGTCCCTGTCGCGCCGCAAGTTCCTGCAGCGCGTCCCGTCGCTCAATGAACACACGATTCATTGCGCCATCAGCAAACTCAACGTTGAGCCGCGCATCCGCCGCCACCCGCGCAGCCTCCATCTGGAATTCCAACGGCCCAGACAACTCCAGCACAGGCCCGAACTTCTGCTGCGCCAGGCGCAGGGCGATTTCGATCGCGTCCCGATCATTCTGCCATAGCCGCACCGACTTGCCCTGGTCAACCAGCAACGCGGCACCGTTGCGCTGATACTCCACGTCACCGTTGCGCTGCACCTGGTGCGTGATGACCGGGCCCTCATACACGATGGCGTTGGGCTGCACCGGGCACGCTGGTCGGATCGTGAGTCGGCGCGGATCTTCGGACGGCTCCTGCGGGCGCAGCCGCTGCAGCTCGAACAGCGCCGCGTGGTCACCGCGCTGGCCGCGTGCTGCGAGATACGCCAGGTAACGATCCTCCTGCGACGGCCGAGACGCCCGCAACGTATCGCGCTCGGCGGTGATCGCGCGGCTGAGCGCTGTTTCCAGCTCCACGCGCGTCATCCGCGCCATCGACAGCGCCGCCTTGATCCGCGCCCGCGGCAGCTTTGTATCCTCGCTGATGCCGTTACGCGCTGCGCGGAATGCTGACCGGATCGTCTCGCGCCGTTCACGCTCGCTCTGCAGCTGCGCGGTCCACACCGCACGGTCGGCCTGTCCAAAGCTCGCACGCTGCAGCATGAACTCGCGCCACAGCGCCGGCGTCGGATCCGGCCGCTTTGGCGAAGCCGCTTCCATTTCTCGGCCAGTCTGCGCCCGATAGGTCGTGCGCAGCACCTGCGCCGCGTCTGCCCAGGACAGATTCAATTCCTTGGTCAAGAAATCCGACACGTTCAGGTTGCGCGTGCCGGCACGGATGCGATCACCGCCGTCCGCGCCCTTGGTGACCGCGTACTTGTCGACTATCAGCCCATGCGTGCGTGAGAGCGTATCCAGCAGCCGCTGCGCATCCAGGTTCGCCTTGATCTCCCGGAATTCGGACCGCTCGATGTCACTGCCGGCGGTCCGCCGCTCGGACAAATCCCGCGCCAGTTGGTCAAGCACGCTATCTGCCTCACGTCCCGTCGACGGACGCGCCCGGCTGTTGAACGGCACCACAATGTCGCCGGCGGCCGCTGGCCAGGACAACGGCGGTTGGAAGTAATGGGGAGGTGCGTCAGCCCTAACGGGCTGGCTGTTAATTGCATTTATTCCGGCGCCCGAGCGCGCGATCTCAAACGGCAGCGAGCCGATCGCATCGAAGCCCTTGATGTCAGCCAGGCTGCGCGGCCCAGGCCGCTGCCCGAACGGCGTCGGCGTGCCAGCCGCCCCCGGCGGCGGCGCAAACTGGTATTGCGTGAACTTCGTCGCGCTCGCTGCCCCCATGCGCGCCCGGTCTGCAGGGCTACCCGCCTGATAGGCTTCGTACATCCGCGTCGCCACAAATCGCCATGCGAGATCCTCGGCCGACAGACTTACGCTTCTTCGTTCGCCTGTTCCCGCTCCAGCGAAATCGCTAGCCCGTCGCAATGCGTCAGCTCGTTCGGCTTGCTCGACTCCCAGCTCCAGTAGTGGATCAGCCGGCAGTAGCTCTTGACCTCGCGCGGGGTGGCCATCCACACCGCCGAAGGGCAGACCTCGCACACGGTCTGCGGATTCGGGCGCCGCGAGGGGTCGATCTGCATCAACGTCAGCGCCACCACGCCCGTGCCCGATTCCCCGGTCACGTTGGCCTTGCCACTGCGCTTCGACTCCCCGTGCGCGGTCGGCGGTTGGGTGTGAATCACCCCATCCGAGTCCACGTACTCGTTCGGCCCAACGCCAGGCGTCCCGCTCACCGTATCCGCGGCGCTCGACTCTGTCGACTGCTTTGCCATCCAAACCTCCATAGGGTTGATAGAACTGAAACTCGCGCCCGGCCAGCAGCTTGCGCTGCTCGTCTGCCGGCGCTTCTCGGTAACTCTTGTAGAACGGACTGCCACTGTTGAGGTACTTGACCTCACGTGCGCGCACCGCGTGCCACTCGGCCAGCGCCTCACGGAACACGGCCGGCGTGCTGCGTGACTGGCCAGGCGTGACATATTCCGCATGCACCCGGGCCTCCATCGCCGCCCGCTTGTCCGCCGCACTCAGCTCCACGAATTCGCGTGAGAACACGTAGTCCTTGAGATTGACACCCTTGGCGGCGCCCGGCGGCTTCACGTTCTCGTATTCGTTGCCACGGCCCGGGTTGCGCGTGCGCACCTCGCCGAACTCGGCCAAGAGCGATCGGAAGTCTTCGTAACGTGTGATGTCTCGCGCCAGCAGCGCATCCAGGATCGATGAGCGCAGCTCGCGGTTCGACCCGTCGAACGCGTCGCCCTTGTAGCGGCTGATCATCTCCGACGCATCGTTGAAGGCCACACGCCGGTTGTCGCGCGGGCTGGCCAAGCCGTACTTGGCATTGACGTGTTCCTGGAAGGCCTCAAGAAAGCGGGTCTGCTGATCGACCTTGCCGAAGGGGTCCAGGCGCCGGCCCGTCAGTCGATTCAGCGATGGCACGACGATGTGGATGTGCACTTTGCGCTCCACCAACTCGCCCGACTTCCGATCTGCATAGCTCTTGAGGCGGGGGACGTGGGCCTCGGCGTAGAAGTTGTACTCGTCCGGTCGGTACGCCGCGAACATGAACGCTTCGAAGTCGCGCGTTATTTCGGCCAGCACATCGCGCGACAACTCATCCTCCTTGAAGGCCAGCGTGATGTGCAGGTAGCGCTCGGCGTCGGTGGCGATCGTCTGGATCAGCGCATCGGTCAGATCGAGGTCGCCGGCGAGAATGACGCGCTCGTCCATCTCATCGCGGCCGAACTCCCGGTCGTGCTTCTGCCCCTTCTCCAGGTATTCCTTGACGCCATCGTTGTTGCCGCGAACACGGATCAGCATGGTCCGGCGCTCAGTCCACGTTGGCCAACGTAGCCTTCAGATACCGCCCGATGTACTGCAGGCGGTCGAGCATCTGCATGTAGGTTTCCTCGGACAGAGCGCCGCGCTCGTGGTCGGCGCAGGCCTGGCGCGCGAGCTGCTCGATGTCGCGGCTCGCCTTGCTGAAGATGAACAACAAGCGGTCACGGTGGGGCGTTGTCTTCAGGCGGGCGACAACCTCCGTGCGGTTGGTCAACACGGCCTGACGAAAGAATTCCGAAGGAGTGAGGCCAGAGGCCGCCGCCTTGGCCAAGTACGCCTCACGTTCCGCCACAGGAAGCCGGAAGCTAAGCGGCTTGGACAGGCCACTTTCGGTCTTCGGTTTGGGCATCGTTGGGCCTTCTTGTTGGGGTGACGGGAGGACAGAGGCGCGTCGCGCAAGGGATAAACGCAGGCACGGAGTGCCGTCTGCCGGCGGCTTCCACGCGGCCTTGGCCGCGGGGGTTTCAAAGGGGCGAGCCCCTTTGGCACGGGGATATTTTACGGGATGCGGAGCATCGCGTAAACATATCCGACGTGCCTCCCGCCTGCTACATTCACCGAACACTCACCGTACGGGACCGTCCACTGATCGGACAGTGACCCTCGAAGAATCGAATAGATTAGAATTCCGCCGAATGGATACCGCTCAATGCCAGAAACATACCGATTGGCAAACGTATAAGCATCGAATCTAGCCGATATGACCTCAGAACTCGCCAGACAGGTGTCTCGCCTCAGTGCCGCTGACTTCTTGAAGCAGGTCACGCCAGCTTCGAAGCGCTCTAAGCTTTCACCCTGGGCGGCGGAAATCAAGCTGCTCCGGGAGGCCGGATGCTCGCTTGCGCAGATTCGAGACTTCTTGGCGCACAACGACGTATCGGTCGCGGTCTCGACGCTCAATGCGTTTATTGGGCGCCATCTGCACAAGGTGCAGCCTGCTGCGGTCACTGTGGCCAGCGAAGTTCCGGCAACGGCAATCGGCCATGCGCCCGAGGCCAACGCGCCGCAGTCCGTCGCCAGTCCAATTCCGTTCAAGACCACAAAGCAACTCACTGCGGAAAATCCGATGCTCAGCAAGGCTGAGATACGCGATTTGTACGCCCGCCAGTTCCAGACCGAGCCCCCGAATCCGCTGGCCGCATTGCTTCACAAGCAGGAAGAGCGCAAACGCCTGGAACGCGAGAAAGCGGCAGCAGGAGGCACGGGGGCCGTTTCAACCTCGGAGAGCGGATAGCAGGGCAGGCGGTCAGCGTCAGGAGTGTCCGCGCTGCAATCGAAGGGCACAGGGGGCCCCTCTGGGGAAACGGGAGCACAGGCCAGTGTCAGGGCGGTTGTCGCGCGTCTAGCGCGTCTGGCGGGACCGAGTAGCGGGTTGGACTGGCAGCGCCCCAAATTCAGCGTTGCCTTTGCCTGACCACCCTTCACTGCAAGCCCATTCGCCATGACAGGTGGACCGCTCGCGGGGTATCCAGCCGTAGCCGTCACGCCGCGAGGGTGGGCGGGCTTGGCCCGCCCTAGGAGCGCCTAGGGTGGCGCCCCGCTCGGCTTAGTACTCGTCAGGGAACAGCAGGGTGGTCACGCTACGGTCAGCCTCGGTGATGACCCAGATTTTGCGGCTGCCGACCATGTAGCTCGACATGACACGGCTACCCTCTTCCAGCGCCCGGTTATTCCTGTTGCGGTCCTCTTCGGGCACATCGCCCCAGTCGCCCATCGCATGACGGGCAGCCAGCGCGGCAGGAACGGCCGGCAATAGCGCGCGCTCCTTCATGAACTCGAAACACCCGTTCGTCATCACGACGGTGCCCAGCTTGAAGGGCAGCCCCCGGCGTTCCTCTACGCCAGCCGGTGCGGCCCCCAGGAAGTGTTCGGAAAAGGTGCCGTCTTCACCGTGGGTAACGTACCGGTTGGCCGCGTTATCGGCGCGGTCTTTCTGCGCCTGCACGAACATGCTCTGCGGCACGGCGATCCCGAGCGTCTCCAGCTTGCTGCGGTAGTCGTCCAGGTTGAACCCAAACGGCTTGCGCTCCTGCAGGTTGGAATACACATACCGGTCTGCATCCAGATACTCAACCGTCAGGTAATAGTGCTGTACGGGTCGATCCCAGCCGAGCGTGACACGCACCGGACGATTCAGGTAGGTCGTTTCAAAGTAATGTTGGCTCATTGCTCGTACTCTCATTGGTTTTTAGCTACCGGGCCCCTAGATTTGGAGCCCTCTCCAGGGCAGGTTTGTCAGGTGGTGTTGCGGCCTGTCAGCGCTGCCGCCGTTCCCCTGAGTTCCTCGCCCTGTGGACAAAGGAGGCGACGCTTGCCACGCCGCAAGGGCGCGCACGGAGGCCGCATGCGGAGCGCAGCCCCTTGGGGCGAGCACCGAACGGGCGAGTACGCGGCGAAGCGAACCCTTGCGGCGTGGCAAGCGTCGACTACCGTCCACAACAGGGCGGGGAACTCAGGGGAACGGCGGTAGTGCCCGGCGACACCACTGGCAGACGCCGCGCGGCGAGCGCCTATTGCGGGCTTTAGCCCGCACTGGAATCCACGTAAGCGGTGGGATGCGCGACACGACACAGCGCAGAGGACATGGCCGCTCAGTTGGCAAATCAACCGGCCAAGAAGGCAGCGAACAATTGCAGGCAACGGCGCGAGCCACTACACTGTGGCCTGTGCGCGGCAGATGGCTCTGCGCGCGCAAACTCTCATCTCACCCCGGCTCTATCGCTGGGGTATTTTTTTAGGCAGCGCGCTGGCGCAGCAGCGGCGGCACCCAGCGTTTGCCCTCCAGCAAGCGCCCTGCGGCCTCCACCATCGGCCCTTTCTTCATCGACGCCAGCGGCACGGCTTCCGCAGGCGAGACGGCCTCACTCACCGCTTGCAGCACATCGGCCTTGCGCACCCGACTCAGGTACGCATCGGGCGTCGCGCTCCACCAGTCCGCCATGTCCAGATTGACGGCTTGCGCGAGTGCATCGGTGCAATGCGCGCCACAGCGGGACTGGATGCCATCGACGGTGAGCGCCGTGCAGTGGGCCAGCAGCGCGATCAACTCGTCCTGCGGCATCGCCAACAGGTGCGCCCAAAGCGCGTCTTGCTCGCCCGGCAGGCGCTCGCTCCACGCTGCCCGCGCCGCATCGATCTGCTGCCACGCGCGCGACTGCTCCACGCTGGGATCAGCGAGGTGCATGGAGTACGCCACGCTTTTGGCAGACACCTCGACGCCGCTCTTGCAGCGGTAATACACCTCGCGGGCCAGATCGGTCACCAGTGTGAAGGCCAGCCCCGCCAGCGCCACGTGGTGGTTCTCCATCAACATGGCTTGCAAGGCAGCCGTGCGATGCGCGGTCAGCGCGCGCACCAGTTTCTCGGGCATCGCGGGCAGGCGATCGGTATTGCCGCCATCGGACGCAGCTGCCGGGCCGCGCGCCTGCGCGCGCGCCGCCTTGGCTGCAGCCTTGCGGTCTTCCGGGCGGATCACGCCTCGAATGACTTCCACACCGTGGGAGCGCAGTGCAACGATGACGCCAACATTGGTCTTGTCGGCGACCGTCTCCAACGCGGCTTCGCGCTCGTTGCGCTCCGTGTAGATGCCCTCCAGTTCATCCGACAGGCGCTGATAGGCCTCGTCAGCCCCCTCGTCATCGGACAACTCCAACGCCTCCATCTGCGCTTCGATGGCCTCTTGGCGCTCGTCCAAGGCATCCATCGCAGCCTGCTCAGCCTCGGTCGCATCTCGCCATGCCCTCGGTGCACGACCGTAGGCGTTGACGGTCGCGTAGTCCGGCTGCACCAGTGCCACGGCCCACGCCCAGCCCTCTTCCGCACGGATCGTATCGGCTTGCTGCGCCAGACGTGCTTCGGCCAGCTGGTGGGCCAAGGCACCATCGATCCAGTGCGCGCCGTGATCCGCGAACAAGTCCACCTGTTCACGGCCACCGGCCGCCAGATAGGCTTCGCGTCCGACAAACGTCGCCAGCAGCGAGTCCGAGTCGATCGACGTTTCACCCAGCAGCGCACGGCGCAGCGACTCAGGCGCGCGATAGCGCGCGCCATGCCACACCTGCTCCTGTGCCGCATGGTCGTCACTCACCGTCAAGGCCATCAGTTGCTCCAGTGACATATCGCCTTCGCGATAGATCGCAATCAGCGCCGGGGCGACGTTGGCCAGCTTCAACCGGCGCTGTACGACGGCCACCGATACGCCGAAGTGCGCGGCCACGGTTTCCACACCGGCACCCTCGTCCACCATGCGGCGGAAGGCTTCGTATTCGTCGGCGGGATGCATCGGCTGATGCGTGTTCTCGACCGCCGATAGCTCGACGGCGTTCTCGTCGGCCACGATGCGCACCGTCACGGCGGAGTCCGCATCGATCTTGCCTTCGTCGCGCAACAGCCGCAGCGCGGCAAAGCGGCGACGGCCAGCGGCCACGGCGTATCCCGTCTTCTTGCTTCGGCCCTTGGGCGCTACCTCGGTGACGAGCAACGGATACAGCAGGCCATGCGTGGCAATGGTCGCAGCAAGGCTGCGCACTTGGTTCTCATCAAGCACGCCTTTGCGGACGTTGGCCTCGGATTCGAGCAGTCGGGACAGCGGTACGGTGGTCAGGTGTTCTTGCATGATGGGATTCCATAAGAGGTTGTCGTGCTACCGGGCTCCTAGATTCGGAGCCCCCTCGTGGGCAGGTTGACCAGGCGGTGCGGCGGCCTGTCAGCCTTGCCGCCGTTCTCCTGAGTTCGTCGCCCTGGGACCCAAGGAGGCAACGCCGGCCAGGTGGACAAGGGCGCGCTTTGCGCGGCTTGCGAACCCTTGGCCGCCTGGTTGGCGTTGACTACGGTCCCGGATAAGGGCGACGGGCTCGGGAGAATGGCGCGCAAGGCACGCCGTCACCGCTGGCCAACGCCGCGCGGCGAGCGCCTATTGCGGGCCGCAGGCCCGCACTGGAATCCGAGCGGCACTGGATGGCCGATCCGATCTGCGATGCTGCGTGGATGGGAAACAACGACGGCAGATCATCGAAGGCACACAATATTGCAGTGCAGCAAAAATCCCCCGATAATGCGCCTGTCTCCTCCACCTCCTTGGTGGACTTCCGGCCCAAGCGTTTGCTTGGGCCTTTTTTCTTTCTGATCCATTGCGGGAGACGGGCACCGCTGATGACGCCGCGCAGGCCGCTTGCCGGCCGGAGGGCTGCGCTCAGGGCGCAAAAAAGGGGCCGAAGCCCCGCCAACGTCAAAGCAAGCCGCGTTCGGCAAACGCCACCGTCCGATCACCTCCTACGACGATGTGGTCCAGCATGCGAATCTCGACCAAGGCCAGTGCGTCCCGCAGCCGCAGGGTCAGGGCCTTGTCCGAACTGCTCGGCTCGGGATTGCCGCTCGGATGGTTGTGTGCCAGGATCACCGCCGCCGCGTTGTGCCGCAACGCCTCCTTGACCACTTCGCGCGCATGCACCACAGCGCTATCGATCGTGCCGCGGAACATCTCGACGTACTCAATCAACCGATGCTGCGCATCGAGCAGCAGCACCGCGAAGACTTCGTGCTCGAACCCGGCCAGCTTGACCTGGAGGTATTGCTTGACCGCAGCTGGCGCGCTGAACGCTGCACCGCGCGCCATCTTGCGGTCGATGACCTGGCGCGCGGCCTCCAGGATCTGGTCGGCCGTCGCGAGTTGATAGCACCCTTGGTCGTCACGCACCGACAGCGCGGCATGAAGAGGGATGGAATGTTGCGACATGGTCTTGCTCCGGTTGCTCGGGCGGACTTGCCCGGCACCGTCGCCATCACGGCGCAGCGCAAGCCGTCCAGGGTCTCCGACGGCCGCAGGCCGCAAGCGTGCTGGGCACGCGCAGCCCTTGACGGCGCGAACGCCGTGGTACGGTGAAGGGAACGGCAAGTCCGCCCTCCCTTCTCACGCACACACCGTCCGATCGGGCACATCGCCCACATCGGGCGGAAACCTCAAGCGACCGCAAAATGGACCGCGACAAGCTGCGCCGTGCACGACACATAGCCCGGCACGCGTGCTATCGTCAGCGCCATACCACCACGCGTTTTTTGGAAACAGATGTACCAGGAGAGCAGTTCATGGTGAGGCGGAAACCCGTGTTGCCGCCTCCAATTGCCGCCGGCACCTATCGCGCCACATGCCGCGAGGCGGATCTACTCAGCGCAGAAGAGGACGGACACAGCAGCGTGCATCCAGAGGCGGTGTGCGTAAGCGATGGCCGGTGGTGCACCTTCTATCGCGATGGCGTCAAGGTATGGGATTGCAACGCTCACTACGCTGCGGTGCATTTCAACATGGAGGCGGTCACAGACCAGGCCAGCTGAGCTGCCCGCGTTCATTGCGGGCAGCGAGGCTCTCGCTAGGGTCAGGTGCCGAACAAATCGAGCTGCTCGCTCTGCGCGATGCGGCGCGTCACGATCGCCGCACGGTGTTGTGCAAGCGGATCGGACGCCGTGGCGACGGTGGGCGCCGTAGCGCTCACGGTCTGAGCTGCGCCCTGTTCCTGGTCGACCTCTTCCCGCGCTGCCGCTTCACGATCGCGGCGACGCAAACGCATGTCCCACAGGCCCATCACATGGGCGGGCGTCACCCAATGGCCCCAGACCTTGTCTGGCGCCAGCGCATTGCCGTGGATCACGATGGCCGGGACATGCAGCAGTGACAGCTGCACATAGGCCATGTGGCACGCGGTCGCGTCGATATCGATGAGCGTGGCATGCATGGTCTGCTGATAGTTGATGCCGTCATCGAGCAGCGCGGACGCTGCCGCGATCACCATGCCGCCGGCGCCGGCGGCCGGCTCCATCAATGAGAGGAAGCCCTGGCGCTCGATTTCGTCGGCCGCGCCGGACATCAGTATCTTAGCCATCAGCCGCGACACCTCGAACGGCGTGAAGAACTGGCCCTTCCAGTGGTCGGCCAATTGCAGTGCTTCGAAAATCTGGCCCAACGCATCCTTGTGGCCGCCCTCCAGCGATTCGACCAGACAGCCCAGCATGCGCGGGAAGCATTCCACTTCCTCGCGCTCGTAGCGCTTCACGATTTCCAGGTAGCGCGCCTCGCGTGCCTCGTACTGCAGCAGATCAACGCGGTTGCTGAGGGACAGCGCCGCGAGTTCGCAGAAGTCGCGGAACACCTCATGCCGGCGATGCCGGCGTGCGCATTGCTCAATTAATTTCACCAGTGCCTGCTGGTGTGCGTCCAAGTGGGTAGACTGGCGCTTAGCCATAGTTCACGAGCCTCCGTGAGAAGTGGTCAAGAAGCCCCGGGGAGTGATCCGCCTCGGGGCTTTTTCTTTCGGAGAGGCACTTACGAGCGATCCTCTCGCTCGGTTTCCCTCGCTCCCGCCCAGGGGCGGGCGGGGGGTGGGGATAGCCCTTGCCCTCACGGGCAAGGGTTGGGATGGGGTGGGGTTCGAGCAGCGAGCAACACGGCTGGTCGCCGCGTCGCATCAAGCATCCCCACACAAGGCCCCCTCACCGCGTGACGGGGGTTGTGTGGGGATGCGCGATGTGGTGGCCCGCCGTGTCGCTGTGCCGTTGGCGGTGCCGACATCAGGCGGCCGGCATGACAGCGCTCTGGCGCTGGCGTGACGGCTGCGTCGGCGCCGCCTGCGGCCTGCGCCGCATGTGACCGGATCAGCCAGGCGCGTGACAGTGCGCAGCGCTGGCGCGGGACTGGCCCGGGCGCAGGCGGTGCGGGACGCCCGTCATTCACGGGCCGTCGGCCCGCACTTGGACATCACGGGCACGGCGCCAGGCCTGCCACGTCTACACGCAATGGCCACAAAGAAAAAAGCGCAGCCTCGAACAGGTCTGCGCCTCTGCAACGACGGTTGGAGCTGGGCGGCGTCCCGCGCCCGGCGGATGCCTTAGCTGTCGACCCGGAAATGCTCCGCACTCTGGCCAGCATTGACCACGCGCTGCAACCAGTCAGGCATCTCGCCCTCCCCGTCCCAGGTCTGGCCGTCCGCGCTGCGATAGCGCACCTTCAGCTGCTTTCGCTGTTGCGATGGGAACACGCCTGCCGCCGCCAGGTCGGCATACGACAGCCCGTAACGCGCAATCTGCAGACGGACCCACGTGATCGCATCGGCGCGGCGCCGCAGGGTTACGGCTGAGCTGGTTTCATCGATTGGGAGCACAGCGCGGTTCGGCATGGGAGAAGACGTTCGGAGAGGATGGCCACGGATCATCGCTGAGCAAGATCCCGTGCGGGCCCACTGAGATTGCCACGGCGCGAGCGCCGCAGGTGGGGTTCGAAAGGAGGGTCAAAGTATCAAACAATGCTTGCGATGTGGGCTTGCACACTGGTGCTGCCGTGGGCACGTGCGGGTAACGATCACGAGCCAGCCGAACGGCATTGCGACGCCGCGAAATGATCAGCCGTCGACGCGACAAACTCGTCAATCACGCGTGCAGCATCCCGTGGCACGGCCTGCAGGAGACAATGCGGTGCGTCCATCTCGACAAGTTGCATGTCCGGTCGAATCTGCTGAATGAGCGCAGCTGCGGAACGCGGCACGACATTGTCGTGCGCTCCCTGGAGATAGAGGAGCGGCACCTGCACCGCGGCGAGTTTGCCGGTGACATCCACCTCGAGCACGGATCGCAAGCGCGTGCGAAAGACCGCCGGCGTTACCGTGGCCACGGCCTCCAGGAACAGGCGATGCAAAGGCTGGGTGAAGAATCGGCCAAACAGCAGCCGGCTGCCGATGCTGGTGATGGCGACGTTGAACGGAAGTAGGCTCAGGGCGGACCTGAGTGGGCGCAGCCGAGGATGCGGGTTACGCGCGAAGGTACAGCACAGAATCAAGCCCCTCATGCCGGGCGGACAGCTAGCAGCGATTTCGATTGCCAACGGCCCGGAGAATGACTCACCGAGCACGACATAAGGTCCGTCTATGGCCTGTAGCGCGGCCTGAATGCGAGGAATCAACGCTTCGTAGGTAAGGGGCTCCGATTCCGGATACGTGAGGACCTTTGGCACGATGCCCTTCCCCATTTCGGCGAGCAGCGGCTGAAACAATCGGCCGGTCCCGTCCATGCCGGGAAGCAGCACCAGCGTGACTGGCGTCTTCTGAATGATGGATGTCCCATCTAGTTTTTCATGGCGCGAGCGCTCGCAGGTGGGGTTCAAAATGGGGTTCAAAATGGGGTTCAAAATATCAAACATTGCTCGTGATGTGGGCTCGCACACTGGTGCTGCTGTGGGCAAGTGTGGGCAGCCTCGTGGGCAACCTGTGGGCAGGCGCAGCCTGTCCATCGGGTTGTCCATCAGGCTATCCACACGGGCCGCGCCAGCGGCTGTCCACAGCCTGGTGGACCACTACGGCTCGCCAGTCGACAGTCGATCGCAATGGCCTCTCCACGCCTGCAGAACCCGCGCACGCAGGCGTAAGATGGAACAGAACGGCGCAACAGAGAACGGCCGCGATGGATGCCCCTGACTCGTATCGGTAGTCACGCGTTCGTGCCCACCAGCGCTACAAAGACCGGGAGACCACAATGAGCACTTCCGACGACGATTGGAGTGGTGTCGCATTCGCGCAGAACAACCGCACGGCGGACACGCTGGCAGCCCACCTGCAGGCTAACGGCATCCTGCCGCCTGACCACGTCGTGGTGAACGTCCAGCTCTACTTGCGGGCCACGGTGGCGCCCAAGGGGCTGAAGGCCCCTTACCTGACCGTCACCCTGTTCGATGCGTCCGGCAGTCGCGATCCGGCGGCAGCTTACCGCGAGGCGATCAAGGATGGCCAGGTCGTTTTCCCCATCGTGCACGTGCAGGTCGATGAGAAGGTAATCGAGATCTTCAGCGACCTGATGATCGACCTGACACCGAAGGGCTTCCACACCCCCCACCACCGCAAAGTGACGACGGTGTACAAGCGTTAGATCAGGAGGTCGCTCGATGGCACCTTGGCGGCCCGAGGCGGCCGCGGCGCCGGCGCAGCATCCATCAGCTCGGCCGGATAGAGGCTCAGGAAGGTGCGCGCAACTTCGGGATCACGACAACCCAACCATTCCTCCCAGCGATCGCGCGGGACGATGACGATGCTCCGCTTCTCTTTGTTCGGCGCGTGCATGCGCCGCATCAGCGGGTGTGCGTCGGCATTGACCGTGAGCATCGTGAAGCTGTAGCCGGGTGGCAGGCCGTCAGCACGCGCATCCCAAGCGCGCCACAGCCCGGCAATGGCAAAGTCGGGCTCCTCCTTCAACCAGATCTTGTAGCGGGTGCTTTTTTTGGGATCGGCCTCGTAGTTGGGCTCGAATATCGCGCGAGCTGGGGCCAAGCAGAGTTGGCCTGCTTTCCAGTACTTCGCGAAGGTCGGTTTCTCGCCGACGGTCTCGGATCGCGCATTGGTCGTGTCATAACTGACACCTGGCGGTAGCCTGCGTTTGGGCACAAAACCGAAGTTGGCCACGACGCAGTCCCGCACCCCATGCTCGTTGACGCGTACGATCGGCGCGGCGTAGTCGGGATACGACTCGGCACGGTAGTCAAAGTGCTCTGCGGCCGTACGAAACAACGCGTTGATGCGGTCCAGCTCCGAAGGCTCGTAGTTGTTACACATGCGCACCTCGCAGTCTTGCGATGGACGCCATCATAGAGCACTACCGGTAGACTTTTTTATTACGCTTTTTGGTGCTGGTGCGTGCTCGACGCTTCTCGTAGATGTCGTGCATCGACGGGAAGTTCTCGTGGACGTAGATCTCGGGCTCGAGCGCTTTGGCCAATTCGTCCAGCACATAGTCGAATCCGCCCGGGATAAGCTGGTCCTGTATGCGGCGCGCGCGGATCACCGCGCCGGCGGATTTGATGACGACATGTAGGCAGTAAATCTCCCACACCAGGCGACGCATGGCGCGCGTCGGGTTCTCCTGGTAGAGGGCACGGATCTCCGCCTGGGAGAGCGCGGGATAGTTCTTCCGTTCCGGATTCTTCATGGCAGGCACCGCTACACAACAACCCCGCACCCGCCCCACCCCGGCGAAACGGAAAACTAGCGAGCGCAACAACGGGCGGGCGCAAGCCTGTTGGCGCCGCGGCCGATCACCTCAGCATCCGAAAACATCGGGCTACTGCACCCCACCCACCCCCGCCGTTCAATCGCACAGCTCGGCTTCGGCCAGCTCCGGTGTCTCGACCTCGATTGCGGAAAAAGCAGGAGCAAGGATCGCGTGTCGGGCCTTGGCGTCCCAAAGCGACTCAAACGGCCCATGGATGGTGGCATCGCGCGACAGCATGTAGCCTGGCTGGCCCAGCACGTACAGCAAGGCAATGGCCCACCCGCTCGGGTGCTCCCAACCGTAGGGCGAAACCTGTGTCCAGTAATCCATCGCCGCCTCCTTGTCGACCGTGGGCTGGCCGAGCGTGCGGCGCATTCCCACTGCGTCCGGCGCGGCTAGCCTGGGAGGTATACTACTGTACATCCGTACAGTGTCAACTTTTGGGACGAATCCGGCGCGAGACGGTAGTCGGACTACGACTGGGACCCGCAGAGAGTACGCAACTCGGCTTCCGTTGGCGCCGTGTAGATCCAGCCGGTCTTGGTGGTGCAGGTATAGAGCGTTTCCCCCTGGACGCGCATCGCATGGATCGGCTTTGCGCGAGCTGCCAGGCGCTGCTGCAGCGCACGGACGTAGGCGGCGGCACGCTCGTCCTGACGCTGCAGGTAGATCAGCCAACCAACCATCGCAACGATGATGATGCTGAGCAGCACGACGGCCGCCATGTGGAGTTTCTGGTGTGAGCTCATCGGGGTGCACCTAGTCGTGCGGGTTGAACAACCGGATCGACATGGCTAATGGGGGCGATACGCCTCCTTTCCGAGTTATCCACGGCGCGGCTGAAAGAGTTCCGGCCGGTGTTTCTTCAGCCACACAAGCCCGAGCGTCAGAGGCACGTCAACTGCGAGAAAAGCTGCGAGCATTCCGACAAAAAAGGCCGCCGTTCGACTGATCAGCCATCCCAAGAACCAGCTCAACGAGTAGGGCTCACCATTGATCAGCGCATCGACCGCTGGCCACACGGCATCGGCGAGAAAGATCGCGCCGAATATGCCGGCAACAAAATAGATGACTTCTAGCCCCGCGACGCACTCATCTGCGAACACCTCAACAGGTGAGCGCGTGCGAAGCCGTTGCTCTTCGAGGCGAGCATGTCTGTCACCACTCGCGCGGCCAGCTTCGCTCATCCAATCTGACATCTTCATGTCCATGCTATTTGCTGTGCGGGCGCGACCGGCGTTTTTCTTGGCTGTTACCCGCGATTCGCTTCAAGTTCGGCGACACGCCGTTCGAGGTATGCGAGTCGATCCATCGCTTCCGGAGAAGGCCAATTCCGCGCAGCACGACGCCGTTCGCGCGCGTCCTCGATTTCTTGGGCATGACGCACACGGGCATCGTGCGCAGCCTTTTCTTCGGCCAAAAACTGGTGCCATCCGACGTCGAGGATGCGGTCCAACGCATACGCGGCGCCAGCAACAATAAGCGCCACGGTCAACCACGAGGCAATGCCGAATATGTAGTGCCCAACAAAACTCGGTCCAAGTACTGTTGTTAGATACGCCTCCAACGAAGCGTAGGGTTCTGCCACACCAACCTTGCCTTGAAAGAATCGAACGATTTGCCATAGCGCGGCCATTGAACCGAAGAAGCCAGCAAAGGGGATCAATAGAGAAATCAGTTTTCGCATGGTTGTTAGCATTACCGCTTCTTCTTCGGTGGGTAGAAACCGATGAGGAAGACCATCGTGATAAACATGTCTACGCCGACCGTGACGACAATTCTTTCGGGGTCGGCGCCGACGTCGACCAACGCCCAGATCAATAAGGCGCCCACTAGGTTCAAGGGCAGCACGATGTAGGGGAAGATGAACCGCCAGAAGAACTGGCGATCTTTCTCGCGCCAGCGCTCCGCTTCACCACTCCGCTCCATCTGAGCTTGGTGTTCCAGCAGGCTTGCGTATAGCCGCTGGCCTTGAGGCGTCTCGAACATAAGGTCTCGTTTCATCTTTTGGCCTGGATGGGTTCGTTGCGATGCGCCACACGGCAATTTGTGCCTGAGGTCATCCCGTTGCCATTAAATGACGCCGGCTACAAAAGCGCCCAGGATTGCAGCAGCGATGAAAACCATCATCCAACGCAGAGCGGGGTCGAGGCCCAACATGGGACCAACAAAGAATGCAAAGCCAGTTACGACTAAAGTGCTGGCGGTAATCAGGGCAGATTTTTTCATGATTTTCCCCGGCGGTTCAGATGCGGACCCGCGGTTCATCTCTAAGGTCAGCGTCATGACGGCGCAAACGGCAACGCGTTAGCGTAGATGAAAACGACCGGGTTGCAACTTTGGAGACAGAGGCTGCATAGCGTTGGCTGCGCGCACCCCACACACCGCAACTGCAATCGGCAGTACGGCACGTTGACCGGGGCAACCCCCGCTCAGAGGGCACATGACTTAGCGCGAACCCTTCAGCGCCGCGCGATGTTCCTTGTAGTGCTCCGCGATATTACTTCGGGACAGACACTGCGCCACCGTGTCGGGCGCGGCCCCAAAGTGCAGCTGCAGCGCATCTTGAGCATCCGCCCGATGAAAGCCTACCGGAGCAGCAGCCACATCCACACCTTCGGCGGTGCGTAGACTGATCCAGACTGCACCATCTTCGTTCGCACCTCGCGCAGGCGGCAGTGCGCGCTCATCGGCGTGCGCTTGCGCCAGCATCTGCCGCGCCCTTACCTCGAACACCGGGGCTTCCATCACTTGCAGCAACTCGCCCTCGATGGCGACCTTGGCAACCAGCTTGAACATGGCGGGCTCCTCGTGGTCGTCAGAAGCCGAGACAGGCTTTGATTTCGAGCGCCTTAAGCTGCTTGCCGAATTCGATGCCCTTCGCATAGGTGCGATTGGCAAACTCCAGCGCGATCTTGATCTGCGCGTCCGTCCAGGTATGGGGAACGCTCAACAGCAGCTTGCCTTCCTCGTTCCGCAGCTCGGCCCGGCCGCTTTCGCGCTCAACGGTGCAGCCTTCAACGTGACAGAATTTGTGCATGGTGGCGATCCGATCATGATTGAACATGATGGCATCGTATATCGCACAAGATTCAAATGCAACATCTATGTTGCATTTGATTTCGCAAGCAGGGCGAGCCCTCGGTAGGCGTCCGCCTCTTTTGGTGGCACCGGTTGCCCGGTCTTCTCATAGCGGCCGATCTGAACGCGCGTGAGGCCCCATCGGGCGGCAAGCTCCGCCTGGGTCAGTCTGGCCTTCTTGCGCAGCGCCTGCGCATCCTCACCGTATAGGGTGTCTTCCACCTTCATCGCGTTTCAAGCAAAGGAAACATCCATGTTACACGAAGGCGATTGCGCTCCAGTGCCCTCTAGGTCGTCGCGCTGGCAGACTACCTCTATATAGCCGACTTTCCTCGCGGAACTGTGCGAAACGAGGCAACATCACAGCCTCACGAAGCTCGGTCACTTGAAGTCCCCATTGCTGTTCGTGATTCTCGGATGTTGTTGTGACCGAGGATAGACACGCAGCTTCTTTCCGCTGCTGCAAGTGATCACGTAGTAGCCGTCTTTCGATGGCACGTCCTGCTTCGTGACTTCCTCGCAATCCCAGCCGTAGGTGTTCAATGCATGCCACGCAAGGTCTGCCTTCGTCAGGTCTTCACTGGTGGTCGCCAGACGGATGTCGTGCTCGTATCGCGACTGAACCGCCTTTGTCGGCTCCGCGCCCATGCAAATGGCGGGAGTCAATAGCACAACCGACACCAGCCACCATGCGTGAACGGATATCGAGTTCTTCAATCTCATGTTTTCCAAAGCAACTCGTTTGCCGCGCCTCCGCGCCGCTAGCCGGGACCGGCAACTTTCAAGTGGTAGCAACCGTGCGCTCAACGGACTTCCGTCGAATCACCGGAACCCTGGCCAACTCGCTCATCACGCGACTTCAACGTGACCCACAGCCCTGACCCCCCTTCCTGTTTCAAGGCCAGTTCGGGGTATGCGCGAATCATGTCGGAAAGCGCAGCGTAACCGAAGGACTTGGATGAAAAGCTGGGATCTGTCCGTTTGAGGTATTGGCCAATTGCGCCGAGGCCGACCCAACCATCAGGGGTTTCATTTCCGAGCAACGCGACCGCACTGATGACCGTTTTTGGCCGCTTCTTCGGCGTGCGCTTCTTTGCCGCGTCGGTGGACTTTGCCTTTCCATTGGCTGCGGGTTCGTCGGTTGCATCCGCCGGCAGCCACTCAAAGAAATGATCGCTGGCGTTTCGGAGCGCGTCGGGTGTCTTCGCCTCGCCAACGATCCCCACAGTTGCACCTCGTTCCCGAAGTTTGCGACACAGATACGCGAAATCTGAGTCACTGGTGACTAAACAGAAGGTATCCGCCCTTGCATCGAACAAGGCTTCCATAGCGTCAAGAGCCAAGGCAAGGTCCGAAGTGTTCTTCCCGGGCGCGTACTGAAACTGCAGGCACGGTGTAAAAGCCAACCGGACCAATGCTTCCTGCCATTTGTTCGCAAGGGTATGGTGGTTCCCATACCCACGCCGGATAACCAGGCGCCCGAACTGAGCCACTGCGCGCAGTGCGTATTCGAGAATCTCGGGCGTCGTGTTATCGCAATCCACCAGGACTGCTACGCGACCTTCTGTTGCTGGCGGCTGTTCCACTAGTTCCTGCTCCTCAGATTGAGTTCCAAACTGGAGACGATCGGGAACAGGTCCGCGATTCGGTGCTACTCCACATCAAAGATTCGATCCACATCACACAGCGTCAGCTCAACGCCCATCGGTGGCACGACCACCACCTCCCCCTCTTCGGGGTTTTGCAAGGCCGCCGTATGCTCGTGCTGGTAAAAGAGTCCGCAGACGAGACTGGCAAGGTGCCTCGCTCGCACCGCATAAACAACGCCAGAAACGAGGCCACCATTTATCGCGAAATAGCGCGCAACCTGTTCATCTGTTGAAAAAGAGAGGCCGGGACCGTCAAAGGATTTGCAAATGAGTTGGTGCGCGTGATCAGCCTGGCTTGTCGGGTCTCCCCAGCGGCAGCAGCATTGAGCACGTGCCAGCAGTGCGCTGTTACTTTTGCACCGTGTATTGAGATCGTTGTCAGAATCGGTACCAAGGCGCCCGGATGTATCGGCCATCGGGACCTCTCACGGTTCCGCCAAGGTTGTACCTCTGATCGAACACCTGAGCTTTTCTCTTCATGTGAAAATACAATCCGACCACGAGGAAGAGGCCCAGCGCCCAATGAACGGCAAATCCTCCGATCAGAACCAATATCCGCACCACCCAAGTCAATGCCATTAGCACCTCCTCCTTTCTTATTACGCTTGGCTTGTCGGTAACAGCTGTTGATCGGAACTGCCAACCAGTTCCAGCGCTCGCTGGGCGCTAACCTCATCAGCACTCCGAGTGAGCGCCTCGACCTCGCGCTCGGTCAACAGCCCTTGATCCTCCAGCGCCTCTAGGTAGCCCATAAGGCGCAGCTCCATGGTGCTCAAGAAATCCATGTCCTTTGCAGACCGAAAGCGCTCAATGCGGTCGGCCACTTTCTCAAGAGCACGTTCTTTCTCGCTCATCGTATCTTCCTATTCTGTTCCAAAGCGTTCATGCAGGAGGCTTGCAATTCTGTCGCACGATGTTCGCGCATTTCTATCTTCCCACTTTCCTACTCATCGAGCGGTGCCAGAATCCAGCGACCATGTCGTTCTCGGTATAGCGTAAGGCGCTCGCATGCCAGAGTCTCAAGAAGCCAGTCCGGTATCTTGCCGGAAAGTATTGACAACACTAGCTCAACACCACCCAGGGACAGGTCTTGTGGTTCGACTTGTATGGCCTCACACCTCGCGCGACGCAACAGAGATCGATCGAATGACAAGATTTCTTCCCCCGATTCAGCTATGAAGCTTCGCAAGCATCTCCCCCAAGGCAGGGAGGAAAGGAGCAATGACAGTCATGTGCGCAGCTGCCGAGGTGATGAAGGCTTGATAGCTCTGTGCAAATGACGTCTTGTCGTGCTTCGCTGATTCTAGACGGGAAACGGCATCCAAAAGAGCGTCTCGTTCGTCCGCGACTGCAGTGCGGCCCAATCGAGGGTTTTCTTACCAACTCGGCCCACGGCCATTTTTCCTTGGTGTTCATGACCTGACTTGCCGATCGCTCTTGGCAGCAGAAGTCCGCTCATGGTTGCCGGCACCATCGGCAACCATGAACGTCTTCAGAACGCAGGCTTCTGCAAAATGGTCAGCGATGCTCTTGGTCGCAATAAACTCAACCTGCACAGCGACAGAACCATCCCATTTGTGGGCCACCGTAAACTTTTTCACATCGGTGACAGGCGCCGCCGGGTGAACAGGTCGAGAATGCATCGCCAAAGCAGAAATAATCGGCCCTGACAGATTCAATCAGCTCATCACGTTCCGCCTTGCTGCGAGTCGTGTCTTGCTCAAGCTCCGTCAACAGCTCATCTTTAGTTCGCGATTCGAGGTATGTTTTCCCGTCCAAAACAATCTTCTTAAAGCCGTACTTCGAAAGAATGACCGGAATGCCGTTCTTCTTCTCAACGTCTGCAAGCCATTGCTCAATTTCCATCGCGTAGCTCCAAGGTAGATGCCGGTATCCGACCGACTCGGGGCGCGCTCGTGCCAGGTGACTTTTTCCAATTCTGGTCAGTGGCCTAGTTTTTCCCGACTTTTGTTAGGTATGCGCCTAGAGCAGCGGCGAAGCCGACAATCAATTCGGTTTCTTCCAGCGACGGCTCGCGACCCTCACTCAGATGTCGACCATGATTCGAAGTGAAACCCCACATCGATTCGATTGCCTTGTCCAGCGGTGCTCCGATTCGATCCCGATTCGCTTTAACCCAATCTCCCAGGGTCAAATTGTGTTGGCCGGTAATGTCCCGGGCAACGCACTCCAGTGAAGCCATGGCATGCTGAACAGCGCCTGTCGTGTCTGGGATCGGACGACGCGAGAGATCCATGATCGCTTCGTGTAGTTCTCTCGAGGCAGTCACATGGCCCTGACTCGCCTCTGCAGAGCGAGCATCCGTCACGACCCTGTCAAAGCCCTCGTCACCGCGATAAACGACTTGGTTCGCGCTGTCTAGTGACCAACCAATTCCATTGACCAAGAAGTAGCGATTGATATCCTGCCGAAACCGTTCTTGGTCGAAGCCGTGGAGGCCTGCCACCCTTTCGATGAAATCATAGACCTCATACCAGTGGGCATCGTCCAGCAACCCTCGGACTTCCCTTTCAACGTTCCCGGCACTCCAATTGCTGGCGTCGGGTCTCTTCTGAAGTAGCCGGCATAGAAGTTGACGCAGGCCGTCTGGCTTCACGCCACAGTCCATGGCTGAGTTGATTGCCACAGCTCGCAGCTCTTCTGAGGCTTCGAGCCGGGAGACGATCGGGGCCGCATGAATCTGGGCATACCCGTTTCGCTCAGAGAACTTCATGCCTTCTCCTACTCGTTGGCTGCATGATTGGCCGCTGTACGCCAGCTAGAAAGGGCACTCGATTCCGATGGCCCGCGCGCTTCAATTGGGCGGTCACGAAAGGTCGCCCAACTGTTTGGGCTCAGCACTTCATAGCGCACGTGCTTGCTTCGATATCGCACGCAGACTCAGGTTTCTTCTTCTCGCCGACGCAAGACTGATGCGACGCGCTGCAATTTAAGCGGCACCGATCCGCCTTGTCCTCAACCGCCGAAATGCTATTTGGACGCTCAGGTTCTGGTGTGTTGCTTGCCCCCTCGCCCCTGCAATCCAAAATGGTGTGGCAGGGATCAGGTTCGCGTACGTGGAAGGGCGATACCTTTCGACATCCGTCAAGCCAACAATCACGATCGGGTGGAGGTGTCTGAGTGTGCCCATGTTCGGCACACTCGTCTGTGATACAGGGCATTGCATGCGCCGCGCCAAACTGCATCAGGAAAAAAACCATCGCCACCGTCTTGAGTCTCGCGTGCCGATTCTCCATGTCTTCCCCCTTCTCCTAGTAGCCAACGAACCCTTGTGGGTCAGATAAGGCCGCACTGGAAGCGGGCCATACCCGGCAGGCCTGCGGCATCCTGCGCCGTGTCAAATCAACCCCGCTCGAACAGCTTTCTTGAATGGTATAGGCTGAGGAGCACGTTCAGCCATTGAAGAGATGGATTAACTCAAGCAAGGTATTTACCCCGAGTGATCGCCCACCTTGACCTTCGCTTCTCGCATTTCTTGCTTCGTTACTCCCAAATATGGGCTACGTGATACAGCTCCGCATGCCGAAGCTGAACGGTCTCGATCGTGTGCCCTTGCGCCAGTAGTCGGCTGGCGAAGTTGCAGCTGCCCGAGCGGCCGCTATTACCTGAACCAGAGCCTGCCGCACGATAAAGGCCAGTGACATACCTCTGTAGGCTGTCTGCCGCCAAATACTCAAGGTGTTCTGCTAGTTGAGCTTCAGAACCGTTAGTTTCCCAGAGCTGCCAACCCTTCCTTGTTTGCCAATCATCCAGTTACGGTTCTCGCCATTATTCCCGGTGTTCATGTCGTGACCCACGAAGCAGCGGAACCCGTCGCCGCCTTTACCGCCATCCCCCCCGATGCCGGGGGCACCGCCGATGCCCCCTGAAAGACTGAATGACACGCCTGGCTTTGTCAGCGTTTCCATTGATGTTGTCTTGTGTTCTTTCCCGGGCTCCACCCTCGACTCAGACGCCATCATTTCGCCGAGCATCGCTTCCAATATATTGAGTCCGATGGCGGGTCGTGGATAACCATCTATCTGCTTTACCCGCAATGGTGCCCCCACAAGGCTGTGCAGGAATGCAACACCATATGGATCGTCGAAGGTATCAGAAGCGACCTGCCCCGCATCACCGGAGAACTTGAAGACCACGTCTCCGCCTGCGCCCCCGTCGCCACCATTGCCACCTTCCCCGCCATGCCCTGCGTTCCCGCCATTACACGGGTTCAAGCACTTATTGGCGCCACCGGGCCCCCCGCCATCCTGACCACGGCCGCCGACACCGCCGGTACCTCCTCCTCCGCCATGGTTGATCAGCAAGAACCGTTCAACCTTCGCTAAACCGATCGTTAGCGTCATCTGCGGGCCATCAATACCATGACGCCCAGTACTGCCCTTGACTCCGTTTTGGCCTGGATTGCACATACCAGCCTGAGGCCAGCCTGGCGACGGCGGGGCCATGCCCGGAACGCTATCGTTGTACACATAGAGATACGCGATCCCGTCCGTCGTGAGCTCATTGATCCGAATGTCGACGTTTCGATATGACGCGGGCACAAGGATGAGCGAGTGCGAAGCCATTCGGACTTTGTCAAATTCGAATACGCGTTGTCCTACAGGAGCCGCACCGAGGTCGATGACGTCGCCTTCTTTGAGCACCAGTTCCGTCGCCTGCACATTGAATGCCCAGAGTCCAACAAGCACGGCCAATAGTATTTTCATACCGCCCCCACTGTTTGAATTGAGAAGCGAGCACGCTGGTCGTCATGCGTGTCACGCGATAAGTCCGTGGATCAAAGATGCCAAGCTACCGAAGAAATGGATTAACCCGTCCATGTGGATTTACCCGCTCATCACACTTAAGCGGTAAGCTCGCCATTCCAACTAACGGAGCGCCCAACATGGCCACCTATAAAGAACTCCTCTCTCAACGCCAGAAACTCGAAGAGCAGCTCGAAGCAGCCCGCCTCAAAGAAATCGATCAGGCGATTGCACAAGCCAAGCAACTCATTGCGGATTACGGCTTGACCGCTAAGGATGTTGGACTCGCCGCTGCCACGTAAGCGTGGCCTGATGGCCGTCTTGCTCTAGCATGCGATCTTCTGACACGAGGATCGACCGCATGCCGCTGGAGCCGCTTTACGTTACGAACCGGGTTGTTGCCATCATCTTGCCCAAGGCGCCG
>Ga0209148_1000305_pt1 | contig 70375 bp, 72 predicted proteins | sample AraplaCol_mMF_r2_2_FD_184288 | JGI IMG/M metagenome (GOLD analysis project Ga0209148, IMG submission 184288) | Arabidopsis root microbial communities from North Carolina, USA - plate scrape CL_Col_mMF_r2 (SPAdes) (version 2) | ecosystem: Host-associated > Plants > Roots > Endosphere | place...
GCCGCGATCCCAGGCGAACACGGGCACGCCGCTGGACAGCGCCTGTTGGCAGGCGATGCCCTGGCTCTCGTGTTCGCAGAGAAAGACCATGCTGCGGCAGCGCGCCAGCGCCGCCTTGTAGTCGTCTTCCTTGTAGTAGCCGTAGCGGATCACGTCCACCGAGCGGCCGCTCGCTTCGAGATGCTTGCGGATCGGCTCGATCAGCTCGTTCTCGTAGCGCTCGTGTTCCCAGCGCACCTTGTCGTAGAGCAGCACGTCGACGCTCTTCTGCGCTGCCGGCGTTGGCGCCCACAAATCGGTATCGATGCCGACCGGCCATATCTCGACATGCGGCCAGTAGGGGCGACACATCTCCGCATACCAGTCGCAGGGCACCAGGATCGTCTTCTCGTGCAGGTCCTGGCGACGCGCAGGCACGTCAACCGGATGATTGTACATGACGACGCCGAGCAGGAGCGGGTTCTTCCACGCGAACCAGTCGAGCACGAACTGCCGCCCGAGGATGCAGGCGAGTTCCTCCGGATGCTTGCGAATGTAGCTGTAGTCGTTGATACGATAGGGAATGCCGACCCGGTCGAGTCCGGCGCAGAGATTGAGGAACACGCGCCGCTGGCCGCTGATCCAGGATTTTTTGAGCAGCATCCGCCGCACCAGCGGCCGGACGTGGCGGTCGCCCGGAAACCAGCGGTCGTCGCGCTCCTCGAAGAACAAATTGAGCGTCATACGCTTGCCCCCGTCCGCGGGGGATGCCGGGACCAAGGACGCATCCGTCCCGCCCTGGGGCAGGCAGCTCGGGTTTGCCCTTGTACGCTCGACAACGTCCATCTTAGTCACGTCCAAATATTAACCAAACGTCAGGCGACGTCTTGAAATCATGGTTTCTTTTCGGTGATCGCGGCGGCCCGTTCAAGGACAGGGCAAATTTAACGCTAACGCGCGAAAGCGGCAGGGCCGCCCCATTCGGCGGCCGATTTGCAGACTTAAATGACTATGTTGGGAGATGCTGCGGCGCAGTCGAACCATCACGCGAAGGTCCAACTGATTAACGGCCGCTCGATTTCAAGGCCGCCGGTCCCGTGCACGCATGCTGAACCGCCATTTCTCCATCTACCTCGTCAGCTACATCCTGTCTGCGGCGATGGGTTTCTTCGCGGTCACCGCCTACACGCGGTTGCTGACGCCGGCCGAATATGGCGTCTATGTGGTCGGCATCAGCATTGCAGGCATTCTGGGCGCGATCTTCTTCGCCTGGATCAAGCTGTCGGTGTCGCGCTACCAGGCGATGTCGGCCGAGGTGGATTTTCGCGGCACGACGATGGTCGGGTTTGGCCTCACCGTCCTTGCCATGTGCGCGGCGACCCCGCTGGTGTTCCTGTTCCGCAGCGATGTCGGTGTCGAGCTCGTGCTCGCCAGCATGTTCGTCGCGATCATGTCGAATGCGTTCGACGTCGGTCAGGAGTTTGAACGCGCCAAATTTCGTCCCTTCCGGTTTGCTGCGATCTCGATCGTACGCAGCGTATCGAGCGTCGGATTCGGCCTGCTCGGGATCTGGCTTGGCTGGGGCGGCATGGGCCTGCTCGCGGCCTTCGGCCTCGGCTCGCTCACCGGCGTCATCCTCAATCTCGTCAGCGATCGCGCCAGAATCGCAAGCTTTTCGCGCAGCCAGTTCATGCAGCTCGCGCGCTATGGCCTGCCGCTGACGCTGGCCGGACTGTCTGTCGCGGTCTACTCGGCCAGCGACCGGCTCATCGTCGCCTGGTTGCTCGGCAGGGATTCCGCCGGCATTTTCGGTGTCGCCGCCGATCTGCCGCGCCAGTTCATGGTCATGATCGCCACCAGCGTTGCCGCAGCCACCGTGCCGCTGGTGTTCCGTTCGCTGTCGGAGAAGAACAACGATACGATCCGGGAGCGGCTGACCGAGAGCCTCGAGCTGCTGCTCGGTGTCGTTGCGCCCGTCGCGGTCTGGCTTGCGCTCGCCGCGGACCAGGTCGCCGGCACGCTCGTCGGTGTGGATTTTCGCGCCGGCGTATCCGCGCTGCTGCCGACGCTGGTGCTCGCCCGCCTGTTCGGCATCGCCAACCAATTCTACGTCCAGCTCAGCTTCCAGCTTGCCGAGCGGCCCTTCATGCTGGCGGCACAGTCGTTTCTCACGCTGGTCTTGAGCGTGGCGCTGATGTTCACGATGGTTGCGGGTTATGGCATCTACGGCGCCGCGTTGGCGACGCTTGCGACGGAGGTGATCGGCTTTGTCGTCGCCGTCGTGCTGATGTACCGTGCGCATCCCGTGCCGTTCGACGTCAACCGCCTGGCCGGAATCGCTGCGTCCGCCGCAGCAATGGCGGCTGCGATCCTTCTCGCACGGTCGCAGGTCCATGGCACCGGCATCGCGCCCCTGATCATCGTGAGCGTTGCGGGCGGCCTTGCCTACGTCGCCGTCGCGTGGCTTCTCAATGTCGCGAATGTGCGGACGCTATCGCTGCGCTTGCTTCGGACCTTCAACCGCAAGGCGCTCGGCGTTTAGGGGCGGCTTCCGCGTCATTCCGCCCGCAGGCGAGCATCCGGCGAGCTCGGGGGCAGCAATATCTATCGGTTCTCGAGCGAATTGGTCGGCCATTTGCTCGATACGCCAGGCAAGAAAGAATGATCACGGGGCGTCATTGCAGCGGGGATCTCGTCCTCGTCGCGGCATCGTAAATCAGAATCTGTAACATTGGAAACCGGCTCAGCAGTTCGGCACCGGCCTGCTGGGCCGCATTCTGGTCGTCGTAGTGCGCCTTGAAGTGACCGTCGACCACGAGCGAAAAGCCGTCCATTGGCGCCACGTCAGCCCGTTGAACGATTCTCGGTTCACTTTCGTCTGTTGGTGCAAGGCTCTTTCTCATTGTTTACTTTCGTATCAGCGCAAAATCGCTTCGCCGGTCATAATCCTGCATTGCGCCTCGCGTGATCGACTGCGGTTGTGGGCAACCAGACGGCGCGCTTGATGTTCCGCAATGCGCGGGAGATCGCTCGAAGCGCTTCGACCCCTCCGACCGAACGCCTCAGTCGTCGTCCCTCACGATCTCTGGCTTGTCATACAAGACCGCGTTCAGCAGGGAATTGTGAACCTCGATCTTGCCGTTGTAGGTGATGAAGCCGAGCTTGCGAAACTTGTTCATGAAGAAGCTGACCCGGGATCGGGTTGTTCCGATCATCTCGGCGAGCGTCTCCTGGCTAATCTGCACCGCGATGGGCTGGGGGACGCCCTCCTTGCCAAAATTCGCCAACAGCAAGAGGAGACGCGCGAGCCGCTTCTCGCTGGAATTGAACAACTGGTCGATCAGGTCTTCCTCGATGCGGCTGTTTCGACTGAGAAGGTACTCCATAAACAGCTCGGAAAACGTTGGCTCGCTTTTGAGTGCAGCAAGCATCGCAGGCTTCGCGATGGACGTGATCACGCATGGTTCCATCGCCACCGTTGTCGAGATTCGCAAGGGATGTCCGTTCAGGCAGCCTTCGCCGAAGAATTGTCCTGGCTCCATGATTCCAACCACCGCTTCCTTGCCCTGCTCTGAGACGACCAGGACCTTGATCTTCCCCTTCTGGATGTAGAACACAGAATCTGCAGCATCGCCTTGCGAAAACACGACCTGGTTCTTGTCGAATTTCAATATGGCTTTGCCGTCGCCGACCTTGGCGAGAAAGGTTTTGGGATCAAACGTACTTTTCGACGCTTTCGCCATGATGTCATCAAAGCCTGGTGGAGGATGCCAGGATTAGCCGGGCCAGCACTTGGCCTTTAGGCTCCAATCGCGCTGCTGACCTATATATGAACCGGCGAATTGTAGCGGCTGTTTCGGCTGGCCGGCAATATGCCGTCTGGCCGCTCAACGCGGTGCGATGGTCTGATGCCGGTCCTTCATGAGCGCGGCATCGAGCTCCGTTTGGCTGATCGGGAAGGACTTAACGAGCAGTTGGGAGGCTGTCGTCGCGGGCGTCTGAAACAGTGTCGCCACGCGCCGGTAGGCAAGCCTCGACAGCCCTTCGATCTGCTCGTCGTCGTGGAGGATGACGTATTCGCCGGCTGACTGGACGCCCTCCAGACCCCGCAGGGTGAAGGGATTGGCGAATGAAACGGTGGTCCGCGTCGTTCTGATGGTCAACGGGAGATCTCCTGGGCGAACCTGCAGGCGCCAGCACACCGCTTGGTGGCCGGCCACGTCGTGCAGGTCGAGGGACGGTTGTTCGAGACCCTATCGGTTATGGGACATTGCCGCAGAGCAGAATTGCTCAGCTTTGATGGAATGCTGCACAATCGGGGCAAGCCCAACGGCGATCATAGCATCGGCATCTGAGCTGTTTTGCACATCATGCGCCGTCGCCAAGGTCTATTCTCACCACGCGCAGAAGTTCCTTCTGTCCGCGGGCGAGGGCGTAAAAATGAACATATCCGGCGAAAGCCTTGTCGTCATACTCATCGTGGGCATCGCAGCCGGTTGGCTTGCAGGCCAGATCGTCATGGGTACGGGTTTGGGCCTGGCCGGCGATCTTGTGGTGGGAGTGGCGGGAGCCTTCATCGCGAGCTGGATATTCCCGCAACTTGGATTCCATCTCGGTTCGGGGATCGTCCCGGAGATCGTTGACGCTGTGCTTGGCGCGGTCCTGCTGCTCCTGGTCATCGGGCTCGTCAACGGACGAAGCCGATGGGGCGGAAGCTGGGGCGGGGCTTGGCGGAAACGCTGGTAGCGCCTCGCGAGAGTTTGCGCTTGGAACGAACCTCGCCGGGGTTACTTGGTGATGGCGACCGGATACGATGCCCACTCATCGTATCCGATGAATGGCGGCCCTGGTTCGCAGCCCCTGTGCCAGGGTCGCTTCTTCCAACGTTCCCTTCAGCCGTTACTTGGCTGCCATCGTCGTATCGTCGATGGATATTTTGTGGACGTTCCCGCACTTCGAGCATTCGAAGATCCGCAGATTGCGCCCATCGCAACCTGCCGCGACGTGGATCAGCATCATGCGGGTTTGGCAGGCCGGACAGAGTGGCCGGGGTATGGGAATCAGCGTCGGTTCAGGACGAGCGTAGACCTCGGACATGTGAAGCTCCTGCCCATATGGCGGGGTACGCCGCACCCGAAGCCGCCGCCGCTCGCAGCCGATTCGCCGGCTACGGCGGCGTGAGCATGCCGCGCTCCCATGTCGGCAACTGTTCAATATTGCTCATATTCGGAGAATTGCCTGATGGCGGGAGCGAACGCTGGGCCGCCTCCGATCGCGGCGTGCCGTGCGACCCGTGAAGTTCGGTTGGGATCACTGGATCCTGGACTGTGCAATATTGCTCAGCAAAGCATCCGCGCACGGATCAATATGGCAGCACGTGGGGCGCGACCCTGGAGCCGCTGGCGGAGGCGTCCGTGCGCGAGAACCTTATCTGCTTGTGCGGGCATGTTCGGAACCAAACCAGGTATGAGCCCAAGATTGCCGGAGATCCGCGAACTGCCACAATTGCTCGCCCGCTATCGCAAACCCGACAGCGCGCGCGCGGTTTTTGAACTGGTGATTACGGCTGTGCCGTTCCTGCTCATCTGGGCCGTGATCCAAGGTGCTTTTAGTCACGGTTATTGGCTTGGCCTGCTGCTGGAGGTGCCCGCGGCTGGCTTGCTCGTGCGCCTCTTCATGATCCAGCACGATTGCGGACATGGCTCGTTCTTCCGCAGCAGGGTCGTGAACGATTGGGTCGGCCGAACTCTTGGTGTTGTGACCCTGACGCCATACGATTATTGGCGATACAGCCATGCACGCCATCACGCGAACTCCGGCAATCTCGACCACAGGGGGCTGGGCGACATCGACACATTGACCGTGGGCGAGTTTCTCGCGCGGCCGCGCGGGCGTCGGCTGTTATATCGTCTCTATCGGCATCCCCTGGTGATGTTTGGCGTCGGTCCCGCCTATCTCTTCATCCTGAAGCATCGATGGCCGGTAGGGAGAATGCGTGGCGGCTGGAAACCCTGGCTGAGTACAATGGGCACAAATGCCGCCATCGCGGTTCTCGTCGCTACGGTGGTGCGGTTGGTGGGCTATGGGCCTTTCCTGCTTGTGCATCTGCCCATTCTGATTCTGGCGGCGTCAATCGGTGTCTGGCTGTTCTACGTCCAGCATCAGTTCGAGCACACGTACTGGTCCCATGACGAAGGCTGGAGTTTTCACGAGGCTGCATTGCATGGCAGCTCCCACTACCACTTGCCGGCGGTCCTGCGATGGTTCACGGCGAATATCGGCATCCACCACATCCATCACCTGTGCAGCGGGATTCCCTGCTACCGATTGCCCGAAGTGTTGCGGGACCATCCGCAACTCGCCGGGGTCGGACGGATGACCCTGCTCCCAAGCCTGCGGTCCGTGCGGCTGGTCCTATGGGACGAGGAGCGGTTGCAACTGGTCTCTTTCGGAGAGGCGCGGGCTCGGCGCGCCAGGTGATGAGCCGGTAAAACGCAACGGCTGCGGCTTGCGCATACGCATCTGAATCCAGCGCTACATCTCACGCCCGATAATCAATGTATCGTCCGCCTCGCCGGCATCGCGAGCGATGCGGCCGATGTTGACCAAGAACAGAAGGGGACGTTGACGTCAGCCTTGCGAGCCCGCGCGTCGGGGCACTCTTCCGGGGAGCGGAAAATCCTTTGAGCTATTCGGCGACGTTCTCGGCGGATAAGCTCCGTGGTCACATCCGTGGTCACAATCACGTCCTACAACCATAACGAAGCGACGATGGCACCATCAGGTCCTCTCAGCGGCATCCGCGTTCTCGATCTGACCAGCGTGCTGTTCGGTCCCTATGCCGCGCAAATGCTCGGCGACTGGGGCGCCGACGTGATCAAGATCGAGCCGCTCGCGGGCGACACCTGGCGCTACACCGGCCTGTTCCGCAACCGCGGCATGAGTGGCCAGTTCATGGCGGTCAACCGCAACAAGCGCAGCCTCGCGCTCGACCTGAAGCATCCGGACGGCAAGGCGGCGCTGGCCAAGCTGATCCCGACAGTCGATGCGCTCGTCACGAATGTGCGCCCCGCAGCGATGGCCCGGCTCGGCTTCGGTTATGGCGACTGCGCAAAGCTCAATCCGCGGCTGATCTATGCCGCGGCAACCGGCTTCGGTCAGGATGGCCCGTGGGCGGCGCGCCCCGCGTTCGACGAGATCATCCAGGCGGCCTCGGGCCTCGCATCATCGATCGGATCGGACGAGGAGCCGCAATTCGTACCGAGCCTGATCGGCGACAAGATCTGCGCGATGGCGATGGTCGGCGCGGTGTCGGCGGCGTTGTTTCGCCGCGAGCGCACCGGGCAGGGGCAGATGGTCGAGGTGCCGATGCTGGAGACCATCGCCGGCTTCAACAGCATCGAGATGCTGGGCGGGCATGCCTTCGATCCGCCGATCGGCCCGACCGGCTACAAGCGCATGAAGAACCGGCGCCCGGTGAAGACCAAAGACGGCTGGCTGACGATGCTGCCCTATTCGGGCGACAATTGGTGCGCCTTCTTCGAGGCCGTCGGCCGCCCCGAGCTGATCGAGGAGCTCGGTGTGCGCGATCCGGTGCTGCGCTCCCAGAACATCGACAAGGTCTATGACCGCATGAGCGAGATCGGGCCGACCCGCACCACCGCGGAGTGGGAGGAGCTTTTGCTGCGGCTCGACGTGCCGCACACTGCCTTCGCCAGGCTGACCGAGATCGGCGAGCAGCCGCATCTTGAAGCCGTCGGCTTGTTTGCCGATATCGATCATCCGACAGAAGGGCGAATTCGTCAGGCGCGTCCGGCGACAAAATTCTCCGAGAGCCCGGCCGGCATCCATCGCATGGCGCCGCGGCTCGGCGAGCATTCGCGCGAAGTGTTGCGTGAGGCCGGCATGAGCGAGGTCGAGATCGAGACGCTCGTCGCGAGCAAGGCCGTCGGCGCGCCGTAGGGGCGGTGCGCCGTCTCCAGGCGCTAATGCTTGCCGCCCGCCGACGCCGTCACGGTCGCCGGCCCAAGGCTCTGCTGCCAGTACATCTCGACTTGCTCAACCAGAGTGGGCGGCAATGGAACGTAGTTGAGCGTTTCGGCCTGCGCCTTGCCGCTCTCCAGTGACCAGCGCATGAAGTCGATGGCGGCGGTCGATTTCTCCGGGGATTTCGGCTGCTTTGGCATCACCACAAAGGTCGTGGCTGTGATCGGATAGGCATCCTCGCCCGGCGCGTTGGTGAGGACGAGATGGAAGTCCTTGTCGGCCGTCCAGTCGGCGCTCGCGGCTGCCGCCTGGAACGAGGTGGCGTCGGGCACGACGAAATGGCCGGCGCTGTTCTGCACCACGCCGAACGAGATCTTGTCGAGCCGTTGCAGCGCATAGGCATATTCGAGGTAGCCGATCGAGCCGGGCACGAGGCTGACCAGCGAGGCGACGCCGTCATTGCCGCGTCCGCCGAGGCCGACCGGCCATTCCACCGCCGTGCCTTCGCCGACGCTGCTCTTCCATTGTGGGCTGACCTTGCAGAGATAGTTCGACCAGTTGAACGTCGTGCCGGAGCCGTCGATGCGATGCACGACGGTGATCGGCGCGTTCGGCAGCTTCAAATCGGGATTGATGGCGCGAATGGCCGGATCGTTCCAGGTCTTGACCTTGCCGAGATAGATGCCGGCGAGCACCTCGCCGGTGAAATGCAGCTGGCCCGGCTTGACGCCTTCGATGTTGACGACGGGAACGACGCCGCCGATCACGATCGGAAACTGGATCATGCCGAGCCTGTCCAGCTCCTTCGGATCAAGCGGCATGTCGGTCGCGCCGAAATCGACGGCGGCTTTCTTGATCAAGCTTATGCCGATGCTCGATCCCACCGCCTGATAGCTGACGGTGTTGCCGGTCTTCGCCTTGTAGGCGTCGATCCATTTCGCCATCACGGGCGAAACGAAGGTTGAGCCAGCGCCCGTGGTCTCGGCAGCAAAGCTTTGCGTGGCGAGGAGGAGGGCGGTGAGGACGATCGGGAGCCCGAGGTGTTTCATCATGCGCGCGAGGCTAACAGCACGCCCGGTGAGCCACTGTGGCTTATGTCACAAAATTGTAATGGATATGAAAACCATCTGGTTCGGCGGCAATGCGATGTCGGCGAGCTGCGACCGTGACCTTCGGGAATAGCGAAGGCGGTGGTGACGAGCGCCAGCCGGGGGCTGCGGCTGGACGCACGTCTCTGTGATTCCGGTCACATCCTGTCACGCCGTCCGGAGGGCCGACATTCTGCCGCAGCCGCGCCAGCTCCGGGGCAGCCTCGGCCGTGGACCGCCCTTCCGCCCGCACGGGCCGTCGTATAAGAGAGTTTCGCCGCCGGAACGGACCGAATAATGCCGGAAACGGAACAGATGGTGGCTGCGAATTCTTAATCCAAAGATCGCAATCTGACCGAACATCGACGCAAGTGCGGACAGGCAACCGGGGAATGGCATGAAAGACCTGATGACGACGGCGCAATCCAATCGAGTGATGCGGCGTTGGGCGGCTCCCGGAATTGTGATGCTCGCTCTGGCGCTGGCTGCCCCGGACCAAGCCCTTGCCGCCAAGCAGCCGCGCCAGACCGCCGAAGCGGTGGCGCAACGTGAGGCCGGCGAGCCGATCATGGCGATCGTGTCGATCAAGAGCCAGCAGGTGACGTTCTACGATTCCGAGGGCTGGATCCTGCGCGCGCCGGTCTCGACCGGCACGACCGGGCGCGAGACGCCCGCTGGCGTCTTCGCCGTCATCGAGAAGGACAAGGACCACCACTCCTCCATGTATGACGATGCCTGGATGCCGAACATGCAGCGCATCACCTGGAACGGCATCGCGCTGCATGGCGGACCGCTGCCCGGCTATGCGGCCTCGCACGGCTGCGTGCGCATGCCCTTTGGCTTCGCCGAGAGCCTGTTCGACAAGACCAATATCGGCATGCGCGTGATCATCTCGCCGAACGACGCCGCCCCGGTCGATTTCTCGCATCCCTCGCTGTTCGTGCCGAGCAAGGACGCCATTGCCGCAGCCCCTGGCCGTATCGGCAAACTCGCCGCCGAGGCCGAGGACGCCACCCGTGCGGCCGACGAAACCAAGAAGGCCGCGGCTGCCGCGGCGAAAGAGGCGCAATCGCTCCCGGCAACGCTGCGCAAGCTCGAGCAGCAGAAGGCGCGCGCCGACGCCGAAAACGCCTATGCCGACAAGCTGGTTGCCAATGCCAAGAACGACCAGGCCAAGGCGAAGGCCGACGAGCTGAAGCAGAAGGCCGCCGCCAAGGCCGCGGATGCGGCGACACAATTGGATGCCGCCAAGGCCGCCGCCCAGCCGAAGCGCGACGCGGTTGCGACCACCAAGGACGCTGCCAAGGTTGCCGCCACCAAGAAGGCTGACGCCGTGAAGGCCGCGCTCGACGCCAAGCTCGCGCTGGAGCCGGTCTCGGTCTACATCAGCCGTTCGACGCAGAAGCTCTACGTGCGGCGCAACACCCACAAGCCTGCGCCTGACGGCGGCGGCGAGGTGTTCGACACCAGCATCGAGGTTCCCGTCACCATCCGCAATCCGGACCAGCCGCTCGGCACCCACATCTTCACGGCGATGGCGAAGAACGACACCGGTTTGCGCTGGAGCGTCGTCAGCATCGACGAGGGCGACAACGCCAAGGACGCTCTCGACCGCATCACCATCCCGCAGGAGGTGTGGGATCGCATCGGCCCGACCGCGTTGCCGCGTTCCTCGATCATCATCTCGGACGAGCCCTTGAGCGCCGAGACCAACTATCGCACCGAGTTCGTCGCGGTCCTGAGCAACCATCCGCAAGGCGGCTTCATCACCCGCAAGCCGACCGCGCCGCCGGTGGAGATGGCCAGCGACGATGGCTGGGGCAATGGCGGCGCCTTCGGCGGCAATGGCTTCTTCTTCTTCGGTCAGCGCGATCCCAATCCGCAGCCGGTCAATCCGCGCCGCCGCGCCGGCCAGTACCAGTACTATCAGCCGGCCCAGCCGATGCCGATGCAGCGGAGCTTCTGGTAGGGTCCGGCTGGCTGAGCCATCAGCCCTCTGCCACCGCTCGACCAAGCCGCATTTCAGTATCGGAGCGACGCTGCAAACCGCGCTCCAGCAGCGAAGCTGCCCGAGCTCGGGTGGTTGCGTGTGCTGATGCAGCGAAGAAAGCCTTGAGCGCGGGAGGAAACACAGAGTCGGCCGGCAGCGTAACCTCATCCATGAGGGCCTTGGCGCCGACGAGCGCATGTTTCTCGAACGACGCCAGGCGCCGGGCAAAGCCGTCGACGAATGCCGCGATCTCGGCATCGGGCAGGGTCCGATTGACGTAGCCGTAGCGCTCGGCAAGTTCGGCTGGGAAATCGTCGGCGCCAAGGATGACCTCGAGCCCGCGTCCGCGTCCCATCAGACCAGCCAGCCGTGCCATCGGGTTACCGCCGGGGATCGAGCCAAGGCCGACCTCGAACTGTCCCAGAATCCCGCGTTCGCGGCTTGCAAAGCGCATGTCGCAGGCGAGGACGAATTCGCTGCCAGCGCCACGCGCCCGGCCGCGGATCTCTGCGATGGAAGCGACCGGAGCACGGGCCAATCGCACGAGCACGTCGATCCACGGATGCATACCCGTTGGGCCCGGCTGCATCGCGGCGACGATCGCCTTGTCGGCAAGCACGTCCCAATGCGCCAGGAAGAATTCGGGGTCCGCGCTCCGAAACACGACGACCTTGACGTTCGGATCGCTTTCCAGCGCATCGAGCAGTTCCTGGAGCTCGCCGATCGTGTCCGGATCAATCAGGTTGATCGGAGGATTGTTGAATGTCGCCGTCCACAGTCCATCTGACGGTTTCTCGACGATAATCTGTCGTGTCATCGGAGACTCCTTTTCCTGTTGAGAGAGTGAAAGTTCGCGCCGCGCAAATCCTATTGGATCACCTCGTCGGCGCGGGCCAGCAAGTTTGCTTGAATGTCGATCTCCATCGCGGCTGCAGCTCTCGTGTTGATGACGAATTCAAACGTCGTTGGTTGAACAACGGGAAGCTCGGATGGTGACGTACCTTTGAGGATCTCGCCGGCATAAATTCCGATTTGCCGATAACCGTCGGGCGGCGAGATTCCGTAGCTCATCAGGCCGCCCTGAGCGACGTAGTCCCGGGATTGGAAGATGGCCGGAATTCGCCGTTGCGCCTCGAAAGCGACGAGCTGTGCTCTTCGCGTGTCGAAGAAGGGTGATGCGCATACGAGTAAAGCCTCTGCGCCGATCGTCCTCAATCGCAAGAGAGCTGTCGTTAGTTCAGCGTCGTCGGTCGCGTAGACAATCTCGATAGGCAGCGCGACATCGCGCGCGGCGCGCATGACCTCCAGGGTCTGCGTTTCCGATTGCTGGAAATCGCGATCGATGAGAACGCCAAGCGGCTTCGCAACCGGCCGCAGTTCATGCAAAATACCAAGGCGCTTGGACTCCAGCTCCGTGGCAAGAAGGCTGATGCCCGTCATGTTGCAGCCCGGCCGGTTCAGGCTCTTGACGAGGCCAATCCTGACAGGATCTCCTCCAACGGAGAAGACGATCGGAATCCCGACCGCCGCAGCCTTTGCGGCAAGGGCGGACGGTTCGCCACCGGCAGCGATCAGGACGGACGGATTGAGCCCGACAATCTCGTTTGCGAGTTCCGGAAGCCTCTCATAGTCGCCTTCGGCCCATCGATACGCGATCGCAACGTCCTGACCGTCGAGGTAGCCGGCTTCGGCGAGGCCGCTGCGGAATGCCGTGACGATGCGGGACGAATCACCGGGCGTTCGGCTGCTCAGGAAGCCGATCACCGGCTTGCGGCGCTCCTCCTTTGCGAACGAGGGCCACAACGTAAACCCAGCAAGCGCCCCTAGAAGATCCCGGCGTTTCATGATCGAAACTCCATCCTGACCTGATCCGGCCGGGCCGCGTGTGCGACGGCCCGTCCGGATCGTGGTCGTTCGACCTCACTACGCAGCGGTCGCCGTGGCGTCGCGCGCTGCCAGTGCCGCGACGATCTCTCGCGTGTCCACGATAGCGCTGGCGTAGTTCGGCATGTTGATCTCCAGCGCGGCGTGCATCATCTCGTCGGAGTAGTCGGCGACGGCGTCCCTGACGACGGTGACGTCGTAGCCGAGCTCGGCGGCAAAGCGGACGGTCGCTTCGATGCAGGTGTGCGCGATCAGACCGATGACGATCAGCCGGTGGATGCCGTGACGTTTGAGCTGGAGATCGAGGTCGGTGTTGGCGAAGCCGCTCGAGCACCAGTGTTCGTCGGCGACGATCTCGCCCGGCTCGGGCACAAATTCGGCCCGGAATTCGCCGCCCCAGGTACCGAACTCGAAGGTGCGTGCGTTCCACGCTCTCCGCTGGATCGGCGCGACGTACTTCCAGGTCTCGAAGTCGCCGGCTCGATAGCGGTGATGCATCGCGTAGAACACCCGAAGCTCCGCCGTGCGCGCGGCATGCAACACCTGCTGCATGTGCGGTACACAATTGTTGGCTTCGGCTACCGCCTTGATCCGGGGCCAGATCTTGCCCCCTTCCGAGATGAAGTCATTGTAGGGGTCGACCAGCAGGAGGGCGGTGTCGCTCTTGTCGAAGGAAAGATGTGTCATGGGACTCTCCGTTGCGAAGTTCATTCGACGTGTCAGTTTTTCCTGAGCGCGGCGCGCTCGATGCTGGCGGCAAATGCCGGCGTTTCGCTCTGATTGTGCGCGATCGAGGCCGGCTGGCGCTGCGCGCGGAAGAGGTCGAACGGAATGCCCTGCTTGCCGATGAACGCCATGAACTCGTCGGTGGCATGCGAGCGGACGCGGTTGGTAAATTCGCACTTGCCGGGTTCGATCTCCTTGACGCTCAGCTCCCATGTCACGTGAATGGTCGTGCGTCCGGTCGGGGTGAACACGTCCGAGGTCGAATCCAGGATGAGATGGTCCTTTTTGCCGAGGGTCTCCACGTAGTGCTGCACCATCAGGCTGCCACCGATGGTCTCGACGTTGATCGACATCCGTTTGCCGTCCGGTGCCGTCGTGAAACCGGCGGCGATGTGTGCCGGCGAGCAGCCCTGGTAGTCGCGCTCGGACAGATTGAAGCACCAATCGGGAATGTCGATCCGGTCGATGGGCGCGTTGATGATGGCTGTGAAGCTGGAATCGACGATCTGGTTGCTGGTCACGGTTCGGTCTCCTCGTTGTGCTCTGCGTCGTTGGCATCTGCGAGACGTCACGCCGTATTGTGATCTGCCGGACGCTGTCGCAGATCGTATGGCCGTGTGTCCTGAACACACTTTGGTGCGGTCGACCCGAATTTGCTCGTTATCGATTGTTATGGATCGTTAGCGCGCGCAGATCCGCGAAAGACCGGCAAAAAAGGGGGCGATACAGGTCTCGGCGAGGGTCGGAACGGGCCGTGTTAGGGCGCTGCGAGATTTTGTTATGAGCAAAGCCTTCGCTGGATGCGGCAGTCCGGCCATCATGGCCAGCCGCGCTGCCGCGGGGCTGGGGAAATGAGAGCCCTTGGCTCCGAAGGCGAAGTGCAGCGGGAACGGCTCGCTCGCCGTGATGCCGGCCATGGCGCCGCAGCGCTTCTTTTTGGTCCGCGGATCGGATATCAGGATGCATCAGGCGCCGGTTTCCATCGCCTTTTCGCAATCGCCCGAATTCGTGCGCGGCCCAGCTAGAACAAACGCAGTCAATGCCGACAGCGCAAAATATGGAAATCCTGACGTTCGGTCCCTTTCACCTCAATCTGACCGAGCGTGTGCTGACCCGGAACGGCGAGCAGGTGGAGCTCGGAGGGCGGGCCTACGATCTCCTGTTGGCGCTGCTGTCGCGTCCCAACGAGCTGATCAGCAAGGCCGAACTGCTCCGGCAGGTTTGGCCGGGTCTGGTGGTCGAGGAGGGAGCCCTGCGCTTTCACATCACCAACCTCCGCAAGGCGCTCGGTGAGGGCAGCGAAGGCAATCGCTACATCGTGACCTCCTCGGGGCGCGGCTACACCTTCGTCGCACAGGTTGCTCGGTCATCAGGCCTGCCGTCGCGCCCGGGCGGCGCGCCGGGTTTCCAACACGCCAATTTGCCGACCCGCCTGCCGATGATCGGTCGCGAGAGCGATCTCGAGGAGATTCCGGGCCGGTTGATGGCAACGCGCTTTGTGACCATCGTGGGGGCAGGCGGCATCGGCAAGACGACGCTTGCCATCGCCGTCGGGCATCGGCTGCTGCAGCACTTCGATGGCGCGCTGCTCTTTGTTGATCTTGGCATGATCAGCGATCCGGCCTTGGTCGGAACGGTGGTGGCCTCGTTGCTCGGATTGTCGGTTCAATCCAGCGATGCGACGCCGAGCATCGCCGCTTACTTGCGAGACAAGCGGATTCTGCTGATCCTCGACACCTGCGAGCATCTGATCGACCCCGTAGCTGCCTTCGCGTCGGCGGTGATCTCGGCTGCGCCTCAGGTCCATGTTCTCGCGACGAGCCGCGAAGCGCTTCAGACTGAGGGTGAGAACGTCTACCGGCTCGATCCACTCGCCTGTCCGCCCGAAGGCACAGAGCAGACCGCCGAAGCCGTTCGCTCCTTTCCAGCCATCCAGCTGTTTGTCGAGCGCGCCCGCGCAAGCGGCGCCCAGCTGGATTTCAGCGACGATGACGCGCCAATTGTCGCAAGCATGTGCCGCAGGCTTGACGGTGTCGCCTTGGCCATCGAACTCGCGGCCAGGCGTGTCGAAAGTTACGGCGTGCATGGAACGGCCGAATTGCTCAACCAGCGGCTTGCGCTGTCCTGGCTCGGCCCCCGAAACGCGCCACCTCGTCAGCGGACGTTGCTGGCGACGCTGGATTGGAGCTTTGGTCTTCTCTCCGATCTCGAGCGAATGGTGCTCTGCCGGCTTGCCGTCTTTGTCGGACACTTCACGCTTGATGCCGTCATCGCTGTCTGCGGGCGCGATGTGGCTCAACAGGATATTCTCGGCGCGATCGACAGCCTCATCGCGAAATCGATGATCGCTACGCGCCCGGTCGGAACCGTCATGAGCTATCGGCTTCTGGATACGACACGTGCCTACGCCCGGGACATTCGGGTCGGCGAGGATGAAGCCCGCGACGTCGCGATCCGGCACGCGACATTCTACCGGGATTGGCTTGTGCGGCGCGCGCGCGACTGGGCCATCTTCTCGACCGGTGCGGAGCGAACTTCGCATTTCGGCAGCATGAACAACGTGCGTGCGGCGCTCGACTGGTGTTTTGGTGTGGACGGAGATGCGAAGCTCGGCGTTCAGCTCGCGGCGGCAGCAGTCGATGCCTTCCTGGCAATGTCGCTGCTGGCGGAGTGTCACCGCTGGTCTCAACGCGCCTTGATCGCGCTTGATGCTGAATCCATTGGAACCGCAGATGAGATGCGTCTCCAGGCCGGCATCGGCGTCTCGTCGTCGCAAATGTTCGGAGAGAGCGATGCCGTCAACGACGCGCTGAACCGAAGCCTGTCAATTGCGCAGGCGCTCGGAGACACGGCGTACGAGGCCGGACTGCTCAACATGCAGTACATCTTCCACGGACGTAGCGGACACTTCAGGATCCTGCTCGAATATGCCGAGCGGTGTCACGGGCTCGCTGAAAGGTCCGGTGACCCCGCAATCCAGGCGCTGGCACATTCCGAGCTTGGCATGGCCTTGCAGTTTTCGGGCGACCTCGCTGGCTCGCTCCGCGAACTCGAAGCTCTCATGGGAATCTTGTCGCACGCCCGGCAGGGCTCGGTCCTGCTGGGCTACGATCCGCATTACCGGTCGATTGTCGCGTTGGCGCGAACGCTCTGGCTGCACGGTTATCCAGACCAGGCTGCGGATCGCGCCAGGGAGGCTATCAAGGAGTCGGAGGCCATGGGCCACTCGGCCGCGCTAGCGCTGGTGCTGGCCGGGGCGGGAACGGTCTTTCTCTGGCGGGGGGATCTCGATGAGGCCCAGCATTACATAGATCGCTCCTATTCGCTCGCCGAAGCAAACGCGATGGGCCCGCTGATGGCGATCGGGCGATGCCGGAGGGCCGAAGTGACGATCCGACGCGGGCAAGTACGCAAGGGCGTCGATGATCTGCGGGCAAGCCTCATGCCCATTCACGCCGCACGCCACGAGTTGCTCACCACCGAATTCAACATGGAGCTCGCGGTTGGCCTGCTTTCGCTTGAGCGGGCCGGGGAGGGTCTGTCTCTCGTCAATGCGGCAATCGACCGTGTGAATGGCAGCGGCGAACTGTTCCAGATGCCAGAGCTGTTGCGCCTGAGGGGCAAGCTTCTCAACGCAACGCGGCAATCGAGCCGCGGCGATGCCGAAGGGGCTCTTCGGCAGTCCCTCGACCTCGCACGAGCGCAAGGAGCACGGTCCTGGGAGTTGCGTGCGGCTACTGACCTGGCGACGCTGCTGGCCGACGCCGGGCAGCGCGATGATGCGAGAGAGGTCCTGGCAGGAGCTTATGGCCGTTTCTCGGAGGGTTTTGAGACGGCTGATCTTAAGCTTGCTGCCGATTTGCTCGCAAGTTTGGCGTAGTGGCTGTTGCCATTACGGCCGGGCGGTGATCACCAGGGCCTGAATCTTCGCTTCGACCGGTCCCGAGCCGTGGCGTTTCCGGATCGACTCGGCGACGGCGTCGGTCGCAGTCTGAAGCTTGCTCGCATCCCTGGCTTCGATCTCGCCGCGCAGCGGCGTGCCCTGGCAATAGGCGATCGCGACATATTCCGCCGAGGGCGCGCGGCTGATCGCTGTCAGCGTGTCAATTGAGATGTCCTTGAAGCCGGCACGCTCGAGATCGGCCTTGATGACGGCCTTGTCGTGATAGCCGTGCGGCGTGCGCGCCATGAACAGCGGCGGATTGTCGGGGAACACCTTGCCAAGCGTGGCGGTCGCCTCGTCAGCGAACACATTGTCCGCGATACGGTCCCACACGTTGAACAGATAGGTGCCGCCAGGCTTCAGCACCCGCCTCGTCTCGGCGTAGCCCTTGCTGCGATCCGGAAAGAACATGGCACCGAATTGGCAGCAGACCACGTCGAACGCAGCATCGTCGAAGGGCAGCGTCAGCGCATCGGCCTGACGCCAGGTCATGCGGGGATCGTCGCCCTGACGCTGCCTGGCTATCGCGAGCATCGGCTCGTTGAGGTCGGTCGCGACATAGCGGACAGTTGAAGGCAGCAGCGCCGCCACGGCCCGTGTCACCGCGCCGGTGCCCGCGGCGATCTCGAGCAGGTCTAAGGGCGACAGCGCGGCGATCCGCCTGGCAAGGTCGTCGGCGTAGGCAGAGAAGATCAGCGGGACCAGATATTCGTCGTAAAGCTTGGGGACCGAGCCGGCGAAAACCTTGTCACTTGCAGACATGCTTGCCTCGCTGAAGGTTGGACCACGGCGGCTACGGTAGCATGGTTCAGACGCCCGCTTTGGCAGGCTCCTCACCTGATTCCTGGCCGCAAGCGGGAGGGCCTTGGCAGCTGTCGGCTCCCGGCTCTGCCCAGATTCGCATTGCACCCGCTAGCCATTCCCTCTAGATGTCTTGTACATTTGACCAAATAGCATGGTCGCGCGCTGAAGACGCGATCAGGGACGGGGAAGCGCGGCATGTCGCAGGATGGTTTTGGACTGGCTGGCGTCATCGGCATGCCGGTCGCGCATTCGCGCTCGCCGGTCGTTCACAATTACTGGCTGAACGCCCACGGCATCCGCGGTTCCTATGTGCCGCTCGCGGTAAAGCCGGAGCGGCTCGCGGATGCGCTCCGCGGCCTCGTCGCGCTCGGGTTCCGCGGCTGCAACGTCACTATGCCGCACAAGCAGACGGCGATGGCGCTGTTGAGCCGGGTCAACGAGACCGCGAAACGCATCGGCGCGGTGAACACCATCGTGGTCGAACAGGACGGTACACTGTCCGGCTTCAACAATGACGGCAATGGTTTTGTGCAGAGTCTGCGCGACTCGAAAGACGACTGGCGTGGCGATGCCGGCCCGATCCTGCTGTTGGGCGCGGGCGGCGCCTCGCGGGCGGTGGTGGTGGCGCTGCTCGAGAACGGCGCGCGCGAGATCCGCATCGCCAACCGCACGGCGGAGAAGGCGGAAGCGATTGCGAAGGAGTTCGGCTCAGCCGTCAGCACCGTGGCATGGGACGATCGTGCAGCCGCGCTTGGCGATGTCGCGCTGCTCGTCAACTGCACCGATCGCGGCATGGTCGGCAAGAGCGCGCTGGAGATCGACCTGTCCCGGTTGACGCCAGCAACGCTCGCCGCCGATCTCATCTACACGCCGCTGGAGACGCCGTTCCTGGCTGAGGCCCGCGCGCGGGGCTGCGTCACCGTGAACGGGCTCGGCCTGCTGCTCAATCAGGCACGGCTCGCCTTCAAGGCCTGGTTCGGCGTCATGCCTGACGTCACGCCCGAGCTGATCAAGGCCATCGAAGCCACGTTCTGAACCGCGGGAGCTTTGCGCCATGACATTGCCGGCAGGCCCCCACATCGACTGCCACATCCACGCCATCGATCCCGCTCGCTTTCCCTATGGCGTCGATACGCCATATCGGCCGAGCGGGCAGGAGATCGCGCCGGCCGCGCAGCTCCTCCGCGTGTTCGACGCCTTCGATGTCCGCCACGCGCTGGTCGTCGCCACCAACACCGGCTACGGCAGCGACAGCCGCATCCTGCTCGACACGTTGAGGCAGGGCGGCGGCCGCTTCAGGGGCGTCGCCGTGGTTGAGAACGACGTCGACATCCGCGAGCTCGAACGCTTGAAAGCCGCCGGCGTCGTCGGCGTTGCCTACAATGTGCCGTTCCACGGCGCTGACTATTATCGCAACACCGCGCCGCTGCTGGAGAAGCTGGTCAGCCTCGGCCTGTTCCTCCAGATCCAGGTCGAGAACGACCAGCTGCTCGACCTGTTGCCGCTGATCGACAAATCGCCTGTGCGTCTGGTGTTCGACCATTGCGGCCGGCCGTCCGTCGCCCAGGGTGTGAATGGCAAGGCCTTTCAGGCGCTGCTCGCGATCGGCCGTGAACGCGATGCACACGTCAAGCTGTCAGGCTATTACAAGTTTTCGCAGCAGCCGCACCCGTACGAGGACACCTGGCCGTTCATCGCCGCGCTGGTCGAGGCCTTCACGCTCGATCGCTGCGTCTGGGGCTCGGACTATCCGTTCCTGCGCGCACCTGAAAGGCTCGACTACGGGCCACTGCTCGCGGTGCTGACATCGCTGTTTCCTGACACGGGCGATCAGCAGCGGCTGCTGTGGCGAACCCCGGCGAAATTGCTCGGGTTCAACGCATCATAAAGGATAAGCAAAGGGGAGGACATCATGAGGCATCTTGCAGGCACGTTCGCCGTCGCATTGGCGGCATCGCTCACCACGGGCGCGGCCCGCGCACAAAGCACCGTCTACATCCCTGACGTCATCGAGCTCTCCGGCCCCGGTGCGGTCTCCGGCACCAACTGGCGCGACGGCGTCACGCTCGCGGTCGACGAGATCAACGCCGCCGGCGGCATTTTGAGCCGCAAGATCCAGACCGAGCATCTGGACACCCAGAGCAATCCCGGCATCTCGCGCGCGCAGGTTCAGAAGGTTCTGGACAAGGATCCCTATGTCGTGCTCGGCCCGATCTATTCCGGCTCGGTCAAAGTCAACATGGCGCTGACGCAACAAGCCGAGATCCCGCAGATCGTCGGCGCCGAGGCCGCCGACATCACCACGCAAGGTAACCCCTGGGTGTTCCGCACCGCCTTCGGCCAGCAATTCTCGATGCCGAAGATCGCCAATTATCTGCACGACAAGCTCAAGGTGAAGTCGGTTGCGGTGCTCTGGGTCAACAATGATTTCGGCAAGGGCGGTCACGACAATTTCGTGAAGGAAATGAAGGCGCGCAACATCGAGATCGCCGCCGATATCTCCACCGAGCAGGGCCAGGTCGATTTCGGCTCCGATGTCATCAAGCTTAGGGGTGCCAAGGCCGATGCCGCCTTCATCTACACCAACGAGGAGGAGAGCGCCCGCTTCCTGATCGAGGCGAAACGGCAGGGGCTGTCGACGCCGCTATTTGGCGAAACCACGTTGCTCGGCCAGAAGGTGGTCGAGCTCGCCGGTCCCGCCGCCAACGGCGTGCGCGGTCATGTCGGCCTCAGCGCCGACGCTCCGATCCCGGCGATCGAGGAGTTCACCAAAAAGTTCAACGACCGCTTCAAGTACCGGCCCGATCACAACGGCATCAAGGGCTACACCGCGGTCTATCTCGTCAAATACGTCACCGAGAAGATCGGCAAGTTCGACAGCAAGGCCTTTGGCGCGGCGATGAAGGGCCTGACGCTGACGCCCGATAAGGCTCCTAGCATGCTGATGGAAGCCAGCTGGGACCAGAACGGCGACATCGACCGCGCCAGCTTCCTCGCCGAGATCGTCGACGGCAAGCAGAAGATCGTCGAGACGCTGCCGAAGCTGAACGGCGGCAAGAGCGAGTGAGGCAGGCTGTATCTCCCCATCGTCGTCCTGGCTTTCGCCAGGACGACGACATTGCCAAGCTTCAGCTCGACGCCAAGGCGTGAGACGACTAATGATGCGTGGGTGATCTCCTCCCGGACCCCCGCCCCATGAAAACCACGCTGCTGAAATCCGAAGACTACACCCGTGCGCCCTGGAAGAACGGCGGCGGCATATTTACCGATATCGCGGATGCGCATCGGCCCGGCACGGCGGTGAAGAACTGGGACAGCCTGCTGTGGCGTTTCGCTTCGACGCCGATCGTGGCGCCGGGGCCGTTCTCGCACATGCCAGGCATTGATCGCTTGCAGATGGTGGTGGGCGGGCGCGGCCTGGTGCTCAAAACCGAGGGGCAGGAACTCGACGAGCGCGAGCCGTTCACCACCGTTCGCTTCACCGGCGAGATGGAGATCGTCACCGAGCTCGAGGCCGGCCCGGTCGAGGTCATCAATCTGATGGCGCGGCGTGGTGCGGCGGAGATCGATCTGACGGCGCTGAGGGAGCCCGGCGAGTGGCCTTTGTCGATCGGAACGCACCTGGTATACGCGCTATCAGCCGATTGCGGCATTCGACTCAATAGCGAGGAATTTCTCGTTCCCGGCGGCAGCACGCTGAAGGTCGAGCTGGCCGAGGCGTCCACGCTCGGGCTCGTTTCGGGACTGGCGGTGCTGGCGTCGATCCGGCTCGTCAGCTAGGCGCGATCGTGCGAATGCGCACAATCCGTGCAATTGGCTAGGTTGACGCAGCCGATCCGGAACACGATATCATCCTGGGCATGAAGACCGCCGCTGAAGGCCAGGATATGAACGCGCCAGACAAGATCCCCGCTACCACGCTTTCCGACGGCGTCGTCGACTGGCTGACCACCGGCACGCACAACGAGCGCTTCATCGACAATATCTTTGCCGAGATGTGCATCCGCATTCAGCAGGCCGGCATCCCGCTCAAGCGCTCGACGTTGCATATCCTGATCCAGCACCCGCAATGGCTGGGAGCCCGCTTCATGTGGGCCGACGGCATGCGCGAGGCCGAGATTGCGCGGGTGGATTTCGACGTGCGGGAGCGCCCCGAATATATCGGCAGTCCCGCCAATGAAATGCAGGACGGCGCGACTGAAGTGCAGGAGAATCTCGAACGGGATCCGGCGCTCGGCCGCAAGCACGCGCTCTATGCGGAGATGCGCTCGAAAGGCCTGACGGATTATATCGCCTGGCCGCTCTATCACACGCTTGGCAAGCGCCATCTCGTCACCTTTGCCACCGACCGCCGCGGCGGCTTCGAGGACACGCATATTGCGGCCCTGAAGAAGCTGCTGCCGGTGCTGGCGCTGGTCAGCGAAATCCGCATCAAGAATCGGCTGGCCCGCACGCTGCTGGAGACCTATGTGGGCTCCCATGCCGGTGAGCTGATCCTCGCCGGCGCCACGCGCCGCGGCACCGGCACGACGGTGCGAGCTGCGATCATGATCTGCGACCTCAGGGATTTCACGAAGATTTCCGACAATTGGCCGCGCGACGATGTCATTGATCTCCTCAACGATTATTTCGACGCGATGTCGGACCCGATCGCGCGGCATGGCGGCGAGATCCTGAAATTCATCGGCGACGGGCTGCTCGCGATCTTCCCGCTGAGCCAGCCGAACGCCTGCGCCAATCTCCTGCGCGCCGTCAGCGAGGCCCGGCAGGCCATGGCCGCGCTGAACGCGCGCAACAATGGCACGGGCCGCGCACCGCTGAACTACGGCATCGGGGTCCATGTCGGCGACGTCATGTACGGCAACATCGGCTCGAAAAGCCGGCTTGACTTCACCGTGATCGGTCCCGCCGTCAACATGGCCTCGCGCATGGAGGCGCTCACCAAGCAGATCGGCAAGCCGGTGCTGCTGTCGCGCGACTTCGCCGAGCTGGTGCCGCCGGAGTTCGAGCTCGAACGGGTCGGCCAGCATACGGTGCGCGGCTTCAGCGACCCGATTGAGCTGTTCGCGCTTCACGGATAAACGTTCTCCCGTGGATCCCCGCATCACTGAAAGAGACTGTCGTGAACCCAAATCTGCCTAAGACGAACACGCCGGGCGGCGACTATGTGTCGGTCATCGTCCACGGCGGCGTTGCCTATGTCAGCGGGCAGTTGCCGCGCCGTGGCGATGAACTCGTGTTCAAGGGCAAGGTGGGGGCCGAGGTCGATCTCGCGGCGGCGCAGCGCGCGGCCGCCGTCTGCGCCGAACTGTGCCTGGCCGCACTCGCCGAAGCCGTGGGCGGACTGGACCGGGTCGAACAAGTCTTGCGGATCACCGGCTACGTCGCGTCCGCGCCCGGATTCGTGCAGCAGTCGCAGGTCATGAACGGAGCCTCGGAAGTCTTGGTCGCGCATCTCGGCAGCAGAGGCCGGCATGCGCGAACGTCAGTGGGCGTGGCCGAGCTGCCGCGCGGTGCCCCCGTCGAAATCGATCTCATCGCGTCGGTCCGGACCGGGGTATGATCTCGCAGGCGTCCTTGCGCCATCCACCCGGGGCAGAGAACTTCACGCATCTGAACGCCGCGGGGGCCGGTCTGATGCCCGCATGCGTGATCGCAGCGATCAAGTCCCACCTCGATCTCGAGGCTCGGCGCGGCGCGCATTGGGCGGCGGCCGATGCGAGCGACGCCATCGAAGACACGCGTATCCTGGCGGCTCGCTTGATGGGCGTCGCCCCGTCTCATCTTGCTTTCGGCGAGCAGGCGAGCCGGCTCTGGGCGCTTGCCTTTGCATCGATGCCGCTCAAGCGCGGCGATCGCATCCTGATCGCACGCAACGATTGGGGCGGGAACATCCTCAACGCCGTTCGCCGCGCGGCGGCGGTCGGCGCGGAGGTGGTCAGGCTGCCCGTGACCGAGGCAGGGTTGATCGACGTCGCGCAAGCCTCGGCATTGGTCGATGAGCGGACGGTTGCGATCTGTGCATCAGCCGTTGCCAGCAGTTTTGGAATGCACCAGCCGGTCGAAGCGCTGGGTTCAATTCCACGGCCGGAGACCTGCCTCTATTTCCTCGACGCTGCGCAAGCCATTGGTCAGTTCAAGCTGACCTTGCCCGGCGCCTTCGCCGACATCATGGTCGCGCCCGGCCGGAAGTGGCTCAGGGCCGGGCGTGGGCAGGCCATGATGGCGTTGTCCGACCGGGCGCTGCACCGCCTGGTCCAGCCGATCATCGTCGACCAGAGCGCCGGCACATGGCGTGCGGATGACAGCCTCGCTCCGCACGAGGATGCGCGACGCTTCGAGGCCTGGGAGTTTTCCGCCTCCGGCCGTCTCGGCTTGCGGGCATCCTTTCAGGAGCTCGATCGTATCGGCCTTGCGAATGTCCGCGCCCACAACGCCGAAAAGCTGCGCCTTCTGGGCAGGAGTTTGCGCGGCGTCCCCGGTCTCACGGTGTTCGAGGACGAGGAGGCGAGCGCGGCATTCCTGACCTTCCAGCATGCGCTGGTAGGTGCGGATGCCATCGTGAGAAAGATGGCAGAACGCGGCATGGCGATCGCGTCGGTGGGGCTCGATTATGCCCGGTGGGAGCTCGAAGCACGGCATATCGAGAAGCTCGTGCGCGTGGCGCCTCATGTCTACACCACCGACGATGATATCGGCCGGTTCGGTGAAGAGCTCCTGCATCTTGCAAGGCGGGCTTGAGATCAAGACCGGACAATCTGCGCGTGCTGTTGCCAACATGCGAACGTCCAACTACGCTCCGTGTCAGGTCCGCTTGTCCATGTCAGCCGCGTAAGTCATGCCCAAATTCCTTCGCATTGGCCTGCATCAGTCGAACGTATCCGGATACACGTCGAAGGCGTGGTGCGTGCGGCGGGTCGGCTCGGCGGTGTTCCTGAAATGGGGCGCCGTCGAGGTGCAGGGCGCCGGGAAGGGCCGCAAGGTTTACTGGACGCATCTGCCGCAGGAGAAGACGATCCGTTGCGGCACCGCGCAGCGCGCGCAGGACTACACCAAATCCGCCATCGCGCGGCGACGCAGCCATGCCTATGAACCGCTGAGCGGGGCCATCGGCGTCAGGAGAAAATCCACCGCCGCCAGCGCCGAGCTCAAGCAGGCGCTCGCCACGATCCTGATCGTCGACATCGTCGGCTCCACGGCCAAGGCCGCAAAGCTCGGCGATGCGCGCTGGACCAAGGTGATGGGCCTCTATTACGCCGCGGTCCGTAAAGAACTGAAATCGTCGCGCGGCAAGGAGGTCGTGACAACGGGTGACGGCGTGCTGGCGACCTTCAAGGCGCCCGCCGCCGGCATCAATTGCGCAACCGCGATCCAGAAGGCCGTGCGCACACTCGGCCTCGAGATCAGGGTCGGCCTGCACGCCGGCGAATACACGATCAACGGCGGCGAGATGGTTGGACTTGCCTTCCACATCGGCACCCGCGTCGCCGCCAAGGCGCGGGCCGGCGAAGTGCTGGTCTCGAGCGCGGTGAAGGACCTGCTTGCGGCGCAATCGCAGATCTGCCTCCGGGATCACGGCAGCCACCAGCTCAAGGGCGTGCCGACGCGGTGGCGGCTGTATCGGGTGGAAGGTTAGCGGGCGAGGGCTTTGGCGTGACTGCGCGAGGTGGACACCAGCGCCGCCAGCTCGCGCCGAACGCTATCCACGACGCTGGCCCAGTCGTCGCGCTTCGGCTGCCTGAACAGCCGCATCGACCGATACCACGGGCTGTCGTCGCGATTGAGCAGCCAGCGCCAATCCGGGTTGAAGGGCAGCATCGTCCAGACCGGTATGCCAAGCGCGCCGGCGAGGTGAACGACGCTGGTGTCGACCGAGATCACCAGGTCGAGACAGGACATCAGCGCCGCGGTCGCGCTGAAATCGGTGAGCTGGTCGGTCAGGTCGACAACGTCCGGACGTTCGGCAAGGAAGGCGCGGTCCTCATTGCGGATGCCCTTCTGCAAGGACACGAACTGAACGTCGCAATCCAGCAGCGGCGCGAGCGCGCGCAGCGCGATCGAGCGGTTGTGATCGTTCTTGTGACCGGGGTCTCCAGACCAGACCAGACCGACGCGGACGCGCGTGCGACGGCCGAGCCGATCCTCCCACGCTCTCATGTGCTCCGTCGGCGGCACAGGAAGATAGCCTTGCGCGAACGGAATCGTATCGAGCCGTGTCCCGAACGCCAGCGGCAGGCTGCCGAGCGGACAGTGCAGGTCGAACGCCAGCGACTGCGTCGACGATCGGTCGATACAATCGGCGACGCCACGGATCCCGGCCAGGAGCTGCCGGACCGCAGGCTTGACCTCCAGGATGACCCGAGCTCCAAGCGCGGCCACCATGGACGCGTAGCGCGCAAACTGGATGGAGTCGCCCAGGGCTTCGTCGGCATGAAGCAGGATGCTCCTGCCCTCGAGCGGACGGTCGCCGAGCCAGCGCGCCTGCGAAAACCCACGTTCCGCAAGGCCCAGAGAGGGCGCTTTCCAGCGAGCCTCGCGCCCCAGCCAGCCGCGCTCGAAATCGCCGGTCAGCATCTGCAGCAACGCGAGATTCCAGATCGTATCCGCATTGTCGGGGGCGACCGCCAGCGACCGGTGAAACGTCGCGAAGGCGTCCTCGAGCAATTGCAGGCTCCACAGCGCCCGTGCCTTTTCGTTCAGCGCTGCGGGAAAATTCGGTCGCAGTGCCAGCGCGCGATCGAAGCTCGCGAATGCCTGGTCCATCCGGCCCAGCCGAGAATGCAGCGTGCCGAGATTCTTGTGCGTCTCAGCCTCGCCAGGGTTGAGCGCGATCGACCTCTCGAAGTCCGCCTGTGCCTCCGCGAACCGGCCCAACCGTTGCAGGCAGAGGCCGCGCGTCTGATACAGAGGCGCGACATTGGGATTGAACTTTTCGAACGCGTTGAAGCATTCCAGGGCTTCGGCATAGCGGCCAAGATTGAACAGCGATTGGCCCTGCTTTGCGGCCTCCAGGCTTCTCGCAATCTGCGGATTTTGCGGCGCGGGTTTTGGTGAATGTTTGGCCGCGGCCCGGCGCTCTTGGCGGTTCATTAGCTGACCAGAAATGGAGACGACGTCCCGTCGCGCCATTTTCTGGTGCCAGGCTGGTGCGGGGCTGGCGCAGCCTGAAAGGGCTCTCTCGCAACGAAAGAGGCCGCCTCGACGGCGGCCTCTCCTCCGGTCTCACCAACGATCCGGACCAACACCGATCGTGACGCCTGGGCCGTCATACCCACGATCGTAATAGCCGCGATCATAATAGGTGCGGGCCGGCGCCCGGTAGTAGCCATAGCTGTCGCGCCACCTTGCGCGGTGGTGACGGCAATCGCCGACGCCGGCCATCAACTGACCGCCACTCATGGCGGGGCCTTCGGCGCCGACCGCGGTACTGCTTGAGCTTGTGCAGGGACCCGGACCTTGAGCAAAGCTCGGGGTCGCCACGGCAGTCACCGCGATCGCCGCGGCGATCACGCCAATGCTCGGAATCATCTTCATGTCTGTCCTCCAGTTTTGAGCACAGACCAACGACCCGTAGCTGCCGACGTTCCCTGCGATACGCTGATACGAGGGATGTGGAACGAAAGACCCTTCGTCTCCGCCCGGTTCCAGCTATGTCCCGGATCTGCGCAACGTCAGCTGGATGGGGTTCCCTGAGGATCGCGCTCGGCCAGGAACTGACTGATGGCGTCGAAGGCCTGCATGCGGTTCTTTTCGAGTAGCACCATGTGGGTGCCTTCGCCGATTTCCACCCATCGCTTGTATGGCGCTTGTGTCAGCGAGCTGAAGAAATCCTGCATCGTGGCCATGGTGACGTCGCGGTCCCATTCGGCGTGGACGAGCAGCACGGGGACGCTGATGTCGTTGGCGTCGTAGAACGCCTTGCCGGCGGCCCAGTAATCGCGGATATCCTGGATCGGTCCGTTCACCGCGCGCATCACGCGGGGGCGTTCAAGGTTGCCTTGCGGATCTGACGCGAGCGAGGCTTCCGCCCAGCGCTCGAACCAGCCCTCCGGGATCAGGCTCGCGCGTGCTGCTTTCGGCGCCGCCGCGAGCCAGCGCTCCCTGAAATCGAGCACGGGGACCCTGCGGTAGCCACCGAGCGCGCCGCCGGAATCGATCGGAGCAGGGGCGTTCAGCAGCCACAGCGGCGCGACCAGTGCGAGCCTCACGATCTTGTCGTTGTTGCCGGCGGTATAGGCGCCGGCCACCGAGCCGCCCCAGGACATGGCGAGGAGATTGAGGCGCGGAATGCCGCGAAGCCGAAGGACGTGATCGACCGCGCTGGCGAGGTCGCGCACGGCGACATCGGTGCGCACGAGCGGCGCGGAGTCCTCTGCCGGCGCATCCATTTCCGGCGGCCGGGTCGATCCGCCATAGCCGCGCACGTCGAGTGCGAAGACATCAAAGCCCTGCGCGGCAAGGTGATCCATGAACGAGCGGCCGCCGAGCGGCACATCGAACAGGCTTGCCGACGAATAGGTCGCCCCATGGACCATCAGGATGGTCCGCTCGGCGGAGAATATTGTTTGCCCGGCGGCGCGCTTGTTGCGCAGGTGAAGCGAAATGCCGGCCGTGTCGCTTGGGACAGTGAAATCCTCGATCACGAGGTCGGGTCTGTATGAATCTGCAGGAAAGGTCCGGTTCATCGTCATTCTCGTTTGATCAGAGGAATTGCCAGGCGAAGCGCTCGCCGGCGCGCGTGATGCGGCCGGCGGAGGACTGCGCGAAATGGGTGGTGAAGACGGTTGCGCCGCTCTCGGCTGCGTGCTCCAGCGCGAAGTTGCGCGAGCGCAGCGCGGCTTGCGGGAATTCGCAGAAGCAGGAGTTGAGCGAGGGCTCATAGACCTGGAGCGGGTGATGCATCACGTCGCCCGCGAACAGCGCCTGCTCGCCGCGGGAGACGAGGCGGATGGAGGCGTGGTCGACGCTGTGACCTGGCGTCGGGATGAACGAGAGTCCGTCCAGGACCTCGCCGCCGTCGATGGCAACGAGCCGTGCCAGGCCGGCATCGATCACCGGCCGCACGCTGTCGTCATAGACGCGGTCGGCGGGCTTGCGCAGGACAGGGCCCAAGGCTGGATTGGCCGCTGGTTCCTCACCATTGGCCAGGCTCTCGCCATAGGCCTGCTCGATGCGGGAGAAGATGTAGGTTGCGTTGGGAAAGCTCGGCATCCAGCGGCCATCGACAAGGCGCGTGTTCCAGCCGACGTGATCGGCATGGACGTGGGTGAGGAGCACATAGTCGACGTCATCAGGCGTGACACCGGCGGCTTCCAGCCGCGCGAGGAACGGCTCGTTGAGCCGGTGCAGCGGCGGAATCTCGGGCCTGTTCTTGTCGTTGCCGGTGGCCGTATCGATCAGGATGGTGTGGCGCGGCGTCTTGACGAGCCAGCTGTGGATACTCTGGATGAACGTGCCGGTCGCGGCATCGAATGAGCCGGCCTCGAGCCGCGACCGCTGGCGCTGCAGCGCCTCCGGGTCCGCGCCGGGATACAGCGTGTCGAACTGAAAGGCTGCGAGCGACAGTTCGTCGATCCGCGTGATGGCTGCATCGCCGACGTGATAAGTCTTCGTCTCCTTGGTCACCGAGGGATCCTCCGCTTCGGTCGGCGCCGGATGCGGCGTGATTGCCGATGTCCGGACCTGCCGCCGTGGCTGTGAGGTACGAGCGCGGCTGCGCCGCCGGGAGGGCCGTGGATTCGATAGGTCTCATCGATGCCGGTGATATCCGGGCGTTCCGGCGGCGAGCCTTTTCATGCCTGCGTGAAGGCTCTACCTTTGTGATTGCGGTTCATTCTGCCGCGGTTGGACGGAGATGCATTGATGGCGGATGTCGAACGCGGTCCGGGCCGGTCGGCCGACGATGCCGACCTCGCCGAGATCGACCTCGGCCTGTTGCTCGCGCTCGAGGCGCTGCTGCGTGAGCGCAACGTCACCCGTGCGGCATCGCGGCTGAACATCGGGCAGCCGGCGCTGTCGGCTCGCCTCAACCGATTGCGGCAGGTGTTCGCCGATCCGCTGTTCGTGCCGGCGGCGGCGGGCCGCGGCGTGGTGCCGACGACCCGCGCCGTGGAGCTCCAGACGGAACTTGCTGAGGTGCTCGGCAAGCTGCGCCGTATGGTGGAGGGACCGGCCGCGTTCGACCCCGCGCGGGACCAACGCACCTTCGTCGTGGCCATTCACGAGAATCCGGCGGTGACGCTGGCGCCCGGCTTTGTCGCGCAATTGACGACGATGGCACCGCGCACGCGGCTCGCCCTTGTCCACCCAACGCCTGACATCGTCGATCGCCTCGAACGTGGCGAGATCGATATCCTGATCACGGGGCCCGGCGGGATCAGCGGCGAGCTGATGCAGCGTCCGCTGTTCGAGGACAGTTTCCTGACCGCGCAGCGCAAGGGCCACCCCCGCGGCTCAGGCGCGCTCGATCTCGACACGTTTTGTGCATCCGATCATCTGCTGATCTCCGCGGACGGCGGCGGCTTCGCAGGTCTGGTCGACGACGCGTTGTCCGCGCTCGGCCGCTCAAGGCGCGTCGCGGTCTCGATCCAGACCTATGCGCTTGCCCCTGTCATCCTCGCGCACAGCGATTGCATCTGCACCCTGCCGCGGCGATTTCTGATGCGCTTCGCCCACGAGCTCGACCTTGCGCCGCCGCCGCTCGATCTGCCGGCTGCACGCATCGTCGCACTGTGGCATCCGCGCAACCAGGAGGACGCAGGTCACGCGTGGCTGCGCGATCGCCTCTATCAGGCGGCTGCCGCCACGTGATGTCCGCAACCGTGTGGAGCAGCCGGGCTCGCGTTTGACAAAGCCGACATAGCCGCTACCTTCGGTTCGCTTGCAAAACAGAAGCACGTTGCGCAACTCGTGCCTTGGCAAGCGGTCAAAAGGTGTCATCGGCCGGTCACACGCGCCTCAATTGACACGTGGTCGGGGAGGACAAGTCATGAGCGGCTTCGCGCTGTCGCGTCGTTCATTGATCGCAGCCGGTATCGGCGGTGCAACATTGGCCGGTCTCGGCGGCCTGCCCGCCGCGGCGCGGGATTTGCGGCTGCGCATGTTCTGGTGGGGCGCCAAGGAACGGGCCGAGCGCACCGACAAGGTCAATCAGCTCTATCTCAGCAGCCATCCGGACATGACCATCGCCAGCGAGACGCTGGGCTGGACCGATTACTGGGCGCGGCTTGCGACCCAGACCGCCGGTCGCAATGCGCCTGACGTGCTGCAGATGGATTACCGCTACATCTTCGAATACGCGCGCCGGGGCGCCCTGCTGCCGCTGGATGCATACGTGCCGAAAGCCCTTAACCTCACGGACTTCAGCCCGGCCGCGGTCGACAGCGGCAAGGTCGACGGCAAGATCTACGGTGTCAGTCTCGGCCTCAACTCGACGGCGATGGTTTACGACAAGGGGCTGATCCAGACTCTGGGTCTGAAAGAGCCGGTCTGGAACATGACGTGGAGCGAGATCGGCGATCTCGCCGCCGAGGTCACCAAGGCCGCCAAGCGCGACGGCTTCACCGGCATGGAGGACGGCGGTGGCAACGAGCCGCTGCTCGAGGTCTGGCTCGCCCAGCGCGGCAAGTCGCTGTACACGGCCGAAGGCAAGGTCGGCTACGACGACAAGGACATGACCGAGTGGCTCGCGTTCTGGACTGACATGCGCAAACGCGGCGCCAGCGCCGCGCCCGATGTTCAGGCGCTCGATCGCGGCGAGATCGACTCGAACCTGCTGTCGCTCGGCAAGGTCGCCATGACCTTTGCCCATTCCAACCAGCTGGTCGGCTTCCAGGCCATCAACAAGAGCAAGCTCGGCCTCTCCACCTTTCCCGATGGCGGACAGGGCGCGAAGCCCGGCCAATATCTGAAACCGGCCATGATGTGGAGCGTCTCGGCCCAATCGAAACAGGCCGAGGCGGCGGTTCAGCTGGTCAGTTATTTCATCGCCGATACCGAGGCCGGCAAGCTGCTCGGCGTCGAGCGCGGCGTGCCGGCGTCGTCAGCGGTGCGCAACGTCGTGACGCCGACACTCGACGATCTCGGCCGCGCCATGGTCGACTATATCAGCCTGATCAGCGACAAGGTCGGGGCGTTGCCGCCTCCGCCACCGCGGGGCGCCGGCGAGATCCAGAGCGTGCTGCGGCGGGTCAACGAGCAGGTCGGCTTCGGCCGTCTGACGCCCGCCGATGGCGCCAAGCAGTTCGTCACCGAGGCGTCCGCCGTGCTGGCCCGCGGATAGCGGCGGTGGCGGATACGCTGATCGACGCTCCCGCATCCCGGCAGGCCCTGGCGGCCGCGCACGCGCCTGAAACGTCCTGGCGCGAGAGCGCGACGGGCTATTTGTTTCTCGCGCCCTGGCTCATCGGCTTCTTCGGGCTCACGCTGGGACCAGCGCTGGTCTCGCTGTATCTGTCGTTCACGGATTACGATTTGCTCAGCAACCCGCGCTGGGTCGGCGCCGCCAACTATGTGCGCATCGCGACCAGCGATCCCAAGTTCAGCGCGGCGATGCACGTCACCTTCCTCTATGTGGTGTTGTCGGTGCCGCTCAAGCTCGCCTTCGCGCTGCTGGTGGCGATGATGCTGAACCGCGGCTTGCGCGGCCTGCCGCTGTACCGGGCGATCTTCTATCTGCCGTCGCTGATCGGCGCCAGCGTGGCCGTCTCGGTGCTGTGGCGCCAGGTGTTCGCCGGCGACGGCCTGCTCAACCAGGCGCTGAAGCTTGTCGGCATTCATGGACCGAGCTGGATCTCCAATCCCGACACCGCCCTCTATACGCTGGTGGCGCTGGCCGTATGGCAGTTCGGCTCGCCGATGATCATCTTTCTCGCCGGCTTGCGCCAGATCCCGAAGGACGTCTATGAGGCTGCCGAAATCGATGGCGCCAGCCGCAGCCAGCAATTCTGGCGGATCACGCTGCCGCTGCTGACGCCGGTGCTGTTCTTCAACGTCGTGGTGCAGACCATCGATGCCTTCAAGGCGTTCACGCCGGCCTTCATCATCAGCGGCGGCACCGGCGGGCCGATCGACGCGACGCTGTTCTACACGCTCTATCTCTACCAGGAGGCCTTTGCCTATTTCCGCATGGGCTATGCCTCGGCGCTGGCCTGGGTGCTGGTGGTGATCATCGCTGTTTTCACCGCGTTGTCCTTCCTGTCATCGCGCTACTGGGTGCACTACGATGGTTGATCTGGGGACATCTGACGAGATTTCGCCCCCTCGCGACGGACGGCGCCACGCGCTGCTCTATCATGTCGTGCTGTGCCTCGCCTCGATCGCCATGCTGTATCCGCTGCTGTGGATGCTGGCGAGCTCGTTCAAGCCGGACAGCGACATCTTCGGCGATGCCTCGCTATGGCCGCGCCATTTCAGCCTCGCCGCCTATTGGCGCGGCTGGTCCGGGCTGCAGGTGACGTTCGGAAAATTCTTCCTAAACTCGCTGGTGGTCTCGCTGTGCAGCGTGGTCGGCAATGTGATGTCGTGCTCGCTTGCGGCCTACGCGTTCGCCCGACTGAAGTTCCGCGGCCAGAAATTCTGGTTCGCGCTGATGCTCGGCACCTTGATGCTGCCGTATCACGTGACGCTGATTCCGCAATACATCCTGTTCCTCAACCTCGACTGGGTCGACACCTTCCTGCCGCTGATCGTGCCGAAATTCCTCGCTGTCGACGCCTTTTTCATTTTCCTGCTGGTGCAGTTCTTCCGCTCGATCCCGCGCGAGCTCGACGAGGCTGCGATGATCGACGGCTGCGGTCCCTGGCGCATCTACTGGATCGTGATCCTGCCGCTCTCGATACCGGCGCTCGCCACGGCCGCGATCTTCACCTTCATCTGGACCTGGGACGATTTCTTCGGGCCGCTGATCTATCTGAACGACATGAACTCCTACACCGTCCAGCTCGGCCTGCGCAGCTTCGTCGATTCTACCGGTAAATCCGATTGGGGCGCGCTATTCGCGATGTCGACGCTGACGCTGCTGCCGCTGTTCGTCTTCTTCCTGTTCTTCCAGCGTCTCCTGATCGACGGCATCGCCACGATGGGTTGAAGGGCTGACGGCTGCTATCGAAGGGAAAAAAATCATGAGCAAACTGCGTTTCGCCGCGATCGGCATCAATCACGCCCACATCTATGGCCAGGTCGATTGCCTCCTGCGCGCCGGCGCCGAGCTGGTCGGCTTTCATGCCGTCGAGGACGATCTCGCCCAGGCTTTCGCGGCGAAATATCCGCAAGCGCCGCGCGTGACTGATCGGGCGCGATTGCTCGAGGACAAGTCCATCGCCCTGATCCTCTCCTCCGGCATCCCCGCCGACCGCGCCCCGCTCGGCATCGAGGTGATGCGCCACGGCAAGGACTATATGAGCGACAAGCCGGGCATGACCTCGCTGGAGCAACTGGCCGAGGTGCGCCGGGTCCAGGCCGAGACCAAGCGGATCTATTCGGTCTGCTACTCCGAGCATTTCGAGACCCGCTCCACCGTGAGGGCCGGCGAGCTGGTCGCAGCAGGTGCCATCGGCAAGGTCATCAACACCGTCGGGCTCGGTCCGCACAAACTGAAGAACCTGCCGCGGCCCGACTGGTTCTATTCGCGCGAGCGCACCGGCGGCGTGTTGACCGACATCGCCTCGCATCAATGCGAACAGTTTCTGTTTTTCGCCGACGCGCTGAATGCGAAGGTCGTCAGCGCTACGGTCGCCAACCGCGCCAATCCTGATCGGCCCGAGTTGCAGGATTTCGGCGAAATGCTGCTGCAAACCAGCGACGTCACCGGCTACATCCGCGTCGACTGGTTCACCCCCGATGGCCTGCCCAATTGGGGCGACGGGCGTATCACCATTCTCGGCACCGAGGGCTACATCGAGCTGCGCAAATATATCGATATCGCCGGGCAAGGGGGCATCGATCATCTCATCATGGTCGACCGCAAGGGTGTGCACCGGATCGACTGCTCCAATGTCGAACTGCCCTATGGCCGCCAGCTCATCGCCGACGTGCGCGATCGCACTGAGACGGCGATCCCCCAGGCCCGCTGCTTCAAGGCCATGGAGCTGGCGCTCACCGCGCAGGCGATGGCGGAAGGAAGGGTGTAAGGCATGTCGAAGCGTAGAACAGTTGCCGTGGTCGGCCTCGGCATCGGCCGCAGCCACATCGCCGAGGGCTATGCGCGCTTGTCCGATCGGTTCGATCTGCAGGTCATCTGCGATCTCAGTCAGGAGCGGCTGACAAGCGTCGGCGATGAATTCGCGGTTCCGCGCCGGACCACCTCGTTCGACGAGGTGCTCGCCATGGACGACATCGACATCGTCGATATCTGCACCCCGCCGACGCTACACTTCCCGCAAGTCATGGCGGCGCTTGCCGCCGGCAAGCAGGTGATCTGCGAAAAGCCGCTGGTCGGCTCGCTGCACGAGGTCGACCAACTCGTCGCCACTGAGGCCACCTCGCGCGGGCGCATCATGCCGGTGTTCCAGTATCGTTTCGGCAACGGCCTGCAGAAGGCGCGGCGCATCATCGAGCTTGGCCTTGCCGGCAAGCCGTATCTGGCGACCATCGAGACCGCCTGGCTGCGCGGCGCCAAATATTATGCAGTGCCGTGGCGCGGCCGCTTCGCGACCGAACTGGGCGGGGCACTGCTCACCCACGCCATCCATTCCCATGACATCCTGACCTGGCTGATGGGCGACATCGCCGAGGTGTTTGCCCGCACCGCGACGCGCGTCAACGACATCGAGGTCGAGGATTGCGCGGTGGCGAGCCTCGTGATGGCAAACGGCGCGCTGGCCTCGCTGGCCGCGACGCTGGGGTCGGCGAAAGAGATCAGCCGTATCAGGCTCTGCTTCGAGCACGTCACCTTCGAGAGCTCGCTTTCGCCCTATGCGCCCGGCGACGATCCCTGGCAGATTATCGCGACCTCACCGGAAGCAGAGCTGCGTATCGCCAACGCTCTGGAAGGGTTCGCCTTCGTGCCATCGCGCTTCGAAGGCTTGATGGCAGCCTATCATCAGGCGCTGGCATCGGGCGGCCCGCTGCCGGTGACGCTGAAGGACGCGCGGCGTTCGCTGGAGCTGATCACGGCGCTCTATCATGCCGCAGAGACCGGCACGCCGGTGGCGCTGCCGATCGGCAAGGAGCATCCGAAATATCGCAGCTGGCGCCCTTAGCTCGACATCAATGCGCGCGCGGCGCGGGCGAGGCGACGGCCGGCGGTCTTCTGCCGCAGCGCTTCCGTCCAGTCGAACATGCTTGAATTGACATCATAGTCGCCGCGCTGGGCGTCCGGTATCGCACCGGCCACGATGCGTGCGATCAGCTGCGGCAATTCCCGATAGAAGGTATCCGTGCGATAGGGTGGATGGAGCGAGTAGAGCCCGGCGCCCGAACCGAGAAAGTCGATGCGCGAAAGTTGCTTGCGCATCATGGCCGCGGAGATGATCTCCTCGGCGGGCATCGTCAATGGCGACTGGCGAAACAGTTTTGCACGGATCCGGCGCTTGAGATTCGGACGCACCAGCTCCAGCGCGCCGACCGATGCATCGAATTTGGTCTGATCAAGCACGAAGATGCGCGTGCTCACGGTGCGAAAGCGGTAAGCCGGGTAGTCGGCGACGAGCCGCTCGGGCGGCTGGATCCCGGCCAATCCAGGGAATCCCCCATGCAGATCGGCGAGCGTGCCGTCAGCGCGGGGCGGACCGGGTAGTGGTCCGGCGAACAGAGCGTCCGGCGTTGTCTTCAGCCAACCGATCGCCTCCTCCAGCCAGACCTGGCTGCCGCCGCCGAACAGCATGTCGCTGTCCATGTGCACCACATAGTCGGCGTTGGTCTTGAGCAGACCGTAGAAATAGGCATGGAACGGTCCGCCGTCGAAGGCCTTTTCCGGATAGACGCGAGACGTCTCGAAATAGCGCTGCCGCACGGCCTCGATTGCCGCCGGCGAATAGTCGACCTCGGAAATCTCCGCCTTCGGCGATTTCCGCGCGATGTCCTCCAGCAGTGCAAACAGGCGTCCGCGGCTTTCCTCGTAAGCGCTGCCGGTGTAGCGGCCGCTCTTGCTCTGCCTGGTGTCGACGGTGAACACGATACGATCGACCTGATCGCCCCACACGACGAGCTGATGCGGCAGTGTGTGGACCGCATGGCGCACGTCCAGCGGATGCAAATTGATCTGAAGCGCGGATCGGACCTGCATCTCATCTCTCCTTGCCGGGGAACTGGTCATGTTCATGAACAGCTCGCGCCAGTATCAGCTGTTCAAGGGAGGCGGCCTGTGCGTGGTCGGCCCGGATTTGCACCTTGCGTGCTGCGATCCGCAATTTATCAAATATGGTCCTATGCAGAAGCCAATTCAGCATGCGTCGTTAATAAACCGCGCAGCGTCAATGATTGAGTAACCATTCTTGTTAGGCAAACGCGAGCCTGGGGAGCAGCGGCCGGTTCACATGCGAGCAAGCCAGCCGACCTCGCTTGCGCGTATCGTCAAAGCACAACGTCCCGATTGACGTTCTTGTAGAGCAGATAGACCGCGTGGTTCAGCCCGGTGGGATAGAATTGCTGCGGGCAGAACGATCCCATCCAGATGAAATCGTCGACCCAGATCTCGTGCCAGCTATTGCCGAGATAATACAGGCCTTGCCCCTCCAGCATGAACAATCCGTGTTCCATGATGTGCGTTTCGACGGCGGGGAAGCAGACGCCGGGCTGGAAGAACATCAGGTTCATCTCGAAGTCGAACCGCAGGTCGCCCATTGGCAGCAGGTGCTTGAACCCGCGACCCTGCAATCCGGTATGATTCGTCATCGGCATGGATTGCTGCTGGCCGATGATCGCCGTTGGGGCGGCAATGCCTTCGGCTTCCTCATAGCGCTTCTTGATGGCGATGATGCGGGCCGGCGCGGTGGGATTACAGGTCATCGTGAAGGGCACGCCGGGCGGCACATAGACAAACGCGCCCGCCGCGAGCGGCACTGCGGGGTCGGAGCCGATGGTCACGTCCACTTCGCCTGCCACGACATAGAAGAAGTGCTGCAGGTCCGCACAGATCGACCGGGCCGTCCCTCCCGCAGGCTCGATCTCCAGCACGAACTGGACAAAGCCGGCGCCGAGCGATGGGGCCGCCAGAAAGCGCACGACTGTCGATCTCCACGCCGGAAGCCTGCTGATCAAAACGCCTTCCGGAGGGATGAATGCGAAGTTGCGACCGACAACGCCGCGATTGTGGCCGATCGCTCCGGGAGGAACGACACCGGGTTGGCCTGGCAAATCGGTTGGGTGCATCTGATGTCCTCGATCAATTCGCGGGAATCCGCTTCAATGGAAAAACGCTCATCGCGCTTTAGCGGGAAGCGCCGCCCGGCTTCGGAAACATGTGGCGGGCGCTGGAACCGGCTTCGCGTTGCAGCCAGTTCCGCACAGTCATCATCACGGGATCCTTGCGGCGAACGCGCGAATGCAGAAGGTACCAGCCCGTGCCTCGCATCAACGGGGGAAAAGAAAGCGGAGCAATCAGCCGGCCGAGGTCGAGCTCCGATGTCACCAGACTGGGATCGATGAGTGCAAATCCGAGACCGTTCATGGCGGCGTGCGCGGGCAACACGCTGCTGGCGAAATGCAGCATGCGTTGCGGTTGTTCGCCGTGCAATCCGACCATCGCAAACCAGGCGGCCCAATCCTGCGCCGTGTCGTCGGTGGAGATCAGGGTCTCCGTGAGCAAATGGGCCGGTTCGATAAGCCTTCGTTGTGCAGCGAGATAGGCCGGACTGCACATCGGGATCAGCCGGTCGGCGAACAAAAAATGGGCATTCAGGCGCGGCCATTCGCCTCGGCCGTGGGCAATCGCGGCGTCGGGCGCGCCCTCGCGCAAGAGATCCGGCAAATCGGTCTGGGTGAGCAGCTTGATGGTCAACTCCGGCTGCTCGCGATGGAAGCGGGCGAAGCGCGGCAGTAGCCAGCCGGTGGCGAAAGCCGTCGGCGCGTTCAATGCGAAGGTCGCGCGCGGGCGCTCCGACAGCAGCCGGGCCGTTCCGCTTTCCAGCGTATCAAAGGCCTCGGAGACCACGGGCAGCCAGGTCCGGCCAAACTCCGTCAGCTCGAGCGACTGCGGGTAGCGATCGAACAGCTTGCGGCCGATGTGGGCCTCCAGCGCCTTGACGTGTCGGCTGACCGCCCCCGGGGTTACCGCCAGCTCGTCTGCGGCAAGCGCAAAGTTGACGTGACGGGCAGCCGCCTCGAAGGCGCGCACCGCGTTGAGCGGCGGCAGACGGCGGCGGGCCGGAGGTTCGCGTTTCGACGGGCGTGACACCGACTGACCCTGCCTTTCGTCCGCTCCGGTGCCATTTCGAAGCGGTGTCCATGAGGCTTAGTTTTTATCATGCTCAGCCGCAAAACAAGTGGTTTGCCGAAAAAACGACGAGGACGGTAGGCTCATCGGGTCGACGACGCGGCTCAACGAGCCCGCATCGTGGACCAACGATGCAAATCGGCCGGGAGGCGACCGAACACTGATCAGTCTGATGATCGACGATGCTTCGCTCCAACGGTGCGGCGAAGTGTCTGGCAACAAAAGAGGTCCTCCGTGGGATTGCGTCATTTTGTGCTGTCCGCCGCTCTGTCACTTGTCGGCGCTTCGGCGCCGGCCCAGGCCGAAGACCGCGTGCTGAGGGTCTCGCTGCAGACCGAACTTCAGGTTCTCGATCCGATCATCACGACAATCAATGCGACGCGCGTGTTCGCCTACCTCGTCTTTGACGAGCTCGTGGCGATCGACAGCGAAGGCCATTACAAGCCGCAGATGCTGTCCGGCTGGGAGGTCAGCTCCGACCGCCTGACCTACACCTTCCATCTTCGTGACGGGCTGAAGTTCAGTGATGGCGCGCCCGTGACGTCGGAGGACTGTATCGCCTCGATCGAACGTTGGGCCAAGCGCGAAGGTTTCGGCGCCCAACTGATGGATGCCGCGGATCGATTCATGGCGGTCGATTCCAGGACGTTCGAGTTGAAGCTCAAGCGGCCGTTCGCGTTCGTCATCGAGGCACTCGGCAAGCCCGGCCATCAGATACCCGTCATGATGCCGGCACGGCTGGCTCGGTTGGACGCGAACACCGCCGTGCCGGAGATCATCGGCTCCGGGCCGTTCATTTTCCTGAAGGATGAGTGGCGCCCGGGTGCCAAGGCGGTCTTCGCGCGCAATCCGAATTATGTCCCGCGGTCCGAGCCGGCCGATGGTCTTGCCGGCGGAAAGGTCGCGAACTTCGACCGCATCGAGCTCTTGAGCATCCCTGATCAGTCGACGCGCGCCGCGGCCCTGCAAAAGGGAGAGGTCGATCTTCTGGAGGTCGTGCCCTACGATTACATCGACGTGCTGCGCAAAAATCCCAAGGTGACGATTGGCAAGCAGCCGGCGATCGCCCAGAACATGATCGCGATCAATGTCGATCACACTCACCCACCCTTCGACAATCCGCTGGTTCGCCGGGCGCTGCAGGCTGCGGTCGAACAGACCGACGTCATGGCAGGTCTTGGACTGCCGGCCGACATGTACCGCGCCTGCTACTCGATCTACATGTGCGGCAATGACGGAAGTTCGGATGCTGGCACGGAATATTCGCGCGACATCGGGCCGAAGGCCGCCCAGAAGCTGCTGAAAGAGGCAGGCTACAAAGGCGAGCCCGTCGTGTTTCTGCATGCGGGAACATCCGCCATTCTCAATCCGGTCGGCTCCGTGCTGGCCGACCAATTGAAGCAGGCCGGCTTCAACGTCGATCTGCGGACGTCTGATTACGCGACGGTGGCGGCGCGACGCCTGAAGAAGGCGCCTGTGGCGGATGGAGGGTGGAGCGTCACCCCGCTGGTGATGGCGGGCATCGATCTGGTCAATCCGCTCGCACAGCAGATGGTCTCGCTGAACTGCCTGGAGAACAATCCTGGCTGGTATTGCGATCCGGCGATGAACGGGCTGTTGAAGGCATATTCTCAAGCGTCGAGTCCTGCCGAGAGCAAAAAATATCGCGACGAGATCCAGGCCGCCTTCCACAATAACGTCAACTACGTTCTGGCCGGGCAATTCGCGACGCCTCCAGCCTACCGCTCGGATCTCAAGGGCATGATCCCGTTCAGCTTCCCGGTGTTCTGGAATGTTCGCCGCGAGTAGGGGAAACGCACGACGGAATCCGATGTCCGTCGTCCTGCGGTTTGCTCGGAGAGTAACGGCGAAATGAAACACAGAATTCTCTATCAGTTGACCAGTCCCATGCACCGTACCCTCGGTGTCGAGGAGATCGCGCGGCGCCAGGCCTATTTGTCGGAGGCCGCCTCATCCGATGTTGTCATCGATGTCTGGCCGCTTGAGGACGGGCCGTCCGCAGTCGAATCCAACGCCGATGCGGCCCGCGTTGTGCCTGAACTTCTCCGTGCCATGCCAAAATGGATCGCGGAGAGCTACGATGCCGTCATCATCGGCTGCTTCAGCGACCCCGGTCTTGCCGCCATTCGCGACCTCACTGAGATTCCAATTGTCGGGCCGGGCGCCAGCGCTATGCACCTGGCAGCTCAATTCGGCGAACGCTTTTCGGTGTTGTCGTCCGAGCCTACGCCCAGGGGCTTGATCGCCCGCCTTCGCGCTCTCGGGCTCGCCGAGCTCTTTGTCTCCGAGCGCATGGTCGGCTGCTCGGTGCTCGACCTCGTCCGCAGGCCTGACGAAGCTTTCAATGGAATTTTGGCAGCAGCACGCTCCTGTCTCGAAGATGGCGCCGACATTCTGGTCATGGGCTGCATGGGGATGGGATTCACGCCGCACCTGACGGAGCGCCTGCAGGATCGCGTCGGTGTGCCCGTCGTCAATTCCGTCCTTGCCGGTCTCAAGATCGCCGAAGCCGCCGCCGGCCTGCGCCTTCGCCCTGGCCAAATCTCTGGGGTCAACCGATGACAAATGCCGTGCTCGCCAATGAGGTCGAACAGCTGAAGGCCGCCGCCCTCGGCTACGAGGCGCGGCATCGTCCGATCCCGAATTTCGTGTTTCCGCCCGGAGTGCGGATGGCGGTGAATTTCACTCTGGATTTCGATGCCATGCTGGCCCGCCGGCTTGCGAACGAACCGCCGATGCAGCTCGCCAAAGGTGAGTTTGGTGGCCGCATCGGGATCTGGCGCCTGCTGGAAATGTATGAAGCCCACGACATCAAGGTCACGATCTTCACGCCGGGGCGGATTTGCGAGCTCTATCCGGAAGCGCTGCGTCGCGCGGCCAGAGCCGGGCATGAAATCGCCGATCACATGTGGGAGCATCGCGTCCCCGCGGACAAGGCGCTCGAGGAAGACCATCTGCTCAAGACCATTGCCGCGCTCGAACGCGTCGCGGGTCGCCGTCCCGTTGGAACACGCAGCGAACACACTCCTGCGCTGCTTCGGCGGGAAGGGTTCATTTACAATTCCTCGACCTCGTGCACCTACACGCCGCTCTATCAGGACGACGAGAACGGGATGAACCGGCTCGTGCAGCTGCCGGTGCACTTCGCGATCGATGACGCGATGTATTTCAGTGCCAATTGGGCTGGCAGCAAGACCCCCGCGCAAAGACTGCTCGATCCGGACGAGGTGTTCGAGATGTGGTGGAGTGCCTTCTGGCATCAATACAGGCTGGGCGGCTACCTAAACTTCATGCTGCATCCCTTCGTGTCCGGCCGTGCCTCCAGGGTCGACATGCTGGAGCGCCTGATCGTCGAGATGAAGAAGCTTCCAGGCGTGTGGTTCCCGACTTGCGAGGACCTGGCGCGACACGTCCTGTCCCGGCATCCCGCCTGAAAACAGACCGCACGTCAGGACCAATTCGATGCCCTGGAAGCAGAACTACACGATCTCCGACGAAATCGGGATGAAGGATTCGGACATTCGCTGGCCCGATTGCAAGCGTTGTTGCTTCAGCGTCGTCGTCGATCTCAGTCCTGCTTCGACACCATCAGGGATCACCTCCGCCGATCTTACACACCCGACCTCGCTGTTCGGCATCACGCTCGGGCTGCAGAACATCATGCAGCTGCTGCGGCGCTTCGGTCTGCGCGCAACCTTCGTCGTCCCCGCGGTGATGGCCGAGATTTATCCCGACCAGATCAAGGCTATCCGCGACGACGGGCATGAGATCGCCGCCGGAGGATGGAAGCACGAGGATGTCAGCGTGCTGAGCGCGGAAGAAGAAAGGGACCGGATCGCACAGACGACGTCGACGCTCGAGCGCATCGTCGGAAGCAGGCCGAAGGGATGGTTTTCCCTGCCGCGGCAGCAGGACGCGTTTGCCGTCGGCAGCGTCAGCGGGGCAACGATGGGGCTGTTGATCGATGCCGGCTACGGCTACATGGGCAACGGGCTCGCGGACGATGGTCCGCACTATTGGGTTGCGGATTTCGCACGGCGCAAGGCGCTGCTGACGCTTCCATACCACTACAGTTGCGACGACCAGTTCTTCCTGATGTTTCCGACCGAGGGCACTGGCCTTGATCGGGTCATTGCGCTGAAGCGCAACTGGCTTCGCGAGTTCGAGGCGCAATATCGACGGGGCCGGTACTTCTCGATGACGCTGCATCCGAAAGGGAGCGGCTGGGGGCACCACGCGGAGGCGCTCGAACAGGTGCTTGCGCACATCGTGAACTTCCCCGGTCTGTGGAACGCGACGGGGGCGGAGTGTGCGGATTATTGGTCCGCGACCTATCCCGCGGACACCCATCTTCGCTTGTCTGCGTCGATCTGGCAGGACCATGAGGGCAGCTTGAGCTGACGGCTCACCGATCGATCCATGAGCGTTGCCATTATTGTGCGGGAGTATGATGCCGAACCAAGCCAATCCGACAGAAGCAGAATCGATCCTCGCCGGCCTGCGTCGCTGGGTCGAGATCGAAACGCCAACCGGTGACGTCGACAACATGGCGCGACTGCTCGATGTCGTTGCCGCCGACTTTGCACCGCTCGGTGCGAGCCTTGAGCGAATTCCGGGGACTGATGGAATGGGCGACCACCTGCTGGTTCGGCTGCCGTGGGGGCGCGCGCAGGGCATCCTCTCTGTTTCGCATCTCGACACCGTGTGCCCACCAGGGTCAGTGGTCATGCGCCGCGACGGTGATCGCTTTCATGGCCCCGGCATCGCAGACATGAAGGCCGGCGGCTTCCTGGCCTTCAAGGCCGCTCAGCATATCGCCGGCATGGTTCACCAGCCGAGCATGCCGCTCACGCTTCTCTACACCTCGGACGAGGAGATCGGCTCTCCGACCTCGCGGCGCATCATCGAGCGGCTGGCGCGGGAATCCCGCTACGCCCTGATCGCTGAGCCGGCCCGCAAGGACGAGGTCATCACTTTCCGCAAGGGCCGTGCGAAATACCGTCTCGATGTCGAGGGCCGGGAAGCGCATGCCGGCTCGGCTCATGCGAGTGGCCGCAGCGCCATCTCGGAGCTTGCTCGCCAGGTCGTAGAGCTCGACAAATTGACCGACTATTCCACGGGGACGACGGTCAACGTCGGAGAGATCGGGGGCGGTACAGCGCTCAACGTCGTTGCAGGCCGCGCCTTCTGCACCATCGATGTGCGCTTCTCCACCACGGAGGCCGGCCGCATGATCGACGAGACGATCTTGTCCGTCAGGCCCATCGGCAACGACGTCGCGGTCACGCCCAGTGGGGAAATCGAAAAGCCGTGCCTCGAGCGGACCGCGGGCGGATTGGAGCTGTTGGCACGCGCCAAGTCCATCGCCCGCGAGCACGACATCGACCTGATCGAAACCTCGAGCGGCGGGGGCAGCGACGGGAATTTCACGTCGGCTGTCGGCACCCCGACCTTGGACGGTCTCGGCGCGATCGGTAATGAGTGGCACTCGCCGAACGAATATATCGTGGTCTCCGCGCTCCCACGACGCGCCGAGCTGTTGCGGCGACTGATCACGGATCTTGGATCATAGACGGCACGCTCAGCCGAAATCAGCTCTTTCTGACGAGCCGCCAGCGACCCGGAGCCGTCCCTACTCGCGCTGAGAAGGCTCTCGTGAAGTGGCTTTGATCGGAGAAACCGCACTTGATCGCAATGTCGATGAGGGGCAGCGAGGAGCCGACGAGCAGGCGCTTGCTTTCCTCGATGCGCTGATCCATCAGCCAGCGATGCGGCGGAGTGCCGGTGCTGATCTTGAAAGCGCGGGCAAAATGGGCTGTCGACAAGCCGCATTCGTTCGCGATGTGTGTCAGGGTCACCTCCCCGTCGAGATGGGGGCGTATCAGGTCCTTCGCAATTCGCAGTTGCCAGGGTGTCAATCCGCTGCGTTGCAGGCGATCGACGGGCAGAATATTGGTGTACTTGCGAAGGAAATGCGTGTTGAGCGCCATCGCGACATAGCCGACGAACAGCTCGTTGGCCTCATGCGGCCGCTCGAGCGCCGGCAACAGGCACTTGCCGAGATGCGCCACGACGGGATCGCGGATGCTGGTGCCCGCCGCAATGTCGAACTGAACGTGCGCAGCCTCGAGCTCGCTGGCAAGGCCGCTCAACGCGCTGTGCGGCAGATACAGATAAAGAAAATCGAACGGATCCTGGAAGCGAACGATCGTCTCGCATCGCAGATCGTAGATGCTCGTCTCGTCTTTCGCGGTCCCTTTGCGGGCATGGCGTCCATCAACCCATGCCTCGGCCCTTTGACGCCGCAGCCGCAAACACAGCGCGAACGCCTCATCGGGCGGGGACGGCAAGGTCGGATCGCTGGATGGCCCGAAATGGGTCATGCGCACCGCGGCGAATGTTCCCTTCTGGAGTGACTTGACGAGGCCCGTGCAGGGCTGCCGGATCATTGGGAAGAGTGTGGCGAGCCGCTCGCCGTAGAGTCCGCAATCGTTCATGCTCTGCGTTCAACGCTCCGTCGGCAACGATCCCCAATCATTGCCGTCGGCGTGTACTCCCTTTGCCCGCGCCGTTGCGGGTTCTTGATGCGCCGGTTCTTGATTGCTTTACCTCAGGATGACATGGATGCGCAATTAAGAGTTGCATGAAGGTATCTCATTCCCGTCTCCGGGTCGTGAGGAGCCAATTACTGGATCGGGGCAACGTCGACCGAGCAGCTCTCGCTCTTGCCTGATATCGGCTCCTTCTTGGCCGGTCTCAAGTCGGCAAATGCCTCCTCCAAAATCGTGGCCACTTCCAGCAGCGAAATCATCAGCCGTGGCGTTCGCCGAAGCTTCTCTTCGACGGCGGCAGCATGCAGATCATTCAGCGTCCGTCCGCCGAGCGCTCGCCACCGCCCAAAGGCGATCTTGTGGACGTTGCCGGAAACATATCCAACCGACTCCCACGACTGCTTCGACTCCAGCAGGAGTTCGCCCGCCATTCGGTCCATCACCTTGACGATGGCAATCATATCCCGCGTTGCGCCGATGAGGCCCTCTCCATGACCATGATGTCTGCCACCGTGGCCGTCGCGGTCAATGGGCGTCGCAAGAGATTGGTTTTGCAGTTCGGCAAGTTGCTCCAACAGCGTCCTGAATTGCGACCGCGCAACTCCGCCGAGGGCCTCGAGTAAGGATAGATTGCTCTGCATCGACGCAGTTGTGACCTCCGGCTTGATCAGCGTGAAATACATCAAATGCTCCAGAACCAACGAAGCAAACAGTTACGGTGCAATTTTAGGAGCCTTCAATCGATTGCGCTTGAACGTCTTGAGCCACGATTGATCAATGCAAGCCTCAAAAACGAATACGGTCACAGGAGGTCGCGCGCGAGCAGGCGGTGGCATGAATATCTGTTCATCTTCGAAGAGGCTGTGGTGTCGGTGGAACGACGCCCGTCTGACGCGGAGGGAGTTTACCTGCTTCCCCCAACCACCAGAACCGTGCAGGGCGTGCATGTCGCGGCGGCATGTATCGGCACCTTCATCGCCGCCGAATCCGGCGTGCTCAACGGCGAGGTGGCAACGACGACATGGTGGCTCGCTCCGTATTTCCGCCAGCGCTATCCGCTTGTTCGGCTCGAGGATGGACGCATGCTGGTTCGTTCGGGACGCGTGCTCACGGCCGGCGCGGCGCTCAGCCACATGGACATGGCGCTTTGGCTGATCCGCCAGGCAAGCCCCTTGCTTGCCGAGGCGACCGCGCGTTACTTGATCGTGGATTCGCGGCCGACCCAGTCGGTGTACGCGATCAACGATCATCTGCTGCACACAGATCCGCTGGTGCACCGGTTCGAGCGCTGGGCCCGCGACCATCTTGCCGGCGGCTTTTCGCTCGAGGAGGCCGCCCGCGTCACCGGGGCGAGCAAGCGAACGCTGGCACGACGCGTCAACGACGTGCTCGGCAAAAGCCCGCTGTCCTACTTCCAGGATCTGCGCATCGAGCGTGCCGTGCATCTGCTGCGGACGTCAAATGATGACGTGGAGAGGATTGCCGCCGCCGTCGGCTACGCAGACGGCGTGATCCTTCGCAACCTGCTCCGGCGCAAGCTCGGGCGCGGCGTGCGCGACATTCGCTCGGAGCGGCGCTGAACGCAGTGGTTACGATCGCCTAGCCCCTTCTCCTCGTCGGCAGAATGCCTTGGGAGCGGCGTCGCAGTTAAACCCGTCGATCCGAAGCTGTGCTCACGGTCTCGCAAAGCCTGTTCAACATCGCGGCCACGCTCTCGAAGATCTTCTCCTTGCCGAGCGATTTACTCAATATCATGCCTCCCTCAAGTGCAGCCAGAACATGAACGGCGAAGGCATTCGCGTCGGCAGTGCTCATCTTCGACGATCCCGAGAGGGCTTTCCGCAGCCATGCGATGTTTCGGTCGAAGAAAATTCGGGTATGGCCTCCAACTTCCTGCGGCAAGCCGCCGATTTCGGCACCCAGAACGGCGCAGAGGCAAAGCTTGTCGTCCCGGATCAACGTCTCGCGGAACAAATTGACATAGAGAGACACGACCTCGCGGACACCGCCATTGAACCTCACGGGATCGCCGAGCTGCGTCAGAAAGCGCTCCGTGTAGCGCTCGGTCACAGCGACGCCCATGTCGATCTTTGTCGGAAAATAATAGTGCACGCTCGATGCCTTGATGCCGACCGCGCTGGCGACATCGCGTGTGCTGAAGGCATTGAATCCCGCATTGCGGATCATCGCCTCCGCAACGTCGAGGATCTCGTCACGCTTGCTATTGGTTTCCATGCGGCACTCAATCTACCTAATGTTAGATAGTCGTTGACAGGCGAACGGGCAAGGCGTATTTGGCATCTATCTAACGTTAGGTAGAGAAATCAAGCGTGCTGACCGGACCCCGTAACGAAAGGAGCGAGCAAGATGGCAAAGCGAGTTTTGATGGTGCTGACGTCCCACGACATGATGGGCATCAGCGGAAAGAAAACCGGCAACTGGTTCGATGAAGTTGCGACGCCTTATTACAAGTTCAAGCAAGCGGGCTTCGACGTGACCCTCGCGAGCCCGAAGGGCGGGCCCGCACCCCTGGATCCGTTCAGTTTTGATGACATGTTCATGACGGAGAATACGCGGACGTTCCAGACCGATCCGCTGGCTCAGTTCGCGCTGGCGAACACGCTCCGGTTCAACGATATTAACACCGACGACTACGACGGCGTGTTCTTCCCAGGCGGTTACGGCCAGCTCTGGGACCTTGCCAGCGACTCGAAGGTCATTCGGGCCGTTGAAGACTGGGTTCAGGAGAAGACCCCGGTCGCCATGGTGTGTCACGCGCCGGCGATCCTGCGCGATGCCAAGAACCCTGCCGGCGAGCCGCTGGTCAAGGGCAAGGACGTGACTGGTTTTACCGATGCCGAAGACGAAGAGATTGATCTCTCCCGTCATCTGCTGTTTTCGCTCGAGAGAGCCCTGACCGCCAGCGGCGGCAACTTCCGCCGTTCCAACAAGAGCTGGTTGCCGAATGTGGTTGAGGACGGTGCGCTGCTCACTGGTCAGAACCCGGCGTCGGCAGCCCCGATCGCCGACGCGCTGGTTGCTCGTTTGCGTTGATGATCCGGCGTTCGGTGAGCATTGATTTGATCTCGCCGAACGCCCACTCATGGCGCCCACTCGTGGAGGTTGCTCCGATGCGCATAAATGCCGACTTTTCCAAGCGGGTCGCGGTTCATTCCTCTCAGATGGAATGGGTGCGATCGCCGATGCCCGGAGTCGAGCGTCGCATGCTTGACCGGATCGGCGAGGAGGTCGCCCGCGCGACTTCGATCGTGCGTTACGCGCCGGGCAGTTCGTTCTCCGCGCATACGCACGATGGCGGCGAGGAATTTCTGGTGCTGGAAGGCGTCTTCCAGGACGAGCATGGCGACTACCCTGTAGGCAGCTACGTCCGCAATCCTCCCACCTCGAGCCACACGCCCGGCTCCGAGCCCGGTTGCGTGATCCTCGTCAAATTACATCAGTTCGACCCTGCCGACCGCCGCTTCGTCAGACTTCGGACGACGGAGATCGAGCCCATCGCCGTTGCCGACAGATTGGGCGTCGGCGTCATTCCACTCTACGATGACGCGCGCGAGGACGTGCGGATAGAGGTCTGGGATCCAGGCGCCGTGACCAGGGCCAGCGCGCCCGGCGGGATGGAAGTCTTCGTGCTCGACGGCGGATTCGAAGAACGCGGCGAGGGCTTCTCCAGGCACTCGTGGTTGCGAGTTCCGGCCGGGGACACATTGGATGCGGTTGCCGGCGCCGCCGGCGCGCGCGTCTGGATCAAGTCAGGGCATTTACGTCACGTCGACGATTGAATCGCGTGGCTTGTTCGTGCGCGCAAATGGTATTGCGGTGGCAGTGCACTTGATGTGATGGAACGTAACCTATGCTTGCTTCCGCGCGGCTGGGTCCACTTGGCAGTTGTCCCCAATCTATGACGGCGGGTACCACGGAAATACGTCCGTGAAAGTTCCCGTGGGCTCGGTCGGAGGTGTGCCAGCCATCGAGGCGGCTTGGTCCGTTGTTGACGCGATGAACGTGACGGATAATGCTTGGTTCACCGCGATATTGTCGGGGTGGTGTGAGTCGGGTGGAGGAACGGATGTCCCTCGCACCCTGCGCTAAGTCGCCGCTGCTACTAAAGTAGCGCGGTTTAGTCCGCTACAGCTAATGGTTGACTCCCGCTCTAAGAGACTTAGAGAGTTGGTTTCTGAGCTGATTCTTTTTACCGGGGGCGTCTTAGATGGCAAGGCGTGAGGTTGCATTCTTCGCTTTGATATATGCCGTTGGCGCATTGTCGACGTTCGGTCATTTCTATCGCAATGCAGACAACAAGGTGCGACTGCGGCATATCATGTACGCCGCTCTGTGGCCGCTTTGGTGTCTCGTCTCGTACGGAATCGGACCCACGCTCGACGCAATCTGGAAGTCGGTTTGGGGCACGGATGATCGTGAAATTGTCACATTCGCCCTTGGCCTGTTTACCTCCGGACTGTTTCTGACCGAGCATTTCGACAGCTGCAGCGGCGTCGCTCGGTGTCTCGGTGTCGGGCTGCAGTCGGTCGGGGTTGGGTTCATGCCGATCACGCTAGGCTACTGGGCTTGGCTGGTGGCGGGGATGGTCTGAGAGCAGGGACGAAGACTGAGGGGACCACGCCAGGGCTGGCGATGGGCGCGCTGTTGTGCGTTGCAGTTGATCTCCCATTTGCGCCCGCGGACGAGATCGGCGGATGGCGTCCGATTTGTCATCCTGCAAGCGTGGCAATCCAAGCATTGCCGGCAACGCTCTGTGCTCCGGGCATTGCGAGCGTGGCCCATGTGATGCTAGCTGAAGCCACCTATGTGGACTTACCTCGGACCAATCCTGGCTGGAGCGGCGCTGATCGCGGCCGGCGTCGTCTATTACAGGCTCGACAAACGGGCGAGGGAGCAGGACAGATCGCACGTGGAATTGCGTTCTGAGCTGGATGGGCTGCGCATTTCGCAGGTGGAATTGCGTTCTGAACTGGATGGGCTGCGCAGCTCTCTCGCTATGGGACGCGATGCCTATCTCGGGCTGGCTGAGGTGTCCGTGGAGCTCGGCCAGAGGGCTTATCGCCCTGAGCTCGTTGATGCGGTGCGCTACACCGGCAACGCGGTCATGCTAGGGCCGGAGGACATGATCCTCCAGATGCGCCAGCTCACGCCTGCGGATCGTGATATCATCTGGTCAGCTGGCTTGCCGCTGCAGTCTGGTGACGAACTCGAGGTCGTCGACAATCGCTTCCATGATTTGCGCGCCGGCACGAGCTTCGTGAAGGTCAAGCGACGCTCGGATTCGGCCATCGGCTACATCCCGTTGCAGATCTTCTTCGCCAAGACCGTGCCGTTAAGCGTGCCGGAAAGCCCATATCCGCCGCTTGTGGCCTCGATCGATGATCGAGACATATTGATCCCTTATCCAATCGGGCCCATCCAAACCAAATCTGTCCTGGACGCGATCGACGGCAAGAGCCTTGCCGATGCTTTTGCCACCCCGCTCACCGGCGGCGAGGTTCACCCCGTCACTTTGGGCAATCAGCTATTGTTGCTGCTCCTCGGGCTTCTGAGCCCGCTGCCCGATGAAGGCCTGCACGAGAGGGTGATCCCTGCGGCGCAGCGCATGTTCGACGAGTACGTGTTTCCATCCGCGGTGAACGTCCGACCTGGCGCGATCGCTTGGCCAAATACATACGATTTTGCGATCCCCTGGGGAGACGAGCTCAAGGCTCCATGGTTTTCAGGCTATTCCAACGGTACGATCGCGGCAGCCGCGGCACTGATGTTTCGCCTGACCAAAGAGAAACGCTATGCCGAGATCGCTCGGCAAGCCGTGGCGTGGATGAAACTGCCGGCCGAGCAGGGCGGTGGGCTTTACCACGATGGCCCGTCTGCGTTCGTCGCTGAATATCCGTCACTCAGCCCGGCCCAGCCCAATATTTCCGTGCTGGATGGCGAGATGATCGCTGCCATCTCGGTCTACGATACCGCCGTTCTGCTCGACGATCCGGAGATGCTCCGCTTTGCAGCCCAGCTCGCTTATAGCCTGGTGAACAAGGCTGACATGGCCACCACGGCCGATGGGCGCGTTCAGAATGCCCGGTATCAGTGGCTGATCAACACCGAGAGCTACATCCAGCCGATGCAGCGCTTTGCGGCACTGCTCGGGATCCTGACAAAGGATCGCAGGATGCTGGATCACGCCCGGAACTGGCGGCAGTCGGACGTCTACTGGCCCGATTGAGCCCGCGCCCACCGCTTGCACGCACATGCCTCGCCGTCGGCGGCGGTCCAAATCCGCCCTCTCCCCAGTTCCTTGGTATTTGGTATACAATATGTCGTGATCGGCTTGTGAACCGCAACGGCGGGCCTGAGCAGCGCGATCGCAGGGAAGAAAACATCAGGGGAGGAGACGATGCGTGGAGTTCGTGCGCGCTGGGGAATCGTCGTGCTTGCCGCTTGCCTGATCGTTACAGGGGCTGCGCGAGCCTGGAAGGTCACGACGTCCAACCACAACGATATACAGCTGCCCAGAGTGGAGGCGGATCCCACGCTCTACGTGATGGATGTCGTCGGTCCCGACGCCGTCTTTATCGACGCAGGCGCCCGATGACGGCGTCAACGTCTCGCAGCTCAATATGTCGATCAGGGATCCCCAGCTCAACAAGGCGATCGGCGCGATCACGATCGGTGTGGCGGTCGATCGCCTCGGGCACTGACAGCGACAGGATACCGAGCTCCATGCGGCGCGACAGCGCGCTCGAGCTACGGCCGCGGCGGACCCGCGCCAATCGCGATCATGCGCTGTGCAATGACGCCATAGACCTTGCGCCAGGCCTGCTCCACCTCATCGCTCCAATGTGGCCCAAGCCCACGCGCAAGGCTCCAGAGGAGTGCCTCGCCGACCGCCGGATAGTGCTCAGGCTTCACGCCATAGCGCTGGTGATTGCGGCCGAGCGTGTCGGCGCCCGCCAACAGTCCGGTCTTGTGATCGAGGCTGCCAACCAGCACGGCGAGCTTCGAAATGAAATCCCGCTTGAGGACGCTCAAATCGGCCGGAAACAACGGTCGGTATTCCGGCGCAAGCTCAAACAGGCGGTCGTAGAACGTCGTCGTCATGTCGGTGGCATTGGCGAATACCATATCGAATGAGGACCTGACGCGGACGATTTCTTCTGCGGTCAACATTCCCGATTCCGACCTTGCAACACCCAATCGAGGGGGCAGCGCATATGCTGAGGTAACAGAGCCACGCAAAGCCAAGATTACAGCTCTTGCCTGAGGGCAGCAACCCTACGGTGGCGGTCCTGTCATCGTAACTCCCGGGTCAGGATGTTCTTAAGCGTTGAATCCCCCAAAGGTTGTGGCATGCTGAGGCCTCTTACGAGATAGACCGAAATTGATTTCAGATTGAGATCTGCGGCTTTCGTCCAGGCCTCGGCATCGACAGTGTATCGACAGTGACGTCCGACGCGCCTCGGAATTGCCGAGGACATCAACGCCAGCAACACTTTGTGCGACTACATTTTCACTCAGCGTGGGAGCCCGATTATGCCGCTTCCGAAAACCAAAGCTGCCTTCATTCTGCTATTCGCTGCAATGCTGATGGTCTCGTTTCCGGCAGGTGGTTACGAAGAGGAAGGGCATTTCTACACGATCATCGGCGCGCAACATCTTGCGACGCACCGAAGCGATAATCCGGGCGGGCGCGATGCCGCTCAGTTGTACGGCTTCTGTGCCCAGATTGCCGATCTTGCGAGCGAGTTGGAGGCACTCACCGTCAGGTACAACGCCGGAATTGCCGCCTCCTGGGTGACCCGCAGCAGATGCACAAACCCCGCGACCCAGCATATGGCTAATGTGCATCAATATCTGCACGCGCTGACGGGCTCCGAGGCCGTTCGCGTCACGAAAGCCGCTGTCAACATCGTCAGTCAGCTAAGGGATGGGATCAACGAGAGCGGGAGCCTCGAAGCGGCCTCCGATTCGAATCGGGCATGCGCCGTGGGACTCGGGCTTCATCTTTTGGGGGACTCATTCGCTCATCGCCAGTTCCTGGCTCCCGGTTGGACCTACAAGCCGGGAATCGGGCACTGGAGAGACATGCACTATCCGGACTACATGTCGTTCAGTTCTCCGCGAGCGGACCTTTGGCGTTTGTACTTGCAGGAGCTCGCCAGGGCTCTCTCGCTTGACGTTGACCAGAGCCGCTTCGCCCTGTTGGCGCGAATTGCGCAGGACCATCTCGGTGGCGATGACGAGAACAGGTTCAACAAGCAAGCTATTCTCGAAACGCTGTTACAGACGCTGAAAGAACCGGCTCCAGATCAAACCACCTCGCTTGTCCCTTACTCACCGCACCTGGAAGGGCTTTATGGTGGCCAGTACGTGCTCGACAAATCGTTCGATGAGATCGTTGAAAGGTACAAGGCAGTACTCCCCGGTGGAGAGAGCCTGAACTTCCGTTCAGTCTGGCAAATATATCTGGACGTTGCGATCAAGGAGTTTGACAACGCGGAAGTTCGCGTTGTCTGCCAACCGGGGAGGCCCGGCCAATGACGGATTCATATGAGCGATCCGAATTTGAAAGCTTCCAGCATCGGCTGCTGCTGAAATACGTCGCCAACTCCATCATTTTTGTATTCGCACCAGCCGCCATTGGCACTGCGTTCTTCTGGCTCTGGTTCAGGGCCTTGCTTTGTTGGGGAGGGCATCCCTCGGACGTGCAACTCTTTGCTTGCCGCTATGCACACATGTTGCCGATTTCCGTTGGGGCTCTATTCCTTGTCGCAGCCGCCGGTTATATCGCCATTCGTCTCTTGGCGAGTGCGCCTGAGCCGAGGCCCATAGGCCCCATCGTCGATGATCCGACGAGATCGTTCATACGCTTCGGGGTCGATCACGAAGGCCAGCAGCAGCGAGAGCTGCTTGTTTTCGAAATGTCGGCATCGACCTTCCTGACTTGGCTGGCCATTGCCTTGTTCTATCTGGATGACAACCCGGTTGGTCTGTGGACGCTCCTGGCGTTGTTTCCTGTGTACGCTTTCGTCAGAATCTATCTGCGGATCAGGAGCGGGCGCCGAAGAGCTCCATGACCAGGGCGGTCGAGCATGGGAGCTCGTCGGCCTAGGCGCCGACCTTGGCCAGTACGTCGGCGCGCAAGAAGCGCTCGATAAAGAGCATGAACAACACCGAGGGTACGAGGAGGATCAGCGCCGTGATCGAGGCGACCTGATAGTTGCCCCCCATCGCCGCGTTGTAGAGCAGCAGCGGCAGCGTCGTGACCTGCGGCACGCCGACGAAGAAGGTGCCGGTGAACTCGTCGAGCGATTCCAGGAAGACAAAGATGCCGCTGGCGACGATGCCGGGCGCGGCCAGCGGCAGCGTCACCGAGAAAAACGTCTTGAGCGGCGAGGCGCCGATGTTGCGCGCTGCAAGCTCCAGATCCTTGTCGACTGCGCCGAAGGCGGCGGCCGCGATCCAGACCGAATAGACCAGCCCGTGCGCGGCATGGACGAGCACAACGGCGAAGACGGTGCCGTTGATGCCAAGTTGGTAGAAGACGCGGGCGACGTTGATGTAGATCGCGACCGACGGAAAGGCCTGCGGCAGCAGGAACACAACCATGAACAAGGCGCGCGCCGGCAGCTTCAGCCGCGCCAGCGCGTAGCCGGCCGGGATCGAGAGCGCAAGCGCAACGACGACCGTCAGCACCGCGATCCAGACCGATGTGCCGAGCGAGGCCATGGCGTCGCCTGTCGGACGGAATACCTGCTGCCAATAGCGCGTGCCGTAGGTCACCGGCAGTTTATAGGGCGTGTACCAGCGCTCGGCGACGGACCAGAGCGCGAGGTTGGCGAGCGGGCCGATCAGCACGAAGGCAAAGGCCGCGAGCAGGAACGCGGCCAACGCCGCGCGCAACGAGGATGCCAGACGCATCATGGCGTGCTCTCCTTCGCCATGCCGCGCTTGAGATAGATGATCGCAGCGCCGGCCGAGAGCAGATAGGTGATGACGCCGAGCGCATTCGCGGTGGCGTAATCGCCATAGGCGTTGATGCGGAAGGCCATGTCGACGGTCAGCAGCGTGGGCTGCGATCCAGCCACCATCATCGGCACCGACAGCACCGAGAGCATCGTCACGAACGACAGGACCAGCGCCACGAGCAGCTGCGGCATCACCTGAGGCAGCGCGAGCTCGACCAGCACGCGCAAGCGGGAGGCACCAAGATTGCGGCCGGCTTCGAGCGTCGCGCGGTCGATCGAAGCGAGCGCACCCGCGAGCAGCAGGGCAACGAAGGGCGTCTGCTTCCAGACGAAGGTGGCGATGATGCCGCGCCAGTCGAGGAAGCTGACCGCCTGCAGCGGCTCCATGAGCCCCATGGCGACGAAGGAATTGTTCATCAGCCCGTTCTTGGCGAGGAAGGTGCGCATGCACTGTGCCGCGACGATGAAGGGGATGAAGAGCGGCCAGCGATAGAGCGCTTTCAGCGTGCCGACGATCCATCGGTTCTCACCGAGCGTCAGCGTGCCGGCGATGATGATGGCGGCGAGCCCTGTGAACGAGCAGGAGGCGAGCACGATCACGACGGTAAAGAGTACGTCGCCGGAATAGAGCTCCCACGCCTTTCGAAAGGCATCCAGCGAGAAGCCGCCCTGCGGCCCGGTGAAGGCCGAAATCAGCGAGAAGCTCAGCGGATAGAGAAACAGCGCCGCCACCAGCGCAAGGCCGGGTGCGACGAGCAGCAGAGCGAGCTGGCGTTGGGAGATGGACATCAGACCTGCCGGCGGCAGCGCGGAGCAGAAAGGTCGTGACTCCCGGGCGCGCGCCCGAGAATCACGGCCCTCGAAACGGACCTCAATTCGCGACCTTCTTCTCGTAGCCCTCCAGGATGTCGTTGAAGTAGGGCGCGATCGGGAAGGGCTTGCCGTTGCTGGCGAGCTCGGCCGGCGTCACATCGGTGAAGAGCTTGTCCCAGGCGGCCTTGTCGAGCTTGCCTTCGAGGTTCTTGGCGTCGATGCCCGGATACCAGTTGAACTTCTTGACGATGCCGTCGGCCTGGACTTGCGGCGAGGTTGCAAGCGCAATGAAAGCCTCGGCCAGCTTCTTCTGCGCCGATTTCTCGGGAATCGAATAATACATCGGCTGACCGGGCATACCGGGCGAGATCAGTTTCAGCTTCATGTTCGGCGGCAGCTTGCCGTCGGCCTGCCACGAGTAGAACATGTCGACCCAAACAGGGCCGATCGCAATCTCGCCGCGGTTCAGCATGTCGAGCGTGCCGGCATTGCCGGGGGTGATGGTCGCGTTGGCGTTGAAAGCCTTTAGATCCGCGAAGGCCTTGTCCCAATTGGCTTTGGTGGCGGCGTCGTAGGGGCCTTTCATCAGCTTGTCGGCATCGCCGCCGAATGCGTAGACCCAGCCGGCGACGAAGGCGACCCCCGACATGCCACCCTTGATGCCGTTGTAGCCGAACTGCTTCGGATTCTTTTTGGCCCAATCGGCGAGCTCGGCAAAGGTCGCCGGCGGCGTCTTGACCATGTCGGCGTTGTAGGCGAGCGCGGTTTGCGACTGGAACATCGGGATGACGTAGCCGCTCACGTCGGTGCCGAGCGCGTTCCGGGACGCCTCGCCCGTGGCGAGCTTGGCGGTATCGACATCGGCCGAATATTTGTCGAGCAGGCCTTCCCTGACCATCTGGCCGGCGGCCTTCTGGTGGATCACCACCACATCGAAATCGGTTACGGCCGCGCCTTTCTGGGCGTTGAGCTTCTCGTAGATCTTCTGCGAGCCGGCGTCGCCCGGCCCGGTGCCGACGGCGACGATCTTGACGCCCGGATGAGCCTTCTCGAACATCGGGGCCAGGTAGTCCTTGACGTAGTCGACCATGTTCTGATCGCCCGCGGAGGCGACGTTGAGCGTTTGCGCGGCGAGCGGCGAAGCCGCGATCAGCGCGGCGAGCGAGGTGGCGATCGTGAGAAGGCGCATGAGTCTGGCTCCGTGTCGGATCGTTGGAAGGGGTCAGGCCGGGATGGAGGCCTGTGCAGCCGGGAAGATGTGAAGGCGTGAAAGCGGGATACGCAGGCCGACGGCCGCGTCGGGTTCATGCCTGATGGCGTGATCCACGGTCAGCTCGCGGCCGGCGACCTCGATCCTGTAGCGGTAGAGCCCACCCGGATAGCTGCGTGCCGCAATGCGGCCCGGCACCACCAGATCCTCGCCCGGTGCGGCATCGGGCGCATCCAGACTGGCGACGTCGTCGCGGAAATAGGCGAGTGCGTCGCCCGCCCGTAGCGCAAGGTCGCGTTCCCCGGGGATCACGTAGCGCGCCTCCCCGGCAATGATCGTGGTCGGGCCCTCACCGGATTCGACATGCACGGGCAGCACGTTCTCGGCGCCCATGAAATTGGCGACGAACGCGCTGTTCGGCCGGTCATAGACCTCCTCCGGCGTCCCGATCTGCGCGATGCGGCCGGCATTCATGATGACCAGCCTGTCGGCCATCGTCATCGCCTCCTCGCGGTCGTGCGTGACATGGATGGTGGTGACGCCGAGCCGCTGCTGGATGGCGCGGATCTCGTGACGCATCGTCATGCGGATCTTGGCGTCGAGGTTCGAGAGAGGCTCGTCCAGCAGCAGGATGCCGGGGTCGACCGCAAGCGCGCGCCCCAGCGCCACACGCTGCCGCTGCCCGCCCGACATGGCCGTGACCTTGCGATCCTCGTAGCCGGCGAGCCCCAGCATCGCCAGCAGCGAGGACACCTTGGCGGCGATGTCGCGCTTGGACACCCCGCGCAGCTTCAGGCCGTAGCCTATATTCTGGAGCACCGTCATGTGCGGCCAGAGCGCATAGGACTGGAACACCATCGCCATGCCGCGCTTCTCGGGCGGAAGACCGGCGACGTCTTTGCCGCCGACAGCGATCGAGCCTGATGAGACCGGCACAAAGCCGGAGAGCGAGCGCAGAAGCGTGGTCTTGCCGCAGCCGGAGGAGCCGAGCAACGCCGTGAAGGACCCCGGCGCAAAATCGAGATCGACGCCGTGAAGCACCTTCGTGCCGCCATAGGCGACGTGCAGGCCGCGCACCTCGATTGCCGCGCCGGCACCCGACATAGCTTGCGAGCTCGCCCGCACGTTCCGCTCCTCCACGCTGCCGTATCTGTCCAGATGGAATTGTTCTTCCATTCTGCGATCAGCGTGGAATAAACATAACGACCCGTAGCTTGCTCGTGCAACAGATTTATGACTCCCGATGACCGTCGACATCCGATCGCTCTGGCTGATGCCGTGCCCCGAAGACGATGCGTTTCTCGCTTCGCTCGTCGGCGAGCTTGCGAGGCGCTTCGGCACGCCGAATTTCGCGCCGCATCTGACGCTGCGCGGCGACACGAATGCAACGTTCGAGCATCTCCACGACGACATCAGGGCGGCAGCCGCTGCGTCGCAGCCCTTCGCCGAACCGATCACCGGGATCGGGACGACGGAGGCGTTCTTCCGGGCCTTCTACGTGCGCTTCGCCGTTTCGGAGCCGCTGTTCAGGCTGAAGCAACGCCTCGATCCGCAGGAAGCTGAACGCTTCATGCCGCATGTCTCGCTGCTCTATGGCAACCTGGCGGAGACGGTGAAGGCGCCGGCATCGGTCGAATTCCAGCGGCGTCTCGCCGGCCGCACCATCACCTTCGACAGGATTTGCGTCGTCCGTTCAGGACAGGACATCCCCATCGCCGATTGGACGATCCAGGCGTCGGTGCCGCTCGGGCGCTGAGGCTGGACACCGAGGAGAGGCCGATCGGACTGCGGCAAAGACATCGGGTTGCAGTGATCTTACTTTCGATCCGCGCGCCTACCCCCGGTCGAAATCACGGCGTCACCGATTCGCCTCAGCGTATTCGCGTTGCGCAGCGTGCCGACGCCTTTCAGGCGTCCCGCGCCCAACGCTGAAAGCAAGCGCGATCGCGCTGGATCGCCGGCGAAATGGATCCAGAGATCTCCACCGGCGACGGCAATGCGTTCGTCGTTGACATAACGCATCAGGGCGCGTTCGCCGCCTCTCGGGATCGGGCTGCGCATCACGCGAACGACGACCCTTTGCGGATCGGCGGTTGCTTCGGCACGAAACGGGTTGGCGCGCAGCAGGCGTCGCCACGCCTCGGCATTGCGAACGATGATCGCGACATGCTTGCCAAACCGCATCTTGAACGCCGCTTCGAGATTTTCCTCCAACTCGCTAGTTGAGGCCCGGTCGCTATCAAAAGCCAGATTTCCGGTCGCGCCGATGGTTTGGGGGTTCTGGAGGCCAAGGCCTTGCGCCATGGTGCGCAGTTCGGCCATTGCCAATCGCTGGCCGAGCGGGAGCACCACGCTGTAAAGCAAGGCCACATAGGTCGTCATCGTTGGATGGCTCTCGTGAACGGCGCCGCCGGCCATGATTACTGCCCGGTCATCTCATATTTGACCTCGCGGCGGAAACGCTCCAGCGAGCCGTCCGCCTTCATCTCCTTCAGAACCGCGGCCAGGCGGCCCGCCAGCTCGGCATGTTTCCTGTGCAGATAAGGATGAAGCGCGATCGTCTCGCCATACGTCAATAGCAGACGAACCGAGGTGACGTTCTTGAATTCAGGCGAATACAATGCGTTCAGTATGGCGCCGTCCAGCTCGCAATAGAAGTCGACACGGCCCGCCAGCAACATCTGCAGCCCAAGCTCCGTCGTCGCCACACTCGACAGGCGGTCGCCTGGCAGCACCTCGGACAAGTCGTTTTGGCATTGCTCGACACCACGCCGGTAGATCCCGGTCCAGCCTGTCGCGGCCAGATCTCCCAGACGCGCCAGCTTGAGCGCGGGATTGCTCACCCACAGCCCGAACACCACTTGATAGATCGGCTCCTCCACCCGCACCTGTTCGGGGTGCGCATCCGCGTAGGCAAAAACGCGCACGAACTGGCCATCGACAGCCCCGGAATCCGCCATGGCGGTCATGCGCGGCGTCGGCATCAGCGTCACCTCGATCGGAACGCCGAGGCGCTTGAACGCCTCGTCATAGACCCGCCGCTGCCATTTGCCCTCGTAGGTGGTGTCCGGCTGGTTCGTGGCCATGACCAGGGGCTTTATTGGCTCGGACCGGAGGCGAGCAGGTACCACTGCAAGCGAGGCGAGCAGAGCCGCGATCAGGAAGTGCTGCAGATGTCTGCGTGGATGGTTGCCGCAAGCTTGAGAGATACAGAACGGCATGGCCTGCCTTCGCAAACGAGAGTCCCGGGTCCGACATTCGTATCGCCGCGAGCTTCCAGTTGCTACTTCGCGCCCGCGAAAACATCCGCCGCGTAGACGACCTTGCCGCCGACGACCGTCAGCAGAGAGGTCGTGGCGCCGATTTGCTCGACGGGGACGGACATGAAATCCCGATCGAGAATGACGAAGTCGGCGAGCTTGCCCGCTTCGAGCGTGCCGCGCCGCGTCTCGTCGAAGCAGAACCAGGCGCTTCCCACGGTGTAGAGGCGCAGGGCATCTTCGCGGCTGGGCGTTTCGTCCGGGCGGCGCGTCGACAGGCCGCCGACGGTCTTGCCGTCGAGCATCCATTGCAGCGCGACGAACGGATTGTAGGATGCGACCCGATGCGCATCCGTGCCGGCGCCGACATGGACGCCCGTGCGCAGCGCGGTGACGATGGGCGGCATGCTGCGCACAGCTTCGCCCGCCTGCGCCACGATACGGTCGCCTCCGAGATAGAGGGCGTCCTGCATGGTCCAGCCGATACCGAGGGCCTTCATCCGCGCCAGCGTCTCGGGCGTGGCGTTGTCGAGATGGGCGATCGACCAGCGCAGCGGCGCGAGCGGCGTCTCCTTGTTGACCTCTTCATAGAGGTCGAGGAGCTCTCGGACGGATTTGTCCTCCTGCCAGTGGATGGTGACCGTCAGCCCTTGTTTTGCGGCCCAGCGAACGATCTCGAGGAACTTGTCCTTGGCGGCCGCATCGGGCGCGTTGTTGTTGTACATGGCGCCGGTGATGCGCTCGCCGATGCCGTTGAATCGCAGCATGTCGTCGCCGAAGCCCATCGGCAGGAACGGCGTGAGATTTTTGTACTCCTCGAATTCCGCGCCGACATTCTGGGCGAACAGGCTGAAGGCAACCCGCACCGTCAGTGATTTCTCGCGCCAGAGCTTTTGCAGGGCGGCGTAATGGCTGGGATAGATGCTGAAGCCGCCGGGATCCACGATCCCGGTAATGCCGAGACGATTGAGCTCCGTGAAGAACTGCCTGCTGCCGGCGACATTGTCCTCGAAATTCGGCCGCGGCAGCCGATCGAACAGCGCGGAGATGCTGACGATGGAGCCGTTGAACCAGCCCGTGGCTTCGCCCGATGCGGCGCGTTCGGCCGTGATGCCGGCCGGCAATTGATCCGCTGATATCCCGAGGGCCTGCTGCGCTCTCGGCGTCATCAGCAGCGCCGAATAGAACAGCTGGATGTAGGCCGGATTGTCGGGAACTGCCGACATTACCTCGGCCAGGGTCGGCCGCCGTTTCTCCGCAAACTGCAGATCGCTCCAGCCGCCGGCGACGATGATCCAGGACGTCGGGCGGGCTTTTGCCGCCTGGCGCAGGCGTTCCATGGCTTCAGGAATTGTCTTTGCACCGATCCAGTTGACCTCGGTTGCGTAGGTCAATCCGGCGCGCACGGCGTGAATATGGGAATCGATCAGGCCCGGAATGATCGTGCGTCCCCCAGCGTCGACGCGGCGTGTCGCGGGCCCGATCAAGGCTTCCATGGCGTCGTTGCCGCCGACTGCCATGATCTTGCCGTCGCGGACCGCGAGCGACTGCGCGATCGTCGATGTCGGATCCAGCGTCACGATCTTTGCGTTCATGACAACGAGGTCGGCCTTTTGTGCGTAAGCCAAAGTGGCCCAGCACGAGATCACCAAGATCGCCAGAAGCTTGCGCATGTTCAGTCTCTAAATGAGAGAGCCGGGAGCGAGAGGGGCAGGAGCGGCGATACATCCACCGCTGGATGCACGCGCGGACGTCGCGTGTCGCAATTGCAGTGTCGCAATCCGGATTATGCCTGGCTTCAATAAAATCAGCCAGTCCACCGGAAAATTCGGTGACGGTCGGGAGAACCGCTCGACGAGTTCACTGGCACCTTCTTCGCCCACGTGCCGCAGGTCACGACCCTGCCGCTGCCGCTCTACAACGCGGCGATGGGCGGCAACTATCAGGTCGCCTCGATCACGGCGATGATCCTCCTCGTGCCTTCGGTGCTGTTCATGCTCTTTATTGAGCGATTCTTGCGCGCCGACGTGCCGGCCAAGGTCGGCGGCTTGAGCATGATGACATTAGGTTTGGTCGACGGCTCGTTTCATCTCTCCCTGCGGGAGAGGTGACTCGAGTTCTTGGCGCGCATCGATTGATCCTGATCTTATCGCGCTTCAGTCCCGATCCCTGGCGAGCTCGGCAAGCACGCGCCGGAGATTGCCGTCGCCGTTCTTCAGAATGGTTTCCGCATCAGCCCTGCTGACACCCAGCGCCAGAAGGACCGCCGTCTTGACGTCTCCTTCAGCCTGCTCGAGCGAACGAGCCGCGTGCGAGGGATCGCAGTCGGCGATTTGCGCCACCATGGCCTCGGCGCGCCGCTTCAGCTTGGCATTGGTCGGCGGCATGTTCACCATCATGCCGCGATACACCCGGCCAAGACGCAGCATCACGCCCGAGGAGATCAGGTTCAGCACGACCTTCTGCGCGGTGCCCGCCTTCATCCGCGTGGAGCCTGCAATCAGCTCGCGGCCAGTCTCGATCAGGATCGGAAATTTTGCCGATGCCAGCAGTGCGGTGCCGGGATTGTTGGCGACACCGACCGTCACGGCATCGAAAGAGCCTGCGTGCTGCAGCGCCGCGACCGTGAACGGCGTTGTGCCGCTGGCGGCGACCGCGATCACCACGTCATGGGGCGTGAGCCGTGCGGCGTTGATCTGCGCGACGGCATCATCGACATCGTCCTCCGCGCCCTCGATGCTGGTGACGAACGCCCTCTCACCGCCGGCGAGGACGAAGCGGACGCGCTCGCGGGGCCAGGCGAAGGTCGGTGTCAGCTCGGCGCCGTCCTGGACCGCCACCCGGCCCGAGGTGCCGGCGCCGACATAGACAATGCGACCGCGATCGCCGAGCGCAGTCTTGGCCGCCTCGGCTGTCGCAGTGATTGCGGGAAGGGCATGGCCGATTGCGGCGACCGCCGCAAGCTGGCCCTCCCACATCGCTTCCATCGCAGAATTCAGCGGCCACGCATCAAGGTCGGCAAATCTGGGATCGACGTCTTCGGTCGCCATACCGCTGATCCCAGTCTCAAACGCGGAACTTCGCAGCCTGTTCATGGTCAGTTTCTCTTCTGGGTAGGTCCAGCTTGGCCGGGTCAGCTCGGCAGCGGGTTTTTGCTGCCATCAATGCCAAGATACCGGGTACCTTTTGTTCCCATGGGAAGCTTAACGCGAGGAACTAGCTCGGGGTCCCCCAAAACCCTGTGTACACTAAGCACCCGGAAGCGACGGGGCTCGCCTCACGAGTCCGTGACTGCGAATCTCGGATCGCCGTTCTCGCGATTGCCGCGCACGGGACGAGCACGGCTCTTTCGCGTATATTGCCCGGCGCCTTGAGGCAGGTTCATTATTGCGCAGGCCGTGTTGTGGCTAATTTTGCTCAAGGAGATTCAGCCTCCAATGACGAAGGACGTTTTCTCCTGCCATGGCAAAGTCTGATCCTGCCGCACAGCGTGACAAGGGAAATCCGAAATCATGATCATGGACCGTGAAAATGTCGACGCCGGCAAGCTGGGCGATAGAGCTCTGTCCGGGCTTCAGTCTCGGCTTCTCAACCGCCGGGCGTTTCTGTTCGGCTCCGCTGGTCTCGCGGCACTGGGCCTGGCCGGTTGCGCGTCCGACTACATGAGCCTGGCCGAAGCGGAGAAAGTCTACGGGCCCGTGCCGAACGAGAAATTCCCGATCCCTGGGGTCGATGTCAGCAAGGTCGATCCGAAATATTTTCGCAAGACGGTGCGCTATGACAGCAATGAGGCGCCCGGTACGATTATCGTCGATCCCGGCAAATACTATGTTTACCGCATCGAAGGCGAGGGAAACGCGACCCGCTATGGCGCCAATGTTGGCCGCGATGGTTTCCGGTGGAGTGGGGACGCTTATGTCGGGCGCAAAGCCGAATGGCCTACCTGGACGCCACCGAAGGAGATGATCGCGCGCCAGCCGGAGGCGGGCAAATATGCTCGCGGCATGCCGGGAGGTCTCGACAATCCACTCGGTGCTCGCGTGCTCTACCTCTATCAAAATGGGATTTACACGCTTTACACGATCTATAGCACCAGCGCCCCCGAAACGATCGGGAACGGCATTACGAGCGGTTGCACCGGCCTCCTCAGCCAGGACATGATCGACCTCTATTCGCGAACGCCCGTCAATACGAAGGTGATCGTGCTGCCGGCATAGGCAACCGCGTTCGCGCAAAACAACGCGCGGTAACGCATCGTGACAACCCACTGTCACCAAAATTATTGTGTCTCACTTCAGGGGTGCAGTCCAGTGCACCCAATTCATTGGTCTCCAAGTTATCGAAGTTGGCCGGAGCAATCGAGTCACCATCACCGCGATAGCTATTTAATTCATGAGCTTCCGAGCGTGAGGAATTAAGTGCACCGTCACCGTAGCTCGTAGCTCACGCGGCTCACGCTCCTGTGCGGGTCTGCGAAACATCTATCACGTGGCGGTCCGTCCCGACCGTTATGATGATTGTGTAAGATTTAGGTCCGCCGTCACCCTGGTCGGTTGGTGGCGCGACATGCAATTGACCGCCGTACCATTCGCCAGGCATTAGAGTGTTGTCTTTGATTGCCGATTGCTCCAGCGCAACCATATTGCGCTGACCGGTCTCCACGGTTGCAGCAATCATGGCATCGTTCTGCGCTGCGGCATTGCCTTGCGCGATTGCCGCTGCCGTTGGGCTATAGAAGGTCCCCGTGCGGCCATTCGGCGTCGTATATGTGCCGTACCCGGCGCGGGAAGCGCTGTACGCGTTCGCGCCCGCTGCAACACCGGTCAACAAAGCCGCGGCTACTTGGCGATTCTTCTCCTCCTGAACCAACATTTCATAGGTGACGATCTTCATCTCGAAGTCGGAACCAGCAGCGTGTTGTGTTGCCTCGACCTGAGCAACTCGGAAATCGATGGGCTGACGGCCTAAATTATTGATGCCGACCACGAAGACTGGCCGACCATTCGCCTGGAGCTGCCGAGAGGCGGGTCGAACGAGTACGAGTGAATTCTTCTGGCGAGAGACGAGTGCGGGTTGCCCGTCTCGCATGAGCGCCTGCTGCTGTGGATTGGAGGCCTTAAATGATACTGTCTCGCCGGCCGTCATGCAGCCGGTCAGCGTGACGCACGCCACTGCTGTCGCCAAAATGCGCATGCTGAAATTCCCCCCAAAGAGATCATGCAAGCGCAATCGATGCGCGGGGGCAAGCGGAGTTTACGCGCGGAGGTATCGTGGCCCTCCGTCAAAAAGTCTAAGGAGAGGCGCGGTTGTCGATATCGTCGCGGGCGATTGCCCAGCCGCGCGCCTTCTTCGGCGAGGCAGCCTTCACTCGCTTCGCTTTTTCATGTGTGGCACCGGCTCGCCGAGCCGAAGCTCGCGAAGGCTGGTGGGCCCGGCAGGAGCATCCACAATCATCGCAAAGCCCTGATTTGCAAGATGCGTCGGCGGGAAGACGAGACCCAATGTCTCACCTTCGTGAATCATCATTTAGCTCGAAGCTGGCAATGAAGCTAGTCTTTCGGTCGAGAGAAAACTCACAAACGTATGCGTTGCATAGCGGATGCGGTGCGTAGATCATCTTAGTGTAACGCCCGTACGATCATCTGCCTAGCTCCGTACCTGATATGGCCGGAGCCTCTGCACCAATGGTGTAGGCTCCGGTCTTCACTCGTCATCTAGCGCAGCATCCCTGGATGTGCAGATGGCTTCAATCTTCTTTGCGTAAATAGGGTTCGTAGCGACGATCGTGCTGGTAAGGTTGCAAACGCCGGTTAGCTGTTTGCCAAGCTTGTAGTTGCCGTATACCGCGGCCAGAAGAAGTACGAACAGAAACCATGCAAAAGGGTTCGTAGCTAGGCGCGTACGAAGCTGGTCAACGAACTTGCGCACCCGAGTGGGCATCCTGCTAACGTGTGAAGCGCTCCCAGATTCGCTGGACTAAACTCTTGTTGGCCTCGACCTCGTACAGAGCGTCACGCCATTTCTCATATTGGACTGCGCGTGCCTTATAGGTGCTCTCGTTGGCACGGTCGTCACCCGCCATGTTAACTCTAGTCAGGGATGCCGCGACGTACAGAAAGTCCCTAAAGTTATGGCTCGCGAACCACGCGTCCGCGTGATCGGTGCACACTACATAGTACCATCCGAGACTGGACTTTGCCTCTCGAACGAACGCATCGGGATTACCGTTCGGGGTGTTAGCATACTCCCAGGCTCTCCTTAGAGAGCGATCAATCGCATCGCTGGTCGCGAGCGTTTTGCATGTGGTGGCAAACTCAGAAACGAGCGTCACGACTGAGTTGATTGTCGTATCGATCATCTTGCTCTGGTCTGGACAATACGTGATGTTATGACCCGGCTTCCACATTTTCAGCCGTTCGTCATTTCCATCGACATACATCACACGCTTGGTCTCACCGCCATCGAGCAAGATGGCCCGGTACTCGGGCACGATCCGGTACAGTTCATGATTTGGAGTGCATTCTTGGGTATGTGCCCGTACCGTCGTGAGGATCAGCGCCAGCAAGGTAGAACAGAAAACCGCTCTCATGCTCAATCCTCAAGATACGGCTTCGCGAGTTGCATCCACTCTTCCTCCGATTTGCATCGGGTTTGACCTACAACACAATCGACCTGCACTGGATTAACTCTGAACTCCCAATAGCTCCCGTACTCCTTGTTTTCGTTCAAGTCGAACAATCTGAGCAGCTTTGCCGTCGTGCCCTTCTCGAAGAATGTGGTTCTTTCTAGGAAGAAGCACTTATTGAGCTTTGCACTGTAGTGGTTCTGGTATCCAACGGTCGTGCTCATGCCGTCCTTGTCGGTCTGTTTTGGTCCAGGGTATTCTTTTGCAAACACTTCCGCTGCGAGCTTACCGCAGCGCTCTTGCAGCATGTAGCGTTCGGTAGCTGTGGCCTGCTGTCCGTAGCATGGCGAGCAGATGACTGCGTAAACGATTGCCGCGTAGACAGGCGACTTCATAGTTCATTCCCCCGTCAAGAGCTTACCCGCAGTTTCCTCCGACTGGAAGCGGCCTAGGAAGCCCGCCGGGTGGCCATCCGGTTTTCGGCTACAAGAGCTGGTCCGGGATCGATTTAACGCACAGGCGAATCTGGCTGCGGCTCTCGCGCGGCCTTTTATTCGGTTCATGGCGGAAGAGATCAGGATTGACATCGGCAGGTACTTCGACCGGCACGGCAGGACGCCATCCGGAAAGAGTACGGGTATTCCGTATCATCAGCCCGCTGGCTACTGCCAGGGACCATATCTACGCTCCGCAGGAGGACATGGAGTTCAAGGCGGCTTGTGCCCGAGCATTAGAGGTCGCAGCCCTACGTAGGGCTACCCGTATTCAACTACTGCCAGAGTGGATCAGGGGACGGCGCATACCCAGTCGTTGCCACGGTCTGACGGATAGTCTTTGAGAACAGGGCTGTATATCGCGTCGGTGTATGAAGACCGGTTCGTCATCTTCGCAATACACTTAAACCGGCCTGCTCCTATCGCTGTGTTTACGGCCCATAGGACGTAGGGATTTTGGAACCCTTCGTATAGACAGCCATTCGGACTTGTGTAGCCACCGCCGCGCTTCGCAGCTTTGTCGGCATTGAAGTTACATTCGTCCAATGTCTTGTAGGGACCGGCCCACAGCCACTCAATCTTTCCTGTACCCATGTTGGTAGCATACGGTCGCCATCGAAGCTCAGGCGTTGGACCGTCCTGCTGCAGCCCAAAGTACATCAGCGAGGCCACTACCAGCCACCCGATTGCAGCACGCATTCATTCCCCCCGAAGTGTGCAGGAGATACTGTATTGCGTGTTAGCGCAGTGCGCCAAGTTAGACTTGCGAAAATGACGGTTTTTGTCGTGGGTTCGTGCCGACATTCGCGGTTCGCTGTCCTAGTTATGTTTAGACCTGATCCACCGGAGTATGGTCCTCGTTGCTAGCGCCAGTACCAGAACAACGGCAAGAACCCCAAAGAGCGTTCCGAAATTTGCAATAATGGTTGCGTTTGTCCCGCCGTCCTTCGGTAGCAAGTTACACAGCACCGATAGCGCAATGCTTAGGATCGTAAAAACCATCAGCCGATCGATTTCACGCGGTTCGGTCATGCCGTTCCCCTGTACTGATAAGCCACCCCATTTAGCGACCCATGTGTGCGCCAGATTAGGATGCCAGATTTGACGGATTTTTTCGTGGGGGTATCCGACAGAAGAGCGCGAGCAACTCCCCCCTACCACCTTTGAATATCGAGGCGTATTCGGATCTTATTAGGTTTAGGTCTGATCCCAGGGCGAAAAGCCGTGACGGAAACGGCGGGCTTAGTGCCCCGGGGATTACGGTTGACAGTGCACTTAATTTAAAGCCTTCAAACCGATAAGTGCGCCCGGGGCCGTTTAGCGCGCTGCCACCGCAACCCGTGCAGCCCGCCTACGCCCTTTGGGCTTCGGCGCGGCAGCCTTCCCTCGCTTCGCTTTTGATGTGTGGCACTGGCTCGCCGAGCCGAAGCTCGTTGCGGCCGTCCGTCGTCGCTTCCGCTGCGCTCCCGCTATGCCGGACACCACGCTTCGCCCTCGTTCTCCGCGCGGCTGCGCCACGCGTAGCCCGAAGGGCGAAGCGTGGTGGGCCCGGCAGGACTCGAACCTGCAACCAGACCGTTATGAGCGGCCGGCTCTAACCATTGAGCTACAGGCCCCGCCGCGAGCGGCCCGCGGGAAT
>Ga0209148_1000306_pt1 | contig 70293 bp, 62 predicted proteins | sample AraplaCol_mMF_r2_2_FD_184288 | JGI IMG/M metagenome (GOLD analysis project Ga0209148, IMG submission 184288) | Arabidopsis root microbial communities from North Carolina, USA - plate scrape CL_Col_mMF_r2 (SPAdes) (version 2) | ecosystem: Host-associated > Plants > Roots > Endosphere | place...
TTTCCCTGATAGGGTCAGATACGAGGGCGGCGTGTCCTCCGTGCCCTATTTCGACGCACGCTGCGGCAGCACTTTCATCGATGCCGACGGCTTCGTCTCCGGCTGGAGCAGCTTCTGGTCGCAGGTGAGCGCAGGCGGCTTTGCGCCTCGCAATTATGTGATGGACAATCTCACGCTCGAAAAGGGCGCGCTTCACTATTACAGCATCGCGGAAGCGGTGATGCAGCGCCACGCGCGCTGAGCGGAACATTCGCGACAATTAACCCAACAACAGGAAACCGCGGCGTCGCAGGGCGCCGCTTGGTACGATGGCGCGTTGGTTCCGAAAGGACAGCAGCCCCGTGACGAAACTCGACAGACGCCAATTTCTCCTCGGCAGCGCCGCCACGCTCGCGGCGGGCGCATCGGCATCCGCGGCGCCGCCAGCGTCGAAACTTGCCCAGCGCCGGCCCGGCTATGGCGCGGCCGCCACGCTCTGGGATTTGCAGGCCGATCCGCGGCTTGGCGAGGCCATCAGCACCTATTGCACCCAGGTGGTGCCGGTGCTCGAGCTGAAATGGCCGATGCTGCGGCCGGACGCACACACCTTCGCCTTCGAGCGCGCCGACGCCATCTATGATTTCGCGCAGAAGAACGATCTGACCATGCGCGGCCACGCGCTGGCCTGGTATCACGACATTCCCGACTGGACCAAGCAGATCAAGGATTCGAAGGCCGTCGAGCGTGCCTATGTCGATCACATCAACACCGTCGTGTCCTACTACAAGGACAAGCTGACCTCGTGGGACGTCGTCAACGAGCCGATCCCCGACAATCCAGGGAGCGTCAAGGACCGGCGCGACACGTTCTGGACGCAGCATCTCGGTGACGGCTGGATTCCGCTGGCGTTCCGAACGGCCGCAGCCGCCGATCCCTATGTCAAGCTCGCGATCAACGAATACGATATCGAGTCTGCGAAGGATTCGTTCATCGCCAAGCGCGCAGCCTACCGCAACCTGATCATGGATCTGCTGGATCAAGGCGTGCCGCTGCACGCGGTCGGTCTGCAATCGCATCTGCACGCCGAGCTCGAGATCGATACCCACGGACTCGCCGAATTCGTCACCGAGATCCGCTCATGGGGCCTCGAGGTCTTCGTCACCGAGCTCGATGTCGACGATCAGAAGCTGACCGGAAGTCCTGCGGAGCGCGATGCCATCGTCGCCAAGCGCGTCGACGATCTCCTGACCGCGATCTCGGCCAGCGGACCGGCGCGCTCGATCCTGACCTGGGGCATTTCCGATCGCTACAGCTGGATCAACGGCACCTTCAAACGCCCGGACAAGCAACCGAACCGGCCATTGCCCCTCGACGGCGAATTCAAGCCCAAGCCGTTCATGGACGTGATCAGCAAGTTCACGAAGGATGTGTGAGAACTGGCGCGTGTCTCTCCTCATCCCAATCGGGATAGGTGAAGCTCGCTCCTTGGTCAGCCATCCGACGGCAGCCCCTGCTCAAGTCCGTGAAAGCGCAGCGGCGCCAGGGCGGATGCGCGTTGCCACCAGTCGGCGACGCGGTCGTCGAGCGCGCTCACGCCGCGGCCATGGCCTGGAAAGATCCGGATCTGCTGCACCGCTTCAGCCACGAACCCCTTGGTCCGGCGCGTGATCTTGAGGGCGGCGCCTTCGCGGTCGCGCTGTGTCAACGGCACCAGCAGCCGGCCGCGCGGGCGGAGCGAGGCAAGCCAGAGCGGATGCGGATGCGAGAAGCCGGCATGCACGATGATAACATCGGCCGTCTCGCCGATATCGCGACAGCCGTCGCCGTTGACGACCTCGACATTATGATAGGCGCGCAGGTAATTCGCAGCGCGCGCCGCGAGCCGCGCGTCGCATTCGATTGCACGCACCCTGCCCTTCGCCCCCACGATCTCCGACAGGATCGCCGAGAAATAGCCGAGCCCGCAGCCGATCTGGACCACATAATCCTTCGCTCTGACGTCGAGCACATCGATGAAGTGGGCCCACAGGCTCGGCAGCCCGGTATCGAGCCTGCGGCGCGCATCGATGGCAACGAGAACATTGTCGTAGAGATGGACGGGATCAGCGCTGGGCGTCAGGCGGTAGTTGCGCGCCGCCTCGGTCTTGATGCGCCAGGGCCCCTTCGCCAGAAAATTTTCACGCGGCACCGACGCAAGGGCTGCAAGCAGACGCGGCGAGGTAATTCGCTCGCGCTTCGCAATCAGCGCGACGTAGCGCCCGCGCGCGGCGGACAGATCACTCATTTTACCGGATCAGCCCGTGGACGCGCCGGCGTATCGCCGCCGAGCTCGTGCACCAGCTGCATGGCCAGCTTCAGGTCGGGCGTCAGGAATCCCTCGTTGAATTTGCCGACAATCGGCATGAGCAGAAGGCTTGCGTGCTCGCGCTTGCCTGAGGCGTGCGACAGCCGCGCGAGGCTGACCGCGGTTCTGAGCTCCCAGGACAACGCGCCCTGCTTGCGCGCCGTCTCCAGCGACTGGTCGAACAGATCTTCGGCCTCCTGCACCGAGGCCGGATTGCCGTCCGACAAGGTGATCTCGCCTTGCAGGCGGTAGACCTCTGCAAGATAGGAGTGATCGCCGGTCCGTCGTGCGGTCGCGAGCGCACCGTCAAGCGCGCGCAAGGCGGCATCGCGCATGCCGACCTTGGCATAGGCCTCCGCGAGCAGGCAACGGAACCAGCACCCGGCAAGCCAGGAATCCATCGCTTCATACTCGTCGAGGCCGAAGCGCATCTGGCTGATGCCCTCGTCGGCCTCGCCGAGCTGGGCCAGCGCCCAGCCGCGCAGGATCGCGGCCTGCTGCTTCCAGTGCAGGAAATTATGCTCGGTGGCGATGATCATGGCCCGGTTGGCGTGATCGCGCGTGCCCTCGATATCGCGCAAATGCTGGCTGAGATAGGCGCCGAACACCAGCGCGAAGGCGAGCGAGAACGGATGGCGGATCTTCTCCGCAAGCTGGATCGCCTGCTCGCTGTGCTGGCGCGCCGCGTCCGGCTGGCCAAGGAACCAGAGCAGATAGCCGAGATAGGACAGCGAGACGACGCCCGGATCGGTGCCGTGGCGCTCCATCAGGTCGGAATGCAGATCAGGACTGTAGAGATCGATGCAGCGATGCAGATGATGCTGCGCGGCGGCGAAGCGACCGCGATAGAGCATGGTCATCGCGATCGAGCGGTGCGCCTCGATCAGGTAGCCGGTCTGCTGCGCCGTGTCCTCGTTCAACCGCTCGCGCTTGGCGAATTTCAGCAGCTCGACGCTGAGATCATGCGCGCGGGTGAGGTCGGCGCGGATGAAGTGGCACACCCACAGCCCGCGCGTGGCCGCAAAGGCCTTTTCGTCGTCGTCGAGCTGCTGGCCGAGCTCGAGGGCGCGGATGTAGTTCTCCTCGACCTCCTGCACGGCGTAGCCCTTGGCGGCGATCAGCGCGTTACCGAGCGCGATCCGCAGCTCGAGCTCCATCTCGTCGGCGCCCTGCATGCGTGCATTGGCCTGCACGACGCTGAGGCCCCGGCGGAGATGGCCGATCGCCTCGAGATTGGCGCCGCTTTTGGCCGCCTGCTTGCCGGCCTTGAGCCAGAAGCTCGCCGCGCCCTCGCTCTGGCCGGACTCGGTCAGATGGTGGGCCAGCAGCTCCGGCTCTCGATCGGTCTTCTCCGGATACATCTCGGCGAGGACCTGCGCGATGCTGGCATGCAGCTTGCGCCGCTCGCTGTGTAACAGGCTCGCATGCGCCGCGTTCTGGATCATCACGTGCTTGAAGGAGTAGAGCGCGTCGGGCGGATGGCCGCGGCGCATGATCAGGCCGGCCTCCTCCAGATGGGTCAGCGCCGCCTCGATCTGCTCCGCCGGCGTGTTGGCGACGGCGTGCAGGGTCTCGTAGGAGAATTCGCGCCCGATGGTGGCGCCGATCTGCGCGATCCGCTTGAACGGTCCCATCCGGTCGAGACGCGCCATCAGCGAATCCGTCAAGGTCGCCGGGATAGCGAGCTGCCGCCACGGGCCCGACAGCACGTAGCGCCCGTGTCGCTCGGTCAGGAGGTTGGATTCGAGGACCGTCTTGGTCAATTCCTCGAGGAACAGCGGCACGCCGTCGGTCTTGACGATGATCTCCTCGACGACCTCCTTGGGAAGCTCTCTGCCCGCAACGCGCTCGACCAGCGTGGTGCGCAGCGGCCGGCTCAGCCGGTTCAGCACCAGCGTGGTGATGTGCGAATGCGCGTTCCAGCTCGGCTGGAATTCGGAGCGCGCGGTGATGATGGCCAGGATCGGCCGGTTCTGCACCCGGTCGACCAGCAAATCGATCACCTCGCGGGAGGTCGGATCGATCCAGTGCAGATCCTCAAAGGCCATCACCAGCGGCATCTCGCGCGCCAGCCCCAGGAAGTGATTGACGAGTGCCGCCACGGTCGCGTCTTTCTGTTGCTGAGGCGACAGGTCGAGCGGCGGATAGCGCTCGCCGGTCGGGATCGACAGCAGCGCTGCGAACAGCGGCGCCACCTGCTCGATATCGCCGTGGGCTGTGGCGATCGCATTCTCCAGGCTCGCCAGCGACAGCGCGGAGGCATCCTCGCGGTCGAGGCCGAGCGAGAATTTGAGCTGCTCGACGAAGGGATAGAAAGCCGTGGATGTGTAATAGGGCGAGCACTGGAACGAGACATGTCCGTGCCGGTCACCTGCGATGCGCTCAAAAATCTCCTGGATGATGCGCGACTTGCCGATGCCGGGCTCGCCGAACTTGACGACGACCTGGCCGTCGCCCTCCTTGACCTGCTGCCAGCGCGCCATCAGCAGCGCGATTTCCTCCTCGCGGTTGACGAGCGGGGTCAGCCGCGTGCCCATGGCGGCGGCGAAGCGGGTCTCCACGCGCGTGGCGCGCACGACGTGCCAGGCTTGCGTCTTTTCCGAGATGCCCTTCAGCGTCTGGGCGCCGAGATTGCGGTAGTCGAACTTGCCCTTCAGCAGCGATTGCGTCGAGGCGGAGATCACCACGCCGTTGGGCGGCGCCAGCGCCTGCAAGCGTGCGGCAAGATTGACGGTCTCGCCGACAGCGGAGTCGCGCTCTTCGGTCCCCTGGCCGACGAGGTCGCCGACCACGACGAGGCCGGTCGCGATGCCGATGCGGACGGCGGGCGCGTGGCTGAGCGCGCCGCGCGGCTCGATTGCGCGGGCGGTCGACAGCACCCGCACGATCTCGAGCCCGGCGCGCACCGCGCGCTCGGCGTCGTCCTCATGCGCGGTCGGATAGCCGAAATAGACCAGAATGCCGTCGCCGACGAAGCGGGCGGCAAAGCCTTCGTAATGCTTGACGACGCGCACGCAGGTCTCGCGGAAGCTGGCGATCATGTCGCGCACGTCTTCCGGATCGAACTGGGCCGAGAGCGCCGTGGAATCCACCATGTCGCAGAACATGGTGGTGAGCTGGCGCCGCTCGGCGCCAACCTCTGCGCGGGTCGGCGGACGCGCCGGCGCAACTGGCGCCTCGGCCGTCTCCGCCTTGAACAGCACGGCCATTGCCCGCTGCAACCGCTTGCGATCGCCGAGCGGCAGCCCGAGTTCGGCAAGATCCGCCTCGGTCAGGTCGCCCATGACGTCGAGATCGAGGCGGTGCTGCGCGAACAGATCGGTGTAGTGACCGAGACCAATGCCTTCGAGCCAGCGCTTCAACCCGACTTCCGTCCCCGGCTCATTCTCCAGCATCGTGATCCCGCCCTACACTCCCTCCGCCAAAGGGCTTAAGGTCCCTCAACCACAGATTTTGGGGCCCAAACTTCACCTCAGACTGGACGCGTTCCCTAACTCAAGGGAAGAATAGCCCAATCGGATCAAAAGGGAATGGCATTGTCGGAGATCGCATCCGAGGCGGGAGAGAGACCAGCCGGCGCAGGAGTCGAAACTGAGATTCCCGCCGATATCGGCGGCCTTCTCGCTTCTCATGCGCGCACCATGCCGGCGGCGCCCGCCCTGCTCGCCCCCGGCCGGCCTCCTCTCACCTATGGCGCCCTCGGCACAGGAATCGCGCATTTCGTCCGCGCGCTGCGCGGGCTCGGCATTACACCTGCCGACCGCATCGCCGTTGCACTGCCGCGTGGGGCCGACAGTGCATTGGCGCTGATCGCGGTGGCATCGACCTGCGCCTGCGTCCCCGTCAATCCCGACTTCACGGCGGACGAGCTGCAACGCTATTTCAGCGAATTGAAGCTCACGGCGCTCGTGACACGGGCGGACATGAATTCGCCGAGCCGCGACGTCGCCAGAGCGCTTGATATCGCGGTGATCGATTTCGTTCCAGGGCCGGAGACGGATCTCGGCGGCTGCGCGTTCGTGGGCCCAACGATCGGCCCGGCCTGCGCCGACGGCGCCGCCGGCGCGGAGGACGATGCGTTCATCCTGCTGACATCGGGCACGGCGGCGCGGCCGAAGATGGTGCCGCTGACGCACCGCAATGTGTATCTCTCCGCGCGGAATGCCGGCCGGGTGCTCTCGCTCTCGCCGCACGATCGCCTGCTTAACGTCCTGCCGCTGTTTCATGCCCACGGCCTGATCTCCGGCCTCCTGACCGCGCTCGCGGCGGGCTCCAGCGTGATCTGCACCAACGGCTTCGACGCGCCGTCATTTTTCGGCTGGATGCGGGACCTGCAACCGACCTGGTACACGGCCGTGCCGACCATTCATCGTGCGCTGCTGACTGCGGCAGAAGCGAACCCCGAGCGCGTCCGCTCGTCGTCGCTGCGCGTGATCCGCTCGGCCTCGTCCTCGCTTGCGCCTGCGATCCTGAACGGGCTGGAGGCGATCTTCGGCGTCCCCGTGCTGGAAACCTATGGGATGACGGAAGCGGCCTCGCAAATATCAGCCAATCCGTTAGAGCTGCGCAAGATCGGCTCGGTCGGCCGCGCCGCAGGCCCCGAGATCGCGATCATGGACGAAGCGGGCCGCCTGCTTGCGCACGGCCAGCATGGCGAGATCATGCTGCGCGGTCCGAACATGAGCCGCGGCTATTACAATGACGAGGCGGCGACGCAGGCAGCATTCCGCGATGGCTGGTTCAGGACCGGCGATCTCGGCTATCTCGACGCCGACGGCTATCTCTTCATCGTCGGCCGGATCAAGGACGTCATCAACCGCGGCGGCCAGAAAATCTCGCCGCTGGAGGTGGAAGAGGTGCTGCTGGCCCACCCCGCGGTGCTGGAAGCCGGCGTCTTCGCGATTCCCCATGCCACGCTCGGCGAGAACGCCGCCGCCGTCGTGGTGCTCAGGGAGAATTCCGATGCGACCTCCGACCAGTTGCGCCAGTTCGCGCGCAAGCGGCTTGCCGCCTACAAGGTGCCGAGCCTGATCCGCAGCGTGGCTGCACTGCCGAAGGGCGCCAGCGGCAAGGTCAAGCGCAACGCGCTGGCCGAATTGATTTCAACGCCCCCTGATGACGACGAGACGCAGCTGCCGCGCAACGAACTGGAGACCCAGCTCGCCGGGATCTGGGCCGGTCTGCTCGAGCTTCCGCAGGTCGGACTCGATCAGGACGTCTTTGCGCTCGGCGCGGATTCGCTCGCGGTCACCCAGATGCGCTCCCGCCTGCGCGAGCGCTTCAATGTCAGCTTCTCCTTCGAGGACATCTTCGATTGCGCCACGGTCGGTGCCCTTGCCGCCCGGATCGAGACCACGGCGCACCGCGATGCGACGTTGCCGGCATGGCGTCCGGAGACCTCCGAAGGCGACGCCCCGCTGTCGTTCCAGCAGCAGCGGATGTACGTGCTCTCAAGGCTCGACCCGACCCGCTACAATTACAACGTGGTCGAGGTCGCGCTGCTGAAGGGCGAGGTCGATCTCTCCGCGCTTCAGGCGAGCCTGGCTGCGATCTGCGCCCGCCACGAGGTGCTTCGCTCGGTCTTCGTCGAAAGCCAGGGCGAGCCGGTGCAGCGTGTGCTTCAGGCGCCGCTGCTCGAACGGATCAAGCTCAAGCCCTGCCCCGCGGACAGGCAGGTTGCCGTGGTCAGGCGCGAGGCGCTCAAGCTCGCACAGTACGCATTTGATCTTGCCAGCGAGCCGCCGCTGAAGGTCACGCTGCTCTCGTTCGACAAATCCAACCACGCGCTGGTGGTCAATGTCCATCACCTCGTCACCGACGGCTGGTCGCAGCGGCTGTTCTGGGAGGCGCTTGCCGCAGGATATTCCACCGCGCGCAAGGCAGGTGTGACGGCGTCGCCCTCGCCCAGCTTTCAATATCGCGACTTCGCCCGCTGGCAGCAGAGCTGGGCGCAGACGCCGGCGGCGAAGGAGCAGCTCGACTACTGGCGCGCGCAACTCGACGGCGTGACCACGCTGCCGCTGCGGACCGACCGGCCGCGGCCAGAGGTATGGAGCGGTCACGGCGCCCGTCATTATTTCGAATTCTCCAGGGCGCTTTCAGCCGACATCCGCGCGCTGGGCCAGGATCAGGGCGTGACGCCTTTCATGGCGCTGCTCGCGGTGTTCCAGTGCCTGCTGTTCCGCCATACCGGGCATGAGGATGTCGCGACGGGATCGCTGATCGCGAACCGCAACCAGATCGAGAGCGAGCGCCTCATCGGGCTGTTTGCGAACACGCTGATCCTGCGCAACGATTTCGGCGGCGACCCGACCTTCGGCGAAATGCTGCGGCGGGTCCGCCAGATCACGCTCGATGCTTACCGCAACCAGGACCTTCCGATCGAGGAGGTCCTGCGCGCGTTGCAGATCGCGCGGCGGACAGACGGCAATCCGCTGTTCCGGATCATGTTCATCCTCCAGAACGCATCGATCGAGGCCGCGCGCTTCCCAGGCCTGTCGATACGCCGGCTGGAGATCGACCCCGAGGTCGCGCGCTTCGACATCACGCTCGAGCTGGTCGAGGCCGAGGGCCGCTTCACCGGCTTCTTCGAATATGCCACCGATCTGTTCGACAGCGGTACGATTGAGGGCATGGCGGATCAGTTCAAGATCCTTCTGAAGGCCGTCATCGCCAATCCCGAGCAGCGCATCTCGCGCCTGCCACTGCTGACGGCCGCGGAGCGCCGGCAATTGCTGACGAAGGGCCGGCCTGTCAACTTCGCAGCGCGCGGAACTGTCTGCGAACGCTTGGAGCGGCAGGCGAAAAAGACGCCAAACGCCGTGGCGATCTCCGATCGGCATATTTCCTTCAGCTATCGCGAGCTGGCACGCCGCAGCCAGGCGATCGCGCGCTGGCTCGCCCGCGAAGGCGTCGGCGCGGAAACGGTGGTCGCACTCCTGGCAGACCGCGGCCCCGACCTGCTCGCGGCAATGATCGCGGTGCAGCGTGTGGGCGCGGCCTTCCTCAATCTCGATCCCGAGCAGCCGCCGGCGCGGCTCGCAACCATCCTCGGCTCGAGCTGCGCAAACGTGCTGCTGACGGGACGCGCACAGTCCGCCATGGTCGATGCGCTGATCGAGCCGCTGGTCGCGCGCATCCGGGTGGCGGAGATCGAGGACACGATGGGGCTGGACTTGACCAAACCGGTCCGCGCGGCACGGCGCGCCAGCACGAGCCTCGCTTACCTCATCTATACATCCGGCTCCTCCGGCGCACCGAAAGGCGTCATGATCGAGCAGCGCGGGCTGTCGAACCATCTCGCCTCGCTCATCGACGAACTCGGTCTCACGGCCAAGGACGTGATCGCGCAGACCGCGCCGCAAAGTTTTGTGATCTCGGTCTGGCAGTTACTGGCCGGGCCCATGGTTGGCGCGCGCGTCCATGTCTGCGCCAATTCGGTCGTGCAGGATCCGATGCTGCTGGCGCTGGAGATCGAGCGCGAGGGCATCACGGTGCTCGAGATCGTGCCCTCGCTGCTCCGCGTCATCCTCGAACGCCTCGACGAAGCGCCGATGCTGAGCGCCTTCGCGAAACTGCGGCTGCTGATCTCGACCGGCGAGCCGCTGCCGGTCGATCTCTGCCGCGCCTGGTTTGCCCAGTGCCCGAAGGTGCAGCTGATCAACGCCTATGGCGCCTCGGAATGTTCTGATGACGTCTCGCTGAACCGGCTGACCCGCGCACCCGATGCTGCGACGACCAATGTTCCAGTCGGAGCGCCACTCCCCAACACCCAGATCTACGTGCTCGATCCGCATCTGGAACCGCAGCCGATCGGCGTGGTCGGCGAGCTCTGCATCGGCGGTGCCGGGATCGGCCGCGGCTATGTCAACGATCCCGCGCAGAGCCGGGAGCGCTTCATCCGCGATCCGTTCGCGCGGGCGGAAGGCGGCCGGCTCTACCGCACCGGCGACCTCGCCCGCCGCCGCGCCGACGGGACAATCGAATGCCTCGGCCGCGCCGATCTTCAGGTCAAGGTCCGCGGCTATCGCATCGAGCTCAAGGAGATCGAGGCTGCGCTTGCCGACCACCCAAGCGTGCGAACCGGCATCGTCGAGCCGCGGCGCGACGCCAATGGCGATGTCAGGCTGATCGCCCATGTGGTTGCCAAAGCCGGCAGCCGGATCAGCGCCAGCGAATTGCGCGATTTTCTCAAGATCCGGCTGCCGGTTCATGCGATCCCGTCGGCGTTCCTGTTCCTGGATCAGGTTCCGCTCAACGCCCACGGCAAGCTCGATCGCTCCGCCCTGCTGGCGCCCGCGCAACAGGAGAGCGCAGCGACCGAGAGGGCCCTACCGGCGCGCCGCTTCACCGAAAAGGTCCTGTCCGACATCTGGAGCGATCTGCTGAAGGTCGAGAACCTCGGTGTCACCGACAATTTCTTTGACCTCGGTGGCCATTCGCTGCTGGCCGGGCAAGCGATGGCGCGCGTCGCCCGTGCGCTGGGCGCATCGCTGCCGATCAAGACCATCTTCGAGGCACCGACGATCGCGGAGCTCGCCCGTCGGGTCGACGAGGCCGTGGCCATGGCGCCGCAAAAGCCTGCGGCCGGCGTTCCGCGCCTGGCTGAAAACGCGCCGCCCACGCTGTCGATCGCGCAAGACCAGATGATGCGGATCGAGCAGAACCTGCCCGATCTGCCGCTGTTCAACCTGCCCTTCGCCTTCCACCTCGAAGGCCCGATCGACCCGCGCACCCTGGCGCAGGCCATCGACGACATCGTGCGCCGCCACGAATCATTGCGGACGGCGTTCGGCTGGAATGGCGAGGTGCCGGTCAGCCGAATCATTGCGCCCGCCACGCTCGGTCCGGTCCTGACCGTCGAGACCATCGGCGACGGGCGCCCCCACAACAACCAGCGGCGCAAGGCGCTCGAGCTCAGGAAGATCGAGCTCCTGATCGCGCAGGAGACCTATACCCCCGTTAACACCGCCCGGGCACCGCTGCTGCGGGCGCGGCTGCTACGGCTTCACGCCGAGGATCACGTCCTGCTGCTGACGCTGCATCATGCCGTCGCCGATGGCTGGTCGATCGGCGTGCTGTTCGAGGAATTGTCCAACTGCTATGCCGCGCTGGCGGGCCATCGGTCGTCGCCCCTGCCAAAGATGCCGCTGGCGTTTTCCAGCGTCGCACGCTGGCAACGTTGGTGGTGCGGAACCGAGGCTGCCCGGCATCAGGCCGCCGACTGGACCGAAAATCTGCGCGGCGCGAGCCCGCTGTTTGAGGGCGACGCGCAACCGGGCGCGGCGACCGGCCATCATCCGCTCAACCTGGAGCGCGACCTCGTCGCGGGTCTCGCCTCCTATGCGCGCCAGCACAACAGCACACTGTTCATGTGCCTGCTCACTGGACTGAAGGCCCTGCTGCTGGCGCGGACTGGGCGCACCGACATCTCGGTCGCCACTGCCATGGCCAACCGGGCTCAGCCAGACACCGACCGCATCATAGGCCCATTCGAAAACACCGTGATCGTCCGCAGCCGAATCACGCCGGACCTGTCGTTCGCACAGGCCCTCGGCCGGGTGCGCCAGGCCGTGCTCGACGCGCATGCGCGGCAGGAGCTGCCCTTCAACATCCTGGCCGACCACCTGGAACAGGAAGGCATCGATCCGGCTTCGCTGCTGCAGGTCTATTTCACGCTGCAAAACCCGCTGCGCCAGCCACTCGACCTGCCTGATGTCGCGGTGCGATCGATCGGAAACGTTGCGCGGGAGGGCCAGCCGGTACTGCCGGTCGACCAGACCTGGCTGTCGCTGATGCTGAAGGAACGTCCGACCGGGATTACAGGTTCGTGCAATTACAAGGACGATCTGCTCGACGGCGCCACGGTCGGCGCATGGATGGAGGATCTCGTCGCGCTGCTCAAGGCCGCCATTCTCCGGCCAAACATACCATTGGAGCGCTTGCTCGCCCGCAGGGCGGCATGACCAGCCGTACAGGACCGGCGAACACAAGCTCACCCGTCAAAGCTGTGAATGCGCAAGTTGCATCTTGATTATTTGGCTCCAGCGCGCAACATTATTCTCGCGTTTTGATTTGGACGATATTTTCAACCGGGGGAGTGTCATTATGGGTTTCATCAAATTTACCAAAGGCACCTCGCTCAGCGACAAGGACCGCAAATCGCTGCAGAAGCTGCTCACGGCCGAGAAGAAGAAGCTTCAGTCGGCCTTGAAGGACGTCGACGCCAGCCTTTCGATGCTGGGTGGCGCGAAGAAGGCCAAGAAGAAGAAGTAAGGATTCGGCGGCCGGGACGCCGCGCGGATCATCGCATTTCATTTTCGATTTGGGCCGCTCGCCTGTCGAGTTGGGGTCTCGCACAAGCTTGCGCCTGTAAACCGGCCAGCAATCGACAAGAATTTGCCCGGGTGGACCGCTAGAAGCGGTCCGCTGAGTTGCTTCCTGTTCGGTTGATCCTTCAGTCAGGGCCGGATCTGGCCTCCGCCTGACGCTATGGGCCCAATTGATGGCAGACGACGGAATTGAACTGTTTATCGGATTGATCGAGAGCATCGATACGCCCGGCGCGGTGGATGCGTGCCGACGGCTGCTCTCGGTCGACGAGAACACGCGCGCCGACCGCTTCAAGTTTGAACGGCATCAGCGGCAATATGTCTTCGCGCATGCAATGCTGCGCCTCGCGCTGTCGCACGCGGCCCCCGATGTCGAACCGGCCGACTGGTCGTTCTCGATCGGTCGCTACGGGCGGCCCTTTGTCGCGGCGCCCGCGACTGCGACGCCGCTGCATTTCAGCCTGTCCCATGCCGACGGCTGCGTCGCTTGCGTCGTGTCGAAGCACGAGACCGTCGGTGTCGACGTCGAGACCGTGTCGCGGCGCGTCGCGCCGCTCTCGACCGCGCTGCGCTTCTTTGCACCGGAAGAGGTCGAGACGCTGCGCACGCTGCCGGAACCCGCCGCGATCGAGCGCTTCTTCGACTATTGGACGCTGAAAGAGGCCTATCTGAAAGCGAGGGGTTTTGGGCTCAATCTGCCGCTGGATGCGTTCGCGATGCAGGTGTCGCGCGAGGCGATCGGCATCAGCTTCAAGCCCGATATCGCCGATGATCCGGCCGGCTGGCGCTTCTCGCTGTGCTCGCCGTCGCCCTCGCATCGTCTCGCGATCGCCGACGGCTCGCGTGCGGCCGGCGGCCTGCGCATCACCCGCAACGCCTGGCCGCTCCAGGAAGCGGCGGAGTGATGCCGGCGCGGCTGCGCGTCTTTCCCGCGATCTCGCGCAACCGCGATCCCAGGAAATATGTCGGCGAGCTGATGCGGGTGGCCGATTTCGCCGACCGCAACGGCTTTGAAGGCATTTTGCTGTTCGAAGGCAATGACGTCTTCGTCGAGCCCTGGGCCATGGCCCAGCACATCCTCGCTGCAACGACACGTTCCTCGCCGCTGATCGCCGTCAACCCTGTTTACATGCACCCCTTCACGGCGGCGAAGTTCGTCTCGTCCTTCGCGCAGCTCTACGGCCGCAAGGTCTATCTCAACATGATCACGGGGACCGCGGTCAGCGACCTGCAGGGGCTGGGCGACGAGCAATCTCACGCCGACCGCTATGCCAGGCTCGGCGAGTTCGTCGCCTTGATGCGCCAGCTGCTCGCGAGCCCACGCCCGGTGAATGTCGACGGCCGGTTCTATCGCGCCAGCAATCTGCAACTGCGGCCACGCCTGCCGGCCGAGCTGATGCCGGAATTTCTGATCGCGGGACAATCGGACGCAGCCAAGCGCATCGCTGAAGAGACCGGCTGCATCAAGATGCAGATGCTGCCGCCCGACCTCGGCCGCGGCCTCAGCGCATCAGGCATGAACTTTGGCATTTTCGCGCGCGAGAGCGACGAGGAGGCGCGGCAGGCGGCCAAGGCGCGCTTTCGCGACAATCCCGACGATCGCGAGCTGCTCGCGCTCACGGTCGAAAATTCAGATTCGGTCTGGAAGCGGCGATTGTACGAGGGGCAAAGCGGCGAGCTCGCCGACAATGGCTATTGGCTGCTGCCCTACCTCACCTTCCAGGCCGACTGCCCCTATCTCGTCGGCAGCTATGACGAGATAGGCGCCAAGCTGAAGGCGTTTGCGGCGAAGGGGCTGACCACTGTCATGCTCGACATGGTCGCCGATGAGGCCGAGATGCAGCACGTATGCAAGGCACTCAGAGCGAGTGGGATGTTTTGACTACTGATCACTCTGCATCCACATCGTCATTGCGAGCGCAGCGAAGCAATCCGGACTGATGCCGAGGAAAGATTCTGGATTACTTCGCTACGCTCGCAATAACGGAGGATGACGGCTAAATCACCGCGCCTCTTCAAATCCCGCGAGCACCGAAGTCAGGTTGGCGCCGAGAATATCCGAGAGATAGCCGCCCTCCTGCACGAACACGGTCGGCAGTCCCAGCCTCGCAATGGCCTGGCCGATGCGGCGGAAGCCGGGCGTGGTCACGGCGAGACCCTTCAACGGGTCGTGCTCGGAGGCGTCTAAGCCGAGCGCGATTACGAGTGCGCCGGGCGCGAAGGATGCAATCGCCCTGCGCGCGACCTCCATCGCCTGCATATAGCCGTCATCGCCAGTGCCGATGGCGAGCGGAATGTTGAGATTGGCGCCGAGACCGGGGCCCTCGCCGCGCTCATGCGCGTAGCCCCACACATAAGGATAATACGCCACGGGGTCGGCATGAATCGACACGGTGTAGACATCGGGCCGCGCGTAGAAAATTCCTTGCGTGCCGTTGCCGTGGTGGACGTCGACGTCGAGGATAACGACGCGCTCGTGCTTCTGCCGCAGATGCGCCGCCGCGATCGCGCTGTTGTTGAGGAAACAGAAGCCGCCGGCCATATCGCGATAGGCGTGGTGGCCGGGCGGGCGGCAGAGCGCGTAAACAGCATCCTCACCGTCAATCACCATCTGCGCCGCGGTGACCGCAACGTCGGTCGCCGCGCAGGCCGCAGCCCATGTGCCGGGGCCGATGGGAGCTGCGGTGTCGGCGGTGTGCCAGCCGAGCTTGCCGACGATATGGGTGGGATAGGTCGCTGCGTGGCGCACGGGATGGATGTTGCCGATCATCTCCGGACCGGAATCGCCGAGCGCCGTCCAGGCATCCCAAGCTTCGCTCAGGAACGACAGATATTCCGGGCTGTGAATGCGTGCGCGCGGGCCCTGGCCGAATTTGGTCGGCTCAACCAGCTGATGCTTGCCGTCCTTGAGGCCCTTCAGCAGTCGGTCGGCGCGCTCGGGCTGCTCGGTGGTGCGCTTGACCACACCGCGAACCAGGAAGAATTGCGGATCGTGGCTGCGGTGCAGTTCGGTATGGACGGCTTTCACTCAACACTCCGTGCTCGCCTGCGGCTTTTTGAATTGACGCGTTTTTCTTGACGCGAACCGGTATCCACTTCGCTCGAAAACGCTTTGACACTGCCACAGAGTTTTTTGATCGCTGCGGCGGCCAGATGCAAGCAAGAAGAATGCCGGCCCCTCTGCGCCGGAAGCAGAACGCCGTCGAAAGTCTAGCAGCGCCCGCGCTGAAGGCAGTGCTCGCGCCCCTGCTGATCGGTGCGGAAGGATTCGATGAAGCCGCCCTGGCGCTGGGTGACGAATACCGTCTTGCCGTCGCTGCCGCCAAAGGCGAGATTGGTCGGCTCTTTCGCCCTCAGGGTGATCTCGCGCTCCACCACGCCATTCGGCTTCATCAGCACAATCGTGCCCTTCAGAATGCGCGCGACGTAAAGGCGGCCGGCGACGTCGGTGCGCAGGCCGTCGATGGTGTCGGGCTGAAATGTCTTGACGAGCTTCGCATCGGCAAGTTCGTTGCCGCGGACGGTGTAGGACCAGACCTGGCCACTGCTGGACTCACCGACATAAAGCGTCTTGCCGTCGGGGCTGAGATCGATGCCGTTGGTGGTGCCCATCGCGCGCGGCGCCGACATGATCTGTCCTTGCACCACGCCATCAGCGGCTTTCGCAATGCGCCAGATATGACCTTCCCGGCCCTTCCAGTTCGGATCGCTCGCATAGATCGTGCCGTCGCGGGCGATGGTGATGTCGTTGGGCTGGTTCATCTCGTCGGCGTGAAACCAGACGCTGGGCTCGCTCCCACCCTTCGGGATCGCAAAGATGTTGTGCTTCTTGTAGTCGGCGATGAACATCGTGCCATCGCGATCGAAGCGGATCGCATTGCCGACGCTTCCCTCGGGAAGTTCCACGAAAGCTTCGGATGCCGCAGCGCCCGCGGGCAATCGGCCGATGGTGCCGGGTTTGCCGAAATTGACGACGAACAGGTTGCCGTCGAGATCGGCAGCAGGTCCTTCGATACCGTGCGTATATTCACTGTCGGGCGTGACCTGCACGCTTTCGAACAGCTTCGTCTCCGCTGCGGAGAGCGGCGCCGCAATGACGAGCAGAATGCTACTGCACAGGCACCAGAAAGTCCTGCCGGATGTAATAGCCATCGTCGTCGCTGCACTCGCCGTTCAAATAGGGATCGGCCGGCCGGAAGAATCGGCTGAAGCCGGGTTTGTCTACAGCGTTCCTTTGTGTCACGACGACGACCTTGGCAGCCGGTATTTCGCCGCATTCCTTGTTGGCCTTGCTGAAGAATTTGCGTTGCGGCAGGCCGAGCCTGATGCTCATCGGCGTTCCCGGAACCATCCTGGCAACGAGCAGATCCGCGGTATTGAGCAGGGCCGCGTAGCCGGGCTCGGTCTTCGGCAGGCTCTCGCCGCCGGGCGGCATCAGCTTCTCCGCGCCGATGCCACGCAGGCGTGTCCGCAGTCTGCCGGACTGGGGATCACCCGGATAGATCCAGCCATCCTGTGACAGCATGAAGCGGAGCACGGTCGCATCCTTGTCTGCCTCCGACTGACCCGCCTTGAGGCCGAAATCGGAGTGGCAGCCGACGCAGTGCTTTTCAACGAGGTTCTTGCGCAGCGTGGTGAGCCGTATCTTGTTCTGCGCGTCCTTGGCGACGAAGGCGGCGAGCTGGTCGATCAGCGCCTGGCTGCGCGTATCGCATGGCAACGGCGGCGGCGGATCGCCCGCCGCGCGATCGATGCGGATGATGGTCTGGTTCTTGTCCTCGACCAGCCAGATCGCGCCGTCTTCCGCGACCGTCATGCCGACCGGCGCGCCTTGCGGCCGCGCCCCGTTGACGCGATGCCAGCCGGCGATCAGCTCGTCGAACGGCGCAGCGGCGACATCGCCAGTATCCGTCTGAAAATTGTGGGTCGGATCGGCCGCGCAGCTGACGTGGTAGCGCACCGGCGGCGGACCAGGCTTCGGGAAGCCATGGTCGTCGACGTCATAGATCAGCACGCGGCTGCCGGTCGGGCGATAACCGTGCAGGCCGACCAGCAGCTTCCCTTCAAGCTCGGGGAACTTGGCGCCGTGATAATACAGCATCGCGAGCGGCGCGCCGTGCGGCGGCAGCAGCGAGAAGGGCTGCTTGTAGAGAGCATTGGCCGTGCAGAGCGATTTGTACGTTCCCGATTGCAGCACGCTTTTGAACTCGGGGCTCGGCGTCGACAGGTCGTAGCAATAGGGCCAGCCATAGTGTTTGCCCAGCTCGATCGCGTTGATCTCCTCGTTTGGCTTGAAGATATCGGGCAGGTCCCGACCATTCTCGCCCTGCAGGAAGGCGTAGCCGGCATCGGGGAAGTTCGGATGCAGAGCCAGCGCCAGCGAATTGCGCAAGCCGCGCGCGTAAATCGTGTGAGCCGGATCGGGATCGCCAGGCTTCAAGGCGGGGAAGACTCCGCCTGACGGTGGCGTGAACAGCCAGATCGCAGCCATGGCGGAAGCACCTTCAGCCGGTGCGCAAGGCTTCGTAATCGGCGCCGGCGTGATGCAATCGTCGCTGTGGGCACCGACATTGACGAACAGCCGCCCGTTCTTGTCGAAAACGAACTGCTTGAGCGGATGCGCGGCCTCCTCGAGCTTGGTGCCGTCAGGCAGCGTGATGCGGCGGCCCGGCATGTGACGGATGATGGTCTGGACCGTGCTGCGCGGACTATCGGCGAGCGGATCGAAGCGGAAGATCGTCTCAGAGGTCGAGGCATAGAGCTTCTTGTCCGGCCCGATCACGAGGCCGAAGGGATATTCAATTCCGGTCAAAAGCTCCTTGAAGCGCTGGCCGCTGGCGGCGTGGGGATCGAGCAGCAGCAGCCGGCCATCGGTGTGGCCCCAGCCGCCCATGTCGGCGACCACGAACAGGTCACGGCCGGGCAGCTGGATGATCGACCGCGGAAATTTCAGATGGTCCTCCTCACTGCCGACGAGGCCCGCGCAGAAGCCCGCCTTCATATCGATCTGGACCCTGGGAAAGGCGAGATCGCCGCTGCCGCAGGACTCCGGTCCCACCGCATAGCCGCTTTTCCTGACGGGATCGGACGCGGCCAGAGAGGCAAAGCCGAGCAGGACCGCGGCAGCTACGCACAAGCTTCGGCGTCCATTCTGCAAAGTGAGATGATTCACAGCAGCCTCCCCGGTCTTCGGCTGAGGTTGTTCCATGCCGTACAGGCGCCGTCCAGTTGCACATCACCCGCCTGTGATGAAACCCCGTAGGCGTGTGGTGCCGACCAACCTCCGTAGATTCCCTTACCGGGCTCGACCCGAATATTTTTCGGTTGTTACGGCTGGTATCGATATGCCGTCCAAATCGCTTTCCAGAGGAGGCGTGTATGGTTCAGATGTATTTCCACTGCTCGAATGCCGAAGGCACGCTGATCGACCGCTACGGCGCAGCAGTCGCCAACCTGACCGAAGCGCGTGATCGCGCCGCCCAGATCATGCGAGCGATGATCGAAACGCCCGGCGCCGAAGACTGGCGCGATTGGGTGATCCATATCAGCGACGACGACGGCGAGGAGATCTTCGATCTGCCCTTCACCGCCATGCTCGGCAAGCCGCATTGAGGTGATGCCATGCTGTTCGCCTCATTGAGCCTGCTTCGCCAGCCCCTGACCTTCGTCGCCAGCAAATGGCAGAAGCTGGTGCAAGTCGCCGGCAATCCCTACCGCCCGGAGCTGCACTACATGCGCGGCCCTGGCCCGAAATGGCACGCCAAATATCAAGCCAGCCGGCTGAACCGCGGCCTCTGAGCGCAGGTTCGCCCTTTCCAGTGAATATTCGTCTCCTCCGCATGATGGCCGGGCTTGTCCCGGCCTTCATGCGTTTGGAAGACGGCCCGTCCTTCACCGTCCCGTAAAGATCGCCTTGCGCTTTTCGACGAAGGCCTTGCGGCCTTCGATGGCATCGGCGCTTGTGCGGATCGTGGCCTGAAGCTCGATCTCGCGGCGGAACTGCGCCTCGTAGCCGCTGTGCTCGCTCTGCTCGACCAGCGCACGCGTCGCGACCAGCGCGCGCGTCGGCCCCTCCGCCAGGCGGCGCGCCAAGATCAGCGCTTCCTCCATCAGCCTGTTATCGTCGACGACCTGCCGCACCAGGCCGATCTCCTGGGCGCGCTCCGCCGTGAGCGGCTCGTTCAAAAGCATCAGCTCGAGCGCACGCTGCCGGCCGATCAGCCGCGGCAACAGCCAGGTCGAGCCGAGATCGGGCACCAGCGCGATGCGGCTGAAAACTTGAATAAAATTGGCGGAACGCGCCGCAACAATCATGTCGCCGGCCATCGCAAGGCTGAAGCCGCCACCGGCCGCGACGCCGTTGACCGCAACGACGACAGGCACGCGGCATTCGCGCAGTGCCCTGAAGGCCGGCCAGTAGAAGCGCATGACGCCGGCCGCGAGATCCTCGCCCAGCGCGCCGGCGGCCTTCAAATTCTGTCCTGAGCAAAATCCACGCCCCGCGCCGGTGAGGATCAGCGCGCGAACTCCCTCGTCGCCGGTCATGTCGGCGACCGCGGCAGCAAGTGCGCCAAGCAGGTCCGGCGTCATTGCGTTCAGGCTTTCCGGCTCGTCGAGCGTCAGGATCCCCACAGCGCCATCCCGCGCCTGTTTCACACCTGCCATGTCGCGTCTCCCTTTGGATGTTCTCGTTGGCGGCAATGTGCCATCCTTCGTCGGCTCCGCCAATTGCGGAGCCTCAAGGTCAGCGCAACGAAGCAAAACCAGCACAAGCGACGTCATGCCTCATCAGTTCAGCCTCAACCAAACCATCCGCAAACCTGCCGTGACCTCCAAGGGCGGCATCGTCGCTTCGCAATCGCGACGGGCGGCTGCGGTCGGGGCGGAGGTGCTGGCGGCAGGCGGCGACTGCGTCGACGCGATCGTGGCGACGACCTTCGCGTTGAACGTGCTGGAGCCATGGAACAGCGGCATCGGCGGCGGCGGCGCGATGGTGCTCTACCGCGCGAAGGAAAATCGTTACGAGGTGATCGACTACGGCATGTGCGCGCCACAGAGCCTGCGCGCCTCCGATTATCCCATCGTTGGAGACCGCCTCGCGACCGACCTGTTTCCATGGCCGCGGGTAAAGGATGACCGCAACGTCCACGGACCCGGCGCGATCGCCGTGCCGGGTGTCGTCGCCGGCATGGAGGAAGTGCACAGTCGATACGCCAGAATGTCGTGGAAAGAGCTGGTCGCTCCGGCAGCCGCGCTCGCCGGCGAAGGCTTGCTGGTGGACTGGTGGACCGAGCTGACGATCACGGGCGCAGCGGCAGATCTCCGGCGCTATCCGGCGAGCGCGGCCGCCTTCCTGAAGGACGGCCTGCCTCCGAGCCCGCCTTGGAGCATCGAGGCCGAGATCCGAATGCCGCAGGACAATCTGAAGGCGACGTTGTTGCACCTGGCCGAGGCCGGGCCGCGCGACTTCTACCAGGGCGATCTCGCCAGGAGCATCGCATCCGATATCAAGGCCGATGGCGGCTCACTGTCGGTCGAGGATCTCGCTGCATTCCGTGCCCATCTGCGCGCGCCGCTGGCGATCCCCTATCGCGGCGGCAAGGTGCTGGCGACGCCGGAGCTCACGGCCGGGCCAACCATGGCGCATGCGCTGCGCCTGTTGCAGCAGAATCTGAAACCAACAGCCGCGCCGGATGCGGCCGCCTATGCCGAATATGCCGTTGCCCTGCAAGCGGCCTATCGCGAGCGGCTCAAGGACATGGGCGATGCCGACGGCAAGCGCTCGCTCGGCGCCGAATATCTGGCGCCGGCCTGCACCACGCATTTCTCCGTGGTCGACCGCGACGGCAACATTGCCGCGGTGACGCAGACACTGCTCTCGTCCTTTGGCTCGAAATATGTGACGCCGCACACCGGCATTGCCATGAACAATGGCATCATGTGGTTCGACCCGACGCCGGGCACCACCAACTCGCTCGCTCCCGGCAAGCGCTGCCTCACCAACTACACGCCCGTGATTGCCGAGACCAAGGATGGCAAGCGCCTTGCGGTCGGCGCTTCAGGTGGCCGCCGCATCCTGCCGTCGGTCCTGCAACTCGTGTCCTTTGCGATGGATTTCGGCATGGACCTCGACGCCGCCATCCACCAGCCCCGCATCGATTGCAGCGAAGGCGCGATCGTGCTCGGCGACATCAGGCTCCCGGCGGATACGCGTAAGGCTCTCGCCGCGCGCTTCGATTACAGGGAGGCACCGGTGCAGACCCTGCCGATGAAGTTCGCCTGCCCGAGCGTGGTGATGCGCGACGGCGATACCAATTCCGGCGCAGTCGAGATTTTCCAGCCCTGGGCGGACGCGGTGGCGGAAGGCTAGATCCCCAGCCTGTCTCGCACGCGGCCCGCGATCACGGCGGTGGTCACCCCCACCGGCCAGAACGCGTGCATCGGGATCGGCTTGATGCCGGTGACGGGCATGTCGATCTCGGCCTTGGCGCCGCCGATCAGGCGGCGCGCGAGTTGCGCGCCCATCGCGGTCGAGAGCGCGACGCCACGGCCATTGCAGCCGAGCGAGATCAGGACACTCTCCGCGGGCTCGTGCACATGCGGATAGTGATCCCCAGTGATCGCGAGCCGGCTGTTCCAGCCGTGGGTCCAGGCCACGCCCTTGAGCTGCGGCCATAGTCGCTCGGCATAGCGCATGAGATAGGCGACATCGCTTGGCGAGCTGATCCAGCGCATCGGGCCGCGGCCGCCCATCAAGAGACGGTTCTGCTGGTCGATGCGGTAATAAACGGTGATGTGCCCGCTCTCGTAGAGCACGGGACGCGTCGGCATGATCGAGCGTGCGACCTCGTCCGACAGCGGCGCAGTGGCGGCGATCGAGGAGAATACCGGGACGATGGTGCGGCGAAGTGCGGGCCAGAGATCATCCGTGAAGCCGTTGGTCGCGAGCAGCACCTTGTCCGCATGCACGACCGCGCGTGGCGTCTCGACGCGCCACCGGCTGCCGTCGCGGCGCAGCGATAGCGCCGGCGTCTCGCCGTGGACCTTCGCGCCTGCTGACATTGCCGCGCGCGCAAGGCCGCGGGCATAGCTGAGAGGATGCAGGTCTCCGCCGCGGCTATCCAGCATCGCGCCGATATAACGGTCCGTACCGGTCATATCGCGCAGTTGTTCGCGGTTCAGATAGGACACGGGCATGCCGCGGCGGATGCACTGCTGCGCGGCTTTTTCGATCGCCGCGGCGCTGGCCTCGTTGTAGGCCGCGCGCAGCGTGCCGTTCTGCCGCGCTTCGCACGGGATCTGGTAGCGGCGGATCAGATCATGGGTGAAGTTCGGCGTGCCGTAAGAGAATTCGATCATGCGGCGGCCGAGCTCGGCGCCGAAATCGGCCTCGATCTGATCGGGGTCGTGCTTCAAGCCGGGATTGGTATGACCGCCATTGTTGCCGGACGCGCCCCAGCCCGGCTCCTGGGCCTCCAGCACCAGCGCCTCGACGCCCTGCTCCGCCAGATGCAGCGCCGTGGACAGACCCGTGTAGCCGCCGCCGATGATCGCGACGGAAACGGTCTTGTCCGTATCGAGCGGCGGCGTCGCCACCGGCGCGACGGCCGTGTCGGCATAGAGCGAGGGCGGCAGCGGCAGGCGCGTCATGATAAAAGTCCGGTCAGAGCGGATGCAGCACGCGGCGCAAAAAGTCCTGCGTGCGCGGATGCTGGGGTTGGTTGAGCAGCGTTTTCGCCGGCCCCTGCTCGACGATGACGCCGCCGTCGATGAACAGCACGCGATCGGCAACGTCGCGGGCAAAGCCCATCTCGTGGGTGACGACGACCATGGTCATGCCGTCGTCGGCGAGCTTGCGCATGACGCCGAGCACGTCACCGACCAGCTCCGGGTCGAGCGCCGAGGTCGGCTCGTCGAACAGGATCGCCTTGGGCTGCATGGCGAGCGCGCGCGCAATCGCGACGCGCTGCTGCTGGCCACCGGAGAGTTGCGGCGGATGCGCATCGGCCTTTTCGGCGAGGCCGACCTGGGCGAGCAGCGCGCGGCCGCGCTCGATGACTTGGGCACGCGGCTCTTTCTTCACGAACAGCGGCCCCTCGACCACGTTCTCCAGCACGGTCCGACGCGGGAACAGGTTAAAGCGCTGGAACACCATCGAGACCTGAGTGCGGATGTTCACGATCGACGGTGCATCGCGGTCGACCTTCAGGCCTTCGACGCTGATGTCGCCGCGGTCGTAGCTCTCCAGCCCGTTGATACAGCGCAGGATGGTGGACTTGCCCGAGCCCGACGGGCCGATGATGCAGACCACCTCGCCCTTCTGCACGGAGGCCGTGATGCCCTTGAGCACCTCGACCTTGCCGAAGCTCTTGTGGACGTCGTTAAGCTCGATCATCTCTTGCCCGCCCGCTTCTCGAAGTGACGGACCAGCAGGATCAGCGGGATGCTCATGGTGAGATACATCAACGCGACCATCGTGAACACATTGGTGTTCTTGAAGGTCGAGGACGCGATCAGCTTGCCCTGCAGCGCAAGCTCAGCGACGGTGATGGTGGAGGCTTGTGAGGAGTCCTTCAGCATCATGATCATGACGTTGCCGTAGGGCGGCAGCACGATGCGCACCGCCTGCGGCAGCACCACGCGGCGCATGGTCAGCCACCAGCCCATCCCGATCGACTGCGCCGCCTCGATCTGCCCTTTGTCGATGGCCTCGATGCCGGCGCGGAAGTTTTCGGCCTGGTAGGCCGAATAGGCGATGCCGAGCCCAAGGATGGCCGCCTGCAAGGCTGACAACGTGACACCAAGATCCGGCATCACGAAGTAGAGATAGAACAACAGCACGATGATCGGAATGCCGCGGATCACATTGATCAGGCTGGCGCTGAGCATCGACAGCACCTTGATCCCGGAGACCCGCATCATCGCCCAGACGAGGCCCAGCACCGTCGAGAGCAGCAGCGAACCGATCGTGACGATGATCGTCAGCGCGACGCCGCTCATCAGGATCGGGAAGAACTCGACAGCGTCGTGCCAGAAGCCTTTCATCGTGCAGCCCTATGAGCGCTCAATCAGCCCTGCGCCTTCTGGCCCCACTTTTCGAGGATCTTGCCGATGGTGCCATTGGCCTTGAGCTTCGCAAGCGACGCGTTGATCTTGCCGAGCAATTCGCTATCGCCCTTGCGCACACCGATGCCGACCGATCCGACCGTGACGGGCTTGTAGCCGTCGACGAGACGCACGTCGGGGAAGCCACCCTGCTTCAGATTATAGGCCAGGATCGGATAGTCGGCGTAGCCGGCCTTGAGGCGGCCGGTGTTCACGTCGCGCAGGATGTCAGGGATGGTATCGTAGGCCTTCACGTCGGCGAAGAGGCCGGACTTCTTCAAGGCATCGACGAAGGCGGTGCCGACTTGCGCGCCCACCGTCTCGCCCTTCAGATCATCCTGCGTGGCATAGGCTTTGGTATCGCTCTTCGGCACGACCAGGCCTTCACCATAGGTGTAGATCGGGTCAGAAAAGTCGACGACCTCTTTACGTGGCGCGGTGATGAACATCGCGGCCGCGATGATGTCGATCTTGCTCGAGGTCAGCGACGGGATCAGTGCCGAGAACTGCATCGGCTCGATCTGCACGTTGAAGCCGGCGTCCTTGCCGATCTCGGTAACGAGATCGACCATGATGCCCTGAATGGAATTGGTCTTGGTGTCGAGGAAGGTGAAGGGAATGCCTGTTGGCGTCGAGCCGACCTTCAGCACCTGCTGGGCCGAAGCCGGTGCCACCGCCAAAAGTGCGAGCGCCGCGACCGCGGCCAGACCAAAACGCTTCATCGCATCCCCCTTGGGTCCGACCGATGGCGGCGCTCACGCATGTCGTGGATCAGACGTTGCGGGCCAAGCCGTTTCGGCCTATTTTCACCAATATGAAAATTTGGTCACACTTTCGCGGACGATGCAAGCGGTTTTCATGCACATGAAGGAAGCGGTTTGACGTGAGCGGTGGCAAAAGAATGCGCAAACTGGCCGCGGCAAGGCCGGCCAGGAAAGTCAGGACCGGCAAGAAGGCGGTTGCGGAGCCGACAGAGCCCGCCATGGACCTCGCGGTCGGGCGTCGTATCCGCGATCTCAGGCGCGTCAGGCAATTGTCCCTGGAGGCGGTCGCCGCGCGCACCGACCTGTCGATCGGCTTCCTCAGCCAGATCGAACGCGGCTTGTCGTCGCCGTCGCTGCGCGTGCTGGCGACACTCTCCGACGTGCTCGGCGTCGGCATCGCCGCATTGTTCGGCGCGAGCCCGAGCGCCGATGGCGCCTCCGATCAGGTAGTGACGCGCGGGCTTCAGCGGCCGGAACTGAAACTCTGGCGCAGCGGAATTTCGAAGCAATTGCTGAGCGCTGCGGGCGGCGACAACCGGCTCAATTTGTTCCTGGTGCATATCGATCCCGGCGGCTCCGCGGGCGACGAACTCTACACCCATGACGGCGAGGAAGCCGGCCTCGTTCTCGAGGGCGAGATGATGCTGACCGTGGACAACGAGACGTGGTCACTGAAGACAGGCGATAGTTTTAGATTCGCGAGCCGCAGGCCGCACCGGTTTTCCAATCCGGTGCAGGATGCGAAAGCCGTGGTGCTGTGGGTGAATTGCGTGACGGGGGCGGGGTAGCTCTTTCCTTCTCCAGCGATTACACCCTCAGCTCCGTCATCCTGAGGTGCGAGCGGCACGATGCAAAGCATCGCGCCGGGAGGGTGACGGTGATGGAGTTGAGAACTCTCACCCGAACCGGTGCTGATACCGATCCACCGTCAGCGCGCTCACATCCACCTCGGGCTTCTTGCCCGAGAGCATATCCGCCAGCACACGGCCCGAGCCGCAGGACATGGTCCAGCCGAGTGTGCCGTGGCCGGTGTTGAGGTGGAGGTTGGCGTATTGCGTCGGACCGATCACGGGCGGGCCGTCCGGCGTCATCGGTCGGAGGCCGCTCCAGAATGTCGCCCTGGAGAGATCGCCGCCGCGCGGAAACAGATCGGTCAGCGAGTGATCGAGCGTGGCGCGGCGGGCGCCGTACAGCTTGGTCGAGAAGCCCGAGATCTCCGCGGTGCCGCCGACACGGATGCGATCGCCGAGGCGCGTGATCGCGACCTTGTAGCTCTCGTCCATCACGGTCGATTCCGGCGCACCGGAGGCGTCCTTGATCGGCACTGTGATCGAGTAACCCTTGACCGGATAGACCGGCAGGGAGATGCCGAGCGGCGCGGCCATGCGCGACGAATAGCTGCCGAGCGCGAGCACATATGAGTCTGCTTGCAGCATGCCGGCACTGGTCGCAACGCCGCTGACGCGTCCGCCCTCGTTGACGATACGGTCGATGCCGGTGTTGAACAGGAAGCGCACGCCGAGCGCCTGGGCATGCTTGGCCAGCGCCTGCGTGAACATGTGGCAATCGCCGGTCTCGTCCTGCGGCAGGCGAAGCCCGCCGACGAATTTTTCCTTCACACCTGCGAGCGCCGGCTCGACCGCGATGCAGCCCTCGCGGCTCAGCGTCTCGTAAGGCACACCATACTGCTTGAGCACGGCGACGTCTTCGCCGGTGCCGTCGAGTTGCGCCTGGTAGCGGAACAGCTGCAGCGTGCCTTTCGAACGCTCGTCATATTGAATGCCGATGTCGCGGCGGAGATCACGCAAGGAATCGCGGCTGTACTCCGCGATCGGAATCATCCGGCTCTTGTTCACCGCGTAGCGCGCGCTGGTGCAGTTGCGCAGCATCTTGAGCAACCAGACCCACATGACCGGATCGAGCTTTGGCCGGATCACCAGCGGGCCGTGCTTCATCAGAAGCCATTTGACCGCCTTCACCGGCACGCCGGGGCCGGCCCATGGCGATGAGTAGCCAGGCGACACTTCGCCGGCATTGGCAAACGAGGTCTCAAGCGCCGGCTCGGGCTGTCGGTCGACGACCGTCACTTCGTGGCCGGCACGGGCGAGGTAGTAGGCAGAGGTGACACCGATGACACCGCTGCCGAGGATCAGAACTTTCACGCTTGGTCAAACTCCCGCGGCATCACGCGCGCCGCTGCAAGATAGAACCTTGCAGCGGCGAGAGCAATTATCAGGCCACCTTCTTGATGGCATCGCCGAGGATCGAGACGATCTGGTCGATGTGGCTCTTCTCGACGATAAGCGGGGGCGACATCGCGAAGCTGTCGCCGCTCATGCGCAGGTAAAGGCCGGTGTTGAAGCAGTCGACCATGACGTCATAGCCGCGCGCGCCGACGGCGCCGTCACGCGGCGCCAGCTCGACCGCGCCCATCAGGCCGCAATTTCTGATATCGACGACGTTCGGCAGGCCCTTCAGCTGATGCAGCGCATCGCGCCAGTATTCGGCCATCGACGCACCGCGCGTCAGCAGGCGTTCGTCCTTGTAGATGTCGAGCGTCGCGATACCGGCGGCGCAGGCGGTCGGATGCGCGGAATAAGTGTAGCCGTGGAACAGCTCCATCTGGTTCTCGGGGCCGACCATCATGCCGTCATGCACCTTGCGGCTGGCGAAGACCGCACCGCAGGGAATGGTGCCGTTGGTGATGCCCTTGGCCGTCGTCATCAGGTCCGGCGTGACGCCGAAGAAGTTGGCGGCGAACGGCGTGCCGAGGCGGCCGAAGCCGGTGATGACCTCGTCGAAGATCAAGAGGATGCCGTGCTTGTCGCAGATCTCGCGCAGGCGCTGCAGATAACCCTTCGGCGGCGGCAGCACCGCCGTCGAACCCGGCACCGGCTCGACGATGACGGCGGCGATGGTCTCGGCGCCGTGCAGCGCCACCAGACGCTCGAGATCGTCGGCAAGCTCGGCGCCGTGCTCGGGCTGATCCTTGGCGAAAGCGTTGCGCGAGAGATCATGGGTGTGGCGGATGTGATCGACGCCCGGCAGCAGCGTGGCGAAGGCGCGACGGTTGGCAACCATGCCGCCGACCGAGGTGCCGCCAAAGCCGACGCCATGATAGCCGCGCTCGCGGCCGATCAGACGGGTCCGGCTCGACTGGCCGTTGGCGCGATGATAGGCGAGCGCGATCTTCAGCGCGGTGTCGACCGATTCAGAGCCGGAGTTGGTGAAGAAGATGCGGTCGAGCCCCTTCGGCGCGATCTCGGCGAGACGCTCGGCGAAGTCGAACGCCAGCGGATGGCCCATCTGGAAGGTCGGCGCGAAGTCCAGCGTCATCAGCTGCCGCTCGACGGCGGCGGCGATCTGCTTGCGGCCGTGGCCGGCATTGACGCACCAGAGGCCGGCAGAGCCGTCGATCACCTTGCGACCGTCGACCGTGGTGTAATGCATGCCCTCGGCCGAGGAGAACAGGCGCGGCGCCTTCTTGAACTGACGGTTGGCCGTGAACGGCATCCAGAACGAGTCGGTCTTGATAGTGTTCGGAATCTGATGAAGGGTCACGGGCCACGCTCCTTTGCTGACGGCATAGCAGAGCCACGGCTTCGATAGCGCAACAAGTCCTTTTCTGGTGACCTGCAAGCCATTGATTTTCCTGGGGCAGCCGGTCCATATTTGCGCGATCCGCAACACCTGAAACAGGGCCAGAGCCATGAGCGTCGACATCGGTGGACGGCTGCGATTCATCCGGGCGCGCCAGAAGCTGTCGCAGCGCGAGCTCGCCAAGCGCGCCGGCGTCACCAATTCGACCATCTCGCTGATCGAATCCAACCAGATGAACCCCTCGGTCGGTGCGCTCAAGCGCATCCTCGACGGCATCCCGATGGGGCTCGCCGAGTTCTTCGCGCTCGAACCGGAGTCCAGGCGCAAGATCTTCTACCGCGCCGAGGAACTCACCGAGGTCGGCAAGAAGCCGATCTCCTACCAGCAAGTCGGCGACAATCTGTTCGGCCGCAGCCTGCAAATTCTGAAAGAGCGCTACGAGCCCGGCAGCGACACCGGACGCGTGCACCTCGTTCACGACGGCGAGGAAGGCGGCATCGTGATCTCGGGCAAGCTCGAAGTCACCGTCGAGGACGAGCGGCGCATCCTCAATCCCGGCGATGCGTACTATTTCGAAAGCCGCCGCCCGCATCGCTTCCGCTGCGTCGGCGGCAAGCCGTGCGAGGTGATCTCGGCCTGCACGCCACCGACGTTCTGACGCTCGTCAGGACTATCCGGGATCCTACGGAATGCCCCGGTATCGTACGGAGCTTGAGGCATCTCAATTTCCGCTCGTCAGTCTTCTATATGTTGCGAGCCGTAGCCGAGCAGCCTGGCGCAAAGGTGCTGAGGTTATGGCCCCGGACTCCTAGGCACTCCGGGGCCGCTTCGTAACGGAGCTCTTCATGAAGACCACGCTTGCCAACGCGGAAGCCGCGCTCGATGAAGTTCAGCGCGATACGAAGAAGCTCCACTCGCGAGAGCTGCGCGCGGTTCTTGAAAAATACATCGAAGAGCAGCGAGAGCAGATCAAGACTCTCCGGCGGATGATGAACTGATCCAGCCAATGGGACGGACGCGACGTTACGCGGCGGCCTGAACCGGAAGGACGCAAGCGTCGACCAAGGAGCAGATCCGAACCTGCTTCGACCAAGAGCCGCCCATGCCCAGGCCTGTCCGCCTCGCGCTGCTTGCAGCCGCGCTGCTCAGCCCCGCCACAGCCGACGCGATGGACGATTTCATGCGCGCCAGCAGCAGCGGGCCGCTGGCGATGACGTTCTGTACGAAAAATTCCGACGGCAGCAAGATCGAGGGCGGCGCGAGCAAGTTTTGCAAGGTTCACGGCTACGACAAGCTCGTCGCTGCGGTCGAGGCATCGTTTGCGGCGGCCGTCGGAAAGGCGCCGGCAAACGTTCGGCCGCTGTTCAAGCGCGACCAAGTCTGGTTCAACGAGATGATCCAGGAAGCCGCCTACACCGTCGAGGACGCCGACGAGGCCGAACTGCACCAGAACATGACCAACGTGCTGCGCCAGCGCGCGACCGCGCTGGATGACCTCGCGCGCGGCTTCGGTCGCAGCGGCCTGACCGGCGCCTGGGCCAACGCCTTTGGCGGCATCACCGTCACGGCGACCGAGAAGGGCAGCTATCGTCTGGATGCGGAGCTGAACTCCGACTATGGCAGTGACAAGCATTGGCACTGCACGCTCAAGGCTAACGTCAAGCCGGGAGCAGATGGCTGGCTTGCAGGCGCCACGGTCCCGAACCAACCATCCGAGCCCGGCGCAAAACCTGCCGATCGGGTTTCCATCAAATTGCGGCGCCAGGGCGAGACGCTCCGCGTCGTGGTCCTGGCAACCGAGGAGCAATGGTCGTTCTCCAACGATCCGGATTGCGATCGCCTCGGCCAGGTGACCGGCACCTATTTCGCGAGCGGCAAGCAGAATGGGACCGACAAGACCGATACCGCCTTCGTGACGCCGACCTTCGACTGCACCCGGCCTGAAACGGCGACCGACGAGGAAATCTGTGCCGACCCGGATCTGGCCGCGAACGACCAGCGGCTGAACCGTGCATGGAAAGCGCTGTTGCCGCGGCTGGACGATGCGACGCGACGTGGGCTGACAAATGACCAGCGGCACTGGGTGAGCGCCCAGTCTCTGCAATATCCCGAATTCCTGCATCCCGCATGGGAAAAGCAGACATCGGCGATGCATTACACAGTGTTCGGACGCGACCGTCTCGACAGCCTGCAACGCGAACGCATCGCGCTGCTCGAAGGGTTCGACGACAAGCGCGTCGGCCTCGCCGGCACCTGGCTCGCCTACAATGCCGTCATCAAGATTACCATCGACAAGGACGGCTCGCTCGAAGCCCAGGGTTGGAAGTGGCAGCAGGCCGACTGGAAAGGCGGTTGCGACTATGACATGAGCGGCGAAGTCAAGGACGGTGCATTCCGCGCCAGCGACCAGGGCAAGAATCCTGACAAGAACCCTGATACGATCGAACGTGACCACGCCATGCTGATCGTCAACCGGCTCGACGACGTCTTTGCCAGGAAGCGCGAAGGCAAGTCCGAGAGCGCCGGCGACGAGCCGAAATGCAGGCGCAACATCACGATCTCCTCGACCGCAAGACTGTTTCCGGCAAATTCCTCGCAAGACATCGACAACCCGACCGGTGCGATCCGCTAGGCGGCTCCCGTTCGAACCTGACGCCGCGCAGGCCAGACCAAGATCCAGATCAACCCCGTCCCCGCCCCTCGCGGAGTGTATCACCATGGCGAGCCGCACCGGCATTTTCGCGCGCCTGATCGGCGCGGTGCTGCTGGCGGCGTGCGTCGCCACCGCCGCGCAGGCCGAGAAGCGCGTTGCGCTGGTGATCGGCAATTCGGCGTACCAAACGGTCGCAAAACTGCCCAACCCGGCGGCCGACGCCAAGCTCATGTCGGATACCCTGCTCTCACTTGGCTTCTTCGTGGTCGGTGGCAGCGCGCAGGTCAACCTGGACAAAGCCGGCTTCGACCATGCGCTACAAGCTTTCGACAAGGAGCTGATCGGCGCGGACGTGGCGCTGTTCTATTTCGCCGGCCACGGCGTCGAGACGCATGGTCTCAATTACATCGTCCCAGTCGATGCTCACCCTGCCGATGAGGGCGACGTGTTCGTGCAAGCGATCGGGCTTGCCGGCGTGCTCGAGCAAATGGAGAGATCCGGCGCGAAAATCAATCTCATGCTGCTCGATGCCTGCCGCAACAATCCGTTCGGCGGCCACGGCATGCCTGCCAACGCAGACGGGCTCGCGCAGATGCAGGCGCCGCCAGGCACGGTGATTTCGTTTGCGACCCAGCCGCACAGCGTCGCGCTCGACGGCGAGGATGGTCACAGCCCCTACACGCTCGCCCTGACCGAAACGATGCGGCATCCGGGCTATGGCCTGTTCCGCACGTTCAACGAGATGGGGCTGGCGGTCGAGAAGGCCACGCATGGCGGGCAATTGCCCTGGGTCGCATCGTCGCCGATTGCGAGCAGCTTCTACTTTGCCGGCAAGGCCGTGCCGCCGACGATCCCCGTGGTGCTGACAGCGCCAACGAATGCGCGGCCGACGGACGAGGCGCTGCGCCGCGACCTCATCACCGATTGCGACCGCCTGGCGGCGATGCCCTATGATCTCGGGCATCCCGCGAGCCTGCCGGGCGTCGAGGTTGATCAGATTAAAATCGCAGCGGCCAGCACGGCCTGCAGCGATGCGATGCAGCGCTATCCTGATGTGGCGCGCTTCATCTTCGAGGCCGGCCGCGTAGCGCTCGCGCGCAAGGACTATGCGGAGGCGCGGCGCCTCTACGAGCAGGCGATGGCCGCGCATTACCCCATGGCGCCGCATAACATCGGCGGACTTTATGAAGGCGGCGCGGGCGTGCCGGTCAACTATGCCGAGGCCGCGCGCTGGTACCGGAAATCTGCCGATGTCGGCGAGCCGATCGCGATGGTTGATCTCGCCTGGCTCTACGAGACCGCCCATGGCGTCGCCAGGAATTGCCCCGAAGCGGTCCGGCTATACGAAGCCGCCGTCAAGGTTGGCGCGCCAGCAGCCATGAACAATCTCGCTCTGGACTATATCAGCGGTCAATGCGTCGCCCGCGATTATGCGGAGGCACGTCGCCTGCTCGAACAGGGTGTCGCTCTCAACGACGCCGCCAGCATGAACAGCCTTGGCTCGATGTACAACGAGGCCCAGGGCGGGCCGCGCAACACGCGGCTCGCCCGGGACTTGTTCGAGAGATCGGCCGCGCTGGGTTATGCCCTCGCCCGACAGAATCTGCGCGACATGCGCCGTTAGGCGCGTCAGCGTTACGTCAGCAGCTCCTCGATCCTGATCGGGAAGCGGCGAACCCGCACGCCGGTCGCATGCCAGACGGCGTTGGCGACCGCGCCGGCGCTGCCGGTGATCCCGATCTCGCCGACCCCCTTGATGCCGAGCGCATTCACATGCGGATCGTGCTCCTCGACCGTGATCACATCGAGCGGCGGCACGTCGGCATTCACGGGGATGTGGTACTCGCCGAGATTGGCATTCATGATCCGGCCGCTGCGGCGGTCGGTGATGGCCTCCTCGTGCAGCGCGAAGGACATGCCCCAGATCATGCCGCCGAACAGCTGGCTCTTCACCAGATGCGGGTTGACGATGCGCCCCGCCGCGAAGGCGCCGACCATGCGGGTGACGCGGATCTGGCCGAGCTCGGGATCGACCTTCACCTCGGCAAACACCGCACCATGGGCGTGCATGGCATACTCTTCCATCGCAGCCGGGTTCGGCGCACCGGTGCCGCGCGCCTCGACCTCGGCAACGCCTGCGCGCGCCAGGATCTCGGCGTAGCTCTCGCTGCGGCTCTCGTCGTCACGCCGGATCAGGCGGCCATCGCGCGCGATCACGCCGGTATTGCCGGCGCCGAACAGCGGCGATCGTTCGTCGTTGGTGGCGAGGTCGGCGAGCTTGGCGATCACGGCCGCACCGGCGCTGTGGATCGCAGCACCCGCGGTCGCCGTGTGCGCCGAGCCGCCGGCGATGCCGGCATCGGGCAGGTCGGACGTGCCGGCCTTGAAGGTCACGCGATCGATGTCGAGGCCGACCGCGTCGGCCGCGATCTGGGCCAACGCCGTCCAGGCGCCCTGCCCCATGTCATGCGCGCCGATCTCCATCGCGCCGGTGCCGTCACGGCGGATCGCCGCACGCGCTTCGGCCTGGAACATCAGCGCGGGGAACGTCGCAGTGCCCATCCCCCAGCCGACCAGCAGTCCGGCATCATCGCGCATCTGTCGCGGCTGGAGCGAGCGCTTCGCCCAGCCGAAACGCGCCGCGCCCTGATCGTAACAGGCACGCAGCGCTTTCGAGGAAAACGGCTTTCCGGTGATCGGCTCGACCTCCGCATAGTTCTTCAAGCGGAAGGCGAGCGGATCCATGCCGCAGGCCCAGGCCATCTCGTCGATCGCGCTTTCCAGCGCGATCGAACCGGTCGCCTCACCCGGCGCCCGCATGAACAGCGGCGTGCCGGTGTTGACGCGCACGGCGTCATGCGAGGTACGTATCGCAGGCGCTGCATAGAGCGTGTGCGAGGCATCGGCCGCGGGCTCGTAGAAATCATCGAACGTGCTCGACACGGTCCGCGCGTGGTGATCGAGCGCTGTCAGGTGCCCTTCAGTGTCGGCGCCGATGCGCAAGCGTTGACGCGTCGGCGCACGATGGCCGACCGGCCCATACATCTGCTCGCGGCGCAGCACGAGCTTGACCGGCTTGCCGACCAGCTTGGCCGCCATGATGCCGAGCACCGGGGGGCCGGCCATCAGGCCCTTCGAGCCGAACCCGCCACCGAGGAACGGACTGCGGATATGGATCTTGTCATGCGCAATGCCGAACAGCTCGGCAACGCGCGCCAATGACAGCATCAATCCCTGGGTGGGCATGTCGATCTGAAGACTGTCGCCGTTCCAGTGAGCCACGATCGCATGCGGCTCCATGGCATTGTGATATTGCGCCGGCGTCTCGTAAGTCGCATCGATCTGCTTGTCGGCTGACGCAAGCCCTGCCGTGACATCGCCATGATGATTCTCGGAGGGATTGCCGACGCCGACGACGGGGGGCACGTAACTCTTGCCTGCATCAAGCCCGACCAGCGCGGGCAGCGTCTCATAGCGAGGCGCCAGCAGCACCGCGCCTTCCGTCGCCGCCTCGAGCGTCTCGGCGATCACGACGGCGATCGGCTGGTTGGCGTAGCGGACCTCGTTGCTCTGCAGCACCTCCATCCGAAACACGAACGGATTGGTCTTGATCTCAGGATCGATCGCAAGCTCCGGCTTGTGATCCGGCGTCATGACATCGACCACGCCGGGATGACGCTTGGCAGCGGCGACATCGAGCGCGGTGACGCGGCCATGCGCGATGCTGGACACCACCATCACCGCGAACAGCATACCGGGCGGATGATTGTCGGCGGCGTAAGTCGCCTGTCCCTTGACCTTGAGCACGCCGTCGCGGCGGGTCAGCGGCTGGCCGATGCTGGAGCCGTGGCGGAGATGGGCAGGAGCGCTGGTGAGATTGAGCTCAGGCATGAATGGCTCCAGAGGTCGAAGCAAAGGGGGAGGCCGGCAGCGCGGGGAGGCGCGCGGGCGTACCGGCAGCGGCAAGGGCCAACGCGCGCACGACGATGCGGCGCGCGAGCTCGATCTTGTAGGCGTTGTCGCCGGATGGCTTTGCGTCGGTGAGCGCGCGCCAGGCGGCCTCCTGGAAGACATCTGCAGTGGGCGCGACGCCCGTGAGGACATCCTCCGCCGCCCGGGCACGCCACGGCTTTGCCGCGACGCCGCCGAGCGCGAGCCGCGCCTCCGCAATCTTGCCGTTCTCGATCCGCAAAGCTGCCGCGGCCGAGACAATGGCGAACGCATAGGATGTCCGCTCGCGGACCTTAAGATACCGCGCATGCGCGGCAAACCCACGCGCGGCGGGCGGCAGGCGCACCGCGACGATCAGGTCGCCGGGCTCGAGCGCGGATTCGCGCTCGGGTGTGTTGCCGGGCAGACGATGCAAGTCGTCGAGCGCGATCTCGCGGCGACCGTTCTTGCCTTCGATCTCGACGATGGCATCGAGCGCGACCAGCGGCACACAGAAGTCGGACGGATGTGTCGCGATGCAGCTCTCGCTCCAGCCGAGCACGGCATGGGTACGGTTCTCGCCCTCGCGGGCGTCGCAGCCCGAGCCGAGCTCGCGCTTGTTGCAGCGGCTCGCAGGGTCATTGAAATACGCACAGCGCGTCCGCTGCAGCAGATTGCCGCCCACGGTCGCTGCGTTGCGCAATTGCGCCGACGCGCCTGATAGCAGTGCCTCGGCGACGGCCGGATAGGCCTTTGCGAACTCCGCATCATGCGCAAGATCGGCATTGCTGACGAGCGCACCGATCCGCAACGAGCCATCCGCAAGGCGCTCGATACCGTCGAGCCCGTCGAGATGGGTGACGTCGACCAGGCGGTCCGGACGGCTGACATTGCCCTTCATCAGGTCGAGCAGATTGGTGCCGGCGGCAAGATAGACGGCGCCCGGCTGGGCGGCAGCGGCGACGGCCTCTGCGACCGTGGCGGGCCTGACATAATCGAACTGTTTCATGCGGAGCGCCTCTGGTTGGTTTCGTCGGCGCCGGCCTGAGCCTCGAGCACGGCATCCACGATGCCGGCATAGGCGCCACAGCGGCAAAGATTGCCGCTCATGCATTCGCGGATGCGTTCGGGATCATTGCCGGCCTGGGCTTCCTGCATCATGCCGATCGCGCTCATGATCTGGCCCGGCGTGCAGAAGCCGCACTGGAATCCGTCATGGGCGATGAAAGCTGCCTGCACGGGGTGAAGCTGGTCGCCACGTGCGACGCCTTCGATGGTGAGGATGTCGGCGCCGTCATGGCTGATGGCGAGCGCGAGGCAGGAATTGATGCGCTTGCCGTCGACGAGAATGGTGCAGGCGCCGCATTGGCCGCGGTCGCAGCCCTTCTTGGTTCCGGTGAGATGGAGGCGCTCACGCAGGAGATCGAGCAGCGTGACGCGGGGATCGTCGAGGACGAAGTCGCGCCGTGCACCGTTCACGGTGAGGCTGATGGAGTGGTTCATACAAGGCTCCGATCAGATATGGACATAGCTCATCGTGCGGCGCGCCACCGCCGTGGCCGCCGTCGACATCGCGCCGGCCCGGACATATTCCGGACCGACACCCGCGAAGATACGGAGGCACCCTCCGTTTAACAAGGCCCGCAGAAAAATATTTGGAATTCGTCAAATGCCCGTGCACTGACAACGCGATGCGGGCAGCCTGGGGTTCAATCTAACCAATTCGTGATCTACATTGCCTGATATGGATGACCACACCGACCAGACTCGAAAGCCCCGCGCCGATGCCGTGCGCAATCGCGAGCGCGTGCTCGAGGCGGCCAAGGTCGTGTTCAGCGCAGGCGGCCCTGAGGCAAGCCTCGAGGCGGTAGCCAAGCGCGCGGGCGTTGGCATTGGCACCCTCTACCGGCATTTCCCGACCCGCGAGGACCTGTTCGAGGCCGTGTACCGGCGCGAGGTGGAGCAGCTCAGCGAGCTTGCCGAGCAGTTGAAGAACGCCAGGGATCCGGTCGATGCGCTCAGGCGCTGGCTGCGGTCGGGTGTCGAATTCGTTGCCACCAAGAAGGGCATGGTGGCAGCGCTGGCACTCGCAGTGCAGAGCGGGTCCGAGCTGTACGCCTTCTCCTTTGAGCGCCTGACCAAGGCGATCGGCTCGCTGCTCGATCGCGCGGTTACGGCCGGCGCAACGCGCTCCGACATCAGTCCCGAGGACCTGCTGCGCGCGTTCTTCGCCATGTGCTATATGCACGACCAGCCCGGCTGGCAGTCCTCGGTACTGCGGATGCTTGACGTGTTCGTGGACGGACTGCGCGCGCAGCCTGTCGCAAAGGCCAAGACACGGACCAAGACGCGCACGGCCAAGCCGGCGAAGGCGGCGGTGAAACGGAAGCGGTAGCACGTCCGTATTTGCTCTTGGTCATGCTAGGATCAGCATCGCCGGCATATCAACGCGGAGCCCGTCATGCGCATCGCTGCCCTGGTCGTCGTCCTCGCTGTTGTCTTCAGCCCCCTCGTCGCCCGCGCCGATGATGTCTCAACAGCGCAAGGCGTAATCCGTGCCCAGGAGCAGGCCTTCGTCCATGACGATGCGGCAGCCGCCTATTCCTATGCCGCTCCTGCGATCAAGCAGATCTTCCCCGCACCCGACATCTTCATGTCGATGGTGCAGAGCGGCTACGCGCCGGTGTACCGCCACAAGAGCTTTGAGTTCGGTGACAGCAAGACCGAGGGCAGCTCGGTTGCCCAGCGCGTTCACATCATCGATGCCAATGGCGAAGCCTGGGAAGCGCTCTACACGCTCGAGCAGCAGGCGGATGGAAGCTACAAGATCACCGGCTGCTCGCTGCTGAAGGCGGGGCAGGCCGTTTAGGCCTCCAGCATCAAGGACACCACGGTGGCGATGGCGCCCAAGGTGATGGCGCTGTCGGCGACGTTGAAGATGGCGAACGACCAGGCCCGGTAGGAGAGATGGACGAAGTCGATCACCGAGCCGATCCGGGCGCGGTCCAGCATGTTGCCGAGTGCCCCGCCGATGATCAGGGCAAGTCCGGTGGCCAGGATCGGCTGGCCCGGCGGCGAGCGGCGCAGCCACCAGGCCAATAATCCACAGGCGAGGAGCGACAGACCAACCAGCGGCCAGCGCTGTGCATCGTCCGCTAATCTCAGGAAGCTGAACGAGATGCCCTTGTTATAGGACAGCAGGACGTCGATCGATGGCAATGCGCCCGACGCGAAAATGATCATGGGTCGATCCGGCTCAAGGAAGCCGACGACGAGATGCTTCGCACCCTGATCCAGCAGCACGACAGCGACGATCAACACCATCCAGCGAAAGCTGAAATGTGACGGCGTCCTAGGTTGCAAGACCCGGTCCCGTCCTGACCGAATTCATGCGCGAGCGGATCAGCAGCGTCAGCACGATGCCGACATTGAGTGCATTCCACGCAACGCCGTTGGCGAACGCCGCGGCGTAGGACCCGGTGGCATCGAAGATGATGCCGGACACCCAGCCGCCGAAGGACATGCCGAACACGGAGGCGAAGATCACGATGCCGACGCGGGTGGCGGCTTCGCTCGCCGGCATCGCCTCGCGCACGATGATCGCATAGCTCGGCACGATGCCGCCCTGGAACAGGCCGAACATCGCGGAAATCAGATAAAGCGAGGTGAGGCTGTCGAAGAACAGGTAGAACACGAGCGCAAAGCCTTGAGCCAGCGCCCCGATCAGCAGCGTACGGATGCCGCCGATCTTGTCAGCGAGGTAGCCCGAGCCGATGCGACTGACGATGCCGCAGGCCATCATCAGCGACAGCATCTCGGCGCCGCGCGCCACGCCATAACCGAGGTCGCCGCAATAGGCGACGATATGCACCTGTGGCATCGCCATGGCGACGCAGCAGGAAATGCTGGCAATCGACAGCAGCACCGTCAGCGTGTTGGTCGAGAGTTTGAGATCGACCCGCGGCGGCGGCGCGTTGGCGTGATTGCGGACCTTGTCGTCGCCCATCTGCGCGCGCAGGACCAGCACCAGCACAGCCATCAGGCTCGCACATACGAGGCCAATACCGACGTGAGTCGTGCGCCAGCCCACCGTATTCAAGCCGTAGCTCACGATCGGTGGCCATATCGTGCCGGCGACATAATTGCCGCTTGCCACGATGGTCACTGCGAGCCCGCGATAACGCTCGAACCAGTGCGAGGCCTCCGCCATCAATGGCGCAAAGGTCGCCGAGGTACCGAGACCAATAAGAAAGTAGGCTGCCACGAACTGCCAAAGCTGCGTCGACAACCCGGCCAGTACGTTGGCGATGCCTAGGAAGGCGATGCTGATCGCCATCGCCGGCACGATGCCGAACTTGTCGGTGATCTTGCCGGCGATCACGCCGCCAAGACCGAAACCGAACATCATCAGCGTGAAGGCCAGCGACACCGCACCGCGCGTGGCAGCGAATTCGGCCTGCACGACGGGAATCACCACAACAACGGCCCACATGCCGACGCCGCCGATCGAGCCGATCACCAGCGCAAGCAAAAGCCGCACCCAGGCCTGACGCGAGTCAGGGGCAAATGAGGCAGTTTTCTGTCCGGGGTGATTGAGCGCGTGCACGGCGCGGACCTTGTTCGCTGATCGTCTTGCGGTCAAGCATCGTGCCGCGATAATGGGCATGCGCGGTGCGCTGCGGTAAGAAGGAGCTTGGCGAAATCGCACTTTGCCATTAGGTTGCAATCCGCGTGCGCAACATTGCCGCGCGGAGCATGCTGACGGAATGTTGTTGCAGATGACGCGATCGATGCGGATCAGGGTGGGGCGCTTCATTGCGCTGGCCTACCTGTTCTGCGTGCTTGCGCCGGCAACAAGCCTCGCTTGGGGCACCGGCCCGGCGCCGTGTCTCGATGATGTGCTGCTGGCCGATCTCGTGCCGGCAAACATTCAGATGTCGGCGACTCACGTGCATGACGGCGTGGCGCATGACCACACCGGCGTGCATGCACATCACCAGTCCGCGCAGGACGCCCCTGCCCCGCATCATCATGACGGCAAGGGCAAGGTTGGCCCGTGCTGCGCGATGATGTGCATCAGCGCATTGCCGGCCGATCTGCCTGATGTCGCAAAGCCGCTTCAGCCGGTTTCCGCTTGCGCGCCTGACATCGTAGCCAGCCTGCACAGCACTGCGCCGGCCAGGCTCTACCGCCCCCCCATCACCTGATCTGACACGCGTCGACGTCAGGCCGAGCGCGCATTCCGCGCGCGCGGACCTGTGGTCTCCAGACAGATCAGGGATTGCTCATGCTTACGCTTCTCGGGGCGAGATCCGCCGCCGCATCTGCGGCGCGTGGAGGACGCTCTTGGTTCCATTGGCCACTGCTGGCCGTAATTGCGCTCGCGCTGCCCGGCTGCATGCCGGCAACCACGTCGATTGCCACCGCCGATCCTGCCGATCCCGCGGCGAAGGTCGCGCGCACGGGCTATCGCTCGACGGTCGCGCCCTATACGAGCCTGCGTCCCGCAGCGCCGGCACCATGGCGCGAGCGCAACGACGCCGCCGCGCCTCAGCCGAAACAAGACCAATAGGAGCGCGCCATGGCACATCATTTGGCGCGAGGCCTGCTCGTACTTGCCACGCTCGGCCTCTGCGCATCCGGTCTGGCCGGCTGCGCAGCGTTCTCTCCCGACGGCGGCATGACGGCTGTCTCCGAGCTGACGAGCCAGACCATCAAGAAGGACGTTGCCTTCGTGCGGACGCCCGAGGGGGCCGGTGCGGTCGACGCGCGCGTTCGCCAGTTGCTATCGCGGACACTGACCGCGGAGGCTGCCGTGCAGATCGCGCTGCTCAACAACAAGGGGCTGCAAGCCGCCTACAATGAGCTGGCGCTGGCCAAGACCGATCTCGTCGAGCAGAGCCTGCCGCCCAATCCTGTGTTCTCGATCTCGCGCATCTCAGGCAATGGCGCCAGCGAAATCGAGCGCCAGGTCGTTGGTGACATCCTCGCCCTGGCGACCCTGCCCTTCCGCTCCGATATCGCCCGCGAGCGCTTTCGCCAGGCGCAATTGCGCGCGGCACTGGCGACGCTGCGTCTCGCCGCCGATGTGCGGCGCGCTTACGTCCGCGCGGTCGCCGGAAACGAGATGGTGGTCCTGTTGATCGACGCGAAGGCGACGGCGGAATCGACGGCGCAGCTCGCGGTCAAGCTCGGCGAGACCGGCTCGGTCAACAAGCTCGACCAGGCCCGCGAACAGGTGTTTTACGCCGAAACCACCGCGGATCTTGCCACCGCACGCCAGACGGCAACGAGCGCGCGCGAAAAACTGGCGCGGCTGATGGGGCTATGGGACGACGGTCTCGACTTCCGCCTGCCCGGCGCCCTGCCATCGCTGCCGCGCCGGCCGCAAGCCCTGCCCTCGATCGAGGCCGATGCAGTCGCCCATCGCATCGATTTACAGATCGCGCGGCTCGAGCTCACGGCGCTCGCGAAATCGCTCGATCTCACGGAGGCGACGCGGTTCGTCACGCTGCTCGATCTCGCCGGCATCTCCCGCCGCACTCAGGATCCGGAAGGCGCACCGTTCCGCGAGCGCGGGTTCGACGTCCAGTTCCAGATCCCGATCTTCGACGGCGGCGAGGTGCGTGTGCGGCAGGCGGCGGAAACCTACAATCTCGCGTTCAACCGCCTGACCGAGCGCGCCGTGAACGTCCGCTCCGAAGCGCGCGACGCCTATCGGGTCTATCGCTCCACTTACGACATCGCCAGCCACTATCAGCGCGAGATCCTGCCATTGCGAAAAATCATCACAGAGGAGATGCAGCTGCGCTTCTCCAGCATGCAGGTCGACATTTTCGCGCTGCTGACCGAAGCCCGCCAGCGCCTCGCCTCGCTGCGCGGCGCGATCGACGCCAGGCAGAACTTCTTCCTCGCTCAGTCGGAACTGCAGACCGCCGTCAATGGCGGCGGCGCGCCTGCATCCGCCGGCGACAATCCAACCAACATCGCCGCGGCAGCGCCTGCCGATGGCGGTCACTGACATGGAGGCCAGCATGTTTTCCCGTCGAGGCTTTTTGGGCACCGCCGCGCTCGTGAGCGCATCAGCCGTCAGCGGCCGCGTCCAGGCCGCAGCGATTCCGGAAGCTGTCCATATGGACAAGGCGGTGATGCAGCCGCCATTGCATCCCGCCAGCGGTCCTGACTATCGCCCGGTCGTTACGCTCAACGGCTGGACGCTGCCGTTCCGCATGAACGGCGACTGGAAGGAATTCCATCTCGTCGCCGAGCCCGTGGTGCGCGAATTCGCGGAGGGCATGAAGGTCAATCTCTGGGGCTATAACGGCCAATCGCCGGGGCCGACCATTGAAGCGGTCGAGGGCGACAAGGTTCGAATCTTCGTCACCAACAAACTGCCCGAATACACCACCGTTCACTGGCACGGCATGATCGTGCCGAGCGGTATGGACGGCGTCGGCGGCTTGACCCAGCCGCACATCCAGCCCGGCAAGACCTTCGTCTACGAGTTCGAGATGAGGAAGAGCGGGACCTTCATGTACCACCCGCATTCCGACGAGATGGTGCAGATGGCGATGGGCATGATGGGCATGGTCGTCGTGCACCCTCGCGATCCGAACTTCCGGCCCGTCGACCGCGACTTCGTCTTCCTGATGAGCACCTATCGCGTCGATCCCGGCACATACCTGCCGAAGGTCAACGAGATGACCGACTTCAACATGTGGACCTGGAATTCGCGGGTGTTTCCGGGCATCGATCCCTTGCCGGTGCGGCTCGGCGACAAGGTGCGCGTGCGCATCGGCAATCTCAGCATGACCAACCATCCGATCCATCTGCACGGTCACAGCTTTGCCGTGACCTGCACCGACGGCGGCTGGATTCCCGAGACCGCGCAATATCCGGAGACGACGACCGACGTGCCTGTCGGTGCCGTGCGCGTGTTCGACGTGCTCGCCGACAATCCCGGCGACTGGGCGTTCCACTGCCACAAATCGCATCACACCATGAACGCGATGGGTCACGACATGCGCAACATGATCGGCGTGTCGCGCAAGGATCTGGCCAAGGCCGTCGGCAAGCTCGCGCCCGACGCCATGGTGATGGGCCAGTCAGGCATGGCCATGGGCAACATGGAGATGCCCGCGCCCGACAACACGCTGCCGATGATGTCGGGCACCGGCCAGTTCGGCTCGATCGAGATGGGCGGGATGTTCACGGTGATGAAGATCCGCGATCGGCTGGCGCGCGACGATTACCGCGATCCCGGCCCCTATCAATTCCCGCAAGGCACCGTCGCCTACGAGGTCGCTTCGCCCGCGGCGGAGCCGGCACGGCAACCCGCAGCGCCGATGCCGAAGATGAAGATGTAACCCACGCGTTTCGATCGACCACCAACTGGAGACTGCAATGAAGAAGACGATCAAACTCGCTCTCGTGCTGGCCGCACTCTCGGTCGCACCCGCCCTCGCGCACGAGGGTCACGACCATCATTCCTTCTCGGCCGGCGAGCCCGGCGATCCCAACAAGCCGGCGCGCACCATCGAGATCGCGTTGAGCGAGATGTCCTACGAGCCGTCGAAGATCGACGTGAAGCGCGGCGAGCAGATCCGCTTCGTGCTGCGCAATGTCGGCAAGGAGGACCACGAATTCCTGCTCGCCACCACGAAGGAAAATCTCGCCCATGCCGAGGTGATGAAGAAGCACCCGCATATGGAGCACGACGATCCGAACGGGGTGCGGCTGGCTCCGAACAAGACCGCCGAGATCGTCTGGAAGTTCACCAAATCAGGCACCTTCGAATTTTCCTGCCTGATTCCCGACCATCGCGATTACGGCATGGTCGGCCACGTCACCGTGAAATAGCAGTGGAGACTCTCATGAACCGCATCATCCGCATCACCGCAGCACTCGCGCTGACGCTGGGCCTCACCATCAGCGCGCCGGCGCAAGCCGCTTCCATCAGCGGGGAGGTCAAGAAGATCGACGAAGGCGCCGGCAAGATCACTCTCAAGCACGGCGCCGCCAAGAGCCTCGGCATGGATGAGCCCATGACCATGGTCTACCGCGTCAAGGATCCCGGCATGCTCAAGCAGGTGAAAGTCGGCGACAAGGTGACCTTCGAGGCCGAGGAGGCCGCGTCGGGGTATACGGTGACCAAGATGCAGAAGGCGAAGTAGGGCGGCTTTTACGCGAGCTCGACCATGGGACGCCCCGCCGGAAACGCCGGGGCGCCCCATGCACGAAGCTGCATTGGGAATCGTCCGCCTGTCGGGATTGGCCGCCCACTCTGACACCCCAGGTATCGGCCTCCGGACCGGCCGCGCTCCGCAGGAGGCCGTCCAATTGCACCCTTTGTGAAGTCCATCTCTTTTCCACAACCTTAAATGATGGAAGAATGGCGCTCATTGCAATTACGGGAGCGCATTATGGGCATCGACCAAAATCATATCGATAAGGCTATCGTTGAGAACTACCAGGTCCTGCGAAATCGAATGGGCCTACTCACTGCGGCTTTCCCGGTCGTCGTGGTCTTAGTTGGATGGGCTTGGGAAATTCGCCTCCAGCCCTCATTGAGTGATTACTATTTTGCGCAGAACCCTGCTCAAGGCATGGCGGATCTCTACCCCGTCCGGCTTTGGTTCTGCGGACTGCTCTTCGCCGTCGGCGTGTTCCTGTACCGCTATAAGGGCTTCTCGAAGAACGAAGACCGCTGGCTCAGCCTGACCGGCATCCTCACCTTGTGCGTTGCGATCTTTCCGATGGCGGTCGCCGGTAAGGCAAGTCCATTCACCCTCGCCTATTTCGGCTTGCCTGATGTCACCCTGCACGGCATCAGCGCTGTGCTGGCGTTCGTGTGTATCGGCATCATCATATTCTGGTACTCGGACTCGACGCTGTCGAAAATCAAGGACAACGCGACCCGCAAACGGTTCAAGACGACCTACTTCCTGATCGGCGCCTACATGTTGCTGGCGATGGCGGGCTCGGTGCTGATGCATTTCCTGCACACGGATCGAGCCAACGATTCCTACATCCTGTATGTGGAGGGGAGCGGCCTGTGGGCCTTTGCGGTCTATTGGTTCGTCAAGAACCGCGAGCTCCGTTACGTCGCGGAGGCGATCAGGAAAGGGTCGAACGACCCATTGCCAATGGGCACAGCCGACGTCGTCAAGGCGCTTTAGAGCGCGGCTCGGGCCTTCATCGCCTCTTCCTTCCGCTGCCGCCCTGGCGGCCGTGATCGTACGGCCTCCAGGGCCCCCGAAATACCCCCGGCCTGACCGCTTCCCACTCCCTCCGTTAACCCTTTGCTAACCATACACCCGGCAAGAATTGCCGGGTGAAGTCGAGTGTCGTCAGCCGCGTAAAACGGGAGCTCCCGTGGACGCTAGTGCGGTGCCTCACTTTCGGACCGGCGGCCCATCGGCCGCCGCGCAGACGTTTGGGGCGCGCGGACGGCAGTCGCGCGGGGAGGCAGCTACTATGGTCGACGTCACCGCGGGACAGGGCGTAGGCGGCGGAAAGCCCGGCCTCCCCTCCCTCTCCGAAATCGTCACCATCCTCAAGCGCGGCGACATCGCGCTGGCGCTCGGCATCCTCACCATCCTGGTGGTGCTGATCCTGCCGCTGCCCGCGATCGTGCTGGACCTGTTCCTGGCGATCTCGATCACGCTCTCGATCCTGATCCTGATGACGTCGCTGTTCATCCAGGCGCCGCTGGAATTCTCCGCCTTCCCGACCATCCTCCTGATCTCGACCATGCTGCGGCTGTCGCTCAACATGGCCTCGACCCGCCTGATCCTGTCGCACGGGCACGAGGGCACGGATGCGGCCGGTCACGTCATCGAAGCCTTCGGCAGCTTCGTGATGGGCGGCAATTTCGTCATCGGCATCATCGTCTTCGCCATCCTGATCATCGTCAACTTCGTCGTCATCACCAAGGGTTCGGGCCGTATCGCCGAAGTCGCGGCGCGCTTCCACCTCGACGCCATGCCCGGCAAGCAGATGGCGATCGACGCCGATCTTTCGGCCGGCCTGATCGACGAGAAGGTCGCCAAGGAGCGCCGCAAGGCACTGGAGGACGAGAGCGGCTTCTTCGGCGCCATGGACGGTGCCTCGAAATTCGTCCGCGGCGATGCCATCGCCGGCCTCCTGATCGTCTTCATCAACGTCGTCGGCGGCATGATCATCGGCGTCGCACAGCAGGGCCTGTCCTTTGCCGACGCGGGGCGCAGCTACACGCTGCTGACGGTCGGCGACGGCCTCGTCACCCAGGTGCCGGCACTGATCGTCTCGACCGCAGCCGGCCTGCTCGTCTCGAAGGCCGGCGTCTCCGGCGCCGCCGACAAGGCGCTGATGAAGCAATTCTCCGGCTATCCGCAGGCCCTCGCAATGTCCTCGGCGGTCATGCTGGTGCTGGCGGCACTGCCGGGCATTCCGACCCTCCCCTTCCTCGCGCTCGGCGCCGGCGCCGGCGCGCTGGCCTGGAGCGCGCGCAACCGCAACCGGGCGACTGCCAAGGCCGAAGCCGTTGCCAAGGCCGCGCCCGCGGCCGGCCAGCCCGGTGCGCCGGGCGCGGCTGCCACGGAGGAGCCGATCTCGGCGGCGCTGAAGATCGACGACCTCAAGATCGAGCTCGGCTATGCGCTGCTGCCGCTGGTCAACGGCCCCGACGGCACCGACCGCCTCACCGAGCAGATCAAGGCGCTGCGCCGTTCGCTCGCGATCGAGATGGGCTTCGTGATGCCGGCCGTGCGCATCCTCGACAACGTCCAGCTCGAGGCCAACACCTACATCATCAAGATCAAGGAAGTCGACGCCGGCACCGGCAAGATCTGGCCGAGCCAGTTCATGGTCATGGATCCCGGCGGCAGCCAGGTGCAGGTGCCCGGCATCCACACCACCGAGCCGACCTTCGGCCTGCCCGCGACCTGGGTCGATGCCAGCCTCAAGGAGGAGGCCTCGCTCAAGGGCTACACCGTCGTCGACGCCGCGACCGTGCTCTCGACCCATCTCACCGAGCTGCTCAAGGCCAACATGTCGGACCTGTTGTCCTACGGCGAGGTGCAAAAGCTGCTCAAGGAGCTGCCGAAGGAGCAGAGCGAGCTCGTCAAGGACATCGTGCCTGGACAGGTCACCGTCTCCGGCATCCAGCGCGTGCTGCAGCTGCTGCTGGCCGAACGCATCTCGATCCGCGATCTCTCGACCATCCTCGAGGGTATCGCCGATTCGCTCGCCTTCTCGCGCAATCCCTCGACGATGGTCGAGCATGTCCGCGCCCGCCTCGCCCGGCAGATCTGCGCCCAAAACACCTCCTATGCAGGCTATCTGCCGCTGATCGCGCTGTCGGCGAAGTGGGAGCAAGCCTTCGCCGAATCCATCATCGGCCAGGGCGAGGAACGCAGCCTTGCGATGCAGCCCTCAAAACTGTCGGAGTTCATGACCGCCGTGCGCGAGGCCTTCGAGCGCGCCGCGCGCGAAGGCGAGGCCCCGGTGCTGGTGACCTCTGCGGCAATTCGTCCCTTCGTCCGCTCGCTGGTCGAGCGGTTCCGGGCCCAGACGACCGTTCTGTCGCAGGCCGAAATCCACCCCAGGGCGAGGTTGAAAACGGTCGGAAGCATCTGATTTGCCTTAAGAAGCCGTGTGTTTTTTGGCCACAGGCAAATGGTTTTTGAGTTCCCGGCGCCCTGTCGACCAAATGCTGACAAGGCGCCTTATAGGTAGATTACAGCTTTGAAATAATTGCAAAAACGAACGATCCAGTCTGGTTTTTGATCGCGATCTTTCACGTCCTATCACGCTCTTGTGATCGCCCCTTGGGAACGAATCCCCCCAATACTAGGTTGTTGGGCACCGGAAGCATGAACCTGCCTGGACAGGCTGGCGACTACTTCGGGTAGATGGCGGCAGGAGGCTTCCATGAACCACTCAATCTACAGCGCGGATCGCTCGACCCACCTGAAAGTGGTGGCCGTGGCGCTCGTCGCCGGCATCGCGGTTGCGGGCTTTGGCATCTCGGCGCGCTCGGGTTCGGATGAAGGCCTCACACAGACTGCTCGCGTCATCAAGGCCGGCAAACCGGTTGTGATCACCAGCTCGAACGCATCGCTCGTTCGCTAAGGAGATTTTGAGTTTCAGGAATTCACGCGGCTCTTTACCAGCCCCCCAAAGTCGCCACGTGGATATGTAGACGACCCCAACCCCAAGTCGACTACAGAAAGCGCCCGCCCCCCACGGGCGCTTTCTCATGTCTGGGGTACTTTCGTCATTGCGCAATGACGGAGGGTGTGCAGGCGGCGTCGCTTCTTCAACTCGCATCCCAATTTGCAGGCACACCTTCGCATCCTCGCGACTGTTTCGCCCGAGCTTTGCTTCAACGCTTCACCCTCATCTGAAAGAGGGCGCAGGGAAGACCGGGTGCCGGCTGGCACCCGCGGTCCACTGTGCGAGGGTACAGTCAGAAGATCTGCACAGCGGCATACAGGTGAAGCCCAAACATCCGGCCTTCCCTGCGCAGTGGTTTGACGGCTTATGTCGTGATCTCCCCGGGGAGCGATGCACTATTGCCCCCGTCGCCCTGCAGATGACTGATGGGAGGGCCCGGTTGGGCCACACCCATCACCACAAGACTTGGCGCACAGGCTCCGGGCGCCAGGACCACACGATTTTGCCGTACGCCGATCATACCGGTCGTTTGCGCGATATCCTCGCTCACGGTTGCCCGCCCTGCGATTGCCTTCGCGCCGATGTGACCAACGTCCACCGCCGTCCGGCCCGCGTCGTGACGATCGCGATACGCCCCTCTTCCATGGGCCGGGTCGCGCGACACATACGCCGTTTCCGAATTTCGGTAAAGTGGAATATTTTTGCCGACAGATGTTGCCCTACGCCTCGCGTGTTTTGCCCGCCAGGCAACGCAAGGACTTGTGGATGTGCCGGCACGGCTTGACAACGAGCGGCTTTGCTCGGCTAGCTTCACAACCTGATGGGGCGGGATGGGCCATGGAGCAGCGCTTCACATTCGATCAGATCGCTTGCGCCTACAGGGCATCACGCCCTGACTATCCTGAAGCTCTCGTCGACGACGTGGTGTCGTACGCCGTGTTGAGGCCCGGCGATCCCGTTCTCGAGGTTGGCTGCGGCACCGGCCAGGCAACAAGGAGCTTCGCGAGGCGAGACTTGCAGATCATTGCCATCGATCCTGGAGCCGAAATGGTCCGCACCGCGCGCGAGAGCCTCGCCGGCTTTGACAATGTCGAGCTGGCCGAGGCGACGTTCGAGTCGTGGCCACAAGATGGAGGACCGTTCCGGCTCATCATTGCCGCGCAGTCGTGGCACTGGGTTGCCCCGGAGCTACGTTTCGTCAAGGCCGCGAAGCTGCTTTCACCCGAGGGATCGTTGGCCGTCTTCGGTCACGTTCCGACAGGCCTGCCCACGCCATTACTCGAACAGTTCAGGGAGATATTCTTAGTTCGCACAGGCCGCTGGGGACCGCCGCCGGAAGCCGGGTACTTGCCGAGCGGTCCCTTCAAAGGCTGGTTTGACGAGTCGGGATTGTTCGGACCGGTGGAGCACCGCTGCTATCCGTGGACATGACGGCACACAACGTCAAGCTACGCCAATTTCCTCGGGACGCGGTCGGACATCAGGATGCTCACGCAAGTGGTGCGCGACGAGCTTCTCGATGACATTTCCAAAGCCATCGATCGTCACGGAGGAGAATTCGACATGGACTACGAAACTCACCTCTACATGGCCCGCCAGGCAACCAATTGAGAGATACAAATGACCGACCAGAAGGACGTCGAACGCAATTGCCCGGAGTGTGACGGGACGGGCCAAGACAGGGGCATGCATCCGGTTCGCTTGGGCGAAAAGAGCGAGTTTCGCCCCTGCACGAAATGTGGGGGATCGGGGAAGTTGAAAGAGCTCGCCAGTTGAGGCGACCTTACTTTCTTGGAAGCAGCAACAAGACGAACCATTGTGCCGGAAAGAGTGGAAAGAGCAGTGCGCCCTAGAGAAACCAGATGCGCTTCGACCGGCCTCTCTCTGCCGCAAAATTGGCGGTTAGGCCGCCGCACCAAATCATCACCCCTAGAACGACCAAGCTAAACATGATCAAGGCGAGCATGGGTGGCTCCTGGCAACGGGCCCATTAGCATCATACAGGACTGGGATCGCCGCGCGACAGCATCCAAATCACATCCGCATGAGGGTTGATTGATGGATGAACGCCTCAGCGACGGAGCTGCAGTATCGAGTCAATGTCGGCCACAAAGCTGCTGTTGACCGCGATGATGCGGCAGGTTGCCTGCGTCAAGAATCCGCACCGTTCGAGCGCGAGGCGCGCGGCCTCATTCTCGCTCTTCACTTGCGTACCGAAAGCGTATCCCAGATACCCGCCCTGACCCATGGCGATCGCTTTCTGCCCCGACGCCGGCGTGTAGAACTTTTCGATGAAACTTCGGGCTCCATCGGGGAAGACGCCGGGCTCGTTCGGGACGAAGGGCTTCTCGCCGGCATGGGTGAACCAGGGTGCGGGCGGCACGTCCAGCGGGGCTTCCTTCCAGACGATCTTCCCGTCAACGGCATAGACGAAGCAAGTCGATTGAAATGCGCCCAGACACTGGCCAAGGACCCGTGTCCTTGCCTCTTCTGCACTCGCCCGTCCCCATGTCGTCCAGTACCACCCGGACAGAGAGATGGCGACCGCAGTGTGATCGGGCTTGGCGTTCAGATACTGCTTGATCTGCTCGCGGCACTGATCGCAGACGAACGGAATTGCGTCGACCTTGAGCTCGGGTCCCGTCAACGCATAGTCTGGCCCGGTCACGGCTTGCGATGGCGGTGCCGCAGGAATCGTGCGGGGCACCGCATCCAGAAGATCGTGATCGGCCACCAGAGAATCCCCGATGGCCGCTACACGACACGGCGCATGGGTTATGTAGGCGCATCTCTGCAACGCCACGCGTGCGGCTTCCCTGTCCGAGTCGGCTCGGCCCGTCAGGCTCCATTGCCAGTCAGGCCCGACGGCGAGGGCTTTGCCATGATACTGGTGATACAAGCGGTCCGCTCGCTCCCGATCATCCGCATGGATAGCCCCAATTTCGCGGGTGTTGAATGGCCGGGCGACCGCTGAATTTGTCGAGAACCACGGTTCGATTGGCAGGGGTGGGGGCGGCTCGTCCCAGGTAATCCTGCCGTCGATGGCGTAGACGAAACAATCCTGCCTATTGGCATCCAAGCATTGAGCGAGTGCGCCAGCGCGTGCATCGAGAGCTGTACGCCGCCCCGTTGACCAGTAGAATCCACCGTCAAGCGACACGACGAGCGCAGAATGCAATGGCTTGCCGACGAACGACGTTCTGATCTGCTCGCGGCATTGATCGCACAGGAACGGCACCTCGGAAGCGTTGAACGGTGCGCCGAGCAACGTTCGCGACAAGCCCGACTGTTGGGGGGACAGCGCAACCTCCACTTTCCCATGCAGATAGAACTCCCCGATGATCGACAGCGAAAGCTCGGGCAATTGGCCGTGCTTGGTGGCCTCGTAAACGTCCGAACTGACCCTGCGGAAAATCGTGCCGATCTCCTCCGGCGCCTTGATGTTCTCGATAAACGCGCGGGTGTAAGGACTGTTGCGACCGTCGCCGTCCTCCGCCGTCTGTCCCGCCTGCGTAGCATATGCGACGATCATGCCTTGCGCATTATCGAGCTTGGCTAGTCCCCGTTGCACGGAGATGGCGCGGCTGGATCCGAGCGACCGTCGCAGCTCGTTTGCAAACGGGTTGTCGCGACAGGCATCGAGCACGAGAATGCGCAAACTTTTGGCCTGCTGGAGATCCGCGACCATGTCGTCGAGACGCACCAGCCGTCGCAGGTCTGCAGCGTCCTTCAATTGCGTGTCGACGGGAGCCAGATAGTTGACACCGGCAAATTGGAGGGCGTGGCCGCTATAGTACAACAGGGCGATGTCCGCATTTTGCGCCGCGCGAGAGAAGCGAATTGCGATCTCGTCCATGCCGGCTCGATCGAGATCGACTGCGACGATCGTCTCAAATCCAACGGCCTTGAGTGCCGCCGCAACATCAGCGGCGTCATTCGCGGGATTCATCAACCGCGGGACGTTGCGATAGGCGCCATTGCCGATGACCAGCGCAACTCGCGTATCTGCAATACAAGTGTCAGGTATCGCCAGCGGCGAGAGCAAAAGCAAAACGAAGAGAAATTTCCAAAGGGATGATCGGATTACCATCCGTTCCTCCTGCTTGAAAAAATGCCTATGAATACGATGCGACTGCGATGCAGATTGTGACCTCCGACACAGTCGTTGATCTCTCAACTGTGCAACCGGGTCACTTGCGACGTCAACTCCAGGATCGATGGATGCACGGCCCACCTCAACGCAGCGGCGCGCCATAAGTCGGCGGCGGTGCCTGCACCGCTGGCGCCGCGGCGGCGAACAGATCGTCCTTGCTGCCAGTGAGCGGCGGATAGATGCGCTTGCGGTTGATGGTCTGCTTGGTCGCTTTCGCAGCCCGACCTGTTGTCCGTACCTCGCGATCCCAGCCTTCGGTGTAGAGCGCGCCCCAAGCGCCGAGATCGAGCACGGTGACGTACCAGTCGATCCGCAGCGGCAGCATCGGCTGGCCGACCAGATCGGCGACCACGTTATGGCCGGCGAAGCGGCCCATCGGGCGGGCGAACTGGCAGGACATGACGGTCGGATGCAAGCCATCGACCACGCTGGAGGCGACGTCGCCGGCGGCGAAGACGCCGGGGACATCAGCGACCCGCATGAACGGGTCGACCAGAAGTCGCCCGAGGCGGTCGCGCGCGCCGGGAAAGTTTTCGGCGAGCCGGCTCGCACGCATGCCCGCGCACCAGATCACCGTCTGTGACTGGATGAATTCGCCTGAGCTCAAGCGAACCCCTGAAGCCTCGACCGACGCGACGCGCACGCCAAGGCGCGTCTCGACCTCGAGCGACGATAGCGCGGTCTCAATGACGGGGCGCGCGTGGTCGCCGATCGTGGCGCCGATCGCTTGATTGGGATCGACGAGGATGATGCGGCGGCCGCCATTGATACCCGCGCGCACCAACCTTTCAGGCATTTCGGCGGCCACCTCGATGCCGGTGAAGCCGGCGCCGACCACGACGACCGTCGATCGTCCCGGCGACGGCGCGCTGCGGCCGAGCGAGGTGAGATGACCCTCGAGGCGAAGCGCCGCGGCGTAGCTGTCGACGTCGAAGGCGTGAGCGGCAAGGCCCGGAATATCGGGCCGCATCACTTCGCTGCCGAGTGCGAGCACGAGGCGGTCATAGCTCAGCGCCTCCTCACCGCCACTCGTGACCAGCGAGATCTGGCGCCGCGCCGGATCGATGGCCGCGACCTCGCCGATCCCGTGCGTGACGCCGACCGGGTCGAGCAATTGCGCAAGCGGCAGCGCGACCTCGCTGAGGTCGACCTCGTAATTGCGCACGCGGATATTGTGGTAGGGATTGCGGTCGATGAGGCGGATCTCGATGCCGCGGCCGGTATCACCGATCGCCTCGCGCATGCGCGCGGCGCCGATGGCCGCCCACAGGCCCGCAAACCCGGCGCCAAGCACGATGATACGCGCCATGTCCGTTGACTTCGCTGCTTCCAGGGATCCGACGATCCGCCCCGCGCAGGCAGATATAGCTCATTCAGACGGATCGACCAAATGCAGCCGCGATGCGCCGCCGCACAAATCGCAGCTCAGGCCTCGCGCAGTTCCGACGGTGTCGCGCCAAAGCGCTTGCGGAAGGCGCGGTTGAAATAGGACAGATCCGAAAAACCCGAGGAATGCGCGATGTCGCTGATCTTGCGCGCCCGCGCGCGGGGGTCGCCGAGCAGTTTGCGCGCCAGCAGCAGGCGCTGCTCCAGCACGAATTCGGTGAAGGTGGTGCCGGCCTGTTCGAACAGCCGCTGCGCCTGGCGCGGACTGAGGCCCGAGCGCGTCGCGACTTCGGACAGGCAGAGATCGTTGCGACCAAGGGCTGCCATCACGTCGGCGCGCATGAGATCGAGACGAGCCGCCGCGTGGCCACGACCACGCGCGAGCGCGGCATGCTCGGCGTCGGTGCCGAGCAGGAGGCCGACGAGATCGACCATGTGCTGGGCGGTCAGGCGCTGGCCGACCGCGTCGAGATGCGGCGCGTGATGGGCGGCAAGCGCGTGATAGCGGAAGATGGTTTCGGCGACGGCGCCGTCGGACAGCACCTGCGACAGCTTGTCCTCGGCGCGCGGATTGATGTCGAGCAGCGCGCGGCGGGGCATGCGGATAGTGGTGAAACGGTTCTCGTCGGTGTGACCGACGCTGCCGGTGATGCTCATGTCGGCCAGCACCATCTGCGCCGGCGCGAGCTCGACGGCATGGCCGTTCTGCCTGACATTGACGAGGCCGGCATGCGCGGCGATCAGCACGAGATCGTCGCTGCCGTCGGCAAGACCGCTCTGGGTGCGCGAATATTGTGCGGAGGCCCCTTCGGGGATAGCGAGCGTGATGTTGTCGACCACGCTGACCTGCAACCGGCAATCGATGCTGTCGCCATGGCTCGGCCCGATCTCAAGGCCACAGGCCCCCAGAGCCCTGTCGCGCCATTGTTCGAAGGCAGGCCCCTGCGGCAGGCCTGCATATTGGTGGACAAGAATGCCCGGCGGCTTGGCTGCATCCATCTGGTTTCTAGCCCCTTCCCGGCACCATTGATCAGCCGTGCCGACTGCAAATTCCGGGCATTTGACGCCGCGGAATGGACAGAGGTTCAAATCGGAAGCGGATTTGGCGGGACTTGTCGGATTGCGACGGCAAAATGGACCGTGGCGACAGGTTTGGCGGTCGGAATGCGCAGCCCGGACTACTTCTTCGCCGGTACCTGCGGCTGGGACGGCGGCACGGTTTCGATCAGCTTGCCTGAGAACACCGGCGCCGAGGTCGGCTGGCCGCTGGGCGAGCCGCCCGACGGCTCGACAGTGATGGCGTAAGTCGCGCCGTTGACGAGGTCGGCATCGTATCCTGCGAGCACTGGACGGGCCGTGAAGTCGCCGCTTCCGATCACACCGAGCGAGCGCGGGCGCGGCAGCTTGTCGGAGATCAGCCAGAGCTCAAAGCTCTTGCCCGGCTCCGGCGTCGCGCCGACCTTGCGCACCGTGAAGTTCTTGGTCGCGCCATCGATGGTGAGGATGAAGGCGGGGCCACCGCTCTGGCCCTGCAACAGCGCGACATATTGCGCGGGCAAGGACGACGGTGCCTGCGGTGTCTTGACCTCGACGGTCTGGATGCGCGGCGCGGGCCGCAGCGCGCCCGGCAACGCATCGGGCGAGAGGATCTGAAGCGACAGCGTCACCAGCAACGCGGCCGCGAGCGCGCCCACGGCGGAGGCGACCGTGCGCCAGCGCTTCACGCGGCTCTCGAGATAGATGACCTTGGTGTCGTCGACGACAGGCACCTGCGTCACCGGCACAACACGCGGGTCTGGCGCGTGGGTCTGCGGAATGAATTGCGGCGCGATGTCAGGAATGACATCGGAATCGGACGGTGCCGGCGGCTGCGCGTCCGGCGAGGGAGCTTGCAGCGATGGCAGCTCTGGGGACGAAGGCTCTTGAGTTGAAGATTCGGGCAAAGAAGGCTCGGGTGCCGACGCCTCCGGCAATGGCGGCGGTGGCGCATCCAACAGCACCGGCGGGGCCTCGAGCGAGCCTTGCTGCGGATCTTGCATCGACAGCGACTGTGCGATCTCGCGCTTGATGTTCTCCCAGACGATCGGCCGCGGCTCGATCGTGCCGACCATCTGGTTGAGGACGCCGAGCCGGAATTGCCAGGCCTGCACGATCGCGGCGAACTCCCGGTCCACCGCCATCATGGTCGCGACCTGCGCACGCTCGTCGGCATCGAGTGTGCCGAGCGCATATTCCGCGGCGAGCGCGATATGGTCCTCGCTGTAGGCCATCAATTGCAGTCCAACACCACCCTCATGAACGAAGCCTCACAGTCCGAGGCACTCCCGGATATCCAACATGCTGCGCCGCAGCCACGTCTTCACCGTGTTGACCGGCGCTGCGAATTTCTCCGCCAATTGCTCGCGGCTCCAACCGTTGTAATAGGCGAGCAGCACGAGCCGCTGACGGTCCGGCTCGAGCCGGCCAATGCATTCCAGGAGCCGTTTCAGCTCCTCGGACATCTCCCGGCGCGCCAGCGGATCGGGGCTGTCGGCAGCGACTTCCATCGCCTGCGGCTCCTCCTCGATCGAGGCTTCGGTCTTCTTGCGCACGATATCGATGGCGCGGTTGCGCGCGATCGACGCCATCCACGTGATCGGCGAGGACAGCTGCGAATTGAACTGGCCGGCACTGTTCCAGATCTTGACGTAGGTCTCCTGAATGACCTCCTCTGCGAGATCCTGTCGGCGCAAGATACGGAGCACGACGCCATAGAGTTTCGCGCGCGTGGCGCCGTAGAGGCGCTCGAACGCGGCCTGATCGCGCCTCGCCACCGCCTCAATCAGCCCGACCAGCTCTGCTGGCGTCAGCATTCAGCCCCCCAACGCGCGGCCCCATCGCATCCCGCGCGGACCCCGTCACTCCGCCACCATAGCGCGCTGCCCAGCCCGTCACCAAGAGGCGGCGCGCCACGCTGTGGACAGGACACGCAAAAACCCGGACCTTGCGGGTCCGGGCTCGCAAATTCTCAAGGGTTTTGACGCTGGCTGCCGCTTACGCGACGGCGCCGATCCGGGAGCGCATCAGGCCGATGCTGTCGAGATCAGCTTGCTCGCGGGCATTTTCCTCGGCGCGCTCGCGGGCCTGGTCACGCTCGTCCAGCAGCTCGACCTTCTTCAGCTCCTCGAAAGCCTCGCCGAGCGCGGCCTTGGCTTCCTCGAGCTGGCCCTTCAGCTCGTCGGCCGAGCGGGTCAGGTTCTCGCGCCGCTGGATGGCGGCCTTGGCATAGGTCGGATAGGCGAAATGCGCGGGGTCGTTGATCCCGGCGCGGTCCTGCTCGGTCTGGATCTCGCGATCGAGATCGGTCGACATCCGCTGGAAGTCGGCGATCATGGACTCGATCTGGGCGACCCGGCGGCGCTTCTCGTCGACCTGAAACTTCTTCAGGCGAATGAGGGTATCACGTGACTTCATCGACTCGTACTCCCCAGAAGTCCCTTGGCTGCAAGACATACACACATTGGGACGACACCGGTCTCCCCACTGGCCCCATCAGGGCCAAGACCGGCTCTGCTACTCTGTGGGGAGGGATGATGACGGGACAAAGTTAGCGTTCCGTTTCCAAATTACCGAGGATTTGCGCCAACTGGCGGTAGCCGTCGGCCAGCGAGGCATTTTCGTCCTTGCGCTGGCGCAGGAAGGCCTCCAGCGGCTCATGCAGGCTGATGGCCTCGTCGACCTCGGGGCTGGAGCCTGCCCGGTAGGCCCCTAGCCGGATCAGCTCTTCCATATCGGCGTAAGTCGCCATCAGCGCCCGCGCCTTCTGGATCACAGGCCAGAACTGCGGGTCGGCCGATTTCGGCATGGTGCGGGAGACGGATTTGAGGATGTTGATGGCGGGGTAGCGGCCACGCTCGGCGATCGAGCGCTGCATCACGATGTGGCCGTCGAGAATGCCGCGGACGGCGTCCGCGATCGGCTCGTTGTGATCGTCACCGTCGACCAGCACCGTGAAGATCGCGGTGATGGCGCCCTCCCCTAAGCCCGGGCCGGCACGCTCGAGCAGCTTCGGCAGCTCGGTGAAGACGGTCGGCGTGTAGCCCTTGGCGGTCGGCGGCTCGCCGGCGGAGAGGCCGATCTCGCGCTGCGCCATGGCAAAGCGCGTCACGGAGTCCATCAGGCAGAGCACGTCCTGGCCCTCGTCGCGAAAATATTCGGCGACGGCGAGCGTCAGATATGCCGCCTGGCGGCGCATCAGCGCCGGCTCGTCGGAGGTCGCAACCACGACGACGGAGCGCGCGAGGCCCTCCTCGCCGAGGTCGTCCTGCAAAAATTCCTGCACCTCGCGGCCGCGTTCGCCGATCAACCCGATGACGCTGACGGCGGCGTCGACATTGCGCGCGAGCATCGACAGCAGCACCGACTTGCCGACGCCGGAGCCGGCGAAGATGCCCATGCGCTGGCCGCGGCAGCAGGTGAGAAAGGTGTTCATGGCGCGCACGCCGAGATCGAGCGGAGCACCCACACGCTTGCGCGAATGCGCCGGCGGCGGCGAATTGCGGTACGGCATCGGCGAGGCGCCCTGCGGCAAAGGTCCCTTGCCGTCGATCGGTTCGCCCAGCGCATTGACGACGCGCCCGAGCCAGGCCGGCGAGGGACGCACCAGATTGGCGGCATTGGCGATGACGGCCTTGCAGCCACGGCGCACACCGTCGAGACCGGCGAACGGCATCACCACCGCATTGCTGCCGGAGAAGCCGATCACCTCGCAAGGGATGGAACGGTTGGCGCCGGTTTCGATCACCAGGCGCGCGCCAACCGACATCGCGTGGATCGGGCCGGCCACCTCGACCATCAGCCCGCGAACGCCGACCACGCGGCCATAGATGTTGACGCCGTCGATGTCGCCGATCTGTTCGGCAAGGGCTTTCATAGAGCAGCCTTCATAGCGGGGCCTTCATCAAGCGCGCGCCTTCATCAGAGGTCTTCATTAAGGTGGTGGCTGTCGATATCCGGGCCTTCACGGGGAAACCCTTAAATTTCGCCATATTTCTGAACGGCGCTTAACTTCGTGTTTACCCGCATCGTTAATCATTGCGTCACTGTCTTTGTGACTGAGCGTGGCTCCCCTTCAGAAGAAGGCTGAGTCGCGGGAGTCGGTTAGGCCCGTCTCTTAAAGTGGAACTTGAACGGAGCGGGATAACGAAAGCTGCTTCACGCGCAAGACCTTAGGGCGATTCGACAAAAATTGCACCGGGGGGACTTGCGTTCCAGAATCAGGATTTGTTAACCATCTGTTGTCAGGATCCGAATCAGTTGTTCAAAGGCGTTTTGTTGAGTGCCGCGAATGCGGCCGACCTGACGCCCAGGAGCGGCGACTATGGGGAACTGGCATGCGCGTTTTGCTGATTGAAGATGACAGCGCCGTCGCGCAGTCGATCGAGCTGATGCTGAAGTCTGAGAGCTTCAACGTCTACACGACCGATTTGGGGGAAGAAGGCGTCGATCTCGGTAAATTATACGATTACGACATTATCCTTCTCGACCTTAACCTGCCCGACATGTCCGGTTACGACGTGCTCAAGCAGCTTCGGGTCTCCAAGATCAAGACACCGATCCTGATCCTCTCCGGCCTCGCCGGCATCGAGGACAAGGTCAAGGGTCTCGGCGTCGGCGCCGACGACTACATGACCAAACCCTTCCACAAGGACGAGCTGGTTGCCCGCATCCACGCGATCGTGCGCCGCTCCAAGGGTCACGCCCAGTCGGTCATCCAGACCGGCGACCTCGTCGTCAACCTCGACACCAAGACGGTTGAAGTCGGCGGCCAGCGCGTGCACCTGACCGGCAAGGAGTACCAGATGCTGGAGCTGCTCTCGCTCCGCAAGGGTACCACCCTGACCAAGGAAATGTTCCTTAACCACCTCTATGGCGGCATGGACGAGCCCGAGCTGAAGATCATCGACGTCTTCATCTGCAAGCTCCGCAAGAAGCTCGCCAACGCGTCCGAGGGCCGCAACTTCATCGAGACCGTGTGGGGCCGCGGCTACGTGCTGCGCGAGCCGCACGAGCACGAAGAGCGCATCCCCGCCTGATCCTTCCGTTTACGTCGCGAGCCCCTTTGGGCTCGCTCCTCCCAGCCTGGACCCCGCCGCAAATGGCGGGGTTTTGTTTTTGGGGGGCTTGGTTAGGCGCCGGCAAAGGACGGGGTCGCGAGGTCCGGCTTCCAGATCGGGCAGCGCGCGGCGGCTTCGCGAAGCCGGCCGATCATCAGATAGCCGATGATGAATCCGAACAGGAAGCTTGGAATTACCAGCGAGACGAAGAACGTCAATGCCGGCATGCCGTCGACGAGCTTCATCACCGGCATCGGAACGACCTGGTAGATGGCCATCAACATCGCCAGCATGACGACCATGCCGCCACCAAAAACGAGACCGTCGCGCATTTGTCTGGTCTGTCTCGAGCGCCTGCCCCAGGTCGAATCCTGCACCAGGAGCGCCGTCATCGTGCCGAAGCCCCAGGGGAAGATCAGCAGCGGCAAATCGTACAGCACGTCGGACCAAGGTGCCTCGGGAAACTGGTAGAGGTCAAATAACACCTGCACCGGAAGGAATATGAAGATCGCACCCACGAGACCGATCGATAGAATGAATCCGATCGGAAGCCGGCCGAAGATGTTTTCGTTCGCGAACGCGTAGCGCTGCTTGAAGTGGTAGACCAGCGGGAAATACACGGCCGGGTACAGCGTCGTCATGACGAGGGCGCGTAGCGAGGCGACGGATGGATCTCCCGGCTGGTGGACGAAGCGCCCCGAAGACACCAGCCACAACAAGGCCCAGCAGAACGCGAAGGCGGCGACACCCGCGACGAATTTCAGAAAGCCCGGCGACGAGGGCTCCAGCGTGAATCCGATCGCGCCAAGCCGTCGCTTGCTCCGCGCCAGCGTCCACTCGCCGGCCAGCGCCGCGCGCACGACGAACAGCAGCAGATTGTTGAGCAGGGAATCCATGTCCTTGCGCAGGTCCTCCAGCATGCTCCCCGCCGCCGTCTGCGCCGCCAACTGCAGCTGGCTCACCGTACTGTGCCGGGTCGAGAGAGAATCGAGCGCCTCCCAATTGTCCGGCTCGATCTCGTTGTCCTCCATGACCGCGCCGTAGATTTCGGCGCTGCTCCTGAGCACGCGGACGGTCCGGAAGGACAAGGCGTCGTAAGCCGCCAGCAATTCCGCATAGACATCGGAATTGCGCTTCATGAATCTTTCGCCGGCCCAGCGGTCGAGATGCAGCATAAGCGCCGAGATCTTCAGCAGGCGCGACTGGATCGCGGTCGATTGCACGGCGCGGAAATCGTCGATCTGGTACCCGACCCGGGCAAGCTTGCGCTGCAGGCTCGGCATGTCGTCTGGATGAACGTCGAAGGGGGACTTGGCCAAGGCATCGCGCAATTCGTGAGCGCTGGCTGGAATGCCCGCAAATTGGTGGCAGAAGCTCCGCCACAGTGCCGGAATGGCCGGCGTGAGCCAGGTCAGGATGGTGAGCCAGATCGCGGCGAGCGGCCACACCTTGTGCACCAGCAGCCAATACAGCAGCATGAACGGCGAGATGAAGACTGCGACGCCGAGCGCGAACAAGGGCCACGTGGTAAAAGAACGCGTGCCCTTGAGCGTATGGAAGCGGAACCAGAAGAACAGCGCGACCATGAGCGGAGCGCCGGCGGCATCGAAGAACTTGTTCAACAAGTCGGTGACGTAATCGAGCGACACGATGAACTCCTATCACCGGGGTTCGCGGGTAGAGGGCATGCCGGACGCCGGGGCATCCGGCGGCCCTCCTGCGGGTCACGCAGCCTGGGCGACCATCTTGGCCTTCTGAAGCGCGAGATCGATATTGTCGGGCGCAAGTGCGATGGCGCTGTCCATATCGTTCTGGGCGCTCGTCAGGTCCTTGATCTGCGCGTAGGCATTGGCGCGCGACACCAGATATTTCGACTCGTTCGGCTTCATCGAGACCGCCGTGCTGAAGGCCTTGATCGCTTCTTCCTGGTAACCCCGCTTGTCATCGACCCCCGAGGCCGTCATGCTGATAATGCCCTTGATCCAGAAGAATTCAGCGTTCTCCGGCTTCAGCCGGATGGCCTCGTTGATGTCCTTCAACGCGTTCTCGTAAAGCCCGACCGTCACGTTGAAATTGGCCCTACGCACCCGGTATTCCGCCTTGTTTGGATCCAGCTCGATCATGTAGGCGAAGCTGGCCGCCGCCTTCGGGATCTGCTTCTGCTTGTGCTGAAGCGCGCCGAGATCGAAATAGACCTTGGCAAGCCGCACCGAGAGCTCATCATCGTTCGCAAGCAGGCCGTGCAGCTCCCGGCCGCGTCGCGTCAGCTCCTCCAGAGCCTCGATTGTGGACGGCGTCGCATCGAGCTCGCGCAGAAGCGCGTCGCGACGCTGCTGCAGGTCGTCCTTCGACAGGCGCGTCGCCTCGGGCGGAACCGCTGCCGGTTGCGGATTTTCGACGTTGAAGATCCTGCCGTCCGAAGAGCGCATGTAGAGAACCGGGATGCCCCATTCGACCCGGGACTTCTGCTGGATGAACTGGCGCGCATAGGTCACGGCATCGTCGATCGACCTGTTGCCGGCCAGCGCCGAATAGAATCCCTCCGACATCGAGACCGCTGCATTGTCGGTAATGGGGAACTGCATCGCCACCACAGCGGGCAACCAGCCGGTCCTCATCAATCCGATCGCTGGATTTCCGAAGCGATCACCGACATTGACCTTGGCGCTCTCGCAGCAATTGAGCACGATCAGGCGCAGGCTCCGCTTGGCGCCCGACAGCATCATCGCAAGGTCGGATGCGAATTTCTTCACCGGCTTGCCGTCCTCGTCGACCATGACGACGAAGCCGCGCTCGTCGAAGCTGTCAGCGTCGGTCCCCGGCCGCAAATCGTCCACACCGCCATGCCCGATGAAATGAAAGATGTGCCACTCTCCCTCCAGCAGCTTCTTCATCAGGTCTTTTCCGGTCCCGCCCGGGACCCACTGGAAGTCGACCTTGCCTTCGTGCTGGAGCGTATCGATGCCTTTGTTGATGCGGTCCCGTTCCTTGACCACGTCGAGTTTCGGCCATTCGCTGGTCGAGGGATCGGAGATCATGCCAAGAATGCGCAAAGGTCCCTTGACGCCCATCCGTGTCACGCTGCCCGCGGTCTCCAGATGGCGCACGATCGGCCGGGTCAGGCTGACATAGTAGGGGATCTCACTCTCGTCGTAGAGATATTCCCACGGCAGCCCGGCGAGCTCGTCTGCCTCGATCCGCAGCTTGATCCGCAAATCCTGCGTCACGCCCTTGCTGCGATCGTAGACCTGCCGGATCAATGGCACCTCGGTGAAGAGGCTTCGGAACACACCCCGCCCGAAGTCCCGCAAGACCTGCTCGCCGCGCGTCACCGGGCCTGGACGGCTCCGGTCGTCGATCTCCAGCACCGCGCTTTCCAATTCGCCACGCAGCTTCGCGAGTTGGTCCGGCGACGAGAACCAGAACTTCACCTGGCTTCGCGGTGCCTCGCCTCCCGGCGACTTGACGACGCGTCCGTAATACTGCTGAGGGCCGCTGCCCCCCGGCAAATAAGAGCCGATCTCGAGCTCGAAATCTTCGTAATCGGGCATTTGAGCCTCACTCAAACAATATCTTTTCAGCCACTGAAAAAATGCCTCGAATTGGGATAACGCACTTCGCGATGGCCGCGCCCATCTGGGCCACGGACATCGTCAGATCATGCTGGTCCGATCGATCATGCGCCGCAGAGCTGATCTCAGCGAGGGCGCAAATCATCTGCTCCTCCCGGATAACGGCAACCCGGCCAGACTATCACACACAACCTCGAGACGCATTTGTGAAGCATGTCTCATGCGGCCCGAATTATTGTGCGGTGCCCTGCGCGCGGCCGCAGAGCCGGTTCTTTCTGGGGATCGAACCTGACTGCCCGGTGCGGCGACTAAGCGATCGTGCCAGAATTCGCGTCGCAACCGTCGGACCTCCCCTTATGATCCTGCAATCGCTCGCCGGCCTGCCCGCCTTCCTGGTCTATTTCTGCACCGGACTGATCGCGATAGTGGCATATCTGTTCGTCTACACGCGGATCACGCCACACAACGAGTTCCAGCTGATCCGCGACAACGACCCAGCGGCTGCGATCGCGCTCGGCCTCAGCCTGCTCGGCTTCGTGGCACCGCTGTTCAGCGCGATCGCCCATTCGGCCAACGTGCTGGACTGCCTGGTCTGGGCTTTCATCGCGCTCATCGTGCAGGTCGCCGTGTTCTACATCGTCAAGATCCCGGTACCTAACCTGTCGGGACGGATCGCTGCGGGTGAGCTCGCACCCGCCATCTGGCTCGGCCTGTCCTCGCTCGCCGCGGGCCTCCTCAACGCCGCTTGCATGATTTATTGAGATGCCTGCCAAGCCTCCCACCCAGGATTTCGGCAAGCGTCGGCCACGCCTTCCAGCGGACCTGCCGCTACCACCGCGGGAGCCCGTGAAGCGCTCGGGCCATGTCGCCCTGCTGGTGATGGGGACCATCGCGGTCGGCACCACCGCCTTCATGCTGATGCCGCGTCGGAATTGCGACCCTACGCCTCCCGGGACGACAGTTTCCGGGACAACGGCGCCTGCGACCAGCACCAACTGTAGTAGCAGCTCATCCGGCGGCGGCGGCTCGCACTGGTCGTCGCGATCGAGCTTCTACAGCAGCGACTCCTCAAGTCATTCTTCATCGGGAGGATCGTCCGATGGAGGCTCCGGCGGCGTCTCGCGCGGCGGCTTCGGCTCGTTCGCGCATGCCTTCTCGGGCGGCAGCTGACACGCGCGGTTTTGAATTCAACGCCGCGCGCGAGCCTGCTTTAAGTAACCGCTGCTTTAAGTCGCGCGGGAGGACGCATCATGAAACGCTCGCGAAGGGTCATGCTCACGCTGATGGGAAGTGCGGCGGCCAGCGCCGTCTCGATGGGATTTACCGGGCGCGAGCGTCCCTGCGGCTCCGGGCTCGAGGCCGTTCCCGGCATCGACGGCAAGCCCTATTGCCGGCCGAGCTATGGCGGCTTCGGCGGCTCGTTGCATCGCATGCATGGCGCCCACCCCAGTCAAGGTCATGGCGATCATGGTCACGGCGGTCACGGCGGCGGCTGACACATGCAACGCATCATTTGTCCCGAGCGCGACGATTGGCAACAGACCGCCGAACAATGCGGCTTCGCCTTTCACACCATCGACGGCGAGCGTTATTGGGACGAGCGCGCCTATTACGCCTTCACGCTCGACGAGATCGAGCGGTGCATCGAGACGCCGACCGGCGAGATCGATGCGATGTGCCTCGAGCTTGCCGGCCGCGTGATCAGCGACGAGCAATACTTGCGACGTCTGAAGATTCCGGATGCGTTCTGGGACCTCATCACCGAGAGCTGGGAACGCGACGACCGCAGCCTGTACGGCCGGCTCGACCTCAAGTTCGACGGCGCGGGTCCCGCAAAGCTGCTCGAATACAACGCCGATACACCGACCTCGATTTTCGAAGCCGCGGTGTTTCAATGGACCTGGCTCGAGCAGGCGATCGAGCGGCGCATCATCCCCGCGCGCGCCGACCAGTTCAACTCGATCCACGAGCGGCTGATCGCGGCGTGGAAGGACATTGCCGCAAACAAGCATCTGCACCTCACCGGCACCACCGGCAACGAGGAAGACGCCGGCACGCTCGCTTATCTCGAAGACACCGCGCGCCAGGCGGGCCTCTCCACGACGCTGCTCGACATTGAGGATATCGGCTGGCGCGACGAGGGCGGCGGCTTCGTCGATCTCGACAACAGCGACATGGAGCTGGTCTTCAAGCTGTACCCCTGGGAGTGGATGTTCCACGACGCTTTCGGCGCCAAGCTGAAGGGCGCGCCGACGCGCTGGATCGAGCCGCCGTGGAAGGCGGTGCTGTCCAACAAGGGCATCCTGCCGCTCTTGTGGGAGATGTTTCCAAACCATCCCAATCTGCTGCCAGCCTTCTTCGAGGACGATCCGCGCGCCGCCGGGCTTGGCAGCTCCTATGTCCGCAAGCCGCTGCTGTCGCGCGAAGGCGCCAATGTCACGCTGGTATCAGGCGGGACGTCGCTGGACGAACACGCCGGCCCCTATGGCGCGGAAGGCCATGTGCGCCAGGCGCTGTCGCCGCTGCCGAATTTTTCCGGCGTCTATCCGGTGATCGGAAGCTGGCTGGTGAACCATGAGCCCTGCGGGCTTTCGATCCGCGAGGACGAGAGTCCGATCACGGGCAACAGCTCGCGGTTTCTGCCGCATGCGATTTTGTGAGACTTGTTCTTCCCTCTCCCCCTGCGGGAGAGGATGGATCGCCGCGAAGCGGCGAGACGGGTGAGGGGTATCTCTCCGCGACGAATACTCTCTCGATTTCAACTCGCGGAGACAACCCCTCATCCGGCGCTTCGCGCCACCTTCTCCCGCAAGGGGAGAAGGAAGAAGCTCACCGCGCCGCGGCGACCTTGAGCGGCGGCGGCATCAAGCCGCCCATCGCCCGGCCGGAGCGGGCCGGATTGAGCTGGTAGAGACCACGGCGGTCGGAGACGGGACGGAACGCGTCGGTGATGCCGACGACGGATTCGGCAGCACCAAGCAGCAGCGTGCCATCGGCTTCCAGGCCCTTGGCCATGCGCTCGAAGATCGTGGCCTTGGTGTCCTGATCGAAATAGATCAGCACGTTGCGACAGAAGATCACGTCGAACGTGCCGAGATGGGAGAAGTCCTGCAACAGATTGAGCTGGCGGAACTGCACCATCGCGCGGACGTCGGCGTTGAGCTGCCAGACGTCGCTCGCTTGCGTGAAGTATTTCATCAGCAGCTGGATCGGCAGGCCGCGTTGCACCTCGAACTGGCTGTAGACGCCAGCCTTGCACTTCTCCAGCACTTCCTGCGAGAGGTCGGTCGCGACAATCTCGATGCGCCAGCCAGCGAGTGCGGCGCCCATCTCCTTCAGGCACATCGCGATCGAATAGGGCTCCTGCCCTGTCGACGACGCCGCCGACCAGATCCGCAAGCTCTTGCGCGCGGTGCGAGCCTGGATCAGGCCAGGCACGATGCTGTCGCGCAGATGATCGAACGGGATCTTGTCGCGGAAGAAGAACGTCTCGTTGGTGGTCATGGCCTCGACCACGTCGGTTGCGAGCCGGCCATCGCCGTTCCTGATCTTGAGAACGAGATCGGGAATGCCAGGAAGGCTGGCCTTGCGCGCCAGCGGCAATAGGCGGCTCTCGACCAGATATTGCTTGTCGGACGAGAGATCGAGACCGGAGCGTTCCTTCAGGAACTTGCGCAGGTAGTCGTAATCGGCGGGCGTCACGTGCGGTCTCCCGCGAACAGGCGATTGACCTTGGCGCCGATCTGGTTGAGCGGCAGGATCGCCGCGCAGATGCCGGCATTGGCCGCCGCACCCGGCATGCCCCAGACCACGCTGGAGGCTTCGTCCTGCGCGATCACGCTGCCGCCGGCTGCGACGATGTCCTTGCCGCCGCGCATACCGTCCGAGCCCATGCCCGTCAGGATCACGGAGAGAATGTTGCCGTGCCAGATGTCGATGGCGGAGGTGAACAGCGGATCGACCGCTGGCTTGCAGAAATTGACGGCGGGGCCGTCGTCGAGCGCGATCGCAGCCTCAGCGCCGCTGCGCACGACGCGCATGTGCTTGCCGCCAGGTGCGAGATAGATCCGGCCCGGCTTCACCGGCTCGCCATCAACCGCCTCGGCCGCCGGCTTGCGGCTCGAACGCGCCAGATGCTCGGCGAGAATGGTGGTGAAGGTCGGCGGCATGTGCTGGGTGATCAGCACCGGGAAACGGTCGATGACAGGGCCGAGCTCGGTGACGAGCGCCATCAGCGCCTGCGGACCACCGGTCGAGGAGCCGATCAGCAGCACCTTCGGCGCCTGGGTCGAGAACGGACGCGTGGAGAGCGGCCCCGACGGAGCATGCGCAGACGGAGCCGGTGCGGGCGCGGCAGGCCGCGCGACAACCGGCGCTCGCGCAGCCGGAGCGGCCGGGCTCGTGGGAGCCAGCGGCGGGCTTGCCACGGCCGGCTTGCGGCGCAGCCGCGCGCCGAGGTGGCGGATCTTCTGGATCAGATCGTGATGGAAGATGTCGGCGGCGGATGTCTCGCGCGTCGATTCCGGTTTCGGAATGTAGTCGGCCGCGCCGAGCGACAGCGCCTTGAAGCTGATCTCCGCGTTGCGGCGGGTCAGCGTCGAGGCCATGATGATGACGAGATCGCGCTTCTTCGCCAGCAGTTGCGGCAGCGCCGAGATGCCATCGAGCTCGGGCATTTCGATATCGAGCACGGCAACATCAGGATTGATGCGTTCGAGCTGGTTGACCGCCTCAAGCCCGGTGCGCAGCGACGCCGCAACCTCCATGTCGTGCTCGGCTCCGATCCAGCGCGAGATCAGACCGCGTATGACGACGGAGTCGTCGACGATCATCACCCGCAGCGGCCCAGCCTCACGCGACGGGCTCGTGGTCGAATTGCCTGCGAACGCCACACTCATTACTCACCAACTCAGACTGAAACGGTTTAGTTGAAAACAAACGCCGAAGGAGCCGTCCAGCCTCCGGTGTTCGCTCAGATCAAGCCGACTTCCTGGAACTTCGCCGTTACGATGTCCTTGTCGAACGGCTTCATGATGTATTCGTTGGCGCCGGCGTGCAGCGCACGCGCGATGTGCGCGACGTCGTTCTCGGTGGTGCAGAACACCACCTTGGGCTGGTCGCCGCCGGGCATGCGCCGGAGATGGCCGAGGAACTCGTAACCGTCCATCACAGGCATATTCCAGTCGAGCAGCACGGCGTCGGGCAGGCCGCGCTTGCAGGCTTCCAACGCCTTCTCACCGTCCTCAGCTTCGAGAATCTGGAAGTCGAGACCTTCCAGGATCCGGCGCGCAACCTTGCGGATGACGCTGGAATCATCAACGACGAGACAAGTCCGCATGTGAACCTCTGCTTCCTATCCCCTGTGCGGGGTACTTCCAATTGCAGGCACGCCGGCGGCGGCGCCGCCGTATCAGGCCGCCATCATCTCGGGCGCGAGCTCGAGCACACGATCGACGTCGAGGACGACCATGAGCTGGCCGTCGAGACGGTGGACGCCGCCGGCGAGCTTGGCCATGCGGGGGTCGAGGTTGACGGGGTTCTCTTCCTTGCCGTCCTCGGGCAGGCGCAGCACCTCGCCGATCTGGTCGATCAGCAGGCCATAGGATTCGCCGCGCAAATCGACGCCGACAGCCATCGGGGTCTTGCCGTCCTCGTCCCTGGGCAGGCCGAGGCGGGCGCGCATATCGACCACGGTGACGATGCGGCCGCGCAGGTTCAGGACGCCCGAGATCTCGCGCGAGGCCAAGGGAACGCGGGTGACGCGCTCGGGCATGAACACGTCCTGGACGCGGGAGATCGGCAGGCCGAACAGCTGGCCACCGATCATCGCGGTGACGTATTCGACCATGGCGCCCTCGCCGATTTGGGTCTTCTTGCTCATCTGGTCTCTCCTCAGGTCCCGCTTAGGCTGCCGCGCGGCTCAGCTCGGAGGCGCCGGCGGCGCCTGCGGTCTGCTCCTTCAGCGCCGCGATCAGACCGGGACGGTCGAACTTGGCGACATAGTCGTGGAAGCCGGCCTGACGGCCGCGCTCGATCGCAGCCGGCGACACCAGCGCGGAGAGGCCGATGATCGGCATCGAGCCGAGATTGCTGTCCGAGCGGATCACTTCCGCGAACTCGAACCCGTTCATGTCGGGCATCTCGATGTCGGTCAGGACCACGTCGAAGCTCTGGGCGCGCAGGGCAGCCAGGCCCTCCTGCGCGGTCGGCGCGGTGCGGACGC
>Ga0209148_1000308_pt1 | contig 70131 bp, 63 predicted proteins | sample AraplaCol_mMF_r2_2_FD_184288 | JGI IMG/M metagenome (GOLD analysis project Ga0209148, IMG submission 184288) | Arabidopsis root microbial communities from North Carolina, USA - plate scrape CL_Col_mMF_r2 (SPAdes) (version 2) | ecosystem: Host-associated > Plants > Roots > Endosphere | place...
ACGTGATGCCGCTTGGTGGACGCGACACCGAGCTCGTCATCACTGCGCTCGATCGCAACAAGAAATTCCTGCGCGGCGAAGTCGCGCGGCGCGTTAACCTGAAATTTGCACCTGACCTTCGCTTCCGCGTCGACGAACGATTCGACGAAGCGGAACGGATCGAGAAGCTTTTGCGAACACCTGCGGTGCAGAAGGACTTGGACAAGGATCCGGAACAGAATCCGGATTCGGATCGGGAAGAAGAACAATGATGATGGACCCCGCACACGGCACGATCGCCAGCGAAGAGCCCGATGCGCGCGATTTGCAAAAAAATAATTTTGCCGATGTCGGCGGCAATGGAGAGCCGCATCAGGAGGCGCGTCGCGTCAACAATGATCCGCGCGCGAACAAGCAGAAGGGCAATCAGGTGCGCCGCGATCGCCGCGACGTGCACGGCTGGGTCGTGCTCGACAAGCCGATCGGCATGACCTCGACGCAGGCCGTCGCCGTGCTCAAGCGCCTGTTCAATGCCAAGCGCGCCGGCCACGCCGGCACGCTCGACCCGCTCGCCTCCGGCGGCCTGCCCATTGCACTTGGAGAGGCCACCAAGACGGTTCCCTTCGTGATGGACGGCCGCAAGCGCTATCGCTTCACCGTGTGCTGGGGCGAGGAGCGCGACACCGACGACATCGAGGGCCAGGTCACCGCGACGTCCGACCAGCGCCCGACCCGGGAGGCCATCCTGGCCCTGCTGCCCCGTTTCACCGGGGTGATCGAGCAGGTTCCGCCGCGCTATTCGGCGATCAAGGTCCAGGGCGAACGCGCCTATGACCTCGCCCGTGATGGCGAGGTCGTGGAGCTGGCGCCCCGCCCCGTCGAGATTCACCATTTAACCCTTGTAGATCAACCGGATAACGACCGGGCCGTGTTCGAGGCCGAATGCGGCAAGGGTACCTATGTCCGGGCGCTGGCCCGCGATATGGGCCGGATTCTCGGCACTTTCGGCCATATCTGCGCGCTCCGGCGGACCCTGGTCGGCCCATTCAGCGAAAATGACATGATTCCGCTGGATCAGCTGGAGGCTTTGTGCGATAGAGCCGCGTCCGGCGAGGGAAGCCTCGCCGACGCGCTGATGCCCGTTGAGACCGCGCTGGACGACATCCCGGCACTGGCCGTCACTCGGGCTGATGCGGCAAGGCTCCACCGGGGCCAAGCCGTTTTGTTGCGCGGACGGGATGCGCCCACAAGTAGCGGCACAGTCTATGTCACGGTGGCAGGCCGTCTTTTGGCGCTTGCTGAAGTTGGCAATGGCGAAATCATCCCCAAGCGTGTGTTCAACCTGACCGGCTTGACTGCCTCAACCGGTCGCAACGAGAGAAATTGACGATGTCGATTGCCGCAGAACGCAAAGCGGAAGTCATCAAGACGAATGCCACCAAGGCCGGTGATACCGGTTCGCCCGAGGTTCAGGTCGCGATCCTGTCGGAACGCATCAACAACCTGACCAGCCATTTCAAGACCCACGTGAAGGACAACCATTCGCGCCGCGGCCTCTTGAAGCTGGTTTCGACCCGCCGCTCGCTCCTCGACTATCTGAAGAAGAAGGACGAGGCGCGGTACAAGGCGCTGCTCGAGAAGCACAACATTCGTCGTTAAGAGTTCTTGCGCGCGCCACTGGCGCGCGTTTTAGCGCGTGGTTTCGAGCGAAAGCGCTTATTTCAGGGTTTTTGATCGAGGCTCACGCGTACGTCCGGTGCGGGCCCAAAGTGCGACAAGGATCGCACTTTGGATTGTTGTTTGAGCATGATCTTTTCGGAAAACCGCTCTGCACTTTTCCGGATCATGCTTGAGCGACGCTTCGTATCCGGGGCATGACCAGCGAAGACCGCGGTTCGGTGTTCGCGAACGTGCCGACTGACAGTCCAGCAGCAATCCGGCGGCTGGGCGCAACGGGCAAGGTGCCCGTATGACCCGAAAGGATGGACGCCATCCGACATCCAAAAACCATGGCAGGATCGCAGGACGCTGATCGCCCGTTCCGATCAGCGTCCTGCAATCTTGACATGGTTTTTGTTTTTCGAGCCGTCCCTTCTTTCGAGAACCCATGAAAGAAGACCTCTATGTTCAATAAGCATTCAGTCGAGATCGACTGGGGCGGACGCCCTCTCAAGCTCGAAACCGGCAAGATCGCACGCCAGGCCGACGGCGCCGTCATCGCCACCTATGGCGAGACCGTGGTGCTCGCCACCGTCGTCGCGGCGAAGGCGCCGCGTGAAGGCGTCGACTTCCTGCCCCTGACCGTCGACTACCAGGAAAAGACCTACGCAGCTGGCCGCATTCCGGGCGGCTATTTCAAGCGCGAGGGCCGTCCGACCGAGAAGGAGACGCTGGTCTCCCGCCTGATCGACCGTCCGATCCGTCCGCTGTTCGTCGACGGCTGGCGCAACGAGACTCAGGTGATCGCCACCGTGCTGTCGCACGACATGGAGAACGACCCTGATATCGTCGCGCTGGTGGCCTCCTCGGCCGCGCTGACGCTGTCAGGCGCTCCGTTCAAGGGCCCGATCGGCGCCGCCCGCGTCGGCTTCGCCAATGACGAGTTCATCCTCAACCCGACGCTCGACGAGATGGTCGACACCCAGCTCGACCTCGTCGTCGCCGGCACCGCCGACGCCGTGCTGATGGTGGAATCGGAAGCCAAGGAGCTGAACGAAGACATCATGCTCGGCGCCGTGATGTTCGGTCACCGCCACTTCCAGCCGGTCATCAACGCGATCATCGAGCTCGCCGAGAAGGCCGCCAAGGAGCCGCGCGAAGTCACCGTCATCGACAACGCCGCGCTCGAGAAGGAAATGCTCGGCCTCGTCGAGGCAGAGCTGCGCGCCGCCTACGCCATTCCGGTCAAGCAGGATCGCTACGCCGCGGTCGGCAAGGTCAAGGAAAAGGTGATCGCCCACTACTTCCCCGAAGGGCAGGAGCCGAAATACGACAAGCTGCGTATCGGCGCCGTGTTCAAGGAGCTCGAGGCGAAGATCGTTCGCTGGAACATCCTCGACACCGGCAAACGCATCGACGGCCGTGACTCGAAGACCGTGCGCAACATCGTCGCCGAAGTCGGCGTGCTGCCCCGCGCCCACGGCTCGGCGCTGTTCACCCGCGGCGAGACCCAGGGCCTGGTCGTGACCACGCTCGGCACCGGCGAGGACGAGCAGTACATCGACGCGCTGTCGGGAACGTACAAAGAGACGTTCCTGCTGCACTACAACTTCCCTCCCTACTCGGTCGGTGAGACCGGTCGCCTCGGCGGCACCAAGCGCCGCGAGATCGGTCACGGCAAGCTCGCCTGGCGCGCGATCCATCCGGTGCTGCCGCCGCATCACGAGTTCCCCTACACGATCCGCGTGGTCTCTGAGATCACCGAATCCAACGGCTCCTCGTCGATGGCTTCGGTCTGCGGCGCCTCGCTCGCGCTGATGGACGCCGGCGTGCCGTTGAAGCGGCCGACCGCGGGCATCGCGATGGGCCTGATCCTCGAAGACAAGCGCTTCGCGGTTCTCTCGGACATCCTTGGCGACGAAGACCATCTCGGCGACATGGACTTCAAGGTGGCCGGCACGGAAGCGGGCATCACCTCGCTCCAGATGGACATCAAGATCGAGGGTATCACCGAGGAGATCATGAAGGTCGCCCTCGGCCAGGCCAAGGAAGGTCGCATCCACATCCTCGGCGAGATGGCCAAGGCGCTCACCAACGCCCGCGCCGAGCTCGGCGAATACGCGCCGCGCATCGAGACCTTCAAGATCGCCACCGACAAGATCCGCGAAGTGATCGGCACCGGCGGCAAGGTGATCCGCGAGATCGTCGAGAAGACCGGCGCCAAGGTCAACATCGAGGACGACGGCACCGTGAAGGTCGCATCGAGCGATGGCGAGGCGATGAAGGCCGCGATCAAGTGGATCAAGTCGATCGCGTCCGATCCGGAAGTCGGCCAGATCTATGACGGCACCGTCGTCAAGGTGATGGAGTTCGGCGCCTTCGTGAACTTCTTCGGTTCGAAGGACGGCCTGGTTCACATCAGCCAGCTCGCCTCGGCGCGCGTGCAGAAGACCTCCGACGTCGTCAAGGAAGGCGACAAGGTCAAGGTCAAGCTGCTCGGCTTCGACGATCGCGGCAAGACCCGCCTGTCGATGAAGGTCGTCGACCAGACCACCGGCGAAGACCTCGAAGGCAAGGACAAGGGCGGCGAGGGCGAGAAGGCCCCGCGCGAAGCGGCCGGCGAGTAATCGCTCCAAGCCACATCAGAAACACGAAGGGCGGCCGAGAGGCCGCCCTTTTTGTTTGTGTTCAAGAGTGAGTGGCCTCTCCCGCATCCGCCTTCGCTAAGAAGCTTCGGCGGACAAGCGCGGGAGAGGTGCAACAAATCAAGCCGCGATGTCGAACCGGTCGAGGTTCATCACCTTGGTCCAGGCCTTGGCGAAGTCAGCCACGAACTGCTGCTTGGCATCCGACGAGGCATAGACCTCGGCGAAGGCGCGGAGTTGCGAGTGCGAGCCGAAGATCAGATCGGCGCGCGTGGCGGTCCACTTCACCGCATTGGTCTTGCGGTCGCGGCCCTCATAGGAGCCGTCGGCCGCCGGCGTCCACGCCGTGCTCATGTCGAGCAGGTTGACGAAATAGTCGTTGGAGAGCGTGCCCACCTTGGAGGTGAAAACGCCCGCCTTCGATCCCGCATTGGCACCGAGCACGCGCAGGCCGCCGACCAGCACGGTCAGCTCAGGACCCGAGAGCTTGAGAAGCTGCGCGCGATCGACGAGCGCCTCTTCCTGCTGCAGGAACTGATGCTTCTTGCTGACATAATTGCGGAAGCCATCGGCCCGCGGCTCGAGCGGCGCGAAGGAGGCAGCGTCGGTCTGCTCCTGCGACGCATCCATGCGGCCCGGCGTGAAGCCGACCTTGACGTCGACGCCGGCATCCTTGGCGGCCTTCTCGACCGCGGCGGTGCCGCCGAGCACGATCAGGTCGGCGAGCGAGACCTTCTTCGCACCGACGCTGAACTCCTTCTGGATCGCTTCGAGCTTGCTCAGCACCTTGGCGAGCTGAGCCGGCTGGTTCACTTCCCAGTCCTTCTGCGGAGCAAGACGGATGCGCGCGCCGTTGGCGCCGCCGCGCTTGTCCGAGCCGCGGAACGTCGAGGCCGACGCCCAGGCGGTCGAGACCAGCTCAGATACCGAGAGACCCGAAGCCAGGATCTTGGACTTCAGCGCAGCGATGTCCTGATCAGAAACCAGCTCGTGATTCACGGCCGGAATCGGATCCTGCCAGATCAGCGTCTCCTTCGGCACCAGCGGGCCGAGGTAGCGAACGATCGGACCCATGTCGCGGTGGGTCAGCTTGAACCAGGCGCGGGCGAACGCGTCCGCGAACTGATCGGGATGTTCGAGGAAGCGGCGCGAGATCTTCTCATAGGCCGGATCGAAGCGCAGCGAGAGGTCGGTGGTCAGCATCGTCGGCCGATGCTTCTTCGACTTGTCGAACGCGTCGGGAATGACCGCGTCGGCGCCCTTGGCGGTCCACTGGTTCGCACCACCCGGGCTCTTCGTTAGCTCCCATTCGTACTTGAACAGGTTCTCGAAGAAGTTGTTGCTCCACTTCGTCGGCGTCGTGGTCCAGGTCACTTCGAGACCGCTGGTGATGGAATCACCGGCGAGGCCCGAGGCGTGCTTGCTCTTCCAGCCGAGGCCTTGGTCTTCCAACGCGCCCGCTTCCGGCTCGGGGCCAACCAGCGACGGATCGCCGGCGCCATGGGTCTTGCCGAAGGTGTGGCCGCCGGCGATCAGCGCGACGGTCTCTTCGTCGTTCATCGCCATGCGGAAGAAGGTCTCGCGGATGTCCTTGGCCGCGGCGAGCGGATCCGGTTTGCCGTTCGGGCCTTCCGGATTGACGTAGATGAGGCCCATCTGCACCGCGCCGAGCGGCTCGGCGAGCTGGCGTTCGCCGCTGTAGCGCTCATCGCCGAGCCAGGTGCCTTCCGGACCCCAATAGAGCTCTTCCGGCTCCCAGACGTCGGCGCGACCACCGGCGAAACCGAACGTCTTGAAGCCCATCGATTCCAGCGCGACGTTGCCGGCGAGCACCATCAAATCGGCCCAGGAAATCTTGCGGCCGTATTTCTGCTTGATCGGCCAGAGCAGCCGGCGCGCCTTGTCGAGGTTGGCGTTATCGGGCCAGGAGTTGAGCGGGGCGAAACGCTGCTGACCGGCACCGGCGCCGCCGCGGCCGTCGGTGATGCGATAGGTGCCCGCGCTGTGCCAGGCCATGCGGATCATGAGGCCGCCATAGTGACCGAAATCGGCGGGCCACCATTCCTGCGAATCCGTCATCAGGGCGGTCAGGTCCTTGATGACTGCGTTGAGGTCGAGCGTCTTGAATTCCTTGGCGTAGTCGAACGCTTCGCCCATCGGGTCGGACAGGCTGGAATTCTTGTGCAGCATGTCGATGCTGAGATTGGTGGGCCACCAGTCGCGGTTCGCTGGCACGCGTTTGCCGCCCGAAAACGGGCACTTCGAAGTGTCGTCCATGAATACCTCCTCTGGTGGCGTCCGACGGCGCCATTGACCAGGTCGAACCATTCTAAGCGCCGCGAACGATCAGGGGAAGTTGACTTTAATGATCGCTGCGATAGGTTTTTCTGATGATCAATCTCACGCTGCGCCAGCTGCGCTATTTCGACGCGCTCGCCCGCCATGGTCATTTTGGCCGCGCCGCGGAGGCCTGTTCCATCTCGCAGCCGGCGCTGTCGATGCAGATCAAGGAACTCGAGGAGGCGCTCGGCGGGCTGCTGCTGGAGCGCAGTGCGCGCCAGGTCGCATTGACCCGGTTCGGCGAGGAGCTCGCGCAGCGCGTCCGCGACATCCTGCGCTCGGTCGATGAGCTCGGCGATTTCGCCCGCGCCTCGCAGGACCGTTTTGCTGGGCGGTTGCGGATCGGCATGATCCCGACGATCGCGCCTTATCTCCTGCCCAAGATCACCAAGAACCTCACGCGCATGCATCCGGAGCTCGACATCCGCGTGCGCGAGACCATGACGCCCCGGCTGATCCAGGAGCTGGTCGAAGGCCGGCTCGACACCGCCATTGTCGCGCTGCCGGTCTCCGAGCCCTCGCTCACCGAGGTCGCCCTGTTCGAGGAGAAATTCCTGTTGGTCCGGCCGGGCACGGATGCGGGCACGCCGGCGCCCTCGCGCGAGATGATGCGTGAGATGCGGCTGTTGCTGTTAGAGGAGGGCCATTGTTTCCGCGACCAGGCGCTGTCGTTCTGCAACATGCAATCGGCGCCGCCGCGCGAGATGCTGGATGCCAATTCGCTGTCGACGCTGGTGCAGATGGTCAGCGCCGGCATTGGCGTCACGCTCATTCCTGAGATGGCCGTGTCGGTGGAGACGCGATCGGCCTCGGTCTCGCTGTCGCGCTTCCGTGACCCCGAGCCGTCCCGCACCATCGGCATGGTCTGGCGCAAGACCAGCCCGCTGGCGCGCCAGCTGCTGCAGATCTCCGAAGTGGTGTGCCTGTCGGCCGGCAAGGCGCGCCCGCGGCAGGCTGCGCGCAGCCAGAAGGTCTGAGGGCGCGATGCCTGATGCCATCATCCGCCCCGCCCGCGCCGACGAATATGACGAGATCGGCCGCGTCTGGATGGAGAGCTGGGTCTCGACCGGACTTGCCGAGGCCAGCAACTTCCTGCTGGCGAATCTGCGCGCACGCATCCGGCGCGAGATCGAGGACGGCTGGAGCCTGTTCGTCGCCGATGATCACGGCACCATTGCCGCGATGCTGGCGCTGCATCTGCCAAAACTCTATCTCGACATGCTCTTCGTCGCGCCGAGCTATCAGGGACAATCCGTCGGCCGGAAACTGCTCGCCTTCACGCGCACGCAAATGCCCGACGAGATGTATCTGCGCTGCGTCCGCGAGAACGAAAAGGCCTGGCGCTGGTATGAGCGCGAGGGATTTGTTTTCGAGGGGGAAGAGATCTCCCCGGTCACGGGCTTCACGATGAAATGCTATAGGTGGAGTCGGCAGCGGCCCGCCGAGTAGATACCGAGCTCCGGGCGCAGCTTGCGGTTGTCACGATCCCAACCTAGTGTGGCGAGATCGACAACCTCCTGCCGCCGATCCTCCGGAATCCATGATTCGAATTGCTGTCTCGCTGGTTGCGCTGCTGTCCATGTTTGGCTCGGCGGTCGCCCAAACTCCTCCCGCGCCCACCACGCCTTCCGCTCAGGCTGCGGCACCAGCCAAGCCGGCACCCAAGAAGGCGGCGCCGAAAGCCAAACCGGTTGCGAAGCAGCCCGCCGCGGTGGAGAGCGGCCCATGCCGCCTCGGTGTGATTTCGGTGATCGGAGAGCGCTACTCCGTACAGAAATTTGGCCTCACGATCTTCGAGAACGAAGCAAGCGAGGTCCCGATCGACTGGGGCCTAGATGATCTCGTTTTTGCACGGGTGCGCGCGGCAACGAGCAACGATCCCGCGGTGCGCAGGATCGCCTATCCCAAGGGCGTTTTCGAACCCTTCTACAACCCGAAGACGATCCTTATCCGGGATCCCGGAGAGCGCCTGCCGGTGATCGTGCGCAGTTTTACAGCGAATGCGAATTGCCAGCGCTATCTTGTCGCAACGACTTTCAAGGCCGAACTGCCGAACACACACATGATGCTAAACGGAATCGGCACTTTCAATCAAGGCATCGGCGGAATCCTTCGGCACTCTCATCTTTTTGCCAATATTGCGATCACGCTGATCGACGGCCGAAGCTACGAGGAGATCAAGCGTCCCTTCGCGAATTTCGGCGCGAACTTTGCCGCGGGTCTGCGACTGACCGAAGACCCACTCAACAAGCTCGACAACTCGTTGTTCCCTGACCCGCCTGCTGCAGCCGCGGCCAACACGGCGCTGCGCGAGAGGACGCGGGCACTGTTGGCAGACAGGCTCGACCGGGGCCTGCCCGGCTATCTTAAGGAAGACTGAGCTGGCGCCAGCACAGTCTGTACTGGCGTGCATTGCGGATTCGATGCGAGCGCGGCATGAATCTGCTTCTGCTCGCTTAGAGCCAATGAAAGGTCCGCTCGCCATGATCAAGCTCTATTGGTCGCCTCGCTCACGTTCGTTCTCGACGCTCTGGCTGATGGAAGAGAGCGGGCTGCCCTATGAGCGCGTGCTGACCGACATCTCGACGGGCGCGCAGAAAGCACCGGACTATCTGAAGATCAATCCGATGGGCAAGGTGCCGGCGCTTGCCGATGGCGACGCCGCACTCGGCGAAGCCGCGGCGATCTGCGCTTACATTGCCGACCGCTATCCGGAAACGAGGCTGGCGCCAGCCGTGACCGATCCGCTCCGCGCACGCTATCTGCAATGGCTGTTCTTCTCGCCTGGATGCATCGAGCCGGCGATCATCCAGATCTTCACCAAGATCGAGGTGCCGACCTCGACCGCTGCCTGGGGCAGCGCGACGCAGGTGTTCGACGTGCTGGAAGCGGCGCTCGAAAAGGGGCCGTGGATTCTCGGCGAGACATTCTCCGCGGCCGACATCACGATCGGCGCGGGGCTGAATTTCGCGGTGCGCCTGTTCAAGATGGTGCCGTCGCGCCCGGCGTTCGATGCCTACATCGCGCGCTGCATGGCACGGCCGGCGTTCCAGCGCGCGGAGAAGATCGCGGCGGGTTAGCTGTCTGCCTTCAAATCATCCGGTCGCGGCATCAGGACGATGTTGTAGCCGGAATCGACATAGTGGATCTCGCCGGTCACTCCGCCCGAGAGATCCGACAGCAGATACAGCGCCGAGCCGCCGAGCTCGTCGAGCGTGACGCCGCGGCGAAGCGGCGAGTGCTTCTGCATGAAGGCGAACATCGCGCGCGCCTCACCGATGCCGGAGCCGGCCAGCGTGCGGATCGGGCCGGCGGAGATCGCGTTGACACGGATGCCGCGCGGCCCGAAGTCGGAGGCGAGATAACGCACCGAGGCTTCCAGCGCCGCCTTGGCCACGCCCATCACGTTGTAGTTCGGCATCGAGCGCTCGGAAGCGCCGAAGGTCAGCGTGATCAGGCTGCCGCCGTCGGTCATCAACTCGGCCGCGCGCTTCGCAACCTCCGTAAACGAGAAGCAGGAGATAACCATGGTGCGCGAAAAGTTCTCGCGGCTGGTGTCGGCGTAGCGGCCCTTCAGCTCGTTCTTGTCGGCAAAGCCGATGGCGTGGATGACGAAATCGAGCTTGCCCCATTTTTCGCGCAGCACGTCGAACGTGGCGTCGACGCTGGCGATGTCCTCGACGTCGCAGGGCAGCACCAATTCAACACCAAGCGATTCCGCGAGCGGCTTGACGCGCTTGCCGAGGGCCTCGCCCTGGAAGGTGAAGGCAAGCTCGGCGCCATGGGCATGCAGCGTCTTCGCCATGCCCCAGGCGATCGAATGATCATTGGCGATGCCCATGATCAGACCGCGCTTGCCCTTCATCAAACCTTCCATTTCAGCTTTCGCTCCTATGCTCGACGTCATCGCCCGCCTCGTAAGTGCTTGCGCACTGGGGCTGGCGATCCAGGATTCCAGAGACCGTCGTGATAAATATAAATAGAGAGGCCGCGGCGTGCCGAATGCCCCGTCCCCCCGTGCGCAATTGCGCACAGGCGGAGCATGACAGCGTCGCCAAAAATCACACGTCCATCCGGCTGAACACCAGCGTGGCGTTGGTGCCGCCGAAGCCGAACGAGTTCGACAGCACGGTGCCGATTTTGACGTTGTCGATACGCTTGCGCACGATCGGCATGTCGGCAAACACGGGATCGAGCTCCTGGATGTGCGCGCTCTCGCAGATGAAGCCGTTGTTCATCATCAGCAGCGAGTAGATCGCCTCCTGTACACCGGTCGCACCCAGCGAGTGGCCGGTGAGCGCCTTGGTCGCCGAGATCGGCGGGCACTTTTCGCCGGCGCCGAACACGCGACGAAGCGCATCGATCTCGGGCGGATCGCCGGCCGGCGTCGAGGTGGCGTGCGGATTGATGTAATCGACCTTGGTCTTCACCGTCGACATCGCCATGCGCATGCAGCGCTCGGCGCCTTCGCCCGAGGGAGCGACCATGTCGTAGCCGTCCGAGGTCGCGCCATAACCGACAATCTCGCCGTAGATGCGCGCGCCGCGCGCCTTGGCGTGCTCAAGCTCTTCCAGGACGAGGACTCCCGCACCACCGGCGATGACAAAGCCGTCGCGGTTGACGTCGTAGGGACGCGAGGCGGTGGCGGGCGTGTCGTTGTATTTGGAGGACATCGCGCCCATGGCGTCGAACAGCACCGACAGAGACCAGTCGAGCTCCTCGCAGCCGCCGGCAAAGATGACGTCCTGCTTGCCGATCTGGATCGTCTCATAGGCATTGCCGACGCAGTGGTTCGACGTCGCGCAGGCCGAAGAGATCGAATAGTTCACGCCCTTGATCTTGAACCAGGTCGCCAGCGTTGCCGATGCCGTGGACGACATCGCCTTCGGCACCGCGAACGGACCGACGCGCTTCGGTCCCTTGGTACGGGTGATGTCGGCGGCCTCGACGATGGTGCGAGCGGACGGACCACCGGAGCCCATGATGATACCGGTGCGAATGTTGGAGACTTCGTCAGGCGACAAACCGGAGTCCTGGATCGCCTGTTCCATGGCGATGTGATTCCACGCGGCGCCCTGGCCGAGGAAACGCATCGCACGGCGGTCGACGACCGTCGAAGGATCGAGCGTGGGCGCACCTTGGACCTGCGACCGGAAACCGAGCTCGGCATATTTCTCGGCCCGCGAAATGCCCGACTTCGCCTCGTGAAGGCTCGCAAGCACTTCCTGGGTGTTGTTTCCGATCGACGAGACGATACCCATCCCGGTGACCACAACCCGCCTCATGACAGCCTCGCCTAAATCGTTGTCTTATTGGTGATGCGCTTAGCCCAGGTTCACGCCCTGCTTGAACAGGCCGACCTTCAGATCCTTCGCGCGATAAATAATCTGGTCATCGACCGAAAGCCATCCATCGGCAATGCCGAGCACGAGCTTTGCACGCATCACGCGTTTGATGTCGACGTTGTACACAACCTTGCTTGCCTCGGGCAGCACCTGGCCACTGAACTTCAATTCGTTCAAGCCGAGCGCGCGGCCACGACCTTCGCCGCCGATCCAGCCCAGATAAAAGCCGACCATCTGCCACAGCGCGTCGAGGCCAAGGCAACCCGGCATCACCGGATCGTTCTTGAAGTGGCAGCCGAAGAACCAGAGGTCGGTCTTCACGTCGAGCTCGGCGCGCACCACGCCCTTGCCGAATTCGCCGCCATTGTCGTTGATTTCCGTGATGCGGTCGAACATCAGCATCGGCGGAAGCGGCAGCTGAGCATTGCCGGGGCCGAACATCTCGCCGCGGGCACATGCCAGCAAATCTTCGTATTCGTAACCGTTGCGCCTGTTCAGCATGCGGAAGCCTCTGTTTGAACCCCGATTGAGCGGCGTTTCTGGCAAAAATGGGCCCTGTCCTGGTCGGAAGGCAACACCAATTGCCATCCTCAGGCGCCAATACCGAGAGCCAGATCGGCCGCGGGCCGGGCCCCAATGCCTGGCCGCGCCAAAATCGGTTGGGCGGAACCGCGCGCTCTCTAACACAGGCCTTTTCGGGTAGCAAAGCCGTCCCATGAAGGTAAAATGACGGAGCTCTGGGCCTGTTCCTCAGCTGATTAGAACCACTCTAGTTGCGAGAAACTTGCATCTGCATCTATCTGTCCATATATTGCAGATAGATAGTGTTCACGCGTGCCCGAATTCAGGAAATGAGCGAAAACAACGCGATCCGTCACGACGAAGATGCCCATGCGGCCCTTCTGTCCGGCCGCCAGCCGGCCCTGACCGGCTGCCCCTGGCATGACGTCAATGAAATGCTCCAATCTGCCGGCCTGCGCCCGACCCGTCAGCGCATGGCGCTCGGCTGGCTGCTGTTCGGCAAGGGCGCCCGCCATCTCACGGCTGAAATGCTCTATGAGGAAGCGACGCTGGCCAAAGTCCCGGTCTCGCTCGCGACCGTCTACAACACGCTGAACCAGCTGACCGATGCAGGCCTGCTGCGCCAGGTCAGCGTCGACGGCACCAAGACCTATTTCGACACCAACGTCACCACCCACCACCACTACTACCTCGAGAACAGCCACGAGCTGGTCGATATCGAGGATCCGCATCTGGCGCTGTCCAAAATGCCGGAAGTGCCGGAGGGTTACGAGATCGCGCGCATCGACATGGTCGTGCGCCTGCGCAAGAAGCGCTGAGATCGTTTAAAACTGCTGGAGTCGTCACGGCCGGGGCCTTGTCCCGGCCATTTTCGTTTCAGGCGCTCAGTTGACCTGCTCGTCCGCATAGACGCCCCAAAGGCGCTCCTGCTGGATCCAGCCGTCAAAGCCGTTACCGGTGACGTGGCACCAGCTCACGGTGCATTTTTTCACCGTTGTGACGACGCCGGCCTGGAGCTTTGCCGCCACCGCGCTGTCGGGATCGGCTCGGTCATAAATCGGCGCGAGATCGTCCTTGTTCTTCATGGTGACCACCGCAGTGCGGCGGCCCGATAGCAGGGAGTGATAGACCCAGCCCTCGGCACCTTCGGAATCGCGCACCCGGCGCCAGTTCTCGAACTCGGCGGTGATTTCGACCGGCAGGCCGGCGCGGGTATAGACCCAGGCCACGTCATTGTCCTTGGTCGGGCCGGCGCGGACGTTGACGTGATCCGATTTGAGACTGACATAGCGCGGCACCGGCAAGCCGCTGGCGGTCTGGGGCGTGGCGTCCTTGGCCGAATGCGAGGGGCCGACCGAGGCGCTCCACCAGGTGCAAACGAGCGCCATCACCGAACAAAAACGCCCCAACGCCATTAACCCGTCTCCTGTCGAAGACCCGGCTGAACCGGGCCCTCACCCCAAAATTCCAAACCCTGCCGCGTCTGCCCCCTCTCCCGCCCCACGCGGGTGCTCCCGAAGCCAACTTGTCTTGGCCCGGCCTTCTGCTAGAGAGGACGGACGCTTGAACAACAAAGTTTGCCCCGATTTTCCGGCCGGAAATCTCGGGAAAGCTTGAAGGAAACGCCGGGGACGACACGGCAGAGCCAGTGTCGAACAACCGGGTTAATGAGGCCTCAACAGCCGGCCTTTGGCGACAAAGGCGGCCTGCAACGCCTCATGAGGGCAGGACATGTCGGTGAAGAAAAAGCCCCTCGTCGTCGTGACGCGCAAGCTGCCGGACTCGATCGAGACCCGGATGCGCGAACTGTTCGACGCACGCATCAATCTCGACGACACGCCGATGTCGGCCGAGCAGATCGCCGAGGCCGCGCGCACCGCCGATATCCTGGTTCCGACGGTCACCGACCACATCAGCGCCGACATCGTCAACCAGCCCGACTGCAAGCTGAAGCTGATCGCCAATTTCGGCAACGGCGTCGACAATATCGACGTCGAGGCCGCCCATGCCCGCGGCATCACCGTCACCAACACGCCGAAAGTCCTCACCGAAGACACCGCCGACATGACCATGGCGCTGATCCTGGCCGTGCCGCGCCGGATGATCGAGGGCGCCTCGGTGCTGACGGAAGGAAAGCCCTGGGCCGGCTGGTCGCCGACCTGGATGCTCGGCCACCGCATCGGCGGCAAGCGCCTCGGCATCATCGGCATGGGCCGCATCGGCCAGGCCGTCGCACGCCGCGCCCGCGCCTTCGGCTTGCAGATCCACTATCACAACCGCCGTCCCGTCGCGCCGAAGATCGCCGAAGAGCTTGGCGCGACCTATTGGGAGAGCCTCGACCAGATGCTGGCGCGGATGGACATCATCTCGGTGAACTGTCCGCATACGCCAGCGACTTATCATCTGCTGTCGGCGCGGCGGCTGAAGCTGATCCGCAAGGACGCCTATATCGTCAACACCGCGCGCGGCGAAGTCACCGACGAAGACACGCTGATCAAATTGATCGAAGGCGGCGAGATCGGCGGCGCCGGCCTCGACGTCTACGAGCATGAGCCCGCGGTCAATCCGAAGCTGGTGCGGCTTGCGAAAGCCGGCAAGGTGACGCTGATGCCGCATATGGGCTCGGCCACGATCGAGGGCCGCGTCGAGATGGGCGAGAAGGTCATCATCAACATCCGCACCTTCCTCGACGCGCACAAGCCGCCGGATCGCGTGCTGCCGAGCATGCTCTGAGGGCTCAGCGCCGAGGCCGGCTTCCTGGCGCTGCAATTTCAAGACTAGCTGCGACGTCCTCACCCGTACGCGCAAGCCGCCGCATTCGCGTCTCCTCCATCGCTGACGAAAGATCGCAGATCAGATCTATAAGCTCCGGTTCGAGGTGCGTCGTATTCACGACCTTGATGACGAAGGCGGCTTGAGGGCGTTCATTCCGCCTCCGAAAATTGAATCCAAAAAGGCACCCACCACGTCACCATGCCACTCCGGTGCCCCTATTGCTGCCGTGAGAGCTGATCGAAAATCCTGAGCAGTTGTCCAACTACTGGCATCGAGTTCCACAGTCTGCATGTCGTTTTGGTGCCGTCCGCATTTGGGCCTAGTGTTCTCTATTCGCGATGCATGCTCAAATCTGACACCACAGGCCCATCGCCGTTGAGCGGATTGGCCGGATCGCGTGCGTAGCGCAGCGTCTCGAAGCGCATCGCGCGCGCGTCGATCATCAGGAGACGGCCGACCAGCCCCTCGCCAAAACCGACGATCTCGCGGATCGCCTCCAGCGCCATCATCGAGCCCATAACGCCCGCGAGCGCTCCCATGACGCCGGCCTCGGCGCAGGCCGGCACGGTGCCCGGCGGCGGCGCTTCCGGAAACAGGCAGCGATAGGTCGGATTGAATGCGCCCTGCTCGTTCGTCTCATGCGCGCGGATGGTGGTCAGCGAGCCGTCGAAGGTGCCCAGCGCCGCAGTGATCAGCGGCCGCTTGGCGAAGAAGCAGGCGTCCGAGACCAGATAGCGCGTCGAGAAATTATCGGAGCCATCGAGCACGAGATCGTATTCGCCGATCAATGACAGCGCATTGTCGGCATTGAGCCAGGTGGCGTGACCGACAAAGCGCACATGCGGATTGAGTTCGGCGATCCGCTCGGCCGCGCTCTCGACCTTGTGCCGGCCGATATCGGGCGTGGTGTGGATCACCTGACGCTGGAGATTTGACAGCGACACCACGTCGTCATCGACCACGCCAAGCGTGCCGACGCCGGCGGCAGCCAGATACATCAGCGCCGGCGCGCCGAGGCCGCCGGCGCCGATCACCAGCACCGAGGCCCGCTTCAGCGCGGCCTGGCCGGGGCCGCCAACGTCGCGCAGCACGATATGGCGGGCATAGCGTTCGAGTTCGTCCGGGCTGAGCAAGCTCTTTGACTCCTGAACCATCGCAACATTGTTCGCGACCAACGAGATGTGCTTCAATGGCAGCGCGTTCAATGGGCTGGCTGGATTTGTCATGAGATCGATGCTTGCGGCAACACTGATGTTGGCGTCCGCCACAGGCGCCAGCGCCCAGATCCAGATGACGACACCCCCGATCCCCGGCACCAAGCCGAAAGTGGTCCAGACTGTTCCGATCAAGCCGCCCGCGCTGCAAACCCCGTCGGAAACGGCCGATGCGATGGCGCAGGCCGAGCGGCTGGCGCTCCAGTCCGACCTCGCCTGGGTCGGCCAATATAACGGCGCGATCACCGGCGATGTCAGCTCGCGCATGGTTGACGCCATCAAGGAATACCAGAAGGCCAAGGGCGGCAAGCCGACCGGCGTGCTCAATCCGCAGGAGCGCGCCGCGCTCGCCGAGACCGCACGGCGCAAGCAGGACAGCGTCGGCTGGAAGATCGTGACCGAGATGACCAGCGGCGCGCGGCTCGGCGTTCCCTCCAAGCTGGTGCCGAATCAGGCGACCGACGCCAACGGCTCGAAATGGTCATCGCCCACGGGAACGGTGCAGGTGTTGCTGAGCCGCCGCAAGGAGGCGAACCCGACCACCGCAAAACTCGCTGAAACCGAGAAGAAGGAGCCTGCGGGGCGCAAGGTCGACTACACCGTGGTGAAGCCCGACTTCTTCGTGCTGTCGGGATTGCAGGGCCTGAAGAAGTTCTACGTGCGCGGCACGTTCAAGGGCGACGAGGTCCGCATCATGACGATCCTGTATGACCAGGCCATGGAGAACACGGTCGAGCCGGTCGTGATCGCGATGTCGAGCGCGTTCACTGCGTTTCCGTCGGGGCCGCAAGCAGGGCCTCCGCCGCGCAAGACCGTCGAATACGGCACCGGCATCGTCGTCAGCGACGACGGCGCGATTCTGGCGGACCGTCTCGTCACCGATTCCTGTCTCGCCATCACCATCGGCGGCTATGGCAATGCCGACCGCCTCGCGGAGGACAAGGAGCACGACCTCGCGCTGCTGCATATCTATGGCGCGCGCGGATTGAAGCCGCTTAGCCTCGCGAGCGGCGCCGCGAAGACAAGCGTCGATGTCGTCGGCATCGCCGATCCGCAGAGCCAGGGCGGCGCAGCCGGCGTGACGAGCGTCAAGGGCGCGCTGGCGCCGGTGTCGGCGAGCGATTCGGCGCTGTCTCCGCCACCTGCGGTGGGCTTCTCCGGCAGCCCAGCCATCGACGGCGATGGCAAATTCGCGGGCGTTGCACTGTTGAAGCCGGCGATCGTCGCAGGGCCCGCGACTGCGGCACCGACGTCACAGGCGGTGATGGTCTCCGCCGATACAGTGCGCGAATTCCTGAAGGCGAACGGCGTTACCGCCAACGGCAGCTCGACGGATGCGAAGGCCAGCGTCGTGCGCGTGATCTGCGTGCGGAAGTAACCAGCGACGCTTCCCCATCGTATCCCGAAGTCAGTTTGCAGAAGCGCCGCTCGGCCCAACACGCCGCTTCTCACGCGCTCTTCTGAGACGTTGCCAGATTTTCGAGGGGAGCGGTCAGGCGGCAAACGAGACCCGCCGGATCGTAGGAAACGTCGACGGAACCTCGGAAATCGTCTTCCAGCACTCGGGAGATGAGGCGTGAACCAAAGCCTACGCGGGCGGGCCTTGACGCAGTTGGACCGCCGGACTCCTGCCAGACGAAGACGAGTTTGGGATCGCCGTCCTGATCCTCGCACGTCCATGCAATCGACACGCGACCACTCGCCGCGGTGAGAGCGCCGTACTTCAAGGCGTTGGTCGCGAGTTCGTGGAGCGCCAACGACAGAGCAAGCGCTTGTCGGGATTTCACAACCAGGGGAGGACCCGAGACCGAAAAGCGGCCTTCGCCTGTCCGGTAAGGCGCAAGAGCAATGCCGATCACATCGTGAAGTGGCGCGGCCGCCCAATTTGATGCCGTCAGCAGGTCCTGCGCTCGTCCAAACGCGCCGAGCCGTGCCTGGTACTTTTCGAGATCGGCTTTGCTGATCGGGTCGCGAAATGTCTGGGCGGCTACCGCACTCAAGACTGCAAGTGTGTTTTTGACGCGGTGCTTCAGCTCTTCGTTGATGAAGTTCAGCGCTTCCCTTGCCATGTGCTCGGACGTGACGTCCCTGCAGACGACAAGCACACCACCCACATTGCCCTCAAGATCTATTGGACCGAAGCTGTATGTCCACCAAACGTCCTCACGACGGCCGTGACGGGTGACCGGGACAAGCTGGTCCTCATTCCAGGTCGCCCCCTTGCCAGACATGACGTACTCAATCTGAGGACCAATGATGTCCCAGATCTCGGCCCAACACTCGCGGCCGCTGGCACCCAAGGCGCTTGGGTGCCGCTCCGGCCCCATCGTCTCACGGTATGCATCGTTGTAGAACTGGATGAGTTCTGGCCCCCACCAGATAAACATCGGGTGCCGCGAGGTCAGAACGAGCCGCACTGTAACTCGAAGACTTTGGGGCCAAGTTTCCGGAGAGCCCACAGACGTGCTCGACCAGTCAAACGCTCGCGTCAAGGCGCCCATCTCGCCTCCGCCAGCCAAGAAGTCGTTGCCTATGTCCCCGCGCATCCGCACAGCCTTACTCAAACGCTGATCAACAAGCTGCCGTCAAACGTCCCGCAACATACATTGCGGGACTTGCGTCGTCATCAGTACGGATTGAACCGGCGAATGCAAATGTCCGAAAAATGCCGTTGAAGTCCAATAACTGCCCATCGCCCGTTTCGGTCGCGACATCTGCTGGCAACTGCACAAGGCCAGCAGCACCCCAGGTACGGGTGCACCGTCCTCAGAAAATGCTCGGATCAACCCAGCCTGAACCTGATCCCGGCCTCCGCGAGTCCGCCGGAGATCCCAATCGGCGTGCCGTCGGCGCGCCAGCAGGCAGCGCCGGTCATGGTGCCGTCGTCGTGGAAGGCGATGCCGTTCATGCCGCCGGCGACTGTCGCGACCGGCTGGACCTTGTGGCCGAGCGCCGCGAGTTTTGCGCGCACGGTTTCCGGCACGGCCTGCTCGACCTCGAGCGCATTGCCTTCGGTCCAGACCCGCGGCGCCTCGACGGCTTCCTGCAAGCTCATGCCATGGTCGATCAGATTGACCAGCGCCTGCATCGCGCTCGGGAAGATGCGCTTTCCCCCGGGCAGGCCCAGCGCATAGCGCAGCTTGCCATCGCGGAGCGCCATCATCGGCGACATCGAGGTCGTCACGCGCTTGCCCGGCGCCAGCGACAGCGCATGGCCGGGCCGTGGATCGAACAGGTTCATGTAATTATTGGCGATGGCGCCCAGACCCGGGATCATGATCTTGGCGCCAAACAGATTGTTGATGGTCTGCGTGGTCGCGACCACGTTGCCGAAACTGTCTGATGCCGTCATGTGCGTGGTGTGCGCGCTTTCGAGCTGCGTCACGCCGGCGCCAAAAGCCTGCGCTCGCGCCGGATCGATGGTGCGGCGACGCTCCTCGGCATAGGCTTTCGAGGTCAGCTTCTCCACGGGCACGCCGACATAGTCAGGATCGCCGCTGGCTGCGGCGCGATCGGCGAAGGCGATCTTGAGGACCTCGGCGAGGTAGTGAATGGTCTCCGATGTGCCGAAGCCGAGGCCGCCGATGTCGTAGCCCTCGAGGATGTTCAGCATCTGCGTGATGTGCACGCCGGAGGCCGCGGGCGGTGGCGGGCCCAAAATGGTCCAGCCGCGATAGTCGGCGCGGATCGGCTGCCGCTCGACCGTCTTGTAGCTCGTCAGATCGTTGCGGCGGATGAAGCCGCCTGATTTCTCCATATAGTCGACCAGGATGTCGCCGAGCGGCCCTTCATACAACGCCTTCTCGCCATGGTCGGCGATATGGCGCAGGGTCTCGGCATATTCCGCTTGCACCACGCGCTCGCCGACCCTCAGCGGCTCGCCATCGGGCAAATAGATCGCCGCGATCGGCTTGTCCTTGCGCATCGTGGCAGCGCTCTCGCTGATGCATTCGTGCAAATAGGGCGTTGCCGCATAGCCGCGCGCGGCGTGCTTGATCGCGGGCTGCATGACGTCGGCAAGCGACATGGTGCCGAACCTTTGCAGCGTCTCGCACCAGGCCTTCAGCGAGCCCGGCGTGGCGACCGCTTTCGGCCCGTTCAAATTCTCGTTGCCGACGGTGTCGAACACGTCGTGAGCCGAGCCCGGCTTCGACGTGTAGGTGGTGTCGCGCACCGAAGCGGGCACCGTGCTCTGGCCGTCGATGATGCGGTGGCTGCCGTCGGCGAGGCGGATATGCGCCATGCCGCCGCCGATGATGCCGACCATCATCGGCTCGACCACGGTCAGCGTGAACAGGGTGGCGATCGCAGCATCGATGGCGTTGCCACCGGCCGCCAGCATCTCGGCGCCTGCGCTGGAGGCGAGCGGATGGTTGCTCACCACCATGCCGCGGCTCGAGACCACAGGCATTTTCTGACATTCAAAGCTCGTTGCCGTCCGGTCGCGCCAGTTGCCGCCCATGCCGCTTATCCTTCTTGTTCACGACAGCGAGCACATCACACGCAGGATTACGGGTCCAGTAATGGTACGGATTAGCTGGCATTCCTGATTCTGCCATCATCGTTACCGTTGATTCGGACATCCGCGGTCCCCTTTGGATCGGGCAGGGCACGTCCTGAGCGAGAAGAGCTCAGCATCGAAAATGCGATGCACGTTCGCGTGGCGTTATCCCAAGACCCGAGCACTCCAAAGGATTCAACTCTCCATGCACACGATCGTACTCGCCACCCAAAAGGGCGGCAGTGGCAAGAGCACCCTCGCCATCGGCCTCGCGCTGGCCGCCAAGCAGGCCGGCTTCACCGTCCGCCTGATCGAGACCGACCCGCAGGGCACCCTGTCCAACTGGGCGCGCCGCCGCAACAACGACGATGTCGTCGTCGAGCCGATCTATCACGCCGCCGATTTCGCGCCGCGGCTGAAGATGCTGGCCGACAGCGGTCTCCAGCTCGCGATCGTCGACACCGCGGCCGGCCTGTCCGCCGCGACCACCGCCGCGATCCGCCACTCCGACCTCTGCCTGATCCCGGCCCGTCCGAGCGTCGCCGACATCGAGGCGACCATCTCCACCGTCAGCGTCGCGCGCGCCTGGAAGCGTCCCTACAGCTTCGTCTTGAACCAGACGCCGATCCGCGGCCAGCGCATCGACAACGCCGCCAACACGCTCGCCGAGGAAGCCGCGCTCGATCTCGCCGAGGTGCTCGCACGCCCGCTGATCGTGATGCGCAACGACCACCAGGACTCGCTCGCCTCGGGCCTCGCCGTCAGCGAGTTCGCGCCGAGCGGCAAGTCGACCGAGGAGGTCCGCGGCCTCTGGCGCTGGATCGAGACCCGTCTCGAGCTCTCTGCCGGCAATCTCCTGATCGATCAGGTCCTGTCGGCAGCCGACGGAGTGCTGCATGCCGCCGCCGAAATTTCGGCGGACGAGACCACGGTTCTGGCGTCCTGAGCGGGGCGATCGCTCAAGGCCCGGACGGGCTCTTCGCCATCCGGTGAAGGAGCCCAAGCGACGAAGCAATCCGGCCACCAGCCCGGCCGGATTGCTTCGCTTCGCGTTTTGTCGAAAACAACCCCATGCACAGTAGAAAGCCCCCGGTCCCGATAACCCGGTGGCGGCGCGCAGCTATTTGACTTCATGGGGGAAACGGCCGCGCGGCGAAAAACGGTCAAATCCCGCTAAGCTTTGGCGATCGGCCTCACGCCCTGCCGCGCAGCCAGGCCTCACGCCGCACGATCCATCGTTCGGATTTCGACTGTCCGCTATGATGCGGCAGCTCGATGAAGCCGACGAACTCCGCGCCGGTCTTCTGCTTGACCCGGCGCGAGGCCTCGTTGGTGACGGCGTTGCAGACGTGGAAATGATCGAGGCCGAGCGTGAGGAAGGCGAAATCGTTCACCGCGGCGATCGCCTCCGTCATCAAGCCGCGCCGCCAGTACGGCTCAGCCAGCCAGAAGCCGCGATTGCCTTTCAGGCTTTCGGCGCCGGGCCGCAGATGAATGTTTCCGATCGCTTCGCCGTCGCCGCCCTTCAGCACCAGGACCCAGAGATGGATCTCCTCGCCAGCCGATATCTTTTCGAACTGCAGCCTGACAAAGGTCTCGGCGCCGTCGGCTGGATAAGGCCAGGGAACGACGGTCGACAGATGCCGGATGATGTTCCAATTGTCGAAATGACGCTGGATCGCTGGTGCGTCGGATAGCGCCAGTGGACGCAGGATCAATCGTTCGGTCTCAAGCTGCGGCGTCTGCATGGCCCGCTACTTCTGACATTTCGGACACCAGAACGTCGAGCGCCCGTTCTGGGTGAAGCGCTTGATCGTGCCGCCGCAACGCGGCGTCGTGCATGTCTCGCCTTCGCGGTCATAGACCTTGAAGGAATGCTGGAAATAGCCGAGCTCGCCCGAGGTCTGGCGATGGTCGCGCAGTGACGAGCCGCCGGCCTTGATGGCGTCGTTGAGCACGGTGTGGATCGCACCGACCAACCGCTTGGCATGGTCCGTCGCCTCGCCCTTCTTCGTCGACAGGGTTGCGGCGATGCGGCGCGGCGACAGATGCGAGCGGTGCAGGGCTTCGCAGACATAGATGTTGCCGAGGCCGGCGACGACGCGCTGGTCGAGCAGCGCGGCCTTCAGATTCGTCTTCTTGCCTTCGCAGGCGCGCGCCAGCATCGCGGCATCGAACTCATTGCCGAGCGGCTCGGGGCCGAGGCCGCGCAGCAGCGGCTCGTCCTCGAGCGCGTTGCGCGCGATCACTTTCATGTAACCGAAGCGGCGCGGATCGTTGAAGACGATGTCCGCGCCCGAGGACATCCGAAAGAGCACGTGGTCATGCGCGGAGTCCTTGCCCTTGGGATAGTGAAACTCGCCGGGCGCAGCCTCGTTGTCCGGCTTGATGACGCGAAACGAGCCCGACATGCCCAGATGCATCAAAAGCACGTCGCCGGAGCCGAGATCGGCCATGAGATATTTTGCACGGCGCCCCAGCCCCGTGACGATCTGCCCCTGCAGCCGGGCCACGAAGTCCGGCTGGAACGGAAAGCGCAAATCGGGCCTGCGGGCCTCTGCAACGACGATTTTCGCGCCCTCCATGACGGGCTGAAGGCCGCGGCGGACGGTCTCGACTTCGGGCAATTCAGGCATGGTCAGGCATTCACCTTATGAGGGCGGTGTGATAGCGCCATTGCGGCGGGCGGGCTATGGTCCGCCCTCGTGGAGTAGAGTAATGGATCGGCCGGGCGAAACCACGCATTTTGGCTTCAAAGACGTTCCCCTGGGGGACAAACAGACGCTGGTGAACGATGTGTTTCACAGCGTGGCGTCGCGCTATGACCTGATGAACGATTTGATGTCCGGTGGCCTGCACCGGGTCTGGAAGGACATCATGATCAACACGCTGGCTCCGCCGAGGTCCGATCGGCCGTTCGCGCTGCTCGACGTTGCCGGCGGCACCGGCGATATCTCGTTCCGGGCCGCCAAGGCGGCGGGCCCCGGCTTCCATGCCACGGTCTGCGACATCAATTCCGACATGCTCGCCGTCGGCCGCGAGCGCGCCGCCAAGCGCCATCTCGAGACCCAGGTCGATTTCGTCGAGGGCAATGCCGAAGCGCTCGCCTTCGCCGACCGCAGCTTCGATGCATATACGATCGCTTTCGGCATTCGCAACGTGCCGCAGATCGACAAGGCACTGCGCGAGGCCTATCGCGTGCTCAAGCCCGGCAGCCGTTTTCTCTGCCTGGAATTCTCGACGGTCGAGATGCCCGGCCTGGACAAGCTCTATGATCTGTTCTCGTTCAAGGTGATCCCGCCGCTCGGCCGCATGGTCACGGGCGATGCCGAATCCTATCAATATCTCGTCGAATCGATCCGCAAGTTTCCGAAGCCCAACGCCTTCGCCGACATGATTCGCGAGGCCGGCTTCTCCCGCGTGAGCTGGCAGACCCTGACCGGCGGCATCGTCGCACTGCATTCGGGCTGGCGTTTGTGATCTCTGCCATCACCCACATCACGCGCCTGATCCGCGCCGCGTTCGTGTTTGCGCGCGAGGGCGTGTTCGGCGCCGTCGACCCGAGCCTGGTGCCGCCGCCCGGACAGCTCGCATTGAAACTGGCGCGCCTCGTCGAACGCCGCGGCGACAAGCACGGGCCGCGGATCTCGCGCGCGCTCACGCGCATGGGCCCGGCCTATCTCAAGCTCGGCCAGTTCCTGGCGACGCGCCCCGACGTCGTCGGCTTCAACATGGCGCGCGACCTCGAAAGCCTGCAGGATCGCCTGCCGCCGTTTTCGCAAGCCGAAGCCGAAGCTGCGATCGCGACGTCGCTGGAACGGCCGCTGACGGATATTTTCGTCACGTTCGGCCCTTCCGTGGCGGCCGCCTCGATCGCGCAGGTGCATCGCGGCGAGGTGATGCGCGACGGCATCCGCAAGTCTGTCGCGGTCAAGGTGCTCAGGCCCAACGTGGCCGCGCGCTTCCGCCGCGACCTCTCCGATTTCTTCTTCGTCGCGCACAAGGCCGAAGCCTATTCGTCCGAGGCGCGCCGGTTGCGCCTGATCGAGGTCATCAACACCATGTCGCGCTCGGTCGCGATGGAGATGGACCTGCGGCTGGAAGCGGCTGCGCTGTCCGAGATGGCGGAGAACACCGAAGGCGATCCTGATTTTCGCGTGCCCACCGTCGACTGGGACCGCACCACGCATAACGTGCTGACGATGGAGTGGATCGACGGCATCGCGCTGAACGATCACAAGCGCCTGGAGGAGGCGCAGGTCGACCTGCCCGAGCTCGGCCGCAAGGTGATCCAGAGTTTTCTGCGCCACGCGCTGCGCGACGGCTTCTTCCACGCCGACATGCATCCGGGCAATCTGTTCCTCGATGACGCCGGCCGCCTCGTCGCGGTCGATTTCGGCATCATGGGCCGGCTCGGCATGAAGGAACGGCGCTTCCTCGCCGAAATCCTGCTCGGCTTCATCACCCGCGACTATCGCCGCGTCGCCGAGGTGCATTTCGAGGCAGGCTACGTGCCCTCGCACCACTCGGTCGAGAACTTCGCGCAGGCCATCCGCGCCATCGGCGAGCCGATTCACAACCGCACCGCCGAGGAAATCTCGATGGCGCGGCTGCTGACGCTGCTGCTCGAGGTCACCGGGCTGTTCGACATGACGACGCGGCCCGAGCTGATCCTGCTGCAGAAGACCATGGTGGTCGTCGAGGGCGTGGCGCGCGGCTTCGATCCCAGGCTCGACATCTGGAAGGTCGCCGATCCCGTGGTGCGCGAATGGATCGAGCGCAATCTCGGACCGATCGGCCGGGTGCAGGGGGCGCTGGCCGGCGGCGGCGATCTCGCCAAGGTGCTGATGCGCCTGCCCGACATCGCCGAGCGCTCCGTGAAACTGCTCGAACAGCTCGAGACCATGACGCGGGAGGGCATCCGCCTGTCGCCGGAGAGCATCGCCGCGATGGGCCGCAGCGAGGGCCGCAAGAACCGCTGGCGCACCGTGGCCGTCTGGATCATCGCCGTGACCTTCATCGGCATCCTGATCGCCGTCCGGAATCTATGATTGTCAAAAGTCCAGCGTTAGTTAGTAGGCTCGTCTGAGCACGGTTGGCGGCAATGCTGCTGGTTATCACTGGACTCCCTGTAAAATTTACTGGGACAACTATGAGCGGGATTGTATTGCGAGGCCTTGTGAAGGGTTCGGGCGCAGCTGGCTGGCGATATCGAAAGCGCCCACAAGCGCTCCAGAAGATGGTCCTCGACTTGGAAAGCCTGGACGCGACCATTCTTCAATTCGATCCGAGCTACCGGATGGAATCGATCAAGGCGAAAGCCTTCGGTCCGTGGAAGGATCGGAGCGACCGGGGCCAGATGTCCCGGATCGTACCTAGCATCCTTCGCCAAGCCGCAGAGCCGCTTACCAGCCGCGATATCGCCTTGGAGCTTCTAGTAGAGCGCGCTTTGGACAAGAACGATCAGCGGCTATTGCGGATCATGTCAAAGCGGGTCGGGGTCCCGCTCCGGACTCAACTGGAAAACGGCCTTGTGCAGTGTGAGCAGGGGCCGGGGCAGTACATGCTGTGGATGATTGCCAAATAGATCAACGATCTGAGTCGCTTACTATGTCATTGATTCTTAAGCTTGAATCTGCTATATAGGTAGCTGGTGATCTGAACCTAGGCACATCCTAGTAGTAGGATTGCCCTGGGTAGGTTGGCCCCTAAAAAGGTCTCCTACCCTCTATTTTTTAGAGCTCTACGATGCCCAGTTGATTTCCTCGACTAGCGGCGAGGTTCAGTATTGGTTGCAGTTTATCGAAGTACGTATCGGCGTCATGCTTCCGAATGTACGCGCTTGGCCTATAGCGTTGGTGCAGAAAATACGCCGCGACGTCCACCATTTGGACCGGGAGAGTGTCGGCAGAATCCTTGCCGTAGGGGTCTTCAATAACTCTCGTTATCGGCAAGTTTCGATAACCTCCGCCAAAGCGTGCATCATTGGGGATGTAGTTGACTACAGCCATCTTCCGCACAAGCCGCGCCAGCTTTCTGCCAGCCGTCGCATCCGTGATGACCATACCGTAATCTCCCCTATGCCCTCCGGGGAAATTACCGTTCGTTAGCGTGTTTTCAAATCTCTGGAACAGCGTTTGCCAAGCGCGCAAAAAGACGTCGTAATCAGCGGCTTTCCCTGCCTTTCGGGTCACTACGTTAGTAATCGAGATGTAGTCGAGCTTCGCTAGCTCTTCGAGGGTGACGCGCAGAACCGCCAACCGTGTGTTTCTAGGTAGGTCGATTGGCTTCTTATTAATGAACGGAGCCGCATGAATCTCCGTTCGGATGGGCAGCAGATAACGCTGCCGAAGCTTACGTCGCAGCGCGATAAGAGCTGTAAGGAAGTCGCGCCATCTGCTCTCGTGTACGACGAGACCAGAGAGGACGAAATAATTGGTGGGCGAATTAACTAAACCAGTATCGCCGCTTTCATCAACATACATCAAATACATTGGCACAGGTTGCACGAACTATTTTGTCCGCGCAACTTCGGCGCGCTGCCAATGACCCTTCCATTACCGAGAAACCGGATGCTGCAGGGCAGCGTCGCAGGTCATCAGATTTTGCTCGCCATTGCTGATGCGGCGGTTGTTTTCCCGCCATGCCATCTCGCTGGCGTAAGCCGCCAAATAGGGACCGGCGACGTGGTGATGAATGCCGATCTCAGCGCGGCGAGAGCAGGAGGAGAATGACTCCGCCTAATTGGTGCAGGCCTCGCCGTCTGAATAGGCTTCACTGTGGTTGATCCGCTTCGTCAGGAAGCGAGCATGCAGCGCGTCCCAAGGCAGTGCGCTCGACTGGAGCCACTGAAACTGGTACAAAATAAATAGGGCGCGCGACCAAGGCTTGGACCCCTTGGCCGCACGGATACTCTGGAAGTCGCCCAGCCCTTATGGAAGGGGCTGGACGTGGCCCTTGTGGAAGGGGCCGAAAGGTGGAGGTAGCGGGACTTGCACCCGCCGGGGACGTGGCTGGACAACCTTTCCCCTGCACCTGCACCCCCATTCTAGACCGGAGCCGAAAGGCTCCGGTTTTCGTTTACGGCAACCGCCGTTATCCAAAAGCTCCCTTTGCATCTTCGTCCGCAGAATCTGATCTAGATCCTTCTCCGTTGCGGACATTCGCAGGAATCCCCGCCTTATCGGCCACGATCCGCCACTTCCGGCGAAATTCGTTGCCGCTCCATGGCAGGCCAGTAAATTCGCAGACGATCAGCGGCCCCTTGCGTCGTTCAACGGGGATGCGGTTGATTTCTTCCATCGTCATCTGAAAGCCTGACAGCTTGAACTCGAAGTTCTTCCGTTCGCTACTGCCGCGACCGCTCGCCAGCGTGCATCGCAGAACCATGTCTTCATCGATGTCGGACCAGCGAAGGCCGCGCACCCATTTTTGATCGTCCTTAACGATATCGGAAGTTCCGGGCTCGCTTAGTGGCACCCATTCGCCAATTACATCGGCTTGCCGAAGCCTTGGAAACTCGAACTGGAGCGCCTGCGCGAGAGCAATCGAATCCCAGCCAAAATGCGTCCGCGCGGTGACACGAATTGCCCTCGCCTGCTCTCTCGTCATTCTTTCAGTTTTTGACTTGGAGACAGGGAAGCGCATGTTGCTAATGATTGCACTCAAGCGGGTGCAGCCATCATCGTTCAACACCGTGGAGCCAAACGAACAAAGGAGTCTTAGCTTCGTGATTATGCTGCGGCCCATTGCCAGCTTGCCGCCGGCCGCCCAAAGGCCATCGTAGACGGCCTTGACGCGTTGCGCACTCCAGTCGGCCACCTTCTCTGAGCCCACGTCCTCGACAATGCGTCTCAAAGCGCCGTCGTAGTCTCGGCGGACGGTATGCTTTAGGTGGTGATAGGGCGACTCTGGATGGCTCTTGTACGACGCTATTAAGCCCGCAAAAGTCCCATCAAAGCCAGCCGGAGCAGCCACAACGAAAGGCGGCTTCTGCCAAGGCATGAGAACGGGCGGGGTCGTCAAATCTACAGTGGAAGCTGGGACCGCCAGCGAGGTCGGGACAGGAGTTGCAGCGGGGGAGCCCGAAGAGCCCAGCTCAAGCAGAAGCTCCTTCGCAGCGACGATCTTTGCTAGTCGCTCGCGAAGCCGGGCTTCCTCCCTCTCAAGGGATTCGAGACTAAGAACCGGGTCCTGGCTCATACCGATCCTGCGCGCCGGAGGCGCAAAAAGTTGACCGGAACGAAGCAATCATGTACAAAACGGGTTCTGACGCCGCGTTTTGGCGGATTGCCGCGTTCCGGTCATTCGGTCACGAAAGACGACAACGCCGCTCTCGCCGAAGCCCTCAAGGGCCCTGTACCGACCTCCATCGGTACAGGGCCTTTTTGCTTCTGCACGCGCGATTCCACAAGACGGAATCTCACTCTGCGTCAATCTGACGCACAACGCTCTTTCTCCGACAGTGGACGTTCCAGACAGTGCGGATGCGCATTTAAATATCCGTTTAATTTCGCCAAGTTAACCTCGCTACCTAACGCCGCAAAAGTCTTGATTGCAGTGCAATCTCGCTGATGATAGCATCGCTATCATTCCGTGCTGGAGGGCGTCATGGCAAGCCTGACCATCCGTAAGCTCGACGAGGCCGTCAAAACCTATTTGCGGCTGCGCTCGGCCAGGAACCACAGGTCGGTCGAGGAGGAGGTCCGGGTCATCCTGCGGGAGCTGATCGAGGGCCGTGAAGAGCCGCTGACGCCGTTTTCTGCGCCGCCCGAGGCTTCACCCGCGCCGGCATCCGCGCGCTCCAGCGCCGTCCCTGAGGCCAGCGTCACCCTGATCATCGGCGGCGGGATCGCGGCCTTCAAGTCTCTCGACCTGATCCGCCGCCTGAAGGAGCGGCGCATCGAGGTCCGGTGCGTGCTGACCAAGGCCGCCGAGCAATTCGTCACGCCGCTCTCGGTCAGCGCGCTCTCCCATGAACGCGTCTACGTTGATCTGTTCGATCCCCAGAGCGAGTTCGACGCCGGCCATATCCGCCTCGCCCGCGACTGCGATCTGATCGTGGTGGCGCCTGCCACCGCCGATCTGATGGCGAAGATGGCGAATGGCCATGCCGACGATCTCGCCAGCGCGATCCTGCTCGCGACCAACAGAAAGATCCTACTTGCGCCGGCGATGAATCCGCTGATGTGGAACAACCCGGCGACGCGCCGCAACGTCGCGCAGCTCCAACGCGACGGCGTGCTGCTGATCGGCCCCAATTCCGGCGAGATGGCGGAAGCGGGCGAAGCCGGAATGGGGCGCATGTCCGAGGCGATCGAGATCGCCAATGCTGCCGAAAAACTGCTGCGCCCGCCGCTGCCGCGGCCGCTTGCCGGCAAGCGCGTGCTGATCACCGCGGGCCCGACGCACGAGCCGATCGATCCGGTGCGCTACATTGCCAATCGTTCTTCCGGCAAGCAGGGCTTTGCCATTGCTGCAGCCGCGCAAGCTGCCGGCGCAGAGGTGATTCTGGTGAGCGGTCCGGTCGATCTCGATGATCCCGCCGGCGTCACCGTCAAGCACGTCGAATCGGCGCGGCAGATGCTGGAGCAGGTGCAATCGGCGCTTCCCGCCGACATCGCGATCTTCGCTGCCGCCGTCGCCGACTGGCGCGTCGCCAATGAGGGCGAGCAGAAGCTGAAGAAGACCGCGGCCGGCATGCCGCCGCTTCAGCTGGTGGAGAACCCCGACATCCTCGCCACGATCTCCAAGCTCACTGAGAAGCGCCCGCCGCTGGTGATCGGCTTCGCCGCCGAGACCGAGCATCTCATCGACAACGCGAAGTCAAAACTCGCCCGCAAGGGCTGCGACTGGATCGTCGCCAACGATGTTTCGCCGGCCACCGGCGTGATGGGCGGCGACCGCAACACCGTGCACCTGATCAGCAAGAATGCTGCTGAGAACGGCGAGATCACGGTTGATTCCTGGCCCGTCATGACCAAGGAACAGGTCGCCATCGAACTGGTCGCGCATATCGTGAAAAGCGTGACCGACAAATCTCTGGAGCCGGCATCTTGAGCAGCAAAGTCACGGTCGAACTGCAACGCCTGCCGCACGCCGAAGGCCTGCCGCTGCCGGCCTATCAGACCGCGGAGGCCGCCGGCCTCGATCTGATGGCGGCGGTGCCGCAGGACGAGCCGATGACGCTCGCGCCGGGCCAATATGCGATGGTGCCGACGGGACTTGCGATCGCGCTGCCATCAGGCTTTGAGGCCCAGGTGCGGCCGCGTTCGGGGCTTGCGGCCAAGCACGGCGTCACCGTGCTGAACTCGCCCGGCACTGTCGATGCCGACTATCGCGGTGAGATCAAGGTGATCCTGATCAACCACGGCCAGGCACCGTTCGTGATCAAGCGCGGCGAGCGCGTCGCGCAGATGGTGATTGCGCCGCTGGTGCAGGCCGCGCTGGTTCCGGTGACGACGCTGTCGTCCACCGATCGCGGCGCCAGCGGGTTTGGCTCGACCGGGCGGTAGTTCCTCACCTCCCCCGCCTGCTTGCGGGAGAGGTCGGCACACTCTGACAGCGGACGTCAATCCGCTACTGTTCCTTCTTGAACAAATCCTGGAAGATCAGCTGGCCCCAAGTGCGGCCACGTGCGTGCACCAGCGCGCCACCCTCGTTGAGCTTTCCGAGCTTGACGGGCGCGAACCCGAGTTGTTTGGCCAAGGCTACCACCGGCGCGATCGCGTCCTCGTCGTCACCAGAGAGAAAGACGACCCGGTAGCCGCCCTCGACGACCGGATCGGTTGCCAGAGTGGCTGCACCAAGGTGATTGAAGCCTTTCACGAGCCTGGCGCCGGTGAACGACTTCGCAACGAAGGCGGAGGACGGCAGGCCGTGCAGCTCTTCAGGGACTGGAAACGCGTTCATCGCGTCGATGATCGTCTTGCCTTTCCAGCTCGGCAGAGCCTTCGCAACCTCGCGATGCTCCCCGAACGGGACCGCCAGGATGATGGTGTCGGCCTCGAGCGCATTTCGCAGCGTCGTGGCAACGACCGTGGGCCCGATCGCCCGCGCCTGCGGCGCCAACGCCTCGGGCGGCCGGCGGCTCGCGACTGATACGTCGATGTTCTTACGGGCGAAGGCGTGCGCGAGGGCCTGGCCTATCTTGCCGAATCCTACAATTGCGTAGCTCATCATGCTTCTCCGATGTCGTGTTGATATTGATGCCGTGGTCGTTCAGATGGCCGAGAAGCCGCCGTCGACGGACAGCTCGACCCCGTTCACGAAGCTGGAATCGTCTGACGCAAGGAACAGCGCGACGGCCGCAATTTCCTCGGGACGACCCATCTTTCCGCGCGGGATCAGGGATTCGAACATCCGCTTCGCTTCCTCGGTGAGAACCTGGTCCTGCATCGGTGTGGCGATCGGGCCCGGGCTCAGAACGTTCACCCGGATATTCCGGCCCTTTAGCTCGTTGAGCCAGGTGCGGGCGAATGAGCGCAACGCCGCCTTGCTTGCTGCATACACGCCGTAACCAGGAAAACCTTTCACCGACGCAACGGACCCTGTCATGAAGATCGATCCGCCATCGCGAAACAGCGGCAGCGCCTTTTGGACCGTGAACAGCGTGCCGCGGGCATTCAGACCGAAGGTCGCATCGAAATGCTGCTCGGTGATCTCGCCCAGCGAGACGGCTTCGCCCATGCCGGCGCTCGCGTACAGGACGTCGATCTTGCCCTTGTCCCGCTTGACCGTGTCGAACAGACGGTCGAGGTCGGCGAGATTGGCCGCGTCGCCGCGCACGCCGGTCACGTTCCGGCCAATCAGCCTGACGGCCTCGTCGAGCGTCTGCTGCTTCCGGCCCGTGATGAAGACATAGGCGCCTTCGTCGACGAACCGCCTGGCGCTCGCCAGCGCCATGCCGCTCGATCCACCCGTGATGACTGCAATCTTACCTTCAAGCTTTCCCATGACTTCTCCATTCGTGGTGTCGGGACAGCATCTGCCTCCGAGAACCTCCAGATGGGTCCGCCGGGGTCAGGCGGTGAGTGCGGAAGCGCGCACATCGGTGGTGCGAAATCGATCCGGCTGGACGATTGACGCCGGCCACGACGATCGCTGTCCGTCGTTCGGAGTCGGGCGCTGGCCGGCCTGGGCTGTGATAATTGCCCCGCGCCACCCACATACGGGATGCTGCTCGATATGTTGGACGGGCCTTCGAAGGCGCACCGCGCGGTGCGGGATTGCACCATGATCGACTGGGATGATGTTCGCTACTTTCTGGCCGTCGCGCGCGGGGGCTCGGTGCGGGCCGCCGCCGAGCGCCTCGGTGTGAACCACGCGACTGTGCTGCGACGCATCGCCCAGCTCGAGGAACGCCTCGGGGTGCACATGTTCGAAAAGCTGCCGTCGGGCTACCGCCTGACGGCTGCGGGCGAGGAGGTCCTCGAGTTCGCGGACCAGATGGAAGCGTCGTCGCACCGGCTGGAGACGCGCGTCTTCGGGCGCGACCAGAGCGTGCGCGGGCTTCTGCGGGTGACGCTGGCACCGCCGCTGGCGACACACCTGCTCATGCCGGATTTCGCCGATTTCGCGCGTCTGCATCCGGACATCGAGATGGAAATCCTGTCGTCCGGCGAGCTGGCAAATCTGACCAACCGGGAGGCCGACGTCGCGATCCGTGTCGTCTACGACCGCAAGACCCTGCCGCTCAATCTTCACGGCCTCAAGGGACCGGAGCTGTTCGGCGGCGTCTACATGTCCAGGGATCGGCTAACCGCATGGCGTGCGGGCGCGCCCGATCCCGTCAGGTGGATCGTCATCAGCATTCATGGAATTCCGGATTGGGCCAGCGAGGGTGAGGTTCGCACCGCCGAGGTTCCGTTCAGGGTCACAGATGCCGGCGCGCAGATCGCTGCTGTACGGCAGGGGCTCGGAATGACGACATTGCCGTGCTTCGTCGGCGATGCCGACCCGCTGCTGGTGAGGGTGCCGGGCACCGCCCTGCACATGTACGGAACGCTCTGGCTTCTCACGCAGGGCGAGACACGCAAGACGAAGCGCGTCCGGCTCTTCACGGAGTTCGTATCCCGCACGCTCGCCGCGTACGCTCCGCTTCTGGCGGGACTATCTGGATCGCGCGAATGAGCGCGGCCGCTCGCCGGTGACCCCTGCGGTGGCAGGGGAGCGCATCGCAGCATATGGCACGCTAACGCGCGGCAGCCCCAACCGAATCATCCGCAGAATTACGTGAGGCTGGAACTCCCCGGCCCGCATTTTTTTGGCGCCGCGTTTGCGTTCACGGTCTGGACTCTTACCGGTGGAGTCGCGGTGGGGGTATTGTCGTTTGATTCGCGCGCGACGGGGGTCGCCGCGAGGTCAATTCGTGCGGTCTTGGGGCAACTATGTCAGGCGTGATCGTGTCGATGCGTCGGACGCTGCTGTCGTGCACTTCGCTGGTGCGCAACAGCCTCTTCGGAGGCGCTATCGCAGCGCTGCTGCCGGCTGAGCCGGCTGATGCCGCCGACGTCGTCGACACACTTTCGATATTGCTGGATTTCAACCGGCAGGAACTCGCGGTGCTCGCTACCGCGCTGGCCCTGCTCGGCTTTTCGGTCGTGGCCGCGATCCTGTTGATGCGCACGCGCGTGCGCACCGCCAAGAACGAAGCGGCGTTGCGCGGGCGGATCCGGGAACTCCAGTTGCAGACCGACCGCTTCGGCGCGCTGCTGTTCGCCGAGCCGCAGGTGCTGATCTCCTGGCCGGCCGGCGATGATCGCGCGCAGATCTCGGGCGACATCTCCATGGTGCTGCCGCGCGACTCCTCCCCGCAGCGCGTGCTCGCCTTCGGAACCTGGCTGCCGCCGGAACCGGCGCTGCAGATGGATCACGCCGTCGACGGCTTGCGCGAACGCGGCGACGGCTTCCAGCTCACCCTGACCACCGCCAACGGCCACACGCTGGAAGCGATCGGCCGCGCCATCGGCGGCCAGGCCATTGTCCGGATTCGCGAGCTCTCCGGCCTGCGGCGCGATCTCGCCGAGACCCATCTGCGCTACAAGGCGCTCTCCGACGAGACCGAGATGCTGCGCGGCTTCGCCGCCGCTGCGCCATGGCCGATCTGGGCCAAGGGCGAGAACGGCGCATTGACCTTCGCCAATCCCGCCTATGTGCGCGCGACGGAAGCAACCAGCACCGCGGACGCTCAGGAGCGCAGGCTCGAGCTGCTCGACAGCGCCGACCGCTCCGCCATGGAGCGCAGCCTGAAGGAGGCTGCCAGCTTCACCTCGCGGCTGCCGATCGTGATCGGCGGCGAGCGGCGCATGTACGACGTGCGCTCCGTCAATGTCGGCCACGGCAGTGTCGGTGTCGCGATCGACGCATCCGAGGCCGACGCCTTGAGCGCTGCGCTGGTGCGGATGGCAGAGGCGCATCGCCGCACGCTCGACCAGCTGTCGTCGGGCGTTGCGGTGTTCGACGGCCAGCGCCGCCTTGCCTTCTACAACGATTCCTACCGGCGGCTGTGGGACCTCGACCGCAACTTCCTCGACGCCCATCCCGACGATTCCAGCGTGCTCGACCAGCTCCGCGCCGCGCGCAAACTGCAGGAGCAGCCGGATTTCCGCGCCTGGAAGGCCAAGCTGCACGAGGCCTATCGCGCGGTCGAGGCCGCCAAGGACACCTGGTACCTGCCCGACGGCCGCGCGCTCTCGGTCGTCACCACGCCGAATCCCGAAGGCGGCGTCACCTATCTGTTCGACGACGTCACCGAGAGTCTCGAGCTGGCCCGCCGCTTCGACGGCATGATCCGGGTCCAGCGCGAGACGCTGGACAGCCTCGCCGAGGGCGTCGCCGTGTTCGGCAGCAACGGCAAGGCCCAGCTGTTCAATCCGGCCTTCGTGCGGATGTGGAAGCTCTCCAACGATGCCATGCGCGAGGAGCCGCATATCCAGACCGTCGAAGGCTGGTGCCAGCAGCTGTTCGACGATCCCGTGGTGTGGCGCCAGATCCGCGAGGCCATCACCTCGATCGAGAACCGCGCCGACGTGCCGCTGAAGCTGGAGCGCAAGGACGGCAGCGTGCTCGACGGCATGATCCGTCCGCTGCATGACGGCGCGACCATGCTGACCTTCCTCGACATCACCGACACCGAGAATGTCGAGCGGGCGCTGCGCGAGCGCAACGAAGCGCTGGAGGCGGCCGACCAGATGAAGGTGGATTTCGTCCACCACGTCTCCTACGAGCTGCGCTCGCCGCTCACCACCATCATCGGCTTCGCGCATTTCCTCAGCGACCCCTCGACCGGGCCGCTGACGCCGAAGCAGGCCGAATATCTCGACTACGTCACCAAATCGACCAACGCGCTGCTGGCGCTGACCAACAACATTCTCGACCTCGCCACCATCGACGCCGGCGCCATGAAGCTGGAGCTCGGCCCTGTCGATGTCAGCAAGACCATCGAGCTTGCCGCCGAAGGTATCCAGGACCGGCTCGCCACCGACCGCATCCGCCTCAAGGTCGAGATCGCGCCCGATGTCGGCAGCTTCGTCGGCGACGAGAAACGCGTCGTGCAGGTGCTCTATAACCTCCTCGCCAACGCGGTCGGCTTCTCGCCGCAGGATTCCACCGTCGGCATCAGCGCGCGCCGCACCGAGCGCAGCGTCGTCTTCATTGTGACAGATTCCGGACCTGGAATACCGGCCGACATGAAGGACAAGGTGTTCAACTGGTTCGAAAGCCGCTCGCAGGGCTCGCGTCATCGCGGCGCCGGGCTCGGGCTGTCGCTGGTGCGCTCCTTCGTCGAGCTGCATGGCGGCAAGGTGCAGGTGGATTCGGTCGTCGGCAAAGGCACGGTCGTGATCTGCGATTTCCCGACCGACCAGGCGGCGCATCGCGACGCCGCCGAATGAGCGAACCGACCAAATTCTCGGTCGCGCTCCACAACGAGACGGCCACCGCGCAGCTGATGGCCGATCTCGCGCTGCTGGTCGGACCCGGCGACACCATCACGTTGACGGGCGATCTCGGCGCCGGCAAGACCGCCGCCGCCCGCAGCCTGATCCGCTATCTCGCCGGCGACGACGAGCTGGAAGTGCCGAGCCCGACCTTCACGCTGGTGCAGACCTACGAGCTCGCAGCCTTTGCCGTTGTTCATGCCGACCTCTACCGCGTCGAGGACGAGAGCGAGCTCGAGGAGATCGGGCTGTCGCCGCTGCCCGATGCGACGCTGGTGCTGATCGAATGGCCCGAGCGCGCGCCATCGGCGATGCCTGAAGACCGCATCGACATCGCGCTGACGCATCGCCCGGCGCTGGGCTCGACTGCGCGCGCCGCCGACATCACCGGTCATGGCAAGAGCGCCGCGATTGTTGCGCGACTGAAGACATTGCGCGAATTCCTCGACGCATCGGGCTATCTCGATTCAACGCGCAAGCGTATGCCCGGCGATGCCTCGACGCGCTCCTATGCGCGCCTGATCCGCGACGATAGCGGCGTCATCCTCATGAACTCGCCGCAGCGCCCTGATGGCGCCGCGATCTACAATGGAAAATCCTATAGCGCCGCGGTGCATCTTGCCGAGAACATCAAGCCGTTCGTCGCCATCGACGAAGGTTTGCGGGTGGCAGGAATCTCGGCGCCCGCGATTCACCATTACGATCTCGACCACGGCTTTCTGATCTCGGAAGATTTGGGCAGCGAAGGCGTGATCGAAGGCGATCCGCCGCGGCCGATTGCCGAACGCTACGAAGCCGCGACCGACGTGCTGGCCGTGCTCCACGGCAGGACGCTGCCGGAGACGCTGCCACTGGACGGGCAGGCTTACACCCTTCCCACCTGGGACACCGACGCGCTGCTGATCGAGATCGGCTTGATGGCGGAATGGTATCTGCCCGATCGCAACGTGCCGCTGAGCAGCGAGAAGCGCGCGGAATTCCTTGCGATGTGGCGCGAGCTCCTGAAGAAGCCGCTGGCCGCGCCGAAGACCTGGGTCATCCGCGACTACCATTCGCCCAATCTGATCTGGCTGGCGGACCGCGCCGGCATGGCGCGCGTCGGTGTGATCGACTTCCAGGACACCGTGCTCGGGCCGCATGCCTATGACGTGGTGTCGCTGCTTCAGGACGCCCGCATCGATGTCCCTGAAACGCTCGAGCTGACGCTGCTGTCGCGCTATATCAAGGCGCGCCGCAAGGACAATGCGGGCTTCGATGCGGCCGGATTCGCCGAGCTCTATGCGATCATGTCGGCGCAGCGCAACACGCGCCTGCTCGGCACTTTCGCCCGGCTCAACCGCCGCGACGGCAAGCCGCATTATCTGCGCCACCAGCCGCGGATCTGGACCTATCTGCAGCGCTCGCTCGCGCATCCCGCGCTCGCGCATCTGCGTGACTGGTACCTCGCCAACGTGCCGCCGCCGCAACGGCCGCCCGAAGGCTGAGCCGGAACCGGTTTACCGGCTGTTAGCCATCGCACCGGTATCATCGCCCGCAGGCAGCCGGACAAATACGGGCCTGGAGCTTGGGCAGATGGCGGTCAAGACGGATCATCGCGGGAATAGCAGGGTCGTTTTCGAGCGCGGGATTTCGGCCCAGATGATGGGCATTGACGGCACCTGGCGACGCGAATGCACCATGGAGGACGTCTCCGAGAGCGGCGCCAAGCTGACCATCGACGGCTCGGTCGAAGGCCTGCATCTTAAAGAATTCTTCCTGCTGTTGTCGTCGACTGGGCTGGCTTACCGGCGTTGCGAGCTGGCCTGGGTGAATGGCGACCAGATCGGCGTCAATTTTCTCAAGCCGGGCGACAAGAAGAAAAAGGCGCGTTCCACAGCCGTCGGGGCGTGACGGCAACACACGTCGCACAACCGTCACGGCGGGTGGTTAAGGCCGTTGAGATGCGGTGCGGCCGGGTGCGGTCCGTGCTAGGTTTGCTGCAATTTGGGGTTCGAGAAAGCGAAGCATGTCCGTCAAACCGACCAAAGCCATGGTGCTCGCCGCGGGGTTCGGCCTGCGCATGCGTCCGCTGACGGACAAGATGCCGAAGCCGATGGTGCCGGTGGCCGGCCAGCCGCTGCTCGACCACGTGCTCGACAAGCTCGCCCAGGCCGGCGTCGCTGAGGCCGTGGTCAACGTGCACTATCTGCCGGACCAGATCATCGACCACACCAGAGCGCGCCAGCATCCGCGCGTGACCATCTCGGACGAGCGCGACCAGGTGCTCGGCACCGGCGGCGGCGTGGTCAAGGCGCTGCCGCTGCTCGGCGATGCGCCGTTCTTCCACGTCAATTCGGACACGCTGTGGATCGACGGCGTGCGCTCCAACCTGACGCGGCTCGCGGAAAATTTCGACCCCGCGCGCATGGACATCCTGCTGCTGATGGCCCCGACCGCAACCAGCATCGGCTATAGCGGCCGTGGCGATTACGGGATGCTGCCTGACGGGGCGCTGCGCAAGCGCAAGGAAAAAGAGATCGTCCCGTTCGTCTATGCGGGGGCCGCGATCCTGTCGCCGACGATCTTCGAGGGCGCGCAGCAAGGCGAATTCTCGCTGACAAAGATGTTCGACCGCGCCAATGAGCAGGAGCGCCTGTTCGGCCTCCGCCTCGACGGCGTCTGGATGCATGTCGGCACGCCCGATGCGGTGCACGCCGCGGAAGAGGCGTTTCTGGAGAGCGTGGCGTAAAGCCAGCCCCGAAGACAGTGCCATAGGGTGGGCAAAGGCGCCCTTGCGCCGTGCCCACCCTGCGAGACCTGTGCTCGTCGCGCGAACAGCGGGGACTATCTCCCCCCACCCATATCCATTTGAGTCCGCCTCTCTATATTGGCCCCTGATCTCCGAATCAGGCCGCTCATGCGCGTATTCAGCGTTCCCCTCTCAGTTCCATTCCTGCGCACGATCGTCGCAAGCCTGCTCGACGGCCGGCTGGTCGAGGGATTCGAGGCGCGCAAGGAACCGGCGCGGCTGGCGGACGCCACACTCTATCTGCCGACACGGCGCGCCATGCGCGTCGTGCGCGAGATCTTCCTCGAGGAGATGAAGACGGACGCCGTGGTGCTGCCGCGCATCGTCGCGCTCGGCGACATCGACGAGGACGAGCTCGCGTTTGCCGACGAGGGAGAACAGTTCTCCGGCGCAACGCCGCTGGAGATTCCGCCGCGGCTCGGCGAACTCGAACGTCGCCTGACATTGGCGCAGCTGGTTGCGGCCTGGGCCAAGGGTCCGGTGCTGGCGCCGCTGGTGGTCGGCGGCCCCGCCTCGACGCTGGCGCTCGCCGGCGATCTCGCGCGGCTGATCGACGACATGGTGACGCGCGGCGTCGACTGGGGCGCGCTCGACGGACTCGTGCCTGATATGCTCGACCGCTACTGGCAGCACTCGCTCGAATTTCTGCAGATCGCACGCATCGCCTGGCCGCAACATCTTGCGGAGATCAACCGCATCGAGCCCGCCGCACGGCGCGACCTGCTGATCGCGGCGGAAGCAAAGCGGCTGACCGCACATCCGCATGGGCCCGTGATCGCAGCGGGCTCGACCGGATCGATGCCGGCCACCGCAAAGTTCTTGCATGCGGTCGCTTCGCTTCCCCATGGCGCCGTGGTGCTGCCGGGCCTCGACACCGATCTCGATGACGATGCCTGGCGGATCATCGGGGGCAGCAGGGACCTGCTGGGCGTCACCGAGAATCCCACCTCGAACCATCCGCAATATGCGATGCACGGCTTGCTCGAGCGCTTCGGCATCAAGCGCGGCGACGTCGAGATCCTGGAGCCGGCCGCACCGCATGGGCGCGATCTGCTTGCGTCCGAATCGATGCGGCCGTCCAGCGCAACCGAGAAATGGCATGACCGGTTGAAGCAGCCCGATGTCGCCGCGAGGATCGCAGGCGGCATGCAGAACCTCGCAGTGGTCGAAGCACCCAATCCGGAAATGGAAGCACTCGCCATCGCGATTGCGATGCGCGAGGCGCGGCATCAGGACAAATCGGCGGCGCTGGTGACGCCCGACCGTGCGCTGGCCCGACGGGTGATGGCCGCGCTGACGCGATGGAATCTCACCTTCGACGATTCCGGCGGCGACGTGCTGATGGAAACATCCGCGGGCGTGTTCGCGCGCCTTGTGGCTGAGGCCGCGACCAGGGGCCTGGAGCCGCCGACATTGCTGGCGATGCTGAAGCACCCGCTCTGTCGCCTTGCCCGCGCCAGCAGCGCGTGGCGGGCTGCGATCGAGGATCTCGAGCTCGCCCTCCTGCGCGGCACGCGCCCGCCTGCGGGCACGGGTGGCCTGCTCCGCGAGTTCAACCGCTTTCGCGAGGAACTGACAAAACTCTGGCGCAAGGAGGCTTCTGCGCTCCACGCCGCCGAGCCGCGCGCGCGGCTCAAGCCAGAGAACCTTGACCGCATCCAGGCGCTGATCGACGCATTGCAGAAGGCGTTGGCGCCGATCGAGAGTCTCGCATCGTCAAAGCCGTTCGACTTCGCCGAGCTTGCGCACCGCCATCGCGAGATCATGATCAAGCTGTCGCGCGACGAGCAGGGCATTCCGCTTGCCTTCGAGGAGCGCGAAGGCCTCGCGCTCGCCGGCGCCTTCGACGATCTCCTGCGCGGCGGCACCACCAGCGGATTGATGGTGACGTTGCCTGACTATGCCGACGTCTTCCAGACCGCGTTCGGCGATCGCGCCGTGCGGCGGCGCGACAAGCCCGGCGCACGCCTGCAGATCTACGGCCCGCTGGAATCGCGCCTGATGCAGGCCGACCGAATCATCATCGGCGGACTCATTGAGGGCGTGTGGCCGCCGGCGCCGCGGATCGACCCCTGGCTGAGCCGGCCGATGCGGCATGAGCTCGGCCTCGATCTGCCGGAGCGGCGTATCGGCCTCTCCGCACACGATTTTGCGCAGCTGCTCGGCGGCGACGAGGTGATCCTCACCCATTCCGCCAAGGCCGGCGGCGCGCCGGCCGTGGCCTCGCGCTTTCTGCATCGGCTGGAAGCCGTCGCGGGCGACGAGCTCTGGAAGGCGGCCGTCCGCGCTGGCGAGAGATACGTGCAGTTCGCAGGCGCGCTGGACCGGCCCGCCGAGGTCACGCCGGTCAAGCAGCCCGAGCCGCGGCCGCCGCGCGCGACGCGGCCGCTGAAGATGTCGGTGACCGCGATCGAGGACTGGCTGCGCGATCCCTATACGATCTACGCCAAGTACATCCTGCGGCTCGATGCGCTCGATCCCGTCGACATGCCGCTGTCGGCCGCCGACCGCGGCTCGGCGATTCACGATGCGATCGGCGAGTTCACCGAGACCTACGCTGCACGTCTGCCTGATGATCCCGGCCGCGTGTTGCGCGCGATCGGCGAAAAACATTTCGCGCTGCTGATGGAGCGGCCCGAGGCACGCGCGCTGTGGTGGCCGCGCTTCCAGCGCATCGCGCGCTGGTTCGGCGAATGGGAGACGGCGCGGCGCGATGCGATCGAAGCCGTCACCGCGGAAACCCGCGGCGAGATCTCGATCCGGCTCGACAATGAGCGCAGCTTTATCCTCTCCGCCCGTGCCGACCGCATCGAGCGGCGCCAGGGCGGCAGCTTTGCCATCCTCGACTACAAGACCGGTCAGCCGCCTACGGGAAAGCAGGTCCGCATGGGCCTGTCGCCGCAACTGACGCTGGAAGCGGCGATCCTGCGTGAGGGCGGCTTCCCCGACATCGACGCCGGCGCCTCGGTGAGCCAGCTCGTCTATGTCCGCCTCAGCGGCAACAATCCGCCGGGCGAGGAGCGTATCCTCGAGCTCAAATACAAGCCGGGCGACGAGCCGCAGCCGCCGGACACAGCAGCCGCGGAGGCGCGCGCCAAATTGGAAGCACTGATCCGCGCCTTCGACGACGAGAATCAGCCCTACACCTCGCTGAACCTGCCGATGTGGACCAACCGCTACGGCGCCTATGACGACCTCGCGCGGATCAAGGAGTGGTCCGCGGCCGGCGGCCTGGGGATCGAGGAATGGTGAAGCTTCCGCGCCCCATTCCCGACGAGGTGCGCGCGCGACAGGCGCGCGCGTCCGATCCGACTGCGTCGGCCTTCGTGTCGGCCAATGCCGGCTCGGGCAAGACGCACGTGCTGGTGCAGCGCGTGATCCGCCTCTTGCTGTCGGGTGTCCCGCCGGAAAAAATCCTCTGCATTACCTTCACCAAGGCTGCCGCCGCCAACATGGCCGAGCGCGTGTTCACCACGCTTGGCCATTGGGTGACGCTCGACGATAGCGGGCTCGACGCCGCGATCCGCGCCGTCGGCATCCCGCATCCCAGCGCAAAGCTGCGCCGCGAGGCGCGAAAGCTGTTCGCCTGCGCGCTGGAGACGCCGGGCGGATTGAAGGTGCAGACCATCCACGCGCTGTGCACCCGCCTGCTCCAGCAATTTCCGTTCGAAGCCAACGTGCCGGCGCGCTTCGCCGTGATGGACGACCGCGACCAGACCGACATGATGGAGCGCGCCAATCTGAAGGTGTTCCTGGAGGCCGCACGAGATCCTGACAGCGTCACCGGCCGCGCGTTGCTGACAGCGATGGCGAGCGCCGCCGACGTCACCTTCAAGGAGGTCGTGCGCGAGGCGTGCCTGAGCCGCGACCATTTCATGGCCTGGACCGATGAGGCCGGTAACGCCGGCGCTGCGGCTGAGCAGATGGCAGCGGTGCTGGGCGTGGATGCGAGCGACCGCATCGAGGACGTCGAGACTGAGATGCTCGACGGACCGTTCCTGCCGCGCTCACGCTGGGACGATATCGCCTTCGCGCTGGAGGACGGCAGCAAATCGGACAACGACCAGGCGAGCCGGCTGCGCGAGGCCAAGGCGTTTTCCGGCGCGGCGCAGGTCGATGCTTATCTATCTGTCTTCCTCACCGACGAAAAGCTGCCGCGCAAGGCGGTGCTGACCAGGAAGTTCGGCGAGCACAATCCCTCCGTCGCCCGCCTGTTCGAGAACGAGGCGTCTCGCCTGTGCGGATTGATCGAGAAGCGCCGCGCGGTGACCATGCGCGACCGCACCGCGGCCCTCCTGCATATCGCCACGGCTGCCGCCGCGAACTACCGCCGCGAGAAGCTGGAGCGCGGCCTGCTCGACTACGACGATCTCATCGACAAGACCCTGGCGATGCTCGACCGTATCTCCTCAGGCTGGGTGCACTACAAGCTCGACCGCGGCGTCGATCACGTGCTGATCGACGAGGCCCAGGATACCAGCCCGCGACAATGGGATATTGTCGCGCACATCATCTCCGAATTCACGGCGGGCAAAGGCGCGCGCGAGGGGTTGAACCGCACGGTCTTCGCGGTCGGCGACGAGAAGCAGTCGATCTTCTCGTTCCAGGGCGCAGCGCCGCACGAGTTCGACGCGCGACGACGCGAGCTGCACCGCAAATTCACCGCCGCCGGGCTGAAATTCGATCCTGTTGCCTTCACTTATTCGTTCCGCTCGGGCGCGGCGATCCTGCATTCGGTCGACCACGTCTTCCGCGATCCCGCGATCTACAAGAGCATCCATTCGGTCGAGATCGGCCATCCCCTGCATAATGCCCTGGCTGATGCCGGCCCGAGCGTGATCGAGCTGTGGGATCTTGCGGAGGCTGATGATCGGCAGGAGATCGAGGGCTGGCGCGCGCCGTTTGACGGCGTCGCCGTCACCAGCCCCGAGGTCAAGCTTGCCCGCCGCATCCAGACGGAGATCAAGCGGCTGGTCGAGAGCGGCACGCTGACGGGCCACGAGGGCGAGCGGCGGCCGCTGCGCTATGGCGACATGCTGATCCTGGTGCGCCGGCGCGGCAATGCGTTCGACGCGGTGATCCAGGCGCTGAAGCATGCCAATGTTCCCGTCGCCGGTGCCGACCGGCTGAAGCTGACCGAGCACATCGCGATCATCGATCTGATGAACCTTGCGGATGCGCTGCTGCTGCCGCAGGACGATCTCGCGCTGGCGGTGGCGCTGAAGAGCCCGCTGTTCGGGCTCGACGACGACGATCTGTTTCAATTGGCCCATGGCCGCAAGGGATCGCTGCGCCGCGCCCTCGGCGAGCATGCGGCCGAGAGCGAAAAATTCGCGACTGTGTTGCGGCGCCTCGAAGCTTGCGAGACGCGCGCGCGCGCGGAGACGCCGTTCGCCTTCTACGCCTGGCTGCTCGGTGGCGATGGCGGCCGTGCGCGCATCCTGCGCCGGCTCGGCCACGAGGCCAATGACGCGCTCGACGAATTTCTTGAGCTGGCGCTGAATTGTGAGCGCAAGGCGCCCGCCTCGCTGCAAGGCTTCATGGCCTGGCTGCGCTCGGCCGACACCGAGGTGAAGCGCGACATGGAGATCACGCGCGACGAAGTCCGGGTGATGACGGTGCACGGCGCCAAAGGCCTCGAGGCCTCGGTCGTGTTCATGGTCGACACCACATCGTCGCCGGCGGACTCGCAGCGGGTCCGGCTGATCAGCGTGCCGCGCGGCAATGGCGGCGAGGTGGTGGTCTGGGCCGGGCGCAAGGCGGACGATCCAAAGCCCGTCGCCGAGGCGCGCAAGACCATGCTCGAGGAGACCGAGGACGAATATCGCCGCCTGCTCTATGTCGCGATGACGCGCGCGGCCGACCGCCTGATCGTCGGCGGCTGTATGCCCGGCAATATGAGGACGGTGCGCAAGCTGAGCTGGTACGACCTCATCGATACCGGGCTTTCAGGCTCGGGCCTCGACAAGCAGACGATCGAGACGCCGCTCGGCAAGGTGACCCGATTCGCCCGTCCCGAGGACGTCGCGGCGCTGGGCACACCGGCTGTAGCAGTGGACCAGACCATCACCCTGCCCGACTGGCTGCGCACCCCGGCGCCGAGCGAGACCGTGGACGACGATCCGGTTCGCCCGTCCGGCCAGCCGGCCGAAGAAGGCCGCGCGGTCCGCTCGAGCGAATCAGTCCAGTCTCGCGCGCTGGCGCTGCAGCGCGGCACGCTGGTGCACCGGCTGCTGCAATCCCTGCCTGACATTGCCGCCGAGCGCCGGCGCGAGGCCGCGCTCGGCTTCATGAGCCGCAACGCCTCGGATTGGTCCGAGGCCGACCGCGCCGCGCTGGCCGAAAAAGTGCTCGCCTTGATCGCCGAGCCGCGATTCGCGCCGGTCTTTGCCGCCGGCAGCCGGGCGGAGGTCGCCATTGTCGGCAAGCTCGACCGGCCGGGCCGGCCGCCGGCGTTGGTGTCGGGGCAGATCGACCGCCTGGTGGTGACGCCATCAGAGGTTTTGATCGTCGATTTCAAGACCAACCAGACGGCGCCCAGGAGCGCGGCCGAGCCGCCCGCCGCCTATGTCAGGCAGCTCGCGCTCTACCGGGCGGTGCTGTCGCGGCTTTATCCCCAAAAGCCCATCCGCGCCGTCCTGCTCTGGACCGAGGCCCTTGAATATATGGAGATTTCGGCCCCCGCGCTGGACGCGGCGCTGGCATCCCTTCATCTCGGTGTGAGCGTCCTTGACCCGGCAAGGGGCCGTTCATAGGTTGACGCCATGATCCCCGGCGCGATTCCAGGTCGCGCCGATTCTCTTTCAACCGAGTGAGGTACTCCAATGGCCGTTGGCAAGGTTTCTGACACCGATTTCGAAGCCGAAGTGCTCAAGGCGAACGGCCCCGTCGTCGTCGATTTCTGGGCCGAGTGGTGCGGCCCCTGCCGCATGATCGCACCCGCCCTCGACGAGATCGCCGGCGCGATGGGCGACAAGGTCAAGATCGTGAAGCTCAACGTCGACGAGAGCCCGAAGACCGCGTCGAAGTATGGCGTGATGTCGATCCCGACCTTGATGATCTTCAAGGGCGGCGAGATGGCCTCGCGCCAGGTCGGCGCTGCGCCGAAGGCAAAGCTGCAGCAGTGGATCACCTCCGCGGTCTGATCCACGTCGCAACGCGATGATTTTCGACAACGGCCGGCGAAGCGCCGGCCGTTTTATTTATATTCTGCTTCAGTGCGCTCATTGCCTTCGACGAGCGCCTGGAACATCGCAACCAGCCGCTTGGTGTCGGACGCAAGCGGCTTGAAGAACGCTGCATCGGCGTCTTCGACAGCCACGACGGCCTTCCGCGCGAGATCGCGACCCACCTTGGTGACCGTGATCGCCTTGGCGCGCGGGTCCTGAGGATGATCAATCCGCTCGATCAACCCTGCGGCTTCCAGCGCGCGCAACACCTGGGACGTGGTCATCGGATCAATGCCGCAGAGCTGCGAGAGTCGCGCCTGGGTCAGCGTTTCCTCAGCGCCAAACCAGGTCGCCGTTGCCAGCAGCACGAATTGGGAATGGGTAAGCTCGTAAGGTTGAAGCGCCACCCGCAACCGGCGTTGCCAGGCGTTCGAGATCTTCCAGAGCAGGAAGCCCGGGCTTTCGGCAGGGCCGGAGAGACGGGTCGGGAGCGGCGGCTTCGTCATCGCGTCCCTTCAGCGAGTTTAGCAAGGCTCGCGAGCACCTCGGGGAAATCAGCGGAAACGGCCGGGCCGATCTTGGCGGCCTGCGGGCCGCTTGCGTCGACCGCGTAGACAATGCGCGTGCGCGCCGGGCCAAGCGGCTCGATACGGTGAGCGACGAGGATGGCGAGGTCGCCGACCCGCGTTTCATCGACGAAGCAGACGTTCTCACGCACATCGACCAGTTGCGAGCGCAGCGCCTCCTCGCCCGGCGGCTTCATGGTGAACCAGGTGCCTGATGCAAACGGCCCATCAATGTCGATCTGCTCGATGCCCGCGTTCCAGTCTTTCCAGGCGGGGACATTGCGAAAGATGCTCCAGATCGTCTCCGGCGTGGCCGACGTCTCGATGGCGTATTCCGTCCGCCAGGTGTTTTCGTTGCTCATCGGGCCTGACCTCCAATTTAATATGTACGCTTATAATAAGCGCGCATATTAAATTGTCAAGCCAGTATCCCGGATTGCGCTGCGCTTCATCCGGGCTACGAAGAAGACGCCTACTTGATCCAGCCCGTTGCCAGCGCGTGCGCCAGCTCCGGCTGGTTGTTGCGGCGGGCGAGTGCGGCCATCGCTTCATGGTCATAGGCGACGTGGCGGAACGTCACTCCCCAACCGCCAACAGTCGGCTCGAGAATCGCATAGCGCGCATCGGGCGTGCCGGCCTCGACGACATGCGGGAACGGATGCTTGTCCCGATAGCCCGGGCTGCCCACGCTGCCGGGATTGACGATCATCCGGCCATCGCGCAGCTGCACGGCGCGGGCGAGATGCGTATGCGCGCAGAGAATCAGAGACTGCGTAATGCCTCGCGCGAACTGCTCGATGCGATCGAGCGGCGACAGCGCGACAGTGCCGTCGGGATGCACGGTGTCGAGCCAGTAGATTTCGTCATTCTCGGGCGTCGCGTGACATAGGAAAACCTGGCCGAGATACACTTGTGTCATCGGTTGCGCGCGCAGCCAGTCGAGCTGCGCGGTATTGAGCGCCTCAAAGGCGGGACGGTCCCACGAGCCCATTTTCTCCGGCGGACGATCGAGCAGATAGCGATCGTGGTTGCCGAGCACGTTGACGGCATCGAGCGGCATCAGCATCTCGATAGTGCGCCGCGCATCGAGCGGGCCGCTCAGCATGTCGCCAAGATTGACGATGTCGGAGATGCCCTGGGCGCGGATATCGGCCAGCACCGCCTCCAGCGCGAGATGGTTTCCGTGGACGTCGGCTATCGCGGCAAAACGCATCGTTGGTCACCGTAGCCCGGATGAAGCGAAGCGTAATCCGGGGCTGCATCGCTTGTGGTACGATCCCGGATTGCGCTTCGCTCCATCCGGGCTACGCGATCATCTATGCAGGAGGCGTGCCGTTGAGGCCGAGCACGTGGCCGGCGAGATAGAGCGAGCCCGTGATCAGGATGCGCGGCGGCACCTCGTAGGCGAGTTTCGCCAGGGAACGCAGCGCGGCCTCGATGCCGGGCGCGATCTCGACGCGCATGCCGAGGCTGCGGACGGCGTCCGCGAGGCGATCGACCGGCATCGCATTCTCCGTATCCGGAATCGGCACCGCGATGATGTGACGGGTGAGGCCGGCGAAATTGGCCAGGAACGCCTTCGCATCCTTGTTCGCCATCATGCCCGCGATGACGACCAGGGGCCGCGACACCCGCTCCTCGAGATCGCCGAGCGCCGCGGCGGCGACGCGGCCACCTTCGGCGTTGTGGCCACCGTCGAGCCAGATCTCTGACCCCTGCGGCCCGAGAGCGAGCAACTCGCCCGAGGTCAGCCGTTGCATACGCGCCGGCCATTCAGCACCGAGGATACCGGCCTCGAACGCCGCCTGGTTGACCCTAAAGGTCGGAATCGCCCGCAGCGTCGCGATGGCAAGACCGGCATTGTCGAACTGATGGCGGCCGAACAGGCGGGGCGCCGCGAGATCCATCAGGCCGCGGTCGTCGGAATAGACCAGACGGCCATGCTCGACATTGACGTGCCAGCTTTCGTTCGCGGCAAACAGCGGCGCGCGCATCTGCTTGGCCTGCGCCTCGATCACGGCCATGGCTTCAGGCGACTGCTCGGCGCACACCACAGGCACCCCGCGCTTGATGATCGCGGCCTTCTCGGCGGCGATCGATGCCAGCGTGTCGCCGAGGAAATCCATGTGGTCCATGCTGACCGGCGTGATCACGCAGGCCGCGGGTACATCGACCACATTGGTCGAATCGAGCCGGCCGCCGAGGCCGACTTCGAGCAGCACCGCATCGGCAGGATTTTGCGCGAACAACAGGAGCGCAGCCGCGGTCTTCAGCTCGAAGACCGTCGCGGCCTCGCCGGCATTGACGCGCTCAACCTCTTCCAGCGCCGCGCGCAACTCGTCGTCGGAGACGAGCACGCTGCCACCGACGCGGCCGAGGCGGAAACATTCGTTGATGCGGACGAGATAGGGCGAGGTGTAGGCGTGAACGCGGAGGCTAGCTGCCTCCAGCGTCGCGCGCAGATAGGCGACCGTCGATCCCTTGCCGTTGGTGCCGGCGACGTGGATCACCGGCGGCAGCTTGCGCTCGGGGTGGCCGAGCCTTTCGAGCAGACGGTGCATCCGCTCGAGCCCGAGATCGATGCGCTTCTGATGCAGAGCCGACAGCCGCCCGATCAATGCATCGAGCGGTGTCTTCGCGCTGTCGGGGGACGCGTTCACGCGTGGGGCGCAGCCGGCGCCGTCTCGGGAGCCGAGACGATCTGCGCCGGGGTCGTCACCGGCTGGACCGATTTGGAGGCACCATCAAGCGCCGGCGCCCTGGTCAGCAGGCGGCAAAGCCGCGCCAGGGTCGGACGCAGCTCGTGGCGATGCACGACCATGTCGACCATGCCGTGCTCTTTCAGATATTCGGCGCGCTGGAAACCTTCGGGCAGCTTTTCGCGGATGGTCTGCTCGATCACGCGCGCACCGGCAAAGCCGATCAACGCGCCGGGCTCGGCGATCTGCACGTCGCCGAGCATCGCGTAGGATGCGGTGACGCCGCCGGTGGTCGGGTTGGTCAGCACGACGATGTAGGGCTGTTTTGCCTCGCGCAGCATCTGCACCGCGACGGTGGTGCGCGGCATCTGCATCAGCGACAAGATGCCTTCCTGCATGCGCGCGCCGCCCGATGCGGCGAACACGATGAACGGCGACTTCTTCTCGACCGCGAGCTCTAGCCCGCGGACGATGGCCTCGCCCGCGGCCATGCCGAGCGAGCCGCCCATGAAATCGAAATCCTGCACGGCGACGACGACGCCGGCGCCTTCGAGCTTGCCGTAGCCGACCTTGATCGCGTCGTTCAGATTGGTGCGCGCCCGCGCATCCTTGATGCGATCGACGTACTTCTTTTCGTCGCGGAATTTGAGCGGATCGGGCGTCACGTCAGGCAGCGCGACGTCGAACCAGGTCTCGTTGTCGAAGATCGACTTCAGCCGCGCCACCGCGCCCATGCGCATGTGGTAGTTCGAGCCGGGGATGACGAACTGATTGGCCTCGACGTCCTTGTAGAACACGAGCTGTCCGGAATCCGGGCACTTGATCCAGAGATTCTCCGGCGTCTCACGCCGCAGCATGTTGCGGATCTTCGGCCGGACCACGTTGGTAAGCCAGTTCATGGTTTGCTCCGATGTGCGAGCCCCCAGGGGATCGCCTGAAGAGATATATGGCGGCCGGGCCGTTGCCCGGCAAGCCGCCGTGTCGCCCGCCCCAAAAGCGGAATTATGGCCTATTCGGCCGCTTGTTTGGCGCCCTTGACGCCCTGGGCCAGGGCTGCGGTCAGCTCGGCCACGGCGTTAACGGTTTTGGCGGTCGCCCGCCCTTCCGCATCGAGGCTGTTCTTGAGCGCATCGACCAGCGCGGTGCCGACCACCGATCCATCGGCCTTCTCGGCAATGGCGCGCGCCGCCTCCGGCGTGCGGATGCCAAAGCCTACGCAGATCGGCAGCGTGGTATGCCGCTTGATGCGCGCGACGGCTTGACCGACGACATTCGCGTCCGCCGCCGCCGCACCGGTGATGCCGGCGATCGAGACGTAATAGACAAAGCCCGACGTGTTCGCGAGCACCGCGGGCAGGCGCTTGTCGTCGGTGGTCGGGGTCGCCAGGCGAATGAAGTTCAGGCCCGCCTTCAGCGCGGGAATGCAGAGCTCGTCGTCTTCCTCCGGCGGCAGATCGACGATGATCAGGCCGTCAACGCCTGACGTCTTGGCATCGACCAGAAACTTGTCGACGCCGTAAATGTAGATCGGATTGTAATAGCCCATCAGCACCAGCGGCGTGACGTTGTCGTCCTTGCGGAAGGCGCGCACGAGATCGAGCGTCTTCTTCAAGGTCATGCCGACCTTGAGCGCGCGCAGACCCGCCGCCTGGATCGAGGGACCATCCGCCATCGGATCGGTGAAGGGAATGCCGAGCTCGATGACGTCGGAGCCGGCCTTGGGCAGCGCCTTGACGATCTCGAGCGACGTCGCGGGATCGGGATCGCCGGCCATCACATAGGTGACGAAGGCCGAGCGGCCGGCTTTCTTGAGCTCGGCGAAACGGGTGTCGATACGCGTGGTCATGATTCGGCGGCCGCTGTGCTATACCTCTCCCCTCCGGGGAGAGGTCGGCTGCGAAGCAGCCGGGTGAGGGGGATGGAGAGATTCAAGTCGAGAGCGCGAAGGCTCCGCGAGTCCCAGACGAGCGCCGAAGCAAAGCTTTGGCAGGCGCTGCGTAACAGGCAGCTCGCCCGCTGGAAGTTTCGCCGCCAGCATCCTGTTGATCGATACGTCGTCGACTTCGTGACGCTGGACGGGAAGCTCATCATCGAAGTTGATGGCGTAACGCATTCTAGCCCGACCGAGATCGAGGGAGACAAGGCCAGAACCGAAGTCCTTGAAGCCTGCGGTTTCCTCGTCCTCCGAGTCTCGAACACGGACGTGTACGAAAATATCGAGGGCGTGCTTGAACTCATCGAAACCTCATTGAGGTTCGAGTGAATGGAGAGACCCCTCACCCGGCTGCTGCGCAGCCGACCTCTCCCCGACGGGGAGAGGTGAAGAGAGTGCGACACGCGCCTCACTTGGTCTTGCCCCTCAGGATGTCGCCGACTTGCGGGACGTCCTTGTCGCCGCGGCCGGAGAGATTGACGACCATCAGGTGGTCTTTCGGCCGCTTCTGCGCGAGCTCCATCACCTTGGCGATGGCATGAGCGGGTTCGAGCGCCGGGATGATGCCTTCGAGCTTCGAGAGCAGCTGGAACGCGGCGAGCGCCTCGTCATCGGTCGCGGACAGATAATTGACGCGGCCGATCTCGTGCAGCCAGGAGTGCTCGGGGCCGATGCCGGGATAATCGAGGCCGGCGGAGATCGAATGCGCGTCCTGAATCTGGCCGTCGGCATCCATCAAGAGATAGGTGCGGTTGCCATGGAGCACGCCGGGACGGCCGCCCGCGATCGACGCCGCATGTAGCTGCGTGAGCCCGTGGCCGGCGGCTTCGACGCCGAAGATCTCGACGGAGGGATCATCGAGGAACGGATGGAACAGGCCCATCGCGTTCGAGCCGCCGCCGATGCAGGCGACCAGCGAATCCGGCAAGCGTCCCTCGACCTCCTGCATCTGTGCTTTCGTCTCGTTACCAATGATCGACTGGAAGTCGCGCACCAGCGTCGGATAGGGATGCGGGCCTGCGACCGTGCCGATGCAGTAGAAGGTGTTGTGCACGTTGGTGACCCAATCGCGCAGCGCCTCGTTCATCGCGTCCTTCAGCGTGCGCGTGCCCGACTGCACCGGGACCACCGTTGCGCCCAGCATCTCCATGCGGATCACGTTGGGCTGCTGCCGCTCGACGTCGACGGCGCCCATATAGACCACGCATTCGAGACCAAAGCGCGCGCACAGCGTCGCGGTGGCGACACCGTGCTGGCCGGCACCGGTCTCGGCGATGATGCGCTTCTTGCCCATGCGCCGCGCCAGCATGATCTGGCCGAGCACGTTGTTGACCTTGTGCGAGCCGGTGTGGTTGAGCTCTTCACGCTTGAGATAGATCTTCGCGCCGCCGAGATGTTCGGTGAGGCGCTCGGCGAAATAAAGCGGCGAAGGCCGGCCGACATAGTTCTTGAGATAGCCGTTCATCTCGGCCTGGAAGGCCGGATCGGCCTTGGCCGCGGTGTAGGCCTTCTCCAGATCAAGGATCAGCGGCATCAGGGTTTCGGCGACGAAGCGTCCGCCGAAAATGCCGAAATGGCCGCGCTCGTCGGGACCGCTGCGATAGGAATTTGGTTTGGCGATGTTCATCGGACACTCAACTCTTGGGTGGCGCGCGCGGCGCGGATGAAGGCTTTGATCATCTCCGGGTCCTTCACACCGGGAGCGCTCTCCACTCCAGAGGACACATCGACGCCGCCGGCGCGGGTCAGGCGCACAGCTTCGGCAACGTTCCCGGCATGCAGGCCGCCTGAGACCAGATACGGCAGCGCGAGTTCAAGGTTTTGCAGCAGGTGCCAATCGAACGGCGCCCCGAGCCCACCCGGCCGCGTCGCCTCCTTCGGAGGCCTCGCATCGAACAGAATGCGGTCGGCGACCGCGGCGTAGCCGGGCAGCACGGCGAGATCGGCAGCGGTGGCGACAGGCACGGCCTTCATCACCGGGCGGCCGAACTTCTGCTTGATGTCGCGCAGGCGCGCCACGCTCTCGTGGCCGTGGAGCTGGAAGATGTCGGGCGACAGCGCGTCCATGATGTTGTCGAGCGTGGCATCGTCCGCATCGACCGTGAGCGCCACCCTGAGCGCGCGCTTCTTCACCTGCCGGCCGAGATCGCGGCCCGTCTCCAGCGAGACGTGCCGGGGCGAGGGCGGAAAGAACACGAACCCCACCATGTCGGCGCCCGCGTCGAGCGCCGTTTCAAGCGTCTCGCGCGTGGACAGGCCACAGATTTTGACGAGCAGGGACATGGTCTCAAAGCAGATGGAGGCCGCAACTGGCGGCCGGGAAACGGGCTTTTCAGTTGGGGCCGCTTCTACAACGTCGCGCGCTGCTTGTCTCGCCCGATGGCCCCGTAAAGCCCGGCCCCGGAGGGAACGGGGAGGCGCTGGACTTCCGGCTTCGACGCGGCTGCCTGGGCCCGCAGCCCGGCCAGTTCGCCCCTGGCGGCCCGTGCATCGGCCTCATGCCGGCGCGCAGCGCGCCGCCAGTGCCGCTGGCCGAACCAGACGGCGCAGCCGCCGATCACGACGCCCACGGCGGCCGTCAGGATCAGCAGCAGGAACAGGGGAATGTCGCGCGACAGCGCCGGATCCTTCGCCAGGAAGGGATCGAAGGAGACGGTGACGTCATGCCGGTTGGCGGCCGCGAAGGTCACCAGGATCAGCACCAGCGGAGTCACGAACAGCCAGGTCAGAAACTTTCGCATCGCGTGTCGCTCGCCTTGAATCACCTTGCTGCCGCATCAAACGGCGGTTCGGCTAAGCCCGGACGACAATAGTCCTAATCCGGTTTCTTAGTCCGGCGCGCCCGGATCCGGATGGTCGCGGTTGAGCCGCTCGCGCATTTCCTTGCCGGTCTTGAAGAACGGGACGCTCTTCTGATCGACAGGGACATGGGCGCCGGTGCGCGGATTGCGGCCGGCGCGTGCGGGGCGATGCTTGACCGAGAAAGCGCCGAAGCCGCGCAGCTCGACGCGGTCACCGCGCGCGAGTGCCGCTACGATCTCTTCGAGAATCGCATTCACAATGTTCTCGACATCCCGCTGGTACAGATGCGGGTTGTGCTCGGCGATACGCTGAACAAGTTCGGATTTGATCATCGAGAGATAGGACCCGGAAGCGTGCGGATGACCATTTCCGTGAAAATACCGTGATCTGTCAAGACGCTAAATGAAGGTTGAGCGTCGTGAAAATGCGTGACATTTGCCGAAAAAGCGGGCTGCAAGGCTACCCGCCAGACGGGAAAAAGATCCGGAACTCGCGTGGTTCCGTCAGTTTCAGCTCAATTCGACGCCGCCGGCTGCCAAAGGGCCAGCATTCCATCCAACCCGGCACGATCGACCGCCTGTGCGACGCCCGTTTGCTCGATCTGATGCGCAATCGCGCTGAATCCAAGCGCTTCCAGCGTCACTGAGGCCGCCGTCTTGAGGAACGTCAGGTCGCCGAAGCGCGGCTCGAGCTTGTAATCGCGCACCGAAAGCCCCTTCTTGACGCCCTTCTGTTCCTCGAGCCAGGTCACGGCGGTCTTCTCGTCGCCGAGCTGATCGATCAGCTTGAGATCGATTGCCTGGCGGCCGGTGAAGACGCGGCCATCGACGACTTTTTCGAGCTGCGTGTCATCCATGCCACGGCGCTGCTTCACCAGATCCTTGAACCAGGCATAGGAATCCTTCACCAGCGCATCCAGCGCGGCGCGCGCTTCCGGGCTGGTCGGCTCAAAACCATTGGGCGCAGCCTTGAGCGGCGTGGACTTCACTTCCTCGACCTTGACGCCGATGGTCTTCAAGAGCTCCGAGAAGTTGGGAAACTGGAACAGCACGCCGATCGAGCCGACCAGCGAGCTCTGCTGGGCGATGATGTGATCGCTTGCGATCGCGGTGATGTAGCCGCCGGATGCCGCAAGGCCTTCGACCACGACGACCAGCGGCTTCTTCGCCTTCAGGCGCGTCAGGGAATCATAGAGCTGCTCGGAGCCGGCGGTGGTGCCGCCGGGCGAGTTGACGTGAACGATCACGGCGGCGGCCTGCGAATTCTCCAGCCGCTCCAGCGCATGCGTGCGTTCGGAATCGCTGCGGATCAGGCCGTCGATCTGCACACGCGCGATGGAGCCTGCGGAAGCAAACGTGCCGCGCGCGCCGGGCGTTGCGATCAGCGCGAAGCCCGCGATCGCAGCGATCGCGATCAGCGCGGCCACGACGCGCCAGAACGTCAGCTTGCGGCGGATCCTGCGGCGATCGACGATGATGTCCGAATCGAGCGACATCGAGATATCTCCAAATGAAAGGCCGCTGACGTTGTGCCGTCACAACGTGACCACCAGCTTGTCTGGATACATCAATTGCGGCGCAATTTGAAGAAAACAAGGCCCGGCGCAGCCTGGGACGTTGCCACACACCCGCCGTCATCCCCGCGTTCGCGGGAACGACAGTGGAGTATGCGGTCAGCAACAAAAAAGCCCCGGCTCGCGCCGGGGCTTCCATGTCAGCGAAACGAACTTATCGCTTACTTGCTGTCGCGGTTCTTGAGCGCGGTGCCCAGGATGTCGCCGAGCGTCGCACCCGAATCCGAGGAGCCGTACTGCGCGATGGCTTCCTTCTCTTCGGCCACTTCGAGCGCCTTGATCGACACCTGGACCTTACGGGCCTTCTTGTCGAACTGGATCACGCGGGCATCGACCTTCTCGCCGACGGCGAAGCGTTCGGCACGCTGGTCGTTGCGGTCGCGCGCGAGCTCCGAGCGCTTGATGAAGGTCGAGAAGTCGGTCCCGGCGATCTTCACCTCGATACCGCTTTCCTTCACTTCGAGCACTTCGCAGGTCACGACCGCGCCCTTCTTGACATCGCCCGGCTCGGCGAAGGGATCGCCTTCGAGCTGCTTGATGCCGAGCGAGATACGCTCCTTCTCGACGTCCACATCGAGCACCACGGCCTTCACCATGTCGCCCTTCTTGTAGTTGTCGATCACCTGCTCGCCCGGAAGCTTCCAGTCGAGGTCGGAGAGATGGACCATGCCGTCAACGTCGCCCTCGAGGCCCAGGAACAGACCGAACTCGGTCTTGTTCTTGACTTCGCCCTCGACCACCGAACCGGTCGGATGACCTTCGACGAAGACCTCCCACGGATTGCGCATGGTCTGCTTGAGGCCGAGCGAGATGCGGCGCTTGACGGAATCGACTTCCAGCACCTGCACGTCGACTTCCTGCGAGGTCGACACGATCTTGCCGGGGTGCATGTTCTTCTTGGTCCACGACATCTCGGAGACGTGGATCAGGCCTTCGATGCCCGGCTCGAGCTCGACGAACGCACCGTAGTCGGTGATGTTGGTGACGCGGCCGGTGAAGCGAGCACCCAGCGGGTACTTGGCTTCGATGCCCTGCCACGGATCGTCCAGCAGCTGCTTCATGCCCAGCGAGATGCGGTGCGTCTCGTGGTTGATCTTGATGATCTTGACCTTCACGGTCTGGCCGATCGAGAGCACCTCGGTCGGGTGGTTGACGCGGCGCCACGCGATGTCGGTGACGTGCAGCAGGCCGTCGATGCCGCCGAGGTCAACGAACGCACCGTAATCGGTGATGTTCTTGACCACGCCGTCGATGACCTGACCCTCTTCGAGGTTCTGCACCAGTTCCTGACGCTGCTCGGCGCGGGTCTCTTCGAGAACCGTGCGGCGGGAGACGACGATGTTGCCGCGGCGGCGGTCCATCTTGAGGATCTGGAACGGCTGCGCGTTGTTCATCAGCGGCGCAACGTCGCGGATCGGACGGATGTCGACCTGCGAACGCGGCAGGAAGGCAACGGCACCGTCGAGGTCGACGGTGAAGCCGCCCTTGACCTGGTTGAAGATGACGCCCGTGACCTTCTCGTTGTTCTGGAACGCCTTCTCCAGCTTGCCCCAGCTCTCTTCGCGGCGCGCCTTGTCGCGCGACAGCACGGCCTCGCCGAGGGCGTTTTCGATGCGATCGAGGAACACTTCCACCTCGTCGCCAACCTTGATTTCGCTGTCACGGCCGGGGCCGGAAAATTCGCGCAGCGCAACGCGGCCTTCGGTCTTCAGGCCGACGTCGATGACGGCCATGTCCTTTTCAATTGCAACCACCTTGCCCTTGACGACCGAGCTCTCCTGCAGGTTGCCACCTGCGAAGGACTCGTCGAGCATCGCGGCGAAATCGTCACGCGACGGGCTATAGGTATCAGCGGAAGTCGAAGCCATTTGTTCTCCAGTTGCGGATGTCTTGCCGGCCGTTGGGTTCATGGGCGTATCGCGCACGCAGTGTCGGAAGGCCCGCAAGACCTTCGAGCGACCGCTCGTTGCTCCGGCCTCGAGCCGAAACAGCGGAAGCGGGCCGGCAGAGGCCCGCGCGTTCGATACGTGGAAATCGTTGTGTCCGGAGCCTGGATCGCGTCGGTCCCCAAACAGGGACCGAGAGTATCGACCTCAAAGAGCGGGAGCGGGCACTTCCTCCAATGACGGCTGCGGCTTAACCCCGCGACCGGCCCGCTCGGACGGCCTCGATAATGTCGATGGCGGCCCGGACGCCGCCTTCTATATCCAGTTGGGAGTTATCTAGCAAGTAAGCATCCGCGGCCGGTTTTAACGGCGCAATCGGCCTGTTCTTGTCCCGTTCGTCGCGCCGGATGATGTCGGCAAGCACCGCCGCCTCGTCCGCCTCCTCGCCCCGTGCCTTGGCCTCCATGGTGCGCCGGCGGGCCCGGACCCTGGGGTCGGCGACGACGAAAATCTTCACGTCAGCATGCGGGCAGATCACGGTTCCAATGTCCCTTCCGTCCAGTACCGCGCCGGGCGGATCGGCGGCGAATTGCCGCTGGAAATTGACCAGGGCCTCGCGGACTTTGGGAATCGCCGACACGATGGAAGCGCCCTCACCGGCCTCCTGGGTCTTCAGGGCCGGATTGCCGAATTTTTCGGGATCGAGTTCCAGCGCTGCCTGCACCGCCGCCGCCTCGTCCCGGAGATCATGGCCCGACTGCATCAAGGCGTAAGCCACCGCGCGGTAAATGACGCCGGTATCGAGGTGACGATAACCGTAGTGATGGGCGAGGCGCTTGCCCAACGTGCCCTTGCCCGACGCCGCGGGACCGTCGATGGCGATGATCATGAAAACTCGGCCCCGAGCGAACGCATCATCGGAATGAAGTCAGGGAAACTGGTGGCGATGAAGGCGGTGTCGTCGACGGTCACGGGCTGATCGGACGCGCAGCCCATCACCAGCGCCGACATCGCGATGCGATGGTCCATATGGGTGGCAACCGTGCCGCCGCCAGGGACGTGGCCGCGGCCCTCGACGATCAGATCGTCGCCGGACACCGTGACCTTCACGCCGTTGACGCGGAGCATTGCCGCCGTGGCCTCGAGCCGGTCGGATTCCTTGACGCGCAGCTCCTGCAGGCCGCGCATGATGGTGGTGCCTTCGGCAAACGACGCCGCCACCGCCAGCACCAGATATTCATCGATCATCGAGGGCGCGCGCTCCGGCGGAACCTCGACGCCACGCAGTTTTGAGGCGCGGACGCGCAAGCGCGCCATCGGCTCGCCGGCATCGCCGCGGACTTCGCTTTCCTCGATGGACGCGCCCATCTCACGCAGCGTCGTGAACAGGCCGGTGCGCAGCGGATTGGTCATGACATCAGAAAGAACGATGTCGGAGCCTTCGACGATCAGCGCCGCGACAACAGGAAAAGCCGCTGACGAGGGATCGGCGGGTACGATGACGGTGGCGCCGTGCAGTTCCGGCTGACCGGCCAGCGTGATGCGGCGGCCATGAGCGCCCTCGGCGACCGAGGTGATGTCGGCGCCAAAATGCTTCAGCATCAGTTCGGTGTGGTCGCGGCTGGCCTCGCTCTCGATCACGGTGGTGGTGCCCGGCGCCGCAAGGCCCGCCAGCAGCACCGCCGACTTGATCTGGGCCGAGGCGACCGGCGTCTTGTAAGTGATCGGCAGCGGATTGCGCGCACCCTGGAGCGTCAGCGGCAGACGGCCGCCCTCAGCGGCAGAAGCGACCTTGGCGCCCATCTTTTCGAGCGGATCGAGGATGCGGCGCATCGGGCGGCTGCGCAGCGAGGCATCGCCGTCGAAAACAGCCGAGATCGGGCAGCCGGCGACGGCGCCCATGACCAGCCGGCAGCCGGTGCCGGAGTTGCCGAAATCCAGCGCCGCCTTGGGCTGGGCAAAGCCTCCGACACCCACGCCGTTCACCTTCCAGGCGAAATCGCCGGTGCGCTCGACCTTGGCGCCGAGGGCCTGCATGGATTTGGCGGTATTGAGGACGTCCTCGCCCTCGAGCAGCCCCGTAATACGGGTCTCGCCAACCGCCAGCGCGCCCAGGATGAGGGCCCGGTGGGAGATCGACTTGTCCCCGGGCACCCGTACTTTCCCGGTCAGGGGGCCGCTTGAGCTCGACTTCAGCGGTGTCGGCTTGTCGGAATGGGTCAAGATTGTGTCCTTGGATGGCCTTAAGGGGCTGGCGGGCACCTACCACATGGCCTCACCGCCGTCACGAGCATGTCTTTCTCTCGTAATGCGCTATTGACAGCGGGCCGCCAACTAGCCAAGTGAAACACCGCTTTTCAGACATTCCCAGGATTCCTCTGCCGTGGCCAAGTCCGAACTCGGAACCAAACGTATTTGCCCTACCACGGGCAAGAAGTTCTATGACCTCAACAAGAATCCGGTGATCTCGCCCTATACCGGCGAAGTCGTGCCGATCGCGCCTGTGGCGCCGGCCCGCATGCCTCGCGGCGCCGAAGCCCGTCACGCAGCAGCCGCCGATACCACGCCGGAGCCCGCCGAGGTCGAGGAGGTCTCGCTCGAGGAGGCCGATGCCGAGGAGAACACCGGCAAGGTCAAGGCCGTCGTGCCCGAATCCGAGGACGATATCGAGGTCGACGAGACCCTCGACGACGACGATGACGATGATTCGACCTTCATTGCCGACGAAGAAGAGGGCGATGAGGACGTGACCGACATCATTGGTGATGTCGGGGGTGATGAAGAGACTTGAGATCAGTCCTGATCTGTGAAAAAGGGTGCACCGCGCGAGTCGGAAGGCTCGCCGGTCGGGAGTGATCCCCCAGGATCATCCCAAGGGTTAAGGGGCCATAGCTCAGCTGGGAGAGCGCTTGCATGGCATGCAAGAGGTCGGCGGTTCGATCCCGCCTGGCTCCACCACGCTTCGCCCTTCGGGCTACGCGTGGCGCAGCCACGACGGAGCCTGAAGGGCGAAGCGTGGTTTCCGGCGTAGCCCGAAGGGCGAAGACGGACTGGTAGATATTCCCAACCCTTCGCTTTCCTCGATGCGAGCTATCGATGTGGTACGTCTACATCATCCGCAGCATCGAATTCCCCGACCAAGAATACATAGGCGCGACCGAGGATCTGAAGCGGCGGCTTCCGGAGCATAATGCTGGCAAATCGGCTCACACCGCAAAGTTCAAGCCGTGGAAGCTGGTCTGGTACTGCGCTTTTCCCGACAAGATGAAGGCCCTGGCATTCGAGGCTTATCTCAAGTCACATTCGGGCCGTGCTTTCTCGAAAAAAGCGGCTCTGCTAGCCCCCTACTCCCCGATCACCGCATTCAGCCGGTCCCGCAGCGCGACGATCTCGTCCTTCATCGCGACCAGCTCCGACACCGAGCAATCCGAGGCCGCCAGGATCGACTGGGGCACGCTGCGCGCCTTCTCCTTCAGTGCGTGGCCCTGCGCCGTCAGCTCGATCAGCACTTGGCGCTCGTCCTCGCTGCTGCGCGTGCGCTTGACCAGGTGCGAGGCCTCGAGCCGCTTCAAGAGCGGCGTCAGCGTGCCTGAATCGAGAAACAGCCTCTCGCCGATATCCTTCACCGGGACGTCGTCGCGCTCCCACAGCACCAGCATGACAAGATATTGCGGATAGGTCAGGCCGAGCCGGTCGAGCAGCGGCTTGTAGACGCGGTTGAAGGCATGCGCGGCCGAATAGACCGCGAAACAGATCTGGTTGTCGAGGCGTTGCGGATCGAGGGTCGCTGATTTCCGGGCCATGGAGAATCTCTTGAGACTGAGCCGCATTGTGGGACCGGGCGGGCCTACATTCAATTGCGAACAATTAAATGTGAGGCATGCAAATTTCAATTGCGCACAATCTAATTGTTTGCGATATGAACTCCACCCCAACCGAAGCCCTCAAGGGAGACGAAAATGTCCGTGAACGTCCTCTACAAGACCAGCGCAAAAGCCACCGGCGGCCGCGACGGCCATGCTGCGACCCTCGACGGCGCGCTCGACGTCAAGCTCACCACGCCGAAGGAACTCGGCGGCGGAGGCGGCGCCGGCAACAATCCCGAGCAGCTATTTGCGGCCGGCTATGCCGCCTGCTTCATCGGCGCGATGAAGTTCGTGGCCTCGCAGGGCGGCCCGAAGGTTCCCGCTGATGCCTCCGTGACCTCGACCGTCGGCATCGGCCCGCGCTCGGCTGGCGGCTTCGGCCTCGACATAGATCTCGCCGTCTCGCTGCCCGGCCTGTCCCGCACGGACGCCGAGGCGCTGGTCGAGAAGGCGCACCAGGTGTGCCCGTACTCCAACGCGACGCGCGGCAATGTCGACGTTCGCCTGACGGTCGTCTGATCCTGCGGTGAATTGGCCGGCCCGCGATCCCCTCGGGCCGGCCGCTTCCGCGAAATTTCCCACGCCGCGGGATTGCACGGCGACGCATACGGCCCCACGCGACAAGCCATTGCTGGCGCGTTCGAACCTCGCTAGGCCTGTGACCAATCTCGACACAGGGGAAGCGAAGGCATGAGTGAAGCCGTCTTGGGTGCAATGAGCGGACTGCGCGTCATCGATCTCACGCGCGTGCTCGGCGGTCCTTACTGCACCCAGATCCTTGCCGACCACGGCGCCGACGTGATCAAGGTCGAGCCGCCGGCCGGCGACGAGGTGCGCGACTGGGGTCCTCCCTTCCACGACGACGACGCGGCCTATTTCATCGGCATCAACAGAAACAAGCGCTCGATCGGCCTCGACCTCGCTTCTGAGGGCGGCCGCGTCGTGCTGCTCAAGATGCTGGAGACGGCCGACGTATTGATCGAGAATTTCAAGCCCGGCACGCTGGAGAAATGGGGCATCGGCAACGATGTGCTTGCCCAAAAATTTCCGCGCCTCGTGCATTGCCGGATCTGCGGCTTCGGCGCCGACGGTCCGCGCGGCGGCAATCCCGGCTATGACGCCATCATCCAGGCCATGACCGGCATGATCGCGGCGACCGGATCGGTCGAAAGCGGCCCGATGCGGATCGGCGTGCCGCTGGTCGACATCACCACCGGACTTTATGCGGCGATCGGCATCCTGATGGCGCTGTCCGAGCGGCAACGCTCGGGCAAGGGCCAGTTCCTCGAGACGACGCTGTACGAGACCGGCCTTGCCATCATGCATCCGCACACCGCGAATTATTTCATGCATGGCAAGCCGCCCGGCCTCACCGGCAACGAGCATCCCAACCTCGTGCCTTACGCGATCTTCCCGACCAGGACCGACGACATCTTCATCGGCGTCGGCAATGACGGCACCTTCCGCAAGCTCGCCAAGGAGATCGGCAAGCCCGAGCTCGGCACCGATCCGCGCTTTGCCCGCAACAAGGACCGCATCGCCAATCGCGAGGCGCTGCGTGCCGAGCTTGCCGCGGTGTTCAGCCAGCACGAGGCCGAGCCGCTGTGCAATCGCCTGCTCGCGGCCGGCCTGCCCGCAGGTCCGGTGCAGAAGATCGACCAGGCGCTGACCAACCCGCACACGATCGCCCGCGGCGATGTCATCGAGAAGGACTGGTACAAGGGCGTGGCCTCGCCGATCCGGCTCGACCGCAGCAAGCCGAGCCTGCGCCGCCTGCCGCCAAAGTTCAGCCAGCACTCCCAGGAGGTGCTGGGCGAGTTCGGCTACTCAAAGTCGGAGATCGACGCGATGGTCGCGAGCGGCGTAGTCTGCGGGCCCGAGCGCAAGCGCTAGGGCCCCCTACCTCCTCCAGCCTACGATGCCGCACTGCGGCGCGGGCATCGGTGTGCACCGCGAACGGCTGCGGCTGCGCGTGGCGCGTTCGCCTATTTGATGGCTTTCCTTTTCCAGCGCTTGCCGCTTTCGTTTCAGCCGCTTACACAGTCATGTGAACGTCATATGGCGCTGCTAGCGCAAGCGCTTCTTTATTGACGGCTGAGGGAGGTTTCTTGATGGCTCTTCGATTTTTTGGGGCGGCTGCCGCTGTTGCAATCGCGGTCGGCATGACGGCTTCGCCGGCGCTGGCCGTGACTGAAATCCAGTGGTGGCACGCGATGACCGGCGCGAACAACGACGTCATCGTCAAGCTCGCCAACGACTTCAACGCGTCGCAGAGCGACTACAAGGTCATCCCGACCTACAAGGGCAGCTATCCCGACACCATGAACGCCGGCATCGCCGCGTTCCGTGCCGGCAACGCGCCGCACATCATGCAGGTGTTCGAAGTCGGCACCGCAACCATGATGGCCGCGACCGGCGCCGTGAAGCCGGTCTACAAGCTGATGCAGGAAGCCGGCGAGAAGTTCGATCCGAAGGCCTATCTGTCCGCGATCACCGGCTACTACTCGACCTCGAAGGGCGAGATGCTGTCCTTCCCCTTCAACTCGTCGTCGACGGTGATGTGGATCAACGTCGACGAGCTCAAGAAGGCCAATGTCGAGATCCCGAAGACATGGCCTGAAACGTTCGAAGCGGCCAAGAAGCTACACGACAACGGTCATCCGACCTGCGGCTTCTCGAATGCATGGGTTACTTGGGTCAATCTCGAGCAGCTCTCCGCCTGGCACAACGTGCCGCTCGCCAGCAAGGCGAATGGTCTCGACGGCTTCGATACCGTCTTGGAGTTCAATGGTCCGGTTCAGGTCAAGCACCTGGAAAAGCTGATCGAGCTTCAGAAGGACAAGACCTACGACTATGCCGGCCGCACCAACCAGGGCGAAGGCCGCTTCACCTCGGGCGAGTGCCCGATCTTCCTGAGCTCCTCCTCTTTGTTCGCCAACATCAAGGCGCAGGCCAAGTTCAACTTCACCGCTGCGCCGATGCCGTATTATCCTGATGTCAAGGACGCACCGCAGAATTCGATCATCGGTGGCGCCTCGCTCTGGATCATGGGTGGCAAATCGGCCGACGAGTACAAGGGCGTCGCAAAGTTCCTGACCTTCCTCTCGGACACCGATCGCCAGGTCTGGGTTCACAAGGCCTCGGGCTATCTGCCGATCACCAAGGCGGCCTATGAGAAGGCCAAGGCCGAGGGCTTCTACAAGGATCAGCCTTATCTCGAGACCCCACTGCTCGAGCTGACCAACAAGGAGCCGACCGAGAATTCGCGCGGTCTGCGCCTCGGCAACATGGTTCAGCTGCGTGACGTCTGGGCCGAAGAGATCGAGCAGGCGCTCGCCGGCAAGAAGACCGCCAAGCAGGCACTGGATACGGCTGTCGAGCGTGGCAACACCATGCTGCGTCAGTTCGAAAAGACCGCCGTAAAATAAGGCGAAGGCGCCGGCGGGCCGCGACGATCAGCGGCCTGCCGGCACCACCCCATCATGCAAAAGCAAGCCATTTTCCAATCAAGGCTGTTGCCGTATTTGCTGGTTGCCCCGCAGCTGGCAGTGGTTCTGATTTTCTTCTATTGGCCGGCCTTGCAGGCGGTGATCCAGTCGTTCCTGCTGCAGGACGCCTTCGGTCTCTCGTCCAACTTCGTCTGGTTCGACAACTATATCGAGCTGTTCAAGGACCCCGCTTATTTCGAGACGATCGTCCGGACGTTCTTCTTCTCGTTCGCGATCGCTGTCTCGTCGCTGTCCTTCGCACTCATGCTCGCCGTGATGGCCGACAAGCCGCTGCGTGGTGTGATGCTCTACCGCACGCTGCTGATCTGGCCCTATGCGGTCGCGCCGCCCGTCGTCGGCGTGCTCTGGATCTTCATGCTGCATCCCTCGCTCGGCGTGCTCTCGCGCTATCTGCGCGGAGCCGGCATCGACTGGAATCCGCTGCTCGACAGCAACCAGGCCGCGACCCTGATCATCCTCGCCGCCGCCTGGAAGCAGATCTCCTACAATTTTCTGTTCTTCCTCGCGGGGCTCGCGGCCATTCCGAAGAGCGTGCTCGAGGCCGCCGCGATCGACGGCGCGCGACCGATGCGGCGGTTCTGGACCGTGACCTTTCCGCTGCTGTCGCCGACCATCTTCTTCCTCTTGGTCGTCAACATCGTCTACGCCTTCTTCGACACCTTCGGCATCATCGACACCATGACCCGCGGTGGCCCCGGCACGTCGACGGTGACGCTGGTCTACAAGGTCTATAATGACGGCCTGCTCGGCGGAAACCTTGGCTCTTCGGCGGCGCAATCGGTGATCCTGATGATCATGGTGATCGTGCTGACCGGAATCCAGTTCCGCTTCGTCGAACGCAAGGTGACCTACTGATGGTCGAGGACGAGGGCATCAGGCGCTACGTCGCCCACATCATCCTCTGGATCGGAATCGCGATCGTCGCCTTCCCGGTCTACATCGCGATCGTCGCCTCGACCCAGGACAATGCGCTGATCGCCAACGGGCAGATGTCGCTATTGCCTGGCGGTCATTTCTTCGAGGTCTACTACCAGACCATCTTCGTCGGCACGAGCGGCTCGACCCGCGAGCCCGTGGCCAACATGATGCTGAACTCGCTGGTGATGGCGCTGTTGATCGCGGTCGGCAAGATCGCGATCTCGATCATCTCGGCCTATGCGATCGTGTATTTCCGCTTTCCGTTCCGGATGACGATCTTCTGGATCATCTTCATCACCTTGATGCTGCCGGTCGAGGTCCGCATCTATCCGACCTACAAGATCGTCTCCGACCTGCATATGCTCGACAGCTATGCGGGCCTGGCGCTGCCGCTGATCGCATCGGCGACCGCGACGCTGCTGTTCCGGCAGTTCTTCATGACCGTGCCGGATGAATTGCTGGAGGCCTCGCGCATCGACGGCGCCGGCCCCTTGCGCTTCTTCTGGGACACGCTGCTGCCGCTGTCGCGCACCAACATGGCGGCGCTGTTCGTGATCCTCTTCATCCTCGGCTGGAATCAATATCTCTGGCCGCTGCTCATCACCACCCGCGACGACATGCAGACCATCCAGGTCGGCATCCGCAAGATGATCACCACCACCGATGCGCTGACCGAATGGCCGATCGTGATGGCGACCGCCGTGCTGGCCATGCTACCGCCGGTGTTCGTCGTCGTCGCCATGCAGAAATTGTTCGTGCGCGGCCTGGTCGAGACGGAGAAGTAGAAAGACATGGCCAACGTCACCCTGCGCAACGTCCGCAAGACCTACACTGGCGGCTTCGAGGCGATCAAAGGCGTCAACGTCGATGTCGGCGACGGCCAGTTCTGCGTGCTGGTCGGCCCCTCCGGCTGCGGCAAGTCCACGCTGCTGCGCATGGTCGCAGGCCTCGAGACCGTCACCGGCGGCGAGATCGATATCGGCGGCAAGGTCGTCAACCAGATCGAGCCTGCCGATCGCGACATCGCGATGGTGTTCCAGAACTACGCGCTCTATCCGCATATGAGCGTGTTCAACAACATGGCCTACGGCCTGCGCAATCGCGGCATGAAGGAAGCCGAGATCAAGACCCGTGTCGAGGAAGCCGCGCGCGTGCTCGAACTCACTGCGATGCTGGAGCGCAAGCCGCGCCAGCTCTCCGGCGGCCAGCGCCAGCGCGTCGCCATGGGCCGCGCCATCGTACGCCAGCCCAAGGTGTTCCTGTTCGACGAGCCGCTGTCCAACCTCGATGCCAAGCTGCGCATCTCGATGCGCGTCGAGATCCGCAAATTGCAGCGTCGGCTCAACGTCACCTCGATCTACGTCACCCACGACCAGCTCGAGGCGATGACGCTCGCCGACATTCTCGTGGTGATGAACGGCGGCCAGGTCGAGCAGGTCGGCAATCCCTTGGCGATCTACGAGAAGCCGGCGACGACCTTCGTCGCCTCCTTCATCGGCGCACCGCCGATGAATTTGATGTCGACGCGCCAGGACGAGATCAAGTCGCAGCTCGGCGGCAGCGCGAGCGAAGCCGGCATCCTCGGCATCCGCCCGGAGGATTTCGTGATCACCGACCAGACGCCATCAGGCGGCGTTGCGCTGTCGCTGACAGTCGAAGCCATCGAGCGCGTCGGCGCCGAGACCTTCGTCTACGGCTCGCGTGCGCCGGACGAGCAGCGCATCGCGGCCACGCCGGGCGAGTTGCCGCCGGGCGAGGTCATCGTCCGCATCCCCGGAACCGAGGCGCCCGCGATCGGCGCGAAAATCCGTGTTGCCGCAGTCCGCGCCAAGCTGCATCTGTTCAGCGAGGACGGGCGGAAGCGCATCGAGGCCTGATCGGTTCCAGCCCTATCAGCGAAAACAACCCCATGCACGGTAGAAGGGGCGCTGTTTTCGTTGGGATATTCGCCCGGAAAATTCACCATCGCGTTGAGACGTCCGAAGCAGTGAATCCACAGCCCCCTGCTACGTCCTTGAACCGTCACGGGGATATGACCATATTGCTGACCAAGGGGCGCCATTCCGGGCCCTGAAATGCCAAAGTCGCTTCGAGAGGACTTTGTAAACTATGTCTCGTGTTCCCACGCTTTCCAGTCCGTTCCTTCTGGGCTTCGACGAAATCGAGCGCGTGCTCGATCGCGTCGTCAAAGGCGCCGACGGTTATCCTCCCTACAATATCGAGAGGTGCGGCGGCGCGGACAACCAGCCCGAGCGTCTGCGCATCACGCTGGCGGTCGCCGGCTTCACCCGCGACCAACTCGATGTAACCATTGAGGAAAACCAGCTCGTCATTCGCGGGCGGCAGCAGGACGACAAGACCCGGCAATACATCCATCGCGGCATCGCCGCGCGCCACTTCCAGCGCACCTTCGTGCTGGCGGAGGGGATGCTGGTGCTGGGTGCGGATCTGAAGAACGGGTTGTTGTCGATCGACCTGGCCCGGCCAGAACCGGAGAGGATCGTTAAGACAATCGCTATCAATGAGCACGAATAATGGAACGAGTAGCGGACTCGACCGCTTAGTTTCTGTGAAGGAGTCGAGACCATGAGTGAAGGTCACGTTGCGTTCGAATACGAAGCCAAGAACGTCTCGCCCGAGACGCTGGCAAACCTCGGCGAAGGCCACATCGCCTATGTGAAGCAGATCCGCTCCGAGGATGTGCCCGGCCTGTTCCCCGAAGCCCCGAAGATCGCGCCCGGCCTCAAGCTGTTCGCGCTCCACGCCGCCGACGGCACGCCGATCATGCTGACCGACAGCCGCGAAGCCGCGGTCGCCAACGCCTGGAGCAACGAGCTGCAAGCGGTGAGCGTGCACTAAGCGCACGCGGCGCACGACTAGAGTTTTGACGGGCATGCCTTCGCAGGGAGGCATGCCCGTTTTCATTTGAGACACAGCTTTCTTAAAGCCGAGCCTGCTCGGTCGAGCTACAGGCCCTTTTCAACCTTTTCGTTTGCGCGGAAACTGGTGTCTGAGAGTAATCTCCTGTGCAATTCGAGTACAGTCTAGTTGCGTCGTTGGACTCCCCTAGATTCAATGCACTGATTCGGCCGCGACGAGGTCAACAGTGATGTCAAACTCAGCCCGCGAAATCGTTAAGATTGGAGTTGCTGTTACGGCAGATAAGCGCCTTCTTCTTGTGAGAAAGAAGGGCGGCTCAAGTTACATCCTTCCGGGTGGGAAGCCGGAGGCCGGAGAGAACGATCACCAAGCGTTGGCGCGAGAGGTCGCGGAAGAACTCGGATGCACGTTGGATATCAATAGCTTGGACTACCTTGGATCATTTTCTGATGTCGCCGCAGATCTAAAAGACACCGTTGTTATAGTCAGACTATATGCTGCTCAACCTCATCTCTTTCAAGAAGTTCTTCGCGAGAGAGCGCTTTGCCGGGTCGACTGGCCACCCTTTCCGCTCGAACATCGAAATTTGCCTCGACGGAAATGAGAAGGGCTTCGGGATCGCAG